>Ga0315268_10002589_pt1 | contig 20311 bp, 16 predicted proteins | sample C1_top_MG_FD_204535 | JGI IMG/M metagenome (GOLD analysis project Ga0315268, IMG submission 204535) | Sediment microbial communities from Yellowstone Lake, YNP, Wyoming, USA - C1_top | ecosystem: Environmental > Aquatic > Freshwater > Lake > Sediment | place: USA: Wyoming | collected 2017-08-01
CTATTGCCGGGGGAACATCTAACCATACAAGCGACAGTTACAAGATTTATTCTTTATGATGCAAGCGGGCTGGTTATGTTATTTGCAGCGTTGCTGATCACGCGCCAGAGATGAAGCATGAATTCATCTGGATCTGTCATATTGAGGAGTGAAGCCCGTTGATCTCTTGTGAGGAGAGTTTTTCCTAAATAGAAAATAGTAAACTTCCGGAACAAAATCATTCCCCGCTGTACTCCGTAGAAATTGATCGAAAGCTGGAAATGTTGCTGAATCGTTGAAAACATCAGCTCAGGGCTGACCTGGTGACGGTCCAGGCGGGAGAAAATCCAGGGATTCCCAAGGGCACCCCTGGCGATCATCACACCATCACAACCAGTATGCACCTTCATTCTATCAATATCTGCTACATTCAGTACGTCACCATTGCCAATCACCGGAATGGAAAGAACTTGCTTGATTTCGGCTATGGCGTCCCAATCTGCTTTGCCTTTATAACCCTGCAAACGAGTCCTTGCATGGACGGCCAGCGATTGACCGCCGTTTTCTTGAATGATGCGGGCTATTTCTAAATAATTGCGGGATGAATCATCCCATCCCAGGCGGATTTTTCCAGTTATCGGGATATCTAAAGCGTGAGAGAGTTTTGAGAATATCTCCGCGACCTTGCGTGGAGTACGGAGCAAGCCAGCCCCCGCACCCCGGCCGGACACAGAACGCGCGGGACATCCCATATTAATATCAATAATATCTGGGTTACGCAGGCGTAGCCTTAAGGCAGCTGCAAGGATGCGATCGGGGTCATCATCAAACAATTGGAATCCCACCGGTCGCTCAGTTTCCAGAAATGAAAGGCGCTCCTCCAGATGGGGATGACCATTGATAACATCCAAGGCATTCACAAACTCAGTGTAGCTCATCGCAGAACCTAAACGACGCACCAGAGTTCGAAAAGGAAAGTCTGAAAGACCATCCATGGGAGAAAGGATCAGATCTCCCATTACGGGAATTGGACCGATCATGAAACAGGGTTGAATCGCTGTGGGATTCATAGTAAGCAGGTATTTTACTCTGTTTTGTCAGGTTTGGTCCTGCAGAGTGAAGAAGGTCACCAAAAATTGGGGGTTGATCAGTGAAACAGATTTCGTGTAGACATAATTTATTGCATCGCATTTGTAAGGATGATCTCTTTACCTTGATATAATCGATATTGAAGGAGTATGTATGACCTTATGGGAGACTATTATACTTTGCTCGGAGTTCCACGATTAATTAATGCCTCTGGAACCCTGACTTCATTGGGCGGTTCAAGAATGCGACCATCTGCCGCTCGAGCAATGGCCGATGCAGCTAATTGTTTTGTTGACCTGGATCAACTTCACCGGAAGGCGGGTGAGTATGTAGCACGCTTACTAGGAGTGGAAGCGGCTTGTATTACCGCGGGAGCAGCTGCCGGATTGACGCAAGCGGCGGCGGCCTGTATGGTGGGAAGCGACCCATTGTGGCGGTCTCGATTGCCAGGATTGGTACCAAAGAATGAGATTGTGATCCAATGTTGCCATCGCAATCCATTTGAGCGTTCACTCAAAATGACAGGCGCTCAGTTAGTCCAGGTGGGTGATGCTATCCGAACTATGCCATTTGATATGGAGGGGGCAATCAATGAACGAACTGCTGCAGTAGTTCATTTCTTACAATCCGATATGTTGGAGGCCTCTCTCCAGTTGAATAACGTGATCTCTATTGCACATCATTTTAAAATCCCTGTAATTGTTGATGCCGCAGCAGAATTACCTCCCAAGAAGAATTTATGGGAACTCGTACAAAAGGGGGCCGATCTGGTGATTTTCAGCGGTGGAAAAGACATTTGCGGTCCACAAGCCTCGGGATTAATGGTCGGGAGACATGATCTCATTGAGGCAGCAATTGTTCAGGCTGCACCCCATGAACATGCAATTGCCCGTCCTATGAAAGCGAGCAAAGAGACGGTCGTTGGGTTGATTAGTGCGCTGGAGGAATACCTCGGAGAGGATGAGGCGGTGCGCTTTGAGACATGGGAATTAAATTTCCAGAGACTGAAGACTCAGTTAGAGAAAATCCCCGGTCTAGTAATTAAACGGTACCAAGCAAGTCAGCCAAGGATCCAGCCAGCCATCATCCCGCGGCTGGAACTACGGTTGGAGGGGTATCCAGAATTATCCATGATTGACTTGTCCAATAAGTTGCGTAATGGTAATCCACCTATCATCGTGGATACCAAGTCAGAAGCAATCTGCTTAAATTTGCATACTCTAGATTCAGAAGAGCTTGATATTGTAATCAACCGATTTAGGGAAATCATACAAAGATAGAGAGGATCAAGTTCTTTCTCTCTTGCGAGTTCAAAATTGAAATGGTCATCTGAGGAGATTCTTTAAGTCTGATTGGGAATACCCTCTTCATTCAGGATCACTTTACTAATATAACGCACTTCGCCCGGTGTATATCCCTGGGATTGAGCGAGATGGAAAGCCAGAAACTGCAATGGCACTATTTCTAAAACCGGTCGCAATTCATCTGGAATGCCAGGGATTGGGAATATCCTGGCATTCGGGTGATTGATCTGATTAACATTGCCAATAAAAAGAACTCGACCGCCACTCCTGAGTATATCCTCCCCTAATGATCGATTGAGGTTGCCTGGTTGTCCCTCTGGCACAAAGATGACAGCACCGAACCTTTCATCGATAACCTCATTTGGTCCCTGTCGAAATTCTGCTGCTTCAAGTGGTATGGAGGGAAAACGAGACACTTCTTCTAATACCAACCGTCCGCAGTGAGCCGATCCCTTGGAAGCCCCTCGATATATCAGGTATAAGGGCCGTATAGACTTAAGCAGGTCTAGTAATTCGTCTGCCTGATCCCTGGCCCGTTGAATGACATCGGGCATCCTATGACCTAGTTGATCAAGCTGAAGATAAATTTCATCTAGCCTGCCTATCGAAGCAGATGCCAATGCCAGAGTGGTGATCATCATTCCGGTCACGACATTAATAGAAACCAGCTCATCTTTTCGAGTATTACTCCAAACCACGTGAGAAGCCATTCCTGCCAATGTGCTTTCGGGTTCGTTGGTTATTGCAATAAATGGAATATCATTTTCGGTTAAGGCACGACCCAATTTAACTATTTCTACTGTTTCTCCAGAACGAGAGTTGATGACGACATTGGCGTGTCTCAACATGGGCAGAAGATCATAGAAGGCGTCTGAAGCATTGACCAGGCTGGCGTATCGGCCACATTTATTCCAATAAAACTCGGCTGGCATACACAGGTAAGCAGCACTGGCCACACCGATTAGAGCAATCGGGCGGTCATTTCGTAGAAATTCACCGGCTTTTTCCAGGTGGTCCCGTTCTCTGCCGTAGAGATGCTCTATGACATGGAGCAGGTTATCGCTTTGCGCCTGAATATCTTCCCAAAGTAGGTTACCCATGTTTCTTTCCTCCTGGTTATTTAGCAAATCTAATGGACAAATCATACCAGTAAGGTTGTCCGGCCAATCCCCCTATTTTGGAGGCTACCGATTGGCCACATTGGCATGCAATTTTTAAGCTTTGTTCAAGGGAAAGACCGCGCAGCCAGCCAGCCAGGAAACCTGCATCAAAGCTATCACCTGCGCCTACGCTATCTCCTGTCGTAACTGGAGCAACAGTTTCTGAATAGCTGGATTGACCATCGGAAAGTATAGCGCCCTTCTCTCCTTGCTTTACGGTTATCAATGGTACTCCAAGACTATGGAGGTACGAGATTGCATTTTGCAGGTCAGGTTGCCGTGTTATCCTGGATACCTCCTGTTCATTTGGCATAAATACATTTACCAGTGGAAGAATCTCTGCAAGCTCGATGGCCCATTCTTCTTGAGGGTCCCAGTTGGTGTCCAATGAAATCGTCAAGCCAAAATTCCGAGCGCGTTGGAAGATGCTTGGAATTGCCGGGCGAAGTCCCGTATGCAGGTAATAACTGCCATGATGAAGATGATGAGCGGAGTTAATCAGGTCATCCGTGACATCCTCGGGACGGATGGCGTTGATCGAACCCATGTACGTTAAGATTGCACGATCATTCCCCTGACAAAGAGCAATCCCTAACCCAGTTTTCAAGTTAGGGTCTGTGATTACGTGATGAGTATCTACTCCACAATCATTCAACCGGCGGATAATTAGTTGGCCAAAACTATCACTTCCCACACGTCCCAGGATTTCTACCCGCAATCCCAGCTTAGCGGCCTGGCATGCAAAAATACAACAAGATCCTCCCAGTTCTAAAGTGTAATCGTTAACCAGCTTCTCAACCTGGCCAAAACATGGGACGACATCATCGTCGTTGACAATCAAGTCCACACACATATCACCAAAAGTGAGAATATCGAATGGTTTCGTGATGTTCATTCTCAAGGCCGAAATCATATTAACATGAACGAATATGAATGTCAAGCGATCGTTTGTGATCATTTCGGTTGACTTCAATATTAAATTATGCTATTATGATCTTGTGACCGCTTTTCTTCATGGAGGAACAGATGAGCAATCTGTTGAAAGAAGAGCGCCAGCAAATTATCATCAGAGCGCTGCAAGAAAACAAGAGAATAACTGTTCAGGAACTTAGCCAACGGTTTGGCACCAGCGAGGTAACTATCCGCCGTGACCTACAAGAGCTGGCCTCCGCAGGATTGCTAAGGCGTGCTCATCGTGGTGCCATCATTGCTACACCTGCTCCTCCTGAACCGCCGGTTGTGCAGCGGATGTCGATTGAGGAAGTCTGCAAAGAAAGTATTGCCCGAGCTGCAGCTGACTTGATTTCAGATGGAGATTCCATTTTTATTGGTTCTGGAAGTACTACCTCATATCTGGTGCGTTTCCTGGCAGGCCGGAAAAACCTTACTGTGGTGACAAACGCATTAAATATTGCTATAGATCTTGCCATATTGACAGGATCTATCGCCACAGTAGTAACAGGTGGTGTTGTCAGGCCTGCCGAATTATCCTTGTTGGGACACCTCACGGAATCTACTCTTTCTGAAGTTCATGTGAGTAAAGTCTTTATGGGAATGCAGGCGATCAGCCTGGAAGGAGGGTGGTCAACAGACCATTTACCTGAAGTGGCTACAACCAGGCGGATCATTGATATGGCGCCTGAGCTTGTGGTTCTTGCAGACCACACGAAATTCGGTAAAAAAGCTGCAGCGTATATTGCGGCTGTGAACCGAATCTCAATCGTGGTGACGGATTCGAGGACTGACCCTGAAATATTAGCCCACTTGGAAGAAACTGGGGTCAGGGTAATTATTGCTGATGTACGCTAAGAAATAAGCCATAATTAGAAGGAGGTGTTACAAACCCGAATAAGAAAATATTGTATCTCATCTCATTGATACTTATATATCCACCTGTTCATATCAGAAGGAGAAAAAATGGCCAAGAAGTTTACTCGTCGTGAATTTTTAAAAAGCGCAACGCTGGTTGCTGCTGGTGGTGTGCTGGCGGCCTGCACTTCCCAGGCGACGCCTACTGCCGCTCCTGCCCAGCAGACCGAGGTCCCTGGGGTGGTTAATCCGACCGCCACCCCGGCTGCCCCTCAAGGGAAGAACCTATCGTACTGGTTTGCCTGGGGTGCCACCTATGCTGGCCAGGCATGGCCTGCCATGCTGAAGCTGCCTGAATATAGTGAGATCATGGGCAACACCACGCTGGAGATTAAGTCCAGCGTTCCTGAGGAGAACCTGCTCACCGCGGTCGCCGGCGGCTCCCCGCCTGACTGTGCTGGGAATGTCAACTACCTGGATTATATGGCCCGCGGCGTTGTAACCCCGGTAGATGAGTATGTTGCCGCCAGCAAGCGCATTAAGAAAGAAGATTTCTATGATGCCAACTGGCAACTCGGCATGTGGAAGGGCAAATTATACGGTATCCCCTGCACGGAAGGTTTCGTGCGTTATGGCACCGACTATAACAAGCAGATGGTCACGGATGCAGGCCTGGATCCTACCAAACCTCCCGAGACCTGGGACGAATGGTTGGAATGGCATAAGACCCTGACCGTCTTCGACGAAGCCAAGAACATTAAGCACATTGGCCTCGATCCATTGGATGCCATGGGTGAATCGTTGTGGACTACGGATGGCTGGCTGTGGCAAGTCTCCTGGGCTGCGGACGACTGGTTCGATCCAAACACCGGCAAATTCAACATTGCCAATGACAAGATGCTGGATTATTTTGACACGGTCAAGAAATTCACCGATATCATTGGCATGGACAACCTTTCCGGTCTGCACTCTGTGCAGGGCCAGGGCACCTGGGGTGGGTCTTTCAACACCTGGGTACAGGCCATCATCATCGAAGGTTACTGGCACCCAGGTGAAACGGTCAATGAGCAACCCGAACACACTCCCCCCAATATGGCCACCTGGGCACCCGTTCCTACCAGCCGCAAGGGTACCAAGATACAGCTTGCTGGCGGGCACACGATCATCTCATTCAAGGATGGCGTTAACAAGAATCCCGAAGGCGCTTACTTAATACAGGAGTTCGTCAATACCAAAGCTGCTCTTGATGTTACCTACAACACAACTGGTTGGCTGCCTGGGCTGAAATCCTACATTGAAACGGTCGATCCCAGCAAATTCCCTGGCCTTGATTTCTATATCAAGTCTGCAAAAGAAGCGACAGAGTGGCATTCGCCCTTGCCCTGCCCAATCACCAGCTTCGTTGCCAACACCTTCGTCGAAGTCCGTGAGAAAGTCCTGCGTGACCAGATGACGGGGAAGGAAGCTGCAGCCGACCTGCAGAAGCGTGTCGAAGACGAATACAAGGCGGCAGGTTTCACCAGCTAATTGCTCAATAGCCGGGTCAGGACTTCTAGAAATCCGGTATGAATCTCTTCAATTCTTAATCCCTGCTCTCCCTCTCCGCTGATTTTATAGCGGAGAGGGAAAAGGGATGAGATATATAGAGACGAGGTACTTATGACTGCATCTACATTGAAGATGACCTCCTCAGAAGCTAAGGTAAAGAGACGCAAAATGACTCCCATGGAACGTCGGCGCGAGCTACTTGGCTTGTTATTCATCTCCCCATGGTTGATCGGGTTCCTCCTTTGGACGATTTATCCGTTGGGTTCTTCCTTGTATTACAGCCTCACTCGTTATGACCTGCTGCGTCCAGCGACATTTATCGGTTTGAGCAATTTTCAAGAGATTTTCGGTCGTGACCAAGTGTTTCGCACCGTGATGGGAAACACCCTTTACTACGTCGGCCTGGGCGGTCCTTTATCTGTCATTGCGGCCTTTCTACTAGCTTTCTTGCTTAATATGAAAATCAAAGCCCGATCGGTCTTCCGCGCCATTTTCTTCTTCCCAGCCATCGTCCCAGCCGTAGTGATTGCCATGGTGTGGCAGTTCCTGCTCAATACTCAGTATGGGGCAATCAACTCCACCCTCTCGGCTCTTGGGCTTCCGGTGATCCGCTTTCTTTCCGATCCCAAACTGGCCAAGCCCTCTATTATTCTGATTAACATGTGGGCATCTGGTACTGCCATGGTGATCTTCCTGGCCACGCTGCAAGATGTGCCGCGCGAGTATTACGAGGCAGCCATCGTAGATGGGGCTAACGCCTGGCATAAGTTCTGGTATATCACCATCCCAATGTGTACTCCTATCATTCTCTACAATCTGGTGATGGCGCTGATCTGGGGCTTCCAGGATTTTACCCTGCCCTGGTTGCTTACTGCTGGCGGGCCGAATCAATCCACTGAATTTTACGCTGTCCACCTTTACCGCAATGCGTTTTCCTTTCTGCGGATGGGAAAAGCCTGCGCTCTGGCCTGGATATTATTTATCATTATTGTCGTGTTTACTTTGATCCTCTTCAGGACCTCCGGTAAATGGGTCTACTATGGCGGTGGTGAAGATTAGGAGGAGGATGCTATGAGTGTATTCACTTATGCAGAGCCACAATCCCGCAGAAAAAAGACAGCTTTCCAACGTTTTCAAGAATTCGTCAAGTACGCTATCTTGCTCATTCTGGGAACTTCTTACCTCGTACCTTTTTACTGGATGTCTTCTTCTGCTTTGAAGAATGATGCCCAGGTCTACACTGCACCGCCGGTGTGGGTGCCAATACCAACTCACTGGAATAACTTGTGGGATGCCTGGAAACTATACAACTTTAACCTATATCTATTCAATACACTTTTCAAATATGCTATCCCGGTCACGGTAGGAACAGTGCTTTCTTCTGCCATCGTGGCTTATGGCTTCGGGCGGATCCGCTGGCGCATGCGTGGTTTACTTTTCGCGGTGTGCCTTTCCACGATGATGGTGCCCTTTCAGGTGACCATGGTACCACTATTTATTATTTTTAAGCATTTTGGTTGGATCAACACCTACTGGCCGCTGATCGTACCAGCTTTTTTTGGTAACCCCTACTTTATCTTTATGCTGCGCCAGTTCTTCCGCTCTATACCTGAAGAGCTTTCCGATGCGGCGCGCATTGACGGGGCATCAGAGCTCGATATCCTCTTCCGGGTCATTATGCCCCTGGCGCGCCCTGCATTGACGGTGGTTGGCCTGTTTGCCTTCATGGGTGCCTGGAACGATTTCCTTGGGCCTTATATTTACCTGAACAAGCCCGAACAATACACGCTGGCGGTTGGTGTGGAAGCTCTGCGCCGTACTATGAACGCGATCGGCAACAAGCAACTTGCCTATCCTTACCTGATGGCCGTTAGTACCATTGTCACATTGCCGATCTTGATCGCTTTTTTCTTTGCCCAGCGCACCTTCATCGAAGGGATCGCGTTGACAGGATTAAAAGGATAATGCAATCGGCCTGTTGAAGACTAAAGTACCATACAAGAAACCCAATCCAAGAAGAAAGGAACCTTTTCATGTCCAAAAAAATCGTTCTGGTCGGGGCCGGAAGCGTCAAGTTTTGCGAAGGCTTGATTCTCGATCTGATCCGAGATGGCGGCGAATACGAACTAGGCCTAGTTGATATCGATCCTTCTGCCCTAGATATCGCCTATAACCTTGCCAAACGCCTGGTAGAAGGCTATAAGGCTCCCATCACCGTCAAAGGCTCCCTTGATCGGCGCGAGTTGCTGACCAAAGCAGATGCCGTCGTCACCACCATTGGAGTAGGCTCACGCCCGGCCTGGGAGCAGGATGCATGGATCAGTCGTAAATTCGGTATTTACTTCCCTGTTTCTGACACTTATGGTCCTCCCGGCATCTCGCGCTGCCTGCGTATGATCCCGCCTATGGTAGATATTGCTAACGATGTAGTGAAAATGTGTCCTGAAGCCCTGTTCATTAACTATTCGAATCCTATGTCGTGTATTGTGCGCGCTATTTATAAAGCTACCCCGGCCAAGGTAGCCGGGTTGTGTATTGGAGTGCTTGGAATCCACAACGAACTTTGCCGTATCATGGACGTCAAACCGGAAGAGGCCTGGTCGAAGGCAATCGGAGTAAACCACTTCACCTGGTTCACCGAGTTACGCTACCAGGGTCAAGACGCCTGGCCGCTTCTGCGTAAGAAATACATTGAGAAATACGGCAAAGACAAGGAGAACTTGTGCTGGCAGCTCTTCCAGGCCTACGGGGCCTGGCCAGCGGTTGGCGATGGACATGTCGTCGAATTCCTGCCCGGCTCCTTACACGAAAAGGGCGGTTTCTTTGGCAAGACCCTAGGTATCGATTTCCATAATTTTGAAAGAGACATTATTGAGAGAGATGAGCGGGTATTCCAGCAAATGAAGGACAAAGCCTACGGGCGAGTCCCTTACACAGTGGATGACGAGATAGGCGAATACTCTGAAACTGTTGCCATTCTCAATTCCTTTTGGAAGGATCAGCCGCGTTGGATTTCAGCCAACCTGCCAAACACAGGCCAGGCTGCTAACCTACCATACGGCGCTGTTCTAGAAGCTACTACGTTGGTGAATGGCTCGGGCTTCCACCCGTTTGCCTTTGGCGAGTTGCCTGCAGGGATCAATGCTCATCTTCTACGCGTGATAGGCGTGCAAGAATTGACCGTCGAAGCTGCACTTAAAGGCTCGCGCAGCCTGTTCGTACAAGCCCTGCTGGCGGACGAGAACGTGCACACTCTGCCACAAGCCGAGGCCCTGGCTGATGCTCTGCTGGAAGCCCAACGCCAGTGGCTCCCAAATTTCTTCAAATAGGTTTTATATTACTCAGGGTGATTAGGATCATAAACTAGTCTGAAAAATCAATGTTTCTTAGGAATCTATGGATTTTAACAACTCGTTTAGTTCTCTGCTGAATGGAAAAAAAATTTAATCATTTAGGAGCGATGGATGATTCCAGCCGGGCGGGCATTTAACGTGATCGATGCGAATCAAGTCAAAATGATCCATCACAGCGCGCTGCGTATCCTGGAAGAAATGGGTATGCAAATTCAAAATAAAAAGCTGTTACTGCGCTTGGCTGATCGGGGATTGCCAGTGGACCTTGAGAATGAGCGGGTGAGATTCCCATCCCCATTTGTAGAGCAGTTTATTGCGGATACTGAAAAGTATGATTGGGAGAACGTGAAACCATCAATAGGCTCATCGGCAGGGGTATACCACAGCCTTTTCCACGATCCAATGACGAACCAACTGGTACCCTGGAACGAAGATCGGCTGGCTTTTTATTTCTCCCTGGCGCGTCGGATGTCGCATATTGGAAGTGCCTCGACCTTGGGCAGCCGAGTCCCTGTACCCGATTCATTGGAAGCTTTGTATGAACGTTATTTCTGCTGGAAGTATGGAGCAACAGAGGGTGGATCGATCAATATAGATGAGATGTGCCCTTATCTATATGACTTATACCAGGTGTTTGCATCTGAAAGGCATGAATCACTCCAGCAAGTATTCAGGGGAACGGTGTACCTGGTGCCTGCTATGAAGTTGGGTGTCCATGAGGCTTATCAAATTGCTTATTTCTTGGAACGCGGGCTTCACGTACATATTGGCAGCAGCATGATGACCATGGGAGCGAATGCGCCAGTCACGCTGGCCGGAGCGGTTACCTTGAACCTGGCTGAGCAATTAGCGCTGCGAATCCTGGATTGGGTGTTGTTTGGAGAGAAACACCTCAGTCTGTATTCCAGCCTTTCGGTATTGGACATGCGCTCAACCATACGACCTTTTGGTGCACCTGAAATGGCAATCGCCAACTTGATGACTGCACAGATAGCTCGATTTTATGGGGCATCTTTCAGTGGACATGGTGGCCTGACGGATTCTAAACTGCCCTCGGTTGAATCGGGTGCTCAAAAAGCGATGACTGCGCTTCCGACCTTGATGGTTAGCTCATCATTCTGGCTAGACGCCGGGTTGTTGGGAATCGATGAAGTGTGCTCGCCAGTACAAATGATCCTGGATAATGAGTTTCTAAGTGCGATAAAACGTTTTGTGCAGGAGTACGAGGTGACACCTGAAACAATAGGGTTGGAACTGATCCTGAAGGTGGGACCAGCTGGAAATTATGTGGATAAAATGCATACCGTGCGTTATTTCCGTAATGAACATTGGAGACCTTCCATCTGGTCGCGACAGATGTTGAATCCGTGGTTAGCAGAGGGGTGTCGACTGGATGTGGATAAGGCACGCGAAATGGCTTTGGATATCCAGAAACAACCTCTTGATACTTCAGGGATGTCTGAGGGATTGGAGCAGGAAGTGCTGAAGATTATCGAGCGGGCGAAACGTGATCTAAGTAACTAGTACTAAAGGTTGAATTCGACTCGATATAAGGATGTATTTGGAGGATAAAATGAAGATTGTGATCATAGGCGCCGGCTCAATGGCCTTTACGCCAGCCATCTTATCTGGCTTCGGTGTTGACAAACGCTATCAAGGAGTCACAATTGGGTTGGTTGATGTGAGTGAAGATGCATTGGATTTAATTCAGCGATTCGCCCGGCGTGTCTCTGATGAATTTAATCTCAATTGGAAAATAGAGGCGTCGACGGACCGGCGAGAGGTTCTAAAAGGGGCAAATGTCGTAACCACAGCAGTCGGAGTTGGCGGGTTACGTGCCTGGGAAATGGATGTGGATATTCCTTATAAATATGGTATTTTCCAGCCCGTTGGGGATACATCTGGGCCAGGCGGATTAGGAAGGGCTCTTCGACACATTCCGGTTTTAGTAGGAATTGCCCATGATATGGAAAACTTATGCCCTGAGGCGATTCTATATAATTTCACCAACCCCCTAACGGTATTAACTCAAGCGGTCAAAAAACTTACCAGGATCCAATGTATTGGACTTTGCATTGGGGTAGATCTGACTTGGGATCACTTATGCCGGGTGGTTGGGGTGGAGAAGAAAGAGACATCGATTGTTGCAGGAGGGATAAACCACTGTCATTGGATCTATGACTTTCGGATTGGCGGGGAAGACGCCATGCCAATCCTCAAGGCTACTTTGGATGAATTAGAGGGAAACCCGGATGAGATTGAGAAATTCCGGGTTAAGTATGCCAACGTGATTAAACGGCCTCAGGAACCTCAAGGAGGGCAACCGCTGTGCACTGCATTGTTCCGCAATTTTAACGCCTACCCCGGTCCAGGTGATGGACATGTAATTGAGTTCTATCCTCAGTTCGCGAGATCGACGGTTATGGATATTAGCCGCTTTCAAGGTACAGCGATCGCAAATGTGAAAAGAACCTATCCATTACTGGCGGAGAAGATGAAAGCCATTGCTGATGGCTCAGCGCCTATCGAAGCCGAGGATTTTGCCAGGGAATTATCCTGGGAACACACCCAATTCCTGGATATCCTGGTTTCACAACAGGATAATTTGGGACGCCTTTTCTTTGTAAACATACTCAACAAAGGCATTATTACTAACTTGCCCCAGGATGTAGTTGTTGAGATCCCGGCGATTGTTGATGCATCAGGGCTGCATCCCTTTGCCTTAGGCGATCTCCCAAAGGCAATTGTACCAACACTTGCCCACAAGGTTTCCTCGTTGGATTTGATTATTGAGGCTGCTATGGAAGGTTCGCGCCATAAAGCAATTCAGGCGATGATCAATGATCCCCATTTCATCGACATCAACTTGGCTGCAAAGGTGGTAAACGATCTGATCGATACTGAAATCGAGTATCTCCCGGCTTTTCAATAAGAGATATAACTTTCAGAAGAGGTTGGTCGGTTTCAGACCAGCTTCCCTTTTTTTGCCGTGAATCTACTGGGTAGAGATCAAGGCACGGACCGCTGAAAGGAGATTAGGTCCAGCCTCAGGCCCGATCGAATTTGTTTCCTCGTAATGGGCACCAGGTCTGAACGGGTTGCGAGGAAATAGGAAGTCCTCCTTCGGGAGAATGTACCCAATTTCGTCGTTTGCCAGCACAATCACTGCGGCTACTCGCGCACCTGCCTTATGCAGTTCATTTTTTATTTGAAGGCCAAGTGCTGGCAACACTTCGCCAGGAGCAGTTACCAACCAGGCAGGACCGATCCGTAACAGATTAGCTTCTGTGGTGATCTGATGCCGGCGGTCCGTGAGATCGGGCAACAAGCCAATCAACATACCAAAACTGAAGAGAGGGTTGGTAAGAGGAATGGTAAATTGCTTCTGCTGGCATGTAATAAAGGGCGATGGCATTGCATCCATCCGGTAATCAGTTCCTGAGTGGGCCAAGGATTGAAGTGCAGCTTGAGCCAGGATATTTCCCATCTGTTCCGCTTCAGCAAATGAATGAACTCTGACATCAGGCGTCATCATGCCACCCAATGAACCTGAGAAGAATATGCATGGCATGCCGGTTTGTAATTCTATTGAACGACGTAGAAACCCTGGATAATCTGATGTAATACATGGATTACCAAACCATAGCACTTCTGGGTGGCAGGGAAAGACGATCAGTGTCGCACCTGGCTGGAGGTTGTTGTTATGTTCAAGTAAAAACTGCAGGCAAGTCAATTCCTGGTCGAGTATTTCGGGGTTGCGAGCATTTTTAGCTACACCAGCGACTTCAACTGTCGCCAATCGGAGCGCTGCGATCGGATCGGCCGGGCCAGATAACGCGCCGCAGATCATTTCAACGATCTTGCTCTTGAGATCGGCGAGGTAGGTTCGATCGACTCCAGAGGATAATTGATGGCGTCCCCACAATCCCATTGTATCAGGACCATGATGGGTGTGAGTACAGCAGATAATCAGGCGCGTTCCGGGAAATCGAAGGTTCACACGCTGCTCAATTTCCTGGCAGTGATGGCGGAATAAGCCGATCAGATCAAGCGATACCAGACCGATGCGAGCAGGGAATGATTGGTTCTCCACAATATCAGTGTTTCCCTGGGCATCGAAAACCAGCAGCCGCGCATAGAGGTCGTCGTGAATGTATTGTGCAACTCGGTTATGGTCGAGACCTGCCAGATAAGTCTTGCGGTGCAGGGTAGGCGTGATTATTTCTTGAGCGTAGCGTATGAACATCGCCATGCTTACTTGTTGAATTGAGGAAGATAGGCGCGGTTGGTTTCCAGCATGTCATCCAATACAAATTGAACCTGGCTACCTTTGGGGCCTAAAGGATGAGCGAGCAAGGCATTATAGGCGGCCTGGCGATCACCGTGAATGGCTGCTTCCACGGCGAGTAGTTCATAGGCTTTTACCTGGGATACCAGTCCATAACTGACCATTGGTAAAGGTTGTACAAGTTGTGGATGGATACCAGCGCTGTCTACCTTACAAGGCATTTCTAACACCCAGTCAATTGGGATATCTGGCACTGCACCATTGTGCCTGGTATTCAATATATGGATTTCTCCAAGGTTGTTGAAATGGGAATTGATGACCTGAGTGGCTAATGTGGAATACCAGGCACCGCCGCGCTTCATAAGATCCGCAGGTGGTTCATTCAGGTTAGGGTCAGCGTACTGTTTCAGCAGGTCTGCTTCGACCTGCATTACCACCTCGGCGCGTGAAGGAGGCCATTTTTCTTGATCTGCAAGCTTGTGATCTGTATTGTAGAAATATTGAAGATAATAATTGGGTATCATGCCCAGGGATTCGACCATTTCTGGTTGCCATTCGGGGTATGGGTCAGCACGTAATTGATCTACATAGTATTTAAATATTTGGGGCCACAGGTTTTCTCCTTCCAGTGTAAAACCTCGGAACCAGGAAAGGTGGTTCAAACCCAAGGTGTCCAATTGAGCATCCTTGTCGTTTATCTTCCGTCCCATCAGGTTTTCCAGACCTTCGATGAAACCCATCTTCATGGAAATAGGAGCATTGCACAATCCGACGGCGTGCACGTCCGGGGCATAACGGAAAAGAGCTTCAGTGTTCAATCCAGATGGATTGGTGAAATTAACCAGAAGTGCTTTAGGAGCTAGCTCTCGGATATCCTGGGCAATTTCCATCAAGACCGGTATCGTTCTTAATGCTTTAGCCATCCCGCCCACACCGGTTGTCTCCTGGCCGATCAGTCCGTGCCTCTTTCCTAAATATTCATCACCTCGCCGGGCTGGCATCATTCCGACTCTAAATTGGGTGATGATATAGGTGCTGCCTTGGATCGCTTCACGCCGGTTCATGGTCAATGTAACTTTGAAAGGATTTCCTTTTGCTGCTACAATCCGGCGGGCGAACCCCCCCACGATCTCTAAACGTTGAGCATGAATATCCATTAAGGTCAGCTCATCCAAGGCCAGTGCTTCCCTAAGATCCATAAAGCCCTTGACCAACTCTGGTGTATATGTTGATCCTCCACCAATAACAGTTACTTTCATATGATCCTCCTCTTGTTATTTTTTTATCTTATAAACCATTCCAAAACCTCTCACTCTTTTAGCCCGGTTAGTTTTATCCCTTGAATAAAGGTCCGCTGGGCAAAGAAGAAAGCGATAATGATTGGGATAGTAAATACCACTGAAGCCGCCATTAACAAATTCCAGGCAACAGAGTGTTGGCCCTGGAAATCTTGAAGCCCAAGAGCCATAGTGAAATTGCGTGGGCTGGTCAGAAAAAGCAAAGGTCCAAGAAAATCATTCCAGGCCCAAAGAAAAGTAAATACAGCTATGGTTGCTAATACGGGAATAGAAAGCGGTAAGATGATTCGGGTAAAAATGCGCCATTCGGAAGCGCCATCCACTCGAGCAGCATCACAGAGCTCTTCAGGGATAGTTCTGAAGAATTGGCGGAGAAGGAAAATGTCATAGGCATTGGCAAAAAAGGTTGGCACAATCAGTGGTAAAAAGGTATCGCCCCAATGAAGGACATCATTATAGTAAAGGTATAAAGGGATCATTGTGACTTGAAAAGGAAGCATCATGGTGGAAAGTACTAAAAGGAAAATCTTATCCCTTCCAGGCCAATGGATGCGAGCGAAACCATAAGCCACCGGTGTGCAGGAGAGTAACGTTCCAACGATCGAGAAGAAAGCGATAATCAAACTATTTTTGAAATATGTCCAGAAATTTACTCCCAACCCGGGACGAGTAGCGCGGTTCATAGCATCCACAAAATTACGCCACCGCAGACCGACCCTTAAGATCGGTTGAGCGAATTTCATCCGTATTTCCAGTGTCTGTGAAGGTGATTTTGGGTCGACGAAGGTACCTTTTCCTTCAGCAATGCTTAACAGAGCCAGTTGCTGAACGGAGCCATCTGACATCGTGACATTATATAAAGGGGCTTCTTGACCATTGATAATTACACGGACATTGTCGTGAGGGAGCCAAGTCGGCGGGGTGCGGAAAACATCCTGGTCAGATTTGAGAGCCGTAGATATCATCCACAGGAACGGAACGAAGAAAAACAAGCCGAAGAATATTAAAAGAAAATGGTTGAAAAGGCTTGTCAAAATCTCTCTTAACCATCTCCTTCGATGTCGTTGTTCTGACTGTTGTTGGGAATCCTTTGTCGAGAACGAGGAAACCTTATTTGCACCGGAAACAAATGTTTGTGCCATGGTCTTATCCTGAATAATAAGTCCAACGCTCCGAAGTGCGCAAAAGTAGAATCGTGCTGCCAAGGATAATCAGGAACAAAATCCAGGCCAGTGCGGATGCATAACCCATTTTAAGAAATGAAAAACCGGCTTGATAAAGGTAAACTGTATAAAAGAGGGTAGAGTTCAGGGGGGCACCAATTGCCGTACCAGTGGTTGTGACGGCAGTGCTGAATACATAAGCCTGTGAAAAGTATTGAAACATGCCGATCACCCCAGTGATTAAGTTAAATAGTGTAATGGGTGAAATTAAAGGGATCGTTATATTGGTTAAACGCTGCCACCAGTTAGCCCCATCCAGCTCAGCAGCTTCAACCAGTGAAAGTGGTACATCCTGCAGACCAGATAGGTAAATTACAATCGTGCCACCAATACCCCATAAGCCCAGGATAATCAGAGCTGGCTTTGCCCATAAAGGATCCCTGAACCAATTAGGACCATTAATACCGATGATATTCAACAGGGAATTCAGAATACCGCTGGATGGATTAAGGATCCAAATCCAAAGCATGGTGCTGGCAACAGTAGGAACAATCGAAGGAAGGAAATAGATCACTCGGTAATAAGCCTGCCCCTTTACTTTCAGGTTAAGAAGCAAGGCAGAAACAAATGACGCAATCAAGCTCAGGGGAACGCCAATCAAAACCATATATAAGGTATTTGCTAAAGATACCCAGAATAACTTGTCTTTAATTAAGTTGGTATAGTTCTGAACGCCGATCCACACTAATGGTTGCTTAACATGGTACTCAGTGAAACTATAATAGAAAGAGGCTATCATTGGATATAGAGTAAATGCGAGAAATCCCAGGATCCACGGAGATATGAAAATTAATCCAATCACAAAATTATGCTGGGTTCGGCGACTCCAGCGTCGATGTTTGGAAGGATATACCTGGGAAGAAGATGTCATTTGCCCTCCATACTTCTTGCTATTGGAATTGTAAAGGGGTTTTGGAAGATTTCTCCCAAAACCCCTTGCATCACGACACAATTCGTTTATTTATTTTGTACTTTCTCAAGCTCTGGTTGTAATTTCTGATCTGCTTCCTGGCAAAGAGGTAATGGATCTGCGCCAGTATGCAGAACCTGTTCATCAATCTGGCCAATCTGATCATTAACCTGGGAGTTGATTGGAGTCAGAATGACAGTGGTAGCATTCGAATTACTCATCAGATCCATGAAAATCTTAAATTTCTCATTTTCCAGGAAACGAGGGTCCTGCGCAGCTTTCTTGCTGGTGGGAAGGTTAAAATTGGCATACATCTCTTCAGCGACAATCTCAGGTGACATCATCCATGCCAACAATTTCATGGAAGCCCCTTTATCCTTGGCGCCAGCAGGGATCAACGCTACCGTTCCAGCAACCACTGCGGTGTTCTTGCGCTCAGGATGGTCTGAAGGGGGAGGGAATGGAGCAACACCGTAATTGAGCTCTGGTTTGAATTTCTTTATGAAGTTGGGGCCAACCTGCCATTCACCATCGACCATCATTGCTATTTTTCCGGCATAAAAGCCCTGATCCGGAGACATGTATCCACCCAAAGCTGAGGTGAATTTTAGCACCTGGTCTGCACCATATTTGGTATAGAATTGCTGCTGCCACTTATACATATCGATCATAGGTTGTGATGATAATGTAACTTTGGTGCCATCCTCGCTATACCAAAACCCACCATAGTTACGGACATACAGGTCATCATGGCTCCATGAGAAATCCGGAATGAAACCAACCTGGGTAATATTCCCATTGTCATCTTTCTTGGTCAGTTTATCTGCGAATGTGGCCAACTCCTCCATTGTCATTGGTGGCTTTTCGGGATCCAGTCCAGCCTCCTCATAAAGGTCTTTGTTCCAGAATAGTGCGTAGACATCCGTCCCCCAAGGAAGACAATAGAGCTTTCCACTGTACTTGCATTGGTTCAAAGGTGCTTCGTAGATATCCTTCAGGTCAATGCCGGAGGATTGGATCAGGTCATCAAGTTCGGTTACCAAACCTTCCTGTTTCCATGATCCAACATTATCAGGTCCTCCAAGCACTAGAATATCAGGAGGCTCAGAGCCAGTAAGAGCGGCAATTACTTTATCATCTTCGACTGGAGCAGTGACTTCAACTTTGACGTTATTAGCATCTCCAAATTTATTAAAAAGAGATTGTATCTGAGCTGGATTATCTCCCCAGGTAATCCAGACCCTGAGTACTTTTTGCGCCTCACCACCTGAGGGGCCCTGAGTGACAGGGGTCGAAGTAGGACCAGGTGCTACGGATGTAGTTGCCGCCGGTGTGCATGATGCCAGAATCGATAAAAGCATTACAGCACACAATACAGGGAATAATCGCCTTATAACCATATTATTCTCCTTTCAAGTATGTTGAGAGAGAATCTGAATTCGTCAGTAATGTTAATCTAAGATTAGTACCTTTATGGGAGATGCCTAGATAGAGTATACAGAAATTAAAAGGTCGCGTCAAGTAAAGTACATTGAATTCTGGATGAAGGCAATAAAATTCAAATGACATGAGAAGGTCAAATTCCTTATTTCGGAGTATTAAAGGCGGCAAGGATAATACCAAGTGCCAGTAATGCGGCGCAGAATAAATACAATTTCTCTAAAGACACCCAACCTATTAATGTGTATGCGGCTAATGGGGCTATTGCACTGCCGATATCCCCTGAGGTGGTCAATATTCCAATCGATACGCCAGCGTTTCCGGTAAAGGCCAGGGAATTTACAATCACTGGCATCAAAGCGGCAATGACGCTGCCACTGGCAGCGGTTAATAGGACACCAAAGGTCAGCCAGATGGGTCTTGGAAAGCATGCCATGAGCATGAAGCCTGCCAGGCCAAGAAGCAAAGCTGCAAATATGATTTTCCAATGGTTTTGGTTACGATCCGAGATGCGACCGGCGATTGGAGCACTGATGGCAGCAACGATGTAACGAATAGCCAATAATATTCCACCTAATAAAGCTATATCTATTGCCATATTACTGAAAAAGAGCTTATCGCCAAAAATCTGCTTGAGGTAGAGAGTCAACGTTGAAAGGATAATTCCTTCGCCAACAAAGAGACTTACCAGATATATGAAATTGGCTTTGATTTCATCACTATGCTGTTTGAGTTGAAAAAAGGTAAAGAAACCCACCTGACCCCTTGTAAGAGACCAGGGCATCCTTAATGCTTTTCGATTTGATGGAACTGAGTTTGTCTTTGTTTCAGGTAATATGAACCAGGCCAGCAAGAAACCGAAAGAGGAAATGATGGAACAAAGGATCATTGCAGTCGAGAACCCAAAGCG
>Ga0315268_10002590_pt1 | contig 20307 bp, 21 predicted proteins | sample C1_top_MG_FD_204535 | JGI IMG/M metagenome (GOLD analysis project Ga0315268, IMG submission 204535) | Sediment microbial communities from Yellowstone Lake, YNP, Wyoming, USA - C1_top | ecosystem: Environmental > Aquatic > Freshwater > Lake > Sediment | place: USA: Wyoming | collected 2017-08-01
CAACCCAACGTGGAAAAAGCGCAGGCAATAGTACTGCTTGACACCAACACGATCCAGCAGCTAGACAGCTTGGCTGAAAAAGTAAAAATTTCCAAAGCTCCAATCATAGTCATCGATCATCACGCAAGCCACCCTGAAACCGAACAGTTGGCAAAGATTTGCGTAACCAACGAAGAATCATCCTCCACGTGCGAAATAGTCTACAGCTTCTACAAACAAATGAGCATCAAACCGGGAGAAAACGAAGCCAAAGCCCTTTTTCTGGGCATAAGTTTTGACACTCGCCACTTTGTTTTAGCCAACTCAACCACCCTGAAAAACATCGCCGAACTCATAGACGCAGGCGTGAATGCGCAGGAAACGCTTTCCCTGCTGTCACTGCCCATGGACTTCTCCGAACGCGTGGCCAGACTGAAAGCCTCCAGAAGAACCCGACTCTTCAAGATTGGAGAATGGATAATTGCATTGTCACACGTCAGCGCCTACCAAGCCTCAGCTGCCCGTGCAATGGTCGAGTTAGGAGCCCACGTCGCCGCCGTGGCCGGACAAAAAAATGAGTCCACAGAAATCAGCCTGCGCAGTTCTCTTGAATTCTACAAGCAGACAGGCATACATCTGGGAAGAGATGTCGCCAAGCCCTTGGGAGAATATCTTCACGGCATGGGCGGCGGACATGCTACGGCTGCAGGCGTCAACGGTGTGGGAGACATCGAGATTGGACTTAAACGGTGTTTGTGGCTTCTGAAGGAAAAGCTAGCTAGCCACAATTAAGTAGCTACTCTTAAATGAACCAACGTCCCGCTTGAAATCAGGCAGGCACTGCTTGTATGGCAGTAATTGAAACAAAAAATCTCACGTACACATATCCGGAAGGAGCGAAACAGTCAATCAGCGATGTTTCTGTAAGAATAGAGAAAGGCGAATTCACCCTTATCACCGGCCCGAGCGGATGCGGAAAAACCACACTCTGCCGATGTTTCAACGGATTGATCCCCCACTTCTACCAAGGAGACATGAAAGGCGAAATAGTCGTTGCAGACCTGAACGTTAAAAAACATCCAATCTACGAACTGGCAAAACACGTTGGACTGGTGTTTCAAAACCCAGAAAACCAGCTTTTTGCTCTATCAGTCGAAAAAGACGTGGCTTTCGGACTTGAAAACCTCGGCATACCGAGAGAAGATATGCGCAAAAGAGTAGATTGGGCGTTGAAACTCACGGACATTTACGATTTGAGAGAAAGAGCTCCGCACGAGCTTTCAGGCGGACAGCAACAGCGAGTCGCTATTGCCTCAGTCTTGGCCATGCAGCCCGAAGTCATAGTCTTGGACGAGCCAACCTCATTCCTTGACCCTTTGAGTGCTAGGAAGATATTCGAAGTCATCCGCGAACTAAACAGGAGCTTTGGGATAACGGTGGTGCTTGTTGAGCACAGGTTAGACTTGACGGCCAAATACGCGAAGCACATAATAATCATGAACGAGGGGAAAGTAGTCTTGGACGGCGATCCCCATGAAATCTTGCGCTCTGAAGAGGCCCGTTTGATAGGTGTCGGCATTCCCAAAGCAACGCGACTTTATCAAATACTCAAGAATAGCGGCATTGAACTAGGAAACACTGTTCCCTTGTCCTCTGAAGAGTTGGCAAGCCTATTGAAGGAGGCTCTTGAAGGCCGATGATTGAAGTCAAAGAGGTTCATTTCACCTATTCAAATGATGTCGAAGCCTTGAAAGGAGTAACCCTCACCATCAAAGACGGCGAGTTTGTTGCCATAATGGGCCAGAATGGGGCTGGAAAGACAACGCTGGTCAAACATTTCAACGGGTTGCTCAAGCCAGCCAAGGGGCAGGTGCTGGTTGATGGAGTTGATACGAGGAAGGCAAGTGTGGCAACTCTGTCCAGAAACGTGGGCTTCGTCTTTCAGAACCCGGATCACCAGCTTTTCAGTGAAAGTGTTGAAGAAGAGATAGCCTTTGCGTTGAAAAACTTCGGGTTCAAAGAGGACGTGATTGAAAAACGGATAACGTGGGCTCTCAACCTTTTGAGCTTGACGCAATACAGGAAGACGTCGCCTTTCATGCTGAGCGGCGGAGAAAGAAAACGTGTAGCTCTGGCCTCAGTATTGGCTTGGGACCCTAAAATGCTGATACTGGATGAACCGACTATTGGGCAAGATTATGAGCAGAAGGAGAAACTCAGGCAGTTCATTCTGCAGATGAGAACCCAAGAGAAGACGGTGATTGCCGTCACGCATGATGTTGAATTTGTGGCTGAGTGCAACCCAAGAGTCCTGCTTATGCGAGAAGGAAAAATCATCGCAGACGGAGAAGCTGGAAAAATCCTCACTGACCAAGACATCTTAACGCAAGCATCAATCGTTCCGCCGCAGATAGCTCAGATTTTCCTAGAACTGCCGGGCCTAAATCTTCCGAAAAACGTCATCGACGTCTATGAGGCACAAAAGATCCTGTTGAACCTATTGGAGAAAGGCGCCAAATGAGCGTTTTCAACGGACTGAAATTCCGAAAGATCTATTCTCCAATACATAACTTAGACCCGAGAATAAAATTTGTATATGTTTGTGCAATCTTTGTGGTTGCCATATTTTTCTGGGAACTAATACCGCTAATAGTCCTTTTTCTGATGCAGATTCCATTCGTGCTCTTGGCGGGCGTCAAGCGCGAGTGGCTTCGTTCCATGCGTGGAGCCGCTTTCTTGGCTACTGTCATTTTCTTGATGAATTTTGTCTCTCAGGTTATTGTCGCGAACTGGGTAGTAACAACAAGGATCATAGAAACTGCCACAGCCTATACTGTACGTTTCGTCGTGCTTGTTGAGTCCTTCTCCGTTTTCTTCTTAACAACCTCGCCGGATCATTTGGGCCTAGCGTTGGAACGGACGCATGTACCCTACGAGTTCGTCTTCGCTTTCACCACCGCAGTGCGGTTTGTACCAGTCTTGGCTGAAGAGGCTCAAACAATTATGGATGCTCAAAAGGCCAGAGGATTGGAGTTGGAACGTGGGAGTTTTCTGAAGAGGATTAGAAATTACATTCCGATCCTGATACCTTTGATCGTGAGCGCTATACGCAGAAGCCTAGAGTTGGCTGAAGCAATGGAATCCCGCGCATGGGGAGCCACCAAAAAACGTACCAATCTGTACGTGCTGAAGATGCACAAGGGCGACTTTATCCTGATAGGCATAACAATAGGCATCTTGGTCACGGCAATATACGTTCGCTTGTTCTATCCAATTCCATCGTTAAGCGATCTTTTAAGAGGCGTATTTTAAACCACAAGACTTTTAATTTGGACGCTTGTGTAAAGGGTTTTCCGAGGGGATTGAGGCAGTTGAAATGGCTGAAAGCCGCGGCAGACGAAATCGTCGAGTGCATCAAAAGTTCTATCGAAGAACTTGATATGAAAGAGGTTGAGCATCTGATTGGTCTCATGCTTGAAGCCAAGGAGAAGAAAATCTTTACTGTAGGCATGGGAAGAAGCGGATTCGTGGCCCGGGCTTTTGCCTTGCGCCTCATGAATCTGGGATTCAACGTGTATTTTCTAGGCGAAACCATAACGCCGGCTGCTGAGAAAGGAGATTTGTTGATAGCCATTTCGGGCACGGGTAGCACCAAAATGGTGTTGACTGCAAGCTCTGCGGCGAAGGAGATTGGTGCCACAGTGATTGCAATCACGTCTTTTCCAGAATCTGCCTTGGGAAAGGTAGCTGATTTGATTGTAACGATTAAAGGAAGAACGAAGGCAGGTATGCCTGTGGAAAAAGACTACCTAGCCAGGCAGATCATAGGTGAACGCGAACCTCTGACTCCGCTCGGAAGCATCTTCGAAAATAACTGCATGGTGTTCCTTGACAGCCTAATAGTGGAACTGATGCACCGGTTGGGGCGAACTGAGGCTGACCTTAAGCGTAGACATGCAACACTGGAATAGCCATTTCGAGAATCACATGGTTGCTAGGCTACCTAAGAGGCTGATAAGCTTCATCGTTTGACGGCTTTTTTAGAATATTTCTCTTGAAGTTTTTCTGCCAGCAAACCGTCTTCAATGATGAACGCTCCGCGATACCCGCAGTTTCTGCACTCCCAAATGGACCAGAGTTGAGGTAAGCCGGAAGCCCAGAAAATGTTGGTTGACCCACATTTTGGGCAGAACTTCACGTTTCTCCGTTGAGCCTTGGGTTCTGTTTCGGTCCTTTCTGCCCCGTCGAACGCACGTGATGGCTTTCGTTTCTTTTTCTTGGTCTTTTTGAACAGGCGGTCTTTGGGAAGTTTGGGTTTTCGGACGCGTTCGGCATCCTTGGCTATTGAATTCAAAAATGAGGTCTCCAAAGATTTGTGTTGGTGTCGTTTCTTTTAAAGTTGTCTTGTGTTAGTTGGCTAAGGATTGAGTGTGCATATACCTTATTAAGACTTGCGATACAATATATGTGGAAAACTAGACCACACACTCAACGAAAAAGGACAGTGCCAACAATGAAGAAACCGACGCAAAAGACCACGCCTATGGAAGAAACACCGGTAGGCATACTGATAAAGGAGGAAGCCAAGAAACCCACTCCTTTCAGAGAAGCCTACCCTATTCAAGAACCCTATATCTACGCAGCCATAATTAAAGACCCAGAAACTCAAAAAACACGTTACGAAATCTTAGAACCGACGCTTCAGAAAGAAGAAGAAAAGCAGCTCATGGAAGTAAAGAACTTCCTAATGGAAGAGGTTGACGTAAACTTAAAGGAAATAGAAACGAAAGAGAAAGCAGAGAACTACCTGAAAGATCAAACCAAGGAAATCATCAAAAAATATCACATAAAAGTTCCTCCTGAAGCCGTTGACAAACTAGCTTATTATATAATAAGAGACTTCATAGGCTACGGCAAAATAGACTCCCTAATGAAAGACCATCTGATCGAAGACATTTCCGCCGACGGAGTAAACATACCAATCTATGTTTGGCACCGAGTGTACGAATCACTGCCAACAAACATCATATTCAAAGACGAGGCAGAACTAGACTCGTTCATAATCCGCATGGCATATTTGTCAGGAAAAAACATATCCATAGCATCCCCGATTTTGGACGCCTCACTTCCAGATGGAAGCCGTGTCCAATTGACTTATGGAAGCGAAATCACGCGCCGAGGCTCAACATTCACCATCCGCAGATTCCGCGTTGACCCACTGACGATCTCTGATCTCATTGCCTTCAAGACCGTTTCTTCAGAAATGGCTGCCTATTTATGGTATATTATTGAAAACAGAGCCTCAGTGATGGTGGCCGGCGGCGTAGCTTCTGGGAAAACGACCATGCTGAACTGCCTTTCAATGTTCATCAAGCCCGAAATGAAGATAGTGAGCGTAGAAGACACCCAGGAGCTTAACCTGCCACATGAAAACTGGATACCCTCAGTCGTAAGGTTAGGTTTCGGGCATGAAGACAAAAGAAGTGGCACGATCACACTGTTTGATTTGCTGAAAGCTGCTGTAAGGCAGAGACCTGACTACATCATCGTGGGCGAAGTCCGCGGGGAAGAAGCCTACACACTGTTTCAAGCCATGGCAACAGGCCACTTAGGAATGTGCACAATCCACGCCGAATCCGTTGATGCAGTCATAAACCGGTTAGAATCTGAACCGATGAATATTCCGAAGTCACTCATTGCGATGACAAACGTCATTATGGTCATGTCGAGAGCGGAGATTGATGGAAAACCTGCAAGAAGAATCAACACGGCAGCAGAAGTCTTGGAACTTGACCCGAAGAAAAGGGACATATTGACCCAAGAGATTTTCAATTGGAACCCGAAGTTTGACAAGTTCTCCCTTTCTGGCCACAGTGTCATTCTTGAAAAGCACGTGAAGAAGCTAGGAATTAGCGAAGAAGAAGTCAAACGCGAACTGAATCGCAGACAGGCAGTCTTGGATTGGATGACGAGCAAGGGCATCAGACGCTACACTGAAGTGGCAAACGTGATTCGCGAGTATTATGCCAACCCAGATCGTGTTTTCCAGAAAGCCAGAGTGGGGCTGAAATGAAAAGCAGCAAATCCCTTGAGAAAATAAAGAACGTCTACCATAATCTTAACGCGAAGTTTAAGCTGAGTTTCATCAAGATGCCGAAGCCCAAGCCAGAAAAACCACATGAAAAACACAGGATGTCTGTGGAAAATCCACAGTCGTTGGCCTATCAGCTCATTGGAAGAAAAACTGGACGGTTTCTCCCGCTTTTCAAGGGTTTAGACCTGAATTTGCAGAAGGCTGGATTGAAAGTGAATTTCAAGGCATACGTAAGCCTAGCAATTTTTGCCACGATAGTGATATCCTTTGTCGTCCTAGCCTTCGTTCCATGTCTACTTTTCTTTGCGTACAGTGTGCCAATTTTACCTGCTTTTCTATTCGGCGTCGGTGGGGGCTTATTTGCACTTGCATTCACAATGATCGGATTCTACATCTACCCAATCTACCGTGCAGACACTCTAAAGAGAGGACTGGAGGACGAGTTGCCCTTCACAACTGGCTACATGGCAATTCTCACAAGCGCCGGCGTCTCTCCTGAAAAGATTTTCCATTCACTCTCAAATCTCAACGTCCCACTGACTGTTTCTGCTGAAGCCAGAGACATCGTCAGAAACGTCAACCTCTTTGGTTCAAACATAATCTCCGCCTTAGAAGAAACGTCGAAGAGAACTCCTTCCGAGAGATTCCGCGAAATGATCGAAGGACTAATCTCGACAATTCATTCAGGCGGCAACTTGGCAGCTTATCTCCGTGAAAAGTCCAAGCAATACATGAAACTGAAGAGGATAAATCTCAAGAAATACTCAGACACATTGTCCATGTTGTCGGAGTTTTACGTGGCTCTGCTGTTGACAGGTCCGCTACTTCTCGTGATTATGCTCACAGTGATGACCATGCTCGGAGGAGGCAACCTTGGAATACTGAGCCCAGACCTATTGCTGGGATTGCTCACGTACATTGGAATACCTGTGGGCGCAATTGTGTTCCTGATAATCTTGGATGCAGTATCCCCCAAGTGGTAATAGAAATGCCAAAAATAGAGAAGAGAGTGAAGACAATAACGTGGATTGCGTCAGTTGTCCTAGCCTTGGCCATAATAATGTTCGCATTTTTGGCTTATTGGAGAACTGCAACTTTCGATGAATTCGTGTTTTTCGCCATCATAGCCGCTGTTTCTCCACCGGCCATATTGAGTTATGTGGACTACAGGTGGAGAAAGGCTGTGGATGAGCATTTGCCTGACCTTTTCAGAAGTTTAGTTCAGGCTCAAGAGACAGGCAGGACTCTGCCTCAAGCTTTGGAAAATGCGGCTAAGAGGGATTATGGTCCGCTTACTGCGGAATTGCGAAAGATGACGGCGCAGATGTCTTGGGGAATGAGTTTTGAAGACGCTCTTTTGACTATGGGAAAGCGCGTCAACACGGTGCTTATGGAGAGAACGGTGCCTATGATAATTGAAGCCAGCCGTTCAGGAGGACACGTCGAAAAAGTCTTCGACCCTATGGGCAAGTTCATACAGTCAACGCTTCTGCTTGAAAAAGAACGCAGAACCCAAACAAGACCTTACATCGCGATAATCTACGTGGCCTTCTTCGTGTTTCTGTTCACCATCATACTACTTTTCAACTCATTCTTCGTCAGCATAGAGCAACTACCAATCCTTGGAACTACGGTGATGGCGCCTGCAGAAATAAAACGCATGTTCTTCCACATGACAGCAATCCAATCCTTTTTCGGAGGACTTGTTGCAGGAAAAATGGGAGAAGGAACAATCAACGCTGGACTGAAACACAGCTTGATCCTGATGCTATGCGGATACATCGCTTTGAAACTGTTCCTGTGAGGTGCAAAAGTGCCAAAAAAGTCTAGAAAACTCTTCCGAGACAAACGGGCCATAACTCCAGTTCTGAGCAACCTTCTGCTCACGGTTATAGCCGTAGCAGCCATGGCCCTAGCAACGACGGCAACGTACGTCATAACGACCAATATGCGAGAAAACATGAGCGAACGCGTTGTTGCAGAGGACGTGTGGTTTACCAGCCTGCCTAACCAGATTAATGTTTATCTTCGCAATGTTGGCAAGGTTGCCATTCACGTTTCCGCAGTCTACATTAACCATACGGCTCACTCCAGTCCGACTTTCAACTTGGAACTGAACAAGCACGGTTGGCTGAACATTTCATACAATTGGCTGCCGAGCAGCCTGTATTACGTAGATGTCGTGACAAGCAGGGGGACACATGTTGGAGGCTATTACAGGGCGCCTTAGTCACGGTAAGCGAGGCATAAGCACCGTGATAGTCGTCATGCTAAGCCTAGTTCTCATAGTGATCGTTGTGAGCAATGTGATTCTCTGGAGCTACCAGATGAACCAGCTGGACTTGGAAAGAATGCAAGAAAAAGTAACAGTCGCCAATATCACGCGGGCTACGCGTTCAGCATGGTTCACCGCACAAAACGAGTTCACAACCAGTGCGGGCAGTCTGCTAGGTGGAACGTACATGGACACGCAGACTGTTGACGGCAATTTTGAAACATTCAGAGAAGAATCCAATTTGATAAACGACACGTACAACCCCTCAAGCTACACTCTGTTGGGATCAACGAAGTATGTCTCAGGAGTCACGGCCGACTTGACTACGGACAACAGCGTGTACATGATCTTCAAAAGCTACTCTTCAGCCTTCTCTTCTCAACCTTTGTACAGCCACAGCGAGGTCACAACGATTGCAGGCACACCCTACTACCAGCTGAGGCTCAGCAGCGCGGACACTTCTGGAACGACGTTCTCAGCCTCCGCCGCAACCACAGGACGAAAACTGCTTGCAAAATCTGTGTATTCGCTTTCTGGAATTACTTCAGTTCCAGCCAGCATTTGGACGCTGTATTACCGAGCCTACAAGACTGGTTCTGATTCGCAGATACTTGCCCATTGTGATGCTGACATCCTCATAAGAAAAGCAGACAACACGGTGAGGACAACCTTTGCCACTGGCGTTGCGAATTCCCCTAATCTCAATAGAGACACGTACACCACCGTCTCCGCAACCTATGTCTGGAACAGTTACACAGTCGTGGACGACACTGACTATCTTGAAGTGGACTATTACGCACACGTGACCTCCAGCCAGTCGGGCAGAAACGTGTATCTGAGAGTGGACGATTCCAGCTTGGCAATTACTGACCAAACCAGAATCACAAACTTATCGTTTCCCAACCAATTCACGGTAGAAGTCGAACTAGCAGGCTCCGGAAACACGCAAAACTGGCTGAGCCTTACATGGACCTTAGACAACGCCTTTACGATGGGCGACGTGAATGTGACCCTCCAACTTTACAACCACAACATAGGCCTATACCCCGCAAGTGGAGATGGTTACGTCGCCTATGTTTCAGGCTCAACACCGAACGTAGATGAAACTAGGAACCAAACAATCACTGTCAACCCAGCATATTACAGAAACTCAACCGGCGAATGGAAAATGAAGATAACAGGGGTCAAGCAAGCATCCTCACCCGTTAACCTCAAAATAGACCGGGCTGAGTACAAGACCACGGCTGTGGGCATCTACAGACTGGACGTCAACAACGACTTCACGATAGATCTGTCCACGTTGCCGCTGAATTACATTCACAGCATTGAAATGACAGTAAGGTACAATGCCACGCAAAACGGGGAAAGATGGTTTTTGAAGGCGTACAATTGGACAGCATTAAGCTTCAGCGATTCGGGCTTCAACAACACTGGAGGAAATCAACCAGTCTTGAGCATGTGGAACGACTACGCCGTCAACGTGGCTGGTGGCTGGAGAGACTACGTGAATGATAATGGAACTCTGTTGATAGAGCTGCGAGATGAAGGACTGAACACAACTCAGACGATTGTTGGAATTGACTTTTTCGGAGTGGATGCCGTAATCAACGGAACACGTTTCGACATGCGAAACTCAAGCCCATTCACAACGCACATTGTTGCGATCTGGATGCTGAACTCAACTTACCATCAGCGCTATGACGTTGACATGTTCATAAACTCGGGAGAGGAAGCAACTTACATCCGCGCAGACATCAGTCTTCCTGAAACTGATTTTGCAGCTAAAATCGTAACTGAAAAGGGAAACACAGCCGTTTATCCGTAGAACATGGCCTATTTCTTCATCTTCTCTTTGAGAGCCTTTATGGCCTCCTTCTGGTTCCTAGCCTCTATTATCTGAATATTATACAATTCTGCCATCTTCTTTCCATTGTCACTCATCTTCGGAATGGCAATCAAATAGGCATTGTCCGGTGAAACATCGAATATCTTGGCAAACAAGGCGATCACAGGCTGCTCGGACACGACAGCCTCAGACGAAGTTGCTAAATCAACCACCGTCACCTTCTTTGAAGCATCTTTCTTGTGAGCCACGACGTCAAACATGTGGTTAGCGCCAGATTTGCCTTTCAAGAAGGCAGGACCCTCTACTTCAAACCCGTTCTAGACGAGAAAGTCTCTGATTGGCGCAATCAGAACCCAGCCTACAGCAGCTTCCTCTTTTGCCTCTTCTTTCATGCTGTAAGCGTAAACATCTTTTATCACAACATCTTCAAACATAAAATTTCCATGACAGTCTCGGCAGAAAAGGGCAGAAACCGGAATGTCAAAACTCTTCCCACATTCTTTGCAAGTGCACCATATTCCAGCCCGCCGATAGTCAACATCAGGCTTCTTCAGTTCCTCATGACATTTCTGGCAGATTAGCTTGTCTCCTTTGTGGAAGTTTTCCTCCACATCCATGTATCCGCATTTAACGTGCTCAATCAGCGAGCTTTTCTGAATGTCAAATGACTTGCAGTATGGGCAGCAATAGTGAACGGAAACGCTTGCCGAGTCACATTTTGGACAGAACACGATCTTGTCATAAAGTCTTCTTTCCAGAATTCCAGCATCGCAGAGCCTTTTCAGGAATGCCTCAGCTTTGGAAGTATCGCCGACAATCGCCTCAATCATTGGATAGCGGTATCCGAGCTTGGGGTCATAGACAGGTTCAAGCTCCGTGATTTCGCCACTCAGGAATTTACTTAGGAAAACCTGCGTGTTCCGATCCTTGTAAAGCTCCAACCGTTCTATTTTAGCCGTTGTCTGCATTCCATTCCCAGATTAGTCACATTGTTTCGCTGTCTTTAGAGTTAAGATTTCCGCTTTGACTCGTTTAAACGTTTCCAGAAAGGTTTTTGAAATTTCAGTTGTTGGTTGATTTGGACAAAGTGGCTTGAAATGAGTTCGCAGGGAAGGCGAGTGGTTCGATGCCCAAAGTGCGGTTTTGCTTTCGATATAACTTACGGCCGAGTTTTTGCTTGCTCCGGATGCCCTTCCTCCGTCCAATGCAACGCTGCAAAATGTCCGAAATGCAAACATGAATTCCCCTTGTCCCAAACCTAAAGCCAAACGCCAGTCTCCTCCTAGATTTCAGGCTTGATCTCGAACTCGCAGATTTCATCCCCGTCACCGGCACATTTGGATTCAACTGCCTCGACAGGTCTACCGATGACTTTGCTGGCTGCCCCAGCAACAAAACCTCTGGTCCAGTGGCAGACCTTTTCACTTCTTTCGCCTTTCAAACGCGCTTCAAAGCTTGCTCGCACTCTGACCTTCCCGACGCACTTCTTCTGATCCAACTTGAACTCCACTATCTCTCCCCATCCTGTAGCCTTGGCTGACTGAATCAAGGCCGACATCAGAGTGCCACCTTTAAACCCGTATCTTTTCTCGTAGAACTCGCTCATGAACGCTCCACTCTTCTTCCCGGCATTATAAAAAACCGCGGCGAAACCTGAAGGTGTCAGAATCCTTTCTATCTCGCCGAACAAGCTCCCCATGAGCTCGACAGACAATGTGACCGCCACGGAACTGCCGTGCATCAGAGGAAAATGTATTGTATCGAACGCTAAAGGTTCAGGTCTAACAACTTTAACATCCTGAACCACATCAAGCTTACGAAGGGCGTCTTCAATTTGCTCCCCATCCTTGAGGGCCTTAGACAGGTCTACAAAAGAGGTCCAATAGCCCACGTCTCCTCTTTCAACTGCATCAAAAAGCATGGACGACAATATATTAACGTTCGCTTCAGAAAGAAGCTGAGCAGTCTTGGCCACTGCACCCCGAATATTCCTCAGGGTAATGCACAGTTCATAGATTTTTTCGCCGGGTTTGGCTTCAACGAACGTGAAGGCTCTTTTAGGAACATAATTTCCCATAACCCATCAATCCTGTAATCCTGACTAGCCTATTGACGCTACATTAGAAAGAGTTTAAGACATAACAATTAGGAGTAGGAATCAACATTCTGGATGTACAGTCACGTTTTTTAATAAGAACATTCTTATTTCAGGCAAAACATAAACGCCTGATGATCAATGCTTTATGGTGAATGAGTTGACAACACAACCCGCTCCAAAACGTCCAATCTTCCGCCAGACAGCCCTAAAGAATTCTGCTTCCATAATCCTATTTCTAATAATAGCCGCGCTAGCAGAGTATTTCGTAGTTCTCTACGCCATCAGCCTCGGCACCACGGACACATCACTCGTAGAATGGAGCTTCCAATTTCCTGGAACCAACTGGCCAGTCACAATAACGATCAGTCCACTGTTCCATCTTGTTCCGATCGCTGTCATAATTACGCTTGCATTCAGTTGGATATATATGGCAAAACAAGTGTCTGCGAGACGGCAAGAAACGCAGAAAAGGAAAACAGGAATCCCTGCCAACCAAGGAACGACGCTGAAGAAGCTGATGTCGAGAATCAGCCGCAGTGTCAAACGGTTTTTCGGCAGAATCAAGTCAGGATTCTTGAAAGCCAGAGGCATTTCGTATCTTGCGGAAAGAATAAGCCCTGCAAGAGGCAGCATAAGAGGCGCCATAACCGTGCTCTTCGTGTTCCTCCTGTTTGCTTTCGTGTTCTCACTTTTGGCATATCCGCAACTGATTTACTGGATCGTAACTAGTATCTACCAGAATAATTCTTCAGTTTACAACTTCGTCATGTCAGTTAACAACTCTGTAAAGGGTTTCGCGGAAGCACTATCGCCCATTGGCTGGATCAGCACAAACATAAACAACTTCCTGCTTGCAACCGCGCCCGGTCTTAGAACCGTAGCGATGCGTTTCGGGAGCGTAACCGTTCCGCTGGCTAGCCTAGATAACGCTGGCAAGTACTTGGTTTTCCAAAACGCTGCAGCTTGCCTTTCTGTCTTGGCGATTCTAATCTACGGAGAATACATGCGAGCCCACCGCTACCGCAGGAAATGATGATAGTCAAGGGATTTTGATGGCTGACCACCCCAGGTTCGGTCCAGCTGGGGTTCCTCCGTCATTCAGGTTCATGAATGCAACCCTTGCAGATATCCCAAGACTTCTGCAAAAGGAAGGACTCGACGCGTTTGAATATGAAGCCGTGCGCTGGGGCAAGAAACCGCAGGTGAAGAAGGAGGTTGCTGAGAAACTAGGTTTGGCAGCCAAGGAAAATGACGTCTGGGTCAGCCTCCATGGTTCCTACTTCATAAACCTGTGCGGGACAAGAGCTATTGTGGAAGCAAGCAAGCAACGTCTGATCGCTTGCGCAACCGCGGCACATTGGATGAATGCTCATGTTGTGGTTTTTCATCCTGGATTTTATGGGAAAAAGCCGCCCGAAGAAGCTTTCAGACTGTGCTTGGCTGCTTTGAGAGAAGTTGTCGAAATTCTGCAGGCGCAAAGTATCAAAAATGTCAAGGTTGGTCCTGAAACGATGGGCAGGCTTTACCAGCTCGGAACACTGGACGAAATTCTGAGCTTATGCGAATCGGTAGAGCAGACGCAGTTGGTGATTGACTGGTCGCACTTGCACGCAAGAAGCATGGGACGTTTCAGAACTGTTGAAGACTTCCGCAACGTTGTGGAACACGTCGAAAATCGGCTTGGAACTGAGGCTGTTGAGAACATGCACTGTCACTTCACGAAAATCGAGTTCACCGACAAGGGCGAGAGACGTCATCGCACGTTGGAAGAAGCACGTTACGGGCCCAGCTTTGAAATGCTTGCAAAAGTCATCGCTGAATTTCGGCTGAAACCAGTCATCATCAGTGAAAGCCCAGTCCTAGATTTAGACGCCATGAAAATGCGGGACATTCTGCAGGAAGAGTGGAGCAGAAGCTGAAACATGACCCTGTGCGATACGTTTTTTATGTGGTCTCATAGTGCTGTTTATAGGTGCATGTTTTGGCGCGTTTGAAGGGCTTCCAAGAATTGACGCCAGTCGATGACGCACTTCAGACTTTCCTATTCAGGCTGCAGATCAAACACTCGAAAATAGTTTCCATTCCACTGCATTCTGCTCTGAACCGGATCTTAGCTGAAGACATCATCGCAGAAACAGATTTGCCCAGATTTGACAGGTCAGCTGTTGACGGCTACGCAATTAAAGCTGAAGAAACTGTTGGCGCATCACAGTTCAGGCCAAAAGTCTTCCAGCTCACCTGCAATGGTGTAGTAAACAAAGGACGCGCAAGCGAAATCTGGACTGGAAACCCCATTCCTAGAGGCGCAAACGCAGTAGTGATGCTGGAAAACACTAAACGAATTCGGAATAGACTTGAAGTCTGGAGCCCGGTGACACCGAGCGAGAATCTATCAGAAAAAGGAGAAGACATCCGGAAAGGAGACATGGCTACAGAAGCTGGAATCAGACTGAAACCGCAACATCTAGGTTTAATGGCCGCACTAGGCATCAACCACGTCAAGGTTTACGAGAAACCCAGAATCGCCATTCTAGCCACAGGAAATGAGCTTGCCGAGCCAGGCAGCAAGCTGAGAGGAAATCAAATCTATGACACAAACAAACTTGTTCTCTCCACAATGGTTTCCGAACTAGGCGCAGAACCCATTGACTTGGGCATCGCAAAGGACGACACTGAACAGATCCTTGAGAGGCTAAAGTCTGGAGTTGAGGAAAGTGATGCGGTAGTGACTTCGGGCGGAACCAGCGTTGGAGGACCAGATCTTGTCCCAGAAGCCGTTAACAGACTCGGAAAGCCAGGCGTCATTGTTCACGGTGTGGCTATGCGCCCGGGGATGCCAACTGCGCTTGCCATTGTGAACAGAAAACCTGTGTTGATTCTTCCAGGCAATCCTGTTGCAGCAATGATTGGATTTGAGGTTTTCGCACAACCCTTGATATGCAGACTGCTCGGAATGAAAAGAACTGAGACGAGATTTGCACTAGAGGCCAAAATGGCCAGAAAAATCGCCGCATGCCTCGGAAGGAAAACGTTTGTGCGTGTCCATGTCTGCCAGCGAAACAACGAGTATACCGCTGAGCCCATCAGCGCTCGAGGTTCGGGCATGATTTCAACAATGACTAAAGCCAATGGGTACGTTGTGGTTGCAGAAAATCGGGAAGGTTTAGAGAAAGGCGAAGTGGTTTCCGTGCAGATGTTTGACACTGTGGAAGTAGTTGACTCAGATGTTTAGGAAACTAGTGACTTTTGATGAGGCACAACAGGTCATCCAACAAAAGTTCAAACCTAAGCCAATAGGCTCTGAAGTAATCCCTCTTTTACAGGCACATGATCGTGTTCTCGCAGAAGACGTCACAGCTATGCTAGATATTCCGCCTTTCGGTCGTTCAACCGTTGACGGATATGCCGTCAGGGCTGAGGACACTTTTAGAGCTGAAGAGAGTAGACCAGTCACGTTGAAAGTTTGTGGAACAGTGAACATTGGAGAACTCCCAAGGACCAAAGTCGCAAAAGGCACAACGGCTGAGATAGTGACTGGTGCTCCGATTCCTGAGAGTGCTGACGCAGTTGTTATGGTTGAGCACACGGAAAGGAAGGACGCTAAGGTTCGCATTTTCAGCGCAGTGGTCAAAGATGAAAATGTCATGAAAGCTGGGACTGATATCAAGAAGGACGAAACTGTTCTGAAGACTGGGCAGACGCTGGGTTCAAGAGAGATCGGTGTTTTGGCTGCCTTAGGCATGGCGACAGTCAGAGTGCACGCAGTCCCACAGGTTGCAGTTCTTTCCACAGGACCTGAGATTATCGAGCCAGGAAAGAGATTGCCACTTGGAAAGATCTATGACATAAACGCTTACAGTTTGAGCACAGCAGTACAGGAAAGTGGTGGAACACCAGTTCACATGGGCGTCTTCCCGGATAACTTAGCTGAACTGCGGAAAGCCTTGAAGCATGCATTAGCTTCCGCTGACATGGTTGTGACCTCAGGCGGCGTTTCAGTGGGCCCCAAAGATGTCATGCCCAAAGCCGTGGATTCGCTTGGGAAACCCGGCACCATTGTCTGCGGAATCGCGATCAGACCTGGAAAACCGACGACGGTGGCTTTGGTTGAAGGGAAACTGGTGTTCTGCCTTCCTGGTCATCCTACTTCCGCCCTATTGGTTTTTCATTTACTTGTACGTCCGTTGATTCAGATCATGGCTGGTCGACGAATGGAGAGAGACTTGGAATTGAAGGCTCGTGCAACTATGAGAATGTTTCCGGCTAAGGGAAGACGAACATTCATCATGGTTAAGCTGAAGCGTGACAAGTCGAACCAGTTGGTGGCAGAGCCTATTCCTTCAGGGCTTTCAGGTGCCATAACCACTCTTGCGAAGGCTGACGGATTTGTTGAGATATCTAAGAACCTGCAGTTCATTGATGCCAGCGAAACGGTTACTGTGCACCTTTTCAAGAATCTGGAAGCGGCGCCTTAGCTTCCCAGCGTCTTTCTGTTCATCAACGCGTAAATAGTGAAAACCCACGTCAGAACAAGGTATACGATCATGCCGGACGCCAAGATGAGGTCACTTGTCAGGACGTAGGAGATCATGAAAACTGAGAACGTTGTGGCTCCCAAGAATAAGATCAATATGAGCCATGTCGTCCAAGTCTGTTTTCTGATAAGCCCATAGGCGGTTATCAGGCTGAATATGCCGATCAGGGCCAAATGCGGGGCAAAATCTGCCATCGGCAGCCAAACAAGAAATACTATTCCGATGATTGCGTAGAAGATGAATGTTGCAAACATCCCTTTGCTTTCGACCTTCAGCTTTGACCCAATTGACATTTTCCGTCCACCTTTAAGCTTAATGCATTCGCAGTTGCGTTAATAAATTTAGTGCTTTGTTTGCAGTTCGTTTTTGAACCAAAAAAAGGTTTGGGGAAAGGTCACTGATGCGCCTTCCAAACACGGCAGGGCCACCAAATCCAACAAGCTTTTCACGTTGTCAGCTGGCATCATCAATTTCAAGCGTCTCAATCGACAGTTTTCAGCAGCCCAGAAGAATGTGCAGAAAGGATAATCTACATTAGGGCCATGTACGTAGGATAGTAGGCAGCAGGTGAGCCAACATGCCTTTCACAGCCTACCATCTTGGACCAGCGATTCTTTTCGGTCTAGCTCTGTCTGCAGTCTTTGATTTGCCCACACTTCTGCTGGCAAGTGTAATACCAGACATTGAACCTGCCTGCGTCCTGGCTTTCGATGTTCAGGGATATCCGCTCCACGGGTTTTTCCACTCCTACCTAGGAGCCTCAATCTTAGCCCTCTTTGCAGTGGGCGCTGTCGTTCTATTTGGTAAATGGATAAGCAAAGCCGCGAGATTTTTCCAGCTTGACCAGCAGTCAGCTTTAAGTAAAATCGTGCTCACTTCTTTCTTCGGCGTCTACTTACACGTGTTCTTGGATTCCTTTCTCTACGTGGACATTGCACCTTTTTATCCATTGCAAGCCAACCCCTTCATTAGCATGCTATCGGTTTACGATAGTTCGAAAATCATCTACGCTTTCTGCAGTGTGACGGGGATTCTAGGCATCGCCTTCTATTGGTACAAACTCAGGAAAGGCAATACCCCCAAAAGTGAAGCCGCTCCGTCTAAACAATCGCAGGCGAAAGAGTTTAGAACCGAGAAGGGGGATAAGCAAGCAGCAGAGTAAATGGAGAACCGCAAATGAGTCATCATGAACTTTTTGTGTCACAGTCAAACGTTTTCAGTGGTTTCCAAAAACCGTTCGAAAAAGCCGACTACGTAGTTTTGGGAGTTCCATTCGACGTCACAAGCACCTATCGCACTGGCGCAAGATTTGGACCGACTGCGATTCGGCAAGCGTCGCTTAATATTGAGACCTACAGTTTCCGGACGGGAATAGACGTTGAAGATCTGCGGCTACATGATTTGGGCGACTTGCATGTTGCCACAGACACCGGGAAGACTTTGGAAATGCTGGAGCTCGTCATCAGAGGCATTGTTGAAAAGGGAAAAACTCCGGTGACGGTTGGAGGAGAACACACAATCACGCTTGGCATTGTAAAGGGCTTAAGCAGCAAAGCCTCAAAGACGGCGATAGTAAGCTTTGACGCTCATCTTGACCTACGCAACGAGTTTCAGGGGCTCAAGCTTTCGCACACGACGTTCATGCGGAGAATAAACGAGCAAGCCAGACCTGCAGAGATCGTTGAAGTAGGCATCAGGGCGGTTTGCAAGGAAGAGACGGCATATGCAAAGAAGGCAGGAATAGAATTCTTCACAACTCAACAGATCAGAAAGGAAGGAAGCGAACGAGTCGCAAAACGGTTGAAAGAAAAACTTGCGAAATACAAGAGCATTTACTTGTCTGTAGACATGGATATCCTTGACCCGGCATACGTGCCCGCCGTACAGAATCCAGAGGCGGATGGACTTGAGATGCACGCTTTGCTTGACATTCTTGGTAGCATCTGCGACGAACGCGTGGTCGGGTTTGATGTTTTGGAGATTGCGCCGAATTATGATCAGGGGGTTTCGGCGATTCAAGCGGCAAAAGTGATTTTTGAGACCCTGTGCTGTTTGGAGAAATCAAGGAAAGCGTAGGTTGGAATGAAGGAAGTCAAAGCCTACTATGATGAAAGAGCCGAAAGCTATGACAATGTATTTGACACCTTGTACTTCAGGGTTTTTGATGCAGTGACCTGGAAGTTTCTTGAACCTTACGTGCCAACAAATCCCAAGGCCTTGGTGCTTGACGCCGCTGGGGGCACGGGTCGTTGGGCGACGCGCATGGCAGGAAAAGGTTGCAGAGTGATTTTGATGGATTCTTCGGAAGGCATGTTGAAGGCTGCGGCTGAAAAAGTCAAGAAGGCGAAGCTTTCACGAAAGATTGCCATTAAGAAAGGCGAGATCACCAAGACAGGTTATTCGGATGAGACTTTTGACATGATTCTCTGCGAACATGCTCTTTTCCTGTTCAAAAACCCGGACGCCGTGATAGGCGAGTTGACCCGGGTTTTGAAGAAGAACGGTCGGCTTGTGATCTCCGCACAGAACCGTTACGTGCAAGGTTTGAGTTTACTGTCAGGCAAGCCGAGTGTAGACAACGTGGAACTGGCGTTTGGGAGATTGACTCGCAAGGGCCACGAATGTATGACTGAAGACGGGAAAGTCAAAGTGTACAGTTGGACGCCGACCGAGTTCAGAACGATGCTGGAACGAAATGGGTTATGCGTGGAGAAGATTATCGGCAAAGGAGTGACTATGCCTTTGCGGATAAGGAAGGAGACCTACTTCAGGAAGGATTTTTCTGAGGATTTGCTGGATAAGATACTTGAAATTGAGTATGCGCTGTGCGAGAAACCGGATGCATTGGCTTTGGCAGGACACCTGCAAGTAATAGCCCGCAAAACTTGAAGCCTCTCCCACATTTCTTAAACCCTTGTCTTGGCAAGCTTTGCAATGAATGAGCCGTTGCACTGGTGAACGTGCGGATAGAATCTCTGACATTCCTGCAGACCTCTCAGTCCTGTTGACCCTATTCGAGGATTTATCTCGGTCAGCGTGAATTCCGGATGCCATTTGAGAAATCGTTCGATCAGCACTTCGTTTTCTTCAACTGTTACGCTGCACGTAGAATAGATTAATGAACCACCAGACTTCACGTGTTCGGCGCAGTTGTTGAGCATCTGCCACTGGATCTCTGCCATGCGGTCAATGGAGCGCCGCGTGAGTCGCCATTTGGCTGAGGGCAACTTACCGAAAGTGCCTGTGCTTGTGCAGGGTGGATCCAGAACGAGCACGTCTGCCTCGACGGTGAAAGGTAGTGGGCTACGTGCGTCGGTGGTGATTGGTTCTGCGATTTCGACGCCCAGGTGCTTGACTTCATTTTTCCATGTTGCCATTCTACGTTTGGAGTAGTCTACGGAGAGTATGGTACCGCGATTCTGCATTAGCTGTGCTAGGTATGTTGTTTTGGCTCCGGGTGCTGCGCATACGTCTAGAACG
>Ga0315268_10002592_pt1 | contig 20300 bp, 23 predicted proteins | sample C1_top_MG_FD_204535 | JGI IMG/M metagenome (GOLD analysis project Ga0315268, IMG submission 204535) | Sediment microbial communities from Yellowstone Lake, YNP, Wyoming, USA - C1_top | ecosystem: Environmental > Aquatic > Freshwater > Lake > Sediment | place: USA: Wyoming | collected 2017-08-01
AGTGGAAAAGAATGCAGGGATATGCTCCGCCATCATTTAAAACGTATGGTTTTAAAAATTGCAGTGATGACTGCCCAGTCGGAGGCGTAAGCTGGAAAGATGCTCAAGCTTACATCAACAAGCTGAACTCGCGAACAGGTAAAACGTATCGATTGCCTACTGAGGCGGAATGGGAATATGCAGCGCGAAGTGGCGGCAAGCGGGAGATCTACGCTGGCACGAGCAGCCACGATAAACTCCCTCAGTATGCTTGGTACGATTACAATTCGGGTGGAGAGTTTCATCCTGTTGGCCAAAAAAAACCAAACTCGCTGGGGATCTACGATATGAGCGGCAACATGTATGAATGGGTTGCGGACTGGTACGATGATACCTATTACCGCAATAGCCCGCAGAACAATCCGCAAGGACCATCGAAAGGGACCCTACGGGTGCATCGGGGTGGCAGCGAGTCCGGCGATTGGAGTATGATGCGTACAACATATCGTAACCGCCACGCTCCGGACTTTAATCTTGATACCATGGGTTTCCGTCTTGCAATAGCGCCGTAACTTGCTGCTAAAACCATTTGAAGTTAACAACGCCGTCGAGAGGGTCGCTGAAGGCTTGCCCCTCACGGCGTATTCTCCTCTCGCTTCACTAACGAGGGCTATCCGGCTCATCGAACACATCGAACTCCCGGCCAAGGAACGCTTCCCTACCCCACCCGCAAGATACACTCACGCCTTCCCGCTCCTTGTTGTGCCCCGTCCTGGTTTATGGTATTATGCCTTCTCAAATCCCGCACCAAGGAGCGTTCGCGTGTCCCTATCCAGCCTGACCAGATGCATCATCTCCTGCTCCCTTGCGATCTGCTGCGCAATCCCCGGCAGCTCATTTGCCGACGACATGACCTCCGCGGCATCGGTCACTGTCCAGGCGCCGGACCGGGTCGCGTCAACTGACGCGCCAGTCGAGTTCAACAAAACCTATTTCAACGGGTACATCACGGACTTTAAGCAGATCCTGACGTCACCGGCACGCTGGGACTCCTCTGACTGGCTCACGGCATCGCTGGTTGCCGGCGCCACGGTCGGGCTGTATAACAACGACGCAAAGATCCAGAAATGGGCGTTGGACCACAAGACCACCACAACGAACAACATCGGCGACAATGTCACCTACCTCGGCCATGGGAAATATACGCCCGTCCTGCTCGGCGGAATGTATCTGTACGGCCACCTGACGGATGATAATAAAATGAAGTCGACCGTGCTGCTTTCCGTGGAAAGCTTTATCCTTACCGGCGTTTTTGCGCAGACTTTGAAATATGCGGGCCACCGCCACCGTCCCTATACTGAGGACGGCCCCCACGAATGGGACGGCCCCAAGTTCGGCGGGAATGGATCCGCCATGTCCTTTCCGTCCGGCCATGCTTCTTCCGCATTTGCAGTCGCAACGGTCATCGCATCGGAATACGACAACGTCGTGGTGCCCGTCCTTGCCTACAGCGTTGCAGCGATCACCGCTATGAACCGCGTCACGCATAATGCTCACTGGACCTCTGATATTTTCGTGGGCTCAGCGATCGGCTATTTCACCGGGAAAGCGGTCGTCGCTTCTCACCGGGGCGCAAAGGAAAGCAGGCTGAGCCTGGCGCCCGTAATCGAGGGGAACGACCTGGGAGCAGTCCTGGTGTATAGATTCTAGCTCCTGTAGAGCAGATCACGTCCTCACGATCGTGATCGGCAGCTGCGCCCCGGACTCCAGCGCCCGTACCACCGTCTCCCGGATTGCGTCTTTTCCCAGATCCTGCTTGCCGACCATTTCCTCGATAGCGATCCGGACCACGCCGGTGATCGCCAGTTTCTCCGGCAGAAAATCCCCGTACCCGCCTTCAGGTTGATATTTTTTCATGAGGTTCTCGAGCGCCCGTTGCCGCTCCATTGGGTCCTTGATCAGGTGCGCCCGGCCCTTGATGATCACGCTTTGGTACAGGTACTCGGCCCTGCACGGGCTCCCCAGGCTCTTCACCAGCGCGATCAAAAGGTCGACCTCGAAACAAACGCGGCTGTCCCGTTCGATGTCCTCGATCTTCTCGCCCTGCAGCGCGGTATGGAAATAGACCGAATCGCCATAATAGACAAAATTCAGGGGCTTCACCATAGGATACCCGTCCCGGGTGATGGTCCCCAGCCTGCCAACGGGACAGGTCCTGAGCAAGTTGGTGATCGTTGCCTTGTCCTTGATCTCTTTTTGTGATTGCCGCATACCTGCCTCCTTAAGACCGCATGGTAGCATGTTGCACGAGGTCTGTAACCGCTATTTTATCATGCTGAATAAATTATGCCTGCTTCTTATTTACTATTGCCAAAACACCGGCCGGAGATTTATAATACGGCGCCAGTGAAGGACGGGGGAATAGTAACGTGAACAAACAGGCAGTTGCTCTCATATCAGGGGGGCTCGACAGCGTACTTGCTGCGCGGGTGATACGGGAACAGGGTTTCGATGTCATCGGACTCTATTTCACTTCAGCCTTTTCCAAAAGCTACGGAAACGAGCAGGAGACCCATGCAGCGCGGGTCTCGAAAGCCCTCGGCATCGACCTCCGCATCATGGACATGGGCCAGGAGTACATCGACCTGGTCCGCAATCCCGCCCACGGGTACGGCAAGAACGCCAACCCCTGCATCGACTGCAAGATCTTCATGCTCAAAAAAGCAAAAGCCGTGATGCAGGAAGTGAACTCGACGTTCGTCATCACGGGCGAGGTCCTCGGACAACGGCCCATGTCGCAGCGCAGGGACACGCTCCATGTGATCGAACGGGACGCGGACATGCGCGGCATGATCCTTCGTCCCCTGTCCGCCAAACTGCTCTCCCCCACGCGGGCCGAACTGGACAATATCGTTGACCGGGAACGACTGCTCAGCATCAGCGGCCGGTCCCGTGCTGTTCAGCTGCAGCTGGCGGAGCGGTACGGCATCAGCGGCTACTCCACGCCCGCGGGCGGCTGCCTGCTCACGGACAAGAACTTCTCCGCAAAACTGCGCGACCTGTTCGAGGACAAGCAATGCGTCGATCCCGACGATATCAGGCTCCTGACCGTAGGCCGGCACTACCGGATCGACACCGGCGTCAAGATCGTGATCGGACGCGACAATAAAGAGAACAATATGCTCGTGTCGCTGGCGCGGAACGGGTACCACCTGTTTACGCCCCAGGGTTTCCAGGGTCCCGTGGGCCTTCTGAACGGGGTCCCCACGCAGGACCTCAAGCAGACCGTCGGCCGCCTCATCATCACCTACAGCAAGCGCGTACCCGGCCAGACCTATCATATCCGCTATGGGAACGAGGTCTTTGACCCGGGCGAACCCCTGCCGATAACGGGGTCCGGGCTGCGTCGCGTCGGGGCCGACGGATAGCTCCGGCACTGCACTCCCTCTCACCTGCGCATTCACCCGTCATGCAGTAAATCATGATACAATAAAAGCATGGACGCACCGCATCGTCATCCTGATCAGCATAATCCGGCATTAGTAGAGATGTCCGCGCCTCGGATCACCGCGCGATTTATCGAGGAATATCTCACGGCCTTGTACGGCAAGCCTGTCCGATTGCTTTCCCTGTCCGCAGAGGGCAAGCAGGAGACCAGCGACGACCTGAAAGAATATGGATACGGATCTCCCCTGTTCCTGGACTACGAGGTCGCGGGTGACAGGAAAAAGGCCGTGCTGGAGACCATGGCGCCTTCCTCGTTCGGGCATGACCACTTTTCTGACCGCGCCCAGTCGATCCTGTGGGAGCATGCTGCATTCAACAACCTTCCGCGCCACGTGCGCTCGCTGGACAGCGGTGCGTTCCTGGATAACGGCGGGATCATCTCGACCGGTAAAGCGCGGGAGTTCTTCCTGCTCACGGAGTTCGTTCCTGGGAAGGGCTATTTCAAGGATCTCGACCGCGTCGTGCATACCGGCATAGCCACGGATGAGGACTATGCACGGGTCCGGGCCTTATCGGACTGCCTCGTCGAGATCCACGCCGAACGGACCGGAGCAACTACGCTCTATGCCAGAAGGATACGGGACCTCGTCGGACACGGCGAGTGCATCATGGGTCTGATCGACAACTACCCCGCCTCCTTCGAGTTCATCGACCAGGCGCTCCTCAGGGACATCGAGCTTGCCTGCGTTCATTGGCGCTGGCGGATCAAACACCGCAGCCACCGCCTCCGCAGGGTGCACGGCGATTTTCACCCCTACAATATCCTGTTCAGGAACGGCACGGAGTTCACGCTGCTCGACCGGTCGCGCGGTGAATGGGGTGAGCCTGCGGACGATACCACCTGCCTTAGCATCAACTATCTGCTGTGCTCGCTCCAGCGGTCCGGCAAGCTGGAGGGACCGTTCGAAAGGATGTTCAGGTCGTTCTGGGAGAACTATCTTGCAAAGACCGGGGACCGGGAGATGCTCGAGGTCGTGGCGCCGTTCTTTGCCTGGCGCGGTCTCGTGATCGCGAGCCCGGTCTGGTACCCGCATCTTCCCGGACCAATCCGCAGGACCCTGTTCAATTTCATCCGGAACATCCTCGATGCCGAACGATTCGATCCCGACGACATGAACAGGTATCTCGTATGAACAGCGATCCCGGGTTCGCCATCTGGATCACCGGCCTCCCCGCGTCAGGCAAGAGCACGATCACGAGCGATCTTGTTGCGCGGCTGGAGGCGCAGAAGATCCCGGTGGTGGTGCTCGAGTCGGACTTCATGCGAACGATCCTCACTCCGCACGCAACGTATGCTCCTGAAGAGCGGGATGCATTCTATCGAAGTCTTGTTTTGATCGGCGATCTCCTGGTCCGGAGCGGCGTGAACGTGATCTTCGATGCGACCGGGAACAAGCGTGCCTACCGCGATCACGCCCGTTCCCTGCTGCCGAAGTTCGTGGAAGTATATTCCGCCTGTCCCCTTGATGTGTGCAGGGCTCGCGATCCCAAGGGCATCTACCGTCTTGCCGCTTCAGGCCGGGCTGACGCGGTCCCGGGAGTGCAGGCCGCCTATGAACCGCCCGAGCACCCCGAGGTTACGCTGAATTGCAGCACCCTGACCCGGGAAACGGACACCGATGTAATTTTAGATAAACTAAAGCAGTTAATGTACATATAAACAGTTCTTTCTCCCCTATTTGCGAAACTCATTTGACTGGCCCTACCCTGTCCGCTACAATGCCTGCATGGGAAAAAAAGTAACTTATGAGCGTTGGATAAACCTGTTCCTGCCGGACGGCTGGACCGAACGTGAGGAAATGGGCTATGTGCTGCTCGAAAAGGAAGGATGGCCGGGCATGGTCCAGCTTTCCTTTATCGAGAGGGACGAGACTGAGACCGCGCCTGCCAAGGCAGCGCAGATCATGCTGGAAGACACGCTGGAAGAACGCGACGTTCCGTTCCCTCGCGAAGCAATAAAGGTCGAGGAGCACGGTGATTTGGGAATCGCTTCTCTGGATTACACCTACCAGGACAAGAGCAATCCCGCTCACTGGCGCATCTGGTTCCTTGTGGACGGAACACGCGCCCTCCTGGCAGCATATATCAGCGACCCGGAGAACGATGTTCCTTACCTGGAAGAGGTCACCCGCATTATTGCGGACATCGAGTTCATCCCCAGCATGAACGACTGATCGTGGTTCCCGAACATCCTGAAACGTAACCTTGAAAAACAGTTAAGGGGCACAGATTACTCTGTGCCCCTTTTCATTTACAGCTTATCATCCTCTGTTTCAGACGTCACACATATTCGCGCAGCATCTTGCTTCTTGCAGGATGGCGCAGTTTCTTCAGCGCCTTGATCTCGATCTGCCGGATGCGCTCCCGGGTGAGGTTAAAGAACTTGCCGACCTCCTCGAGCGTATGTTCGCTGTTGACGCCGATGCCGAACCGCATACGGATGATCTTCTCTTCCCGCTCGGTGAGCGAGGAAAGAACCTGCTCGATACGGTCGGAGGCCTCGTTGTTCTCGAGGGTCTTGAACGGGGAAACCGACTTTTCGTCGATGATCACGTCCTTGAGCTCTTTTTCCTCGGACAGGATCGGCGTTTCAAGGGACACGGGCTCCTGGATCGCGCGCAGGATCTCGTTCACGCGGACCACGGAAAGACCCATGATCTTGGACACCTCTTCAGGAGAAGGCTCCCGCCCCTTTTCCCGCATGAATTTCGTGTAGATGCGGCTGATCCGGGTGCTTTCTTCGATCAAATGGACTGGCAGCCGGATGGTACGCGCCTGATCAAGGATCGCCCGGGTGATCCTCTGTCTGATCCACCACGTGGAATAGGTGCTGAACTTGGTCCCCTTGCCGGACTCGTACCGGTCGGATGCCTTCATCAAACCGATGTTGCCTTCCTGGATCAGGTCAAGGAGCGTCAGGCCCCGATTCACATATTTCTTTGCGATCGAGACCACGAGCCGCATGTTGGCCTGGACCAGTTCATCCTTGGCAATCTTGACCTTGGCCTCTTCTTCGTCGATGCGCTTGACCATGTCCCGGAGGGACCGCTCCTCAAATCCGAGCTTCTCCATCTCGGTCGTGATGCCGCGCTCGACCTGCTTGCCTACCGCAGCAAGCTTCTTGAGCATTTTCTCGATCTCGCGGAACGACAGGCTCATCTCATTGAGCGTCATGGTCGCACGGTCCATGTCGCGCCTCGCGACCTGCCTCTTCAGGCGGTTGTACTGGCGCATGAACTCGGTCTCGTAGGAATCGTTCCATTCTCCCGGGAACCGCAGAATATCCTGGGCCTTGACCAGCCCCTGCTTGATATTCGCGCCGAGCGCGAGCACTCTCGGTATCGCGAGCGGCGAGCTCAAGGCTATCTCCTTCAGGATCGCCTTGCCGCCCTCCAGGGTGCGGACGTATTGCTGTTCTTCCTCGATCTTGAGCATGGGGAACCTGCCCACGGACTTCAGATAAGTGTCAACCAGGTCTGCACTGGCCGTGGCAACCTCTTCGGCGACCTCAGCGATCTCCGCAGCAGAAGGTTCCTCTTCATCATCATTATCTTCTGCAAGCTCGTCCGCGATCTCTTCCAACAGGTCCTCGGGCGCCCCTTCAGTAAACCCGCTCTTTTCTTCAGATAATAAGGTCTTGCTCATATTCCTGCCTTTCGCATCACTCTTGATTCAATTATATCAAAATATGCAACTACGTCAAACACTAATTATAATTTTGCATAACCTGTAGCGCTTTGCGCGTTATAACCGCGTTCTCGTGCATAAAACAGCTGGAAGCTCTTTCGTATTCTCGCCTGGCGCGTTTTATGCTATACTTCCGTGCTATGGACATCATGCATATGTTGTTCCCAATATCCGGCGTAACGACATCGGTCTTCGTCCCGCCTCTGGTAGCGCTCATCGTATCTACATTTACGTCCATGGGCGGCGTCTCAGGCGCATTCGTACTGCTGCCGTTCCAGATGAGCGTGCTGGGATTCACGAGCCCGGCGGTCAGTTCCACGAATTTCGTTTACAATATCGTGGCGATCCCGAGCGGTGTGTACCAGTATTTCAAGGAAGGCCGCATGGCCTGGCCCCTCACCTGGGTGATCATCGCCGGCACCCTGCCCGGCGTGTTCATCGGCTACTACCTCCGTATCCACTATCTGCCCGACCCGAAGACGTTCAAGCTTTTTGTCGGTCTGGTGCTGCTCTTTATCGGCAGCAGGCTCCTGTATGAGATCACGGGAAAGGCTCGGGCAAGCAAGGCGAAACTCGGCGAACTGGATAATAAATTCGCGGAACGCGCCAGGCTCATCAAAGAACAGCGGCATACGCAGACCGCAGCAGGCATCCCTGCCGAGGCCGTGGTCAGGACCATCACCTTCAACCTGAAGACCATCGAATACGAGTTCTGGGGCGAGCGGTTCCGGTTCAGCGTACCGGCCATGTTCCTGCTCGCCTTTGTGGTCGGCGTTATCGGCGGCACCTACGGCATCGGAGGCGGAGCGATCATTGCCCCGTTCTGCGTCGCCGTGTTCCACCTTCCGGTCTATACCGTGGCAGGCGCTGCACTGCTCGGGACATTCCTCACCTCGATCGTCGGGGTATTTTTCTACAGCGTCCTCCCCGCTGCCAACGGGGTCTCGACCGCACCGGACTGGGCACTGGGCTTCTTGTTCGGCGCGGGCGGGTTCGCTGGCATGTATATCGGGGCGCGGCTCCAAAAATTCGTGCCCCAAAAGGCAATCAAGCTCATGCTGGGTGCCATGATCGTTCTGCTGGCACTCGGCTATATCGTTCAATTCTTCAGATAACGACTACGGTGTACCTTGATGATGGCGGGATCGATCGCACGATGGAAGGACAAAAGCGCTGACTGTTCCAGGAAGTTCCTGGTTGAGCTCATTGCGCTCTGGTTTGCGCTGAAACACCCCCGGGCCCCCTGGTATGCAAAGATCATCATGCTGGCGCCGTTGGGATACCTGCTCTCTCCCTTTGATCTGGTGCCCAATGCGCTTGCGCTCTTTGGCATCGGGCAGTTCGACGATTTCCTCGTTGTACGATACAGTTATCTCCTCCTGAAGAAGGTCGTCAAGGAGGATGTTCTGGTCGAATGCCGGGAGCAGGCAGTCGCGCATCTTGCAGAACAAGAAAACCGGAAATGCCGGATCGTGATCGGCCTTGCCATTGCCTGGTTACTGATCCTTATGCTGCTGATCTGGGACATCTACAAGAGGCTTCACCGAAGAAGCATCCTGTAGTCTATTGCTTTTCTTTCCCCACGATCTTCCTTTGTGGGGTCCGGTGCGAACTACTTCAATCCCCTGCTCCCGGGTTTTATCGGAGCACTCCCCAATTTGCACAGCGGACAAACCTCCGGAGCATACGTGGGCACGCTCAGGGTGACCAGGGAACGGTAGGGTACGCCCAACTCGGCCTTGCCGCCCGAGCGGTCCACGAGCGATGCTGCTGCAACGACCACCCCGCCTGCCTGCTGTACGACCGCGATGGTCTCTTTCGTGGATTTTCCTGTCGTGATCACATCCTCCACCACGAGCACCCGTTCACCCGGTGTAATCGTGAACCCGCGCCGAAGCGTCAGTTCTCCGTTCACCCGCTCGGCGAACAAACTGCGGGTCCCCAGGGCGCGCGCGGTCTCGTGCGACACGAACACGCCGCCCAATGCGGGCGCGATCACCGCCCCGATCTTCAGGTCCTTGAAGTGTTCCGCAAGCGCGGCGCAGAGCTGTGTCGCGATGTCCGGCTGCTGGAGCACCAGCGCGCTTTGCAGATACTGCTCGCTGTGGAGCCCGGACGAGAGCAGAAAATGACCGGTCAGCAGGGCCCCGGTCTTTTTGTAGATGTCCAATACCTGATCAGATGTCATGATCGAATCCTTTCTATTCTTTGAGTGCAGCGTGCGAACCCGGAGAGACAATCGATACCAGCGCGTACAAGCATGTAACCACAGATTAACACGGATAACACCGAATGATTAACACCGGCATGAGATTGTATCAAAAGCCGAACAGTCGATACTTTCTTCAAAACAATTTCACGCTTTTGGTTTTAACCGTGTTCATCCGTGGTTACAACTGCCGTTTCCTAGTGTTATCCGATCTCTTCCAGAATCCTTTGCACCGCTGCCTTGCGATCTTCCGCCTTCAGCACCGGCCTCCCGACAACGATATAGTCCGCACCTGCATGGACCGCGTCGCAGGGGGTCATGATCCGTTTCTGGTCGTCCTTGCCTGCCCACGACGGCCGCACGCCAGGGGTCAGAATGACAAAGTCGCCTCGAACCGCGCGTCTCAGCATCTTGATCTCCTGCGGTGATGCAACCACGCCGTGCATTCCCGCCCGCTGGGCCAACCGGGCCAAATGGGCAACTTCCCGCTGGAGCGAACGGGTGATCTTGAGCTCTTTCCGCAGGCTTTTCTCGTCCATGCTCGTCAGGACCGTGACAGCGAGCACCACAGGAAGCGGCTGGTTCACCTTCTCCGCGGTTTCCTTTGCCGATAGAGCGGCAGCCCTCATCATATCAAGCCCGCCCAATGCATGGACGTTAAAGATGCTCACGCCGAGCTTGACCGCCTCTGCCGCTGCCTTGGCCACGGTGTTCGGAATATCGTGATATTTGAGGTCAAGGAACACGCGACCGCCCGCGCGGATGATCCTGCGAACGATATCAGGTCCATAGGCAGTAAAAAGCTGGTGCCCGACCTTGAACATCCCGACCGAGTCTTTCAGCACCCCGACAATGGCCAGTGCTTCTATATCGCTGTCCACATCAAGGGCAATGACAAGCCGCTGTGCGGCACTTAACTTCGTATTCCGCATTCCACGCTCCGCATTTCAGTAAATCCTGAGCAGGCTCAGCAAACGGTCCTTGAAGACCTCCGCCAGCGTCTGCATACCCGGCACGGTCAGAAATTCGTTCGCGTTGTTCGAGAACAGTACCCATGCCTCCGCCGGGAACTCCTGCGTCTCCTGGGACAGCTCCAGATGCAGGTACACCTTCGGCAAAGCGCGCACCGTGATCGCCATATCGCTGCCGATGATGCTGGGGACGGGTTCGGCATCTACCATGGAAAGAAGCGCTTTCGAACGGGCTATGATCTCGGCGGCGTAGTTGGCAAGCGGCAGTTCCGCTCTCTTTTTGAAGTCCGGCACGCCCTGCTCGGAAAAATCAGAGATCGCCCGCCAGGGCATCACCGCCGGTACCGTGCCCCCGGAAAAAAGGTAGTCCTGGATCAGCGCCGAATGGATCTCCGGAGCTTTCTGGCCATGCAGAAAGATCCCTTCATGCCGGACCACATATTCCTGCCCGAGCATACCGAGCAGCAGTGCATCATCGCCCTCGTTATAGAGCGCATCAACACGCTTCGACAGATCAGGGAATGCAGCATGCTCAAGGGATTTCACAAAGGTCTCCATGGCAGAGCGTTCGCACGCAGAGAGCGGCAACGCGATGATTGAACACAAGAACGATCAGGTTGTCCGCGGGCAGAGGCTCACCGTGCACACCCTCCATACTTCAGGCATCCTGTCTCATCCTCTGAATGATCTCCGCGATCAGTTCCTGAAAATTGATCTGCAGCTGAATAATATCGGATGGCAGCCGATCAACGAACCCATATTCTCCCTCGGTCAACAGGAACAGGCTGAAGATGATCTCTTTGACCTGTATCTTGAGGCCCGCGAAAAGGTCCTTGGGAGATACCAGGCCGTTCTCCACCATGATAGCGCCGAGCTTTTTAAACCCTGCGTTCTTTCTCAGGATCGAGAGCGCATGGTCAAGGTTTTCCCGGGTGATCTTGCCGTTCCTGACCAGGACCTCTCCGAGCCGGTCCTGGACCGCCGTGGAGGAAGCGAATACGATCTGTCCCGTCTTCATATAGACGCACTTCTCGGCAGCGCTGTTGCGGACCGTCAACGTCCCGGTGGCCTTGTGCTGCCGCAGCTGTTCCAAGACATCCGAAAGCGGTGTGGTCTGAATGTTCCCTGATTGAGGATCGGGCATAATAATGTAGTATGGTCAGGATAACCCGGGAGGTCGACCTTCCGAAACCGTCCGCGTCCGCAGCATGCTCGCGGCAAGTACATCTCTGTTCTGTTTCAGGAGCAGCCGGTTTAATATTCGAATCTGATGCCAGCGCCGCCCAACGTACTTGAGCCGGTCTTCAGTTCCAGAAGCACCATGAACTTCTGGCTCAACTTCCATTCGAGGCCTCCGAGCACATAGAGCGAGGTCTTCTTTTCGGTCGGCAACGATCCGTACAGGCTCGACATCTCGAATCCGCCGTAGGGAATAAACTTATACCCGCGTTCGGTCAGTGGAATGCTTTTGCTGAAGATCGTGGAAAAACTCAGGTCTCCGGCATTCTTGCTGTTAATGACAATTGCGTCATACCCGAGGTCTACTGCCATGTCGATCGGGATGCCTTCCGATTCCTTGATCAGCTGATACTTCAGGTCAACCCCGACCAGCGCACCGAGCTTGTCAGCTGACTCAATCGTGGCATTGGCCGCCCCGAACTTGAGCCCGACCTCGAGCATGGCGCCCAGCCCGTAGCGGATCTCGGCGTAGTAGTTCTTCACATGGTCTCCCAGGGTGAAGTGGACCCCAGACTGGGTCATGCCCGCATCGAGGGATTCAGCGGTGGTGAACTCGTTCTGGGTAAAATGATCGGCTGCCTGCGCCTGGCTGATGGACAGGATAAGGACTGCGCTGATGAACCATATGATAATGAACGGTTTTCTTTTCATTTCTGAGGACCTCCGCGTCGCATAATTGGTCGTTCCGAGGTTCAAAATATAACATCAAACAGATGGATTGACAAGCAAAAAAACCGTGGAGCCCGTTCGGCCACTGCGTAGCGTGCCTGCAGGGAGAACAATATAAACGCGGGCGTTTTTGGATGCGGGACCGGTATCAGTCAAAAGAAGGGACGGGATAGATACGAGGAAGGGCTGCTGCAGATCAGATTAAGCAGCGCTGCGATCACCCGTCCTTGTTCAGCTCAATATTCCAGTAGAGATAATCGCGCCAGCTTAACGGCGCGTTCTTGATTCCCAGCGTAATGGTGACCACCGGCATCCACCGAGGTTTGACCGGCGGCCGGATGAGCCGCATGCGTGCTTCGCGGGGGGTCCTGCCGCCCTTTCTGTTATTGCATGGCAAACAGGCGGTCACGATGTTCTCCCAGGTCGCCTGGCCACCCTGCACCTGAGGTATGACGTGGTCAAAGGTCAGGTCCTCTGCCGGATGCTTCGTCCCGCAGTACTGGCAGGAATACTTATCGCGCTGATAGATATTGGCCCGGGAGAACCGTACTTCACGGCTCGCACGTTTTACGCTGACCATTTTCAGGAGGCGAAGAATGGAGGGGAGTTTGAAGGAAAGGGATACGCCGCGGATATCCCGGTCGTAAAAATCGATCACTTCCACTTTGCCCTGCGTCAGCAAGGTGATGGCCCGTTGCCAGGAAATGATCTTGAGCGGCTCGAATGTAGCGTTCAGAAGCAGTGTCCGTTCCATTGCAACCCCCGAAGATCCAAGAAAACATCCTGGAGTCGATGTCCGGATGAAGCGAAACGTGCCGAAAAAACGCAGTATTGGTGTATAAAAATACAGAAATTGATAGCATTTGTCAATAGGTTTGAAAACCCGTATAATGAGAACATGGCCGATATGGAAGAACAACGAGCGGAGCTTGCTTCCTCCGCTGATGCCGCCGACATCTCGTCCCTGCTCCATGATCCTTCCCCCCGGGTCATCAGGGCGCTTCTCGGGAACAGGGGCCTGACCGAAGAAGATGTCCTCATCATCGCGAACCGAACGAACATTCCTGCGGACATCCTGCACGCCATTGCCCAGGACAAGCGCTGGTCCGAAAGCTATCCCCTGCGCCTTGCGCTCGCGCGAAATCCCCGTTCCCCCCTCTCGGTCTCCCTGTCAACGGCCCGGTTCCTCCGGATCTTCGATCTGGAGGAGATCACGCGCAGCCATTTCATCCCGCTGGTGTTCCGGCGCAAAGTCGAAGCAATGATCGTGGAACGAATCCCTGCCATGCCGCTCGGGAACAAGAAAGCCCTGGCGAAAAAGGCAGCAGGACCTGTTCTGCTCAGTCTGCTCCGGGACCGCGATCACGAGGTGGTGCAGCTGTGCCTCAGTAATCCGCGCCTCACCGAAGGACATCTGTTCAAGGTCATCAGCCGTCCGGATACTGCAGGGGAAACGATCCGGATGATCGCAGATCACCCGAACTGGTCATGCCGCTCGCTGGTCAGACTCTCGCTGGCCCGAAATGCGCTCACGCCCCTGTCGCTCTCCGTTGCCTTTCTTCCGAACATGAAGCTGCAAGACCTGCGGGAGCTCTACGCCGACCCTTCCGTGCCTACAACCATAAAGCCCTTCATACACCGTGAACTGTGGGAGCGGGGCGCTGAGGTCACGGTAAGCCATGAAGATACAGTGTACGAGATCAGTGAGGAGGAAGAGTCGGAGCTCGATGGGGAAGCTGACCTGCTTCAGGAAACCGAAGACGCGAACGGGGGACGCCAGGAGGAATCGCGGGGATCAGCATAATGGGGAAGAGGTCGTCGATCAAAGGCGCAGCATTGATGATAAGCCGGACTCAGGGTTTTTCGATCGTTTCGAGTTTTCGTGCTCATTGAGTGGAGTCCCCCCGGCGGGGCCAAGGCGCGGGATTACCGTTTGATCGGCGGGGAGCTATGGCACGAGCTTGAGCGCCCAGCCCCTTCCGACCGAGATGGCTCCTTTGGGGCAGAATTCCTGACAGCAGAAACAGCGGATGCAATTGCGGTAGCTGATCTCGAGCTTGTTTCCGTGCATATTGATTGCTCCTTGCGGACAGTGTCCCTGACAGATGCCGCACTGGATGCATGCATGATGGTCGATCACGGGTCTGGTCGTCAATGCGTTCTTGAGCGAGCTCCGCGCCCATTCCGGAAGCTGCCATTCAAGGTGCGACTCAGGCGGAAGCCGAAAATGCCGGATCGCAATGTCAACGATGCTCGCCCCGAGAACAGGAATATGTTCCAGCCTCGCTTCGCCATATCCCGCTGAAGCGGCCGCTCGTAGAACAGGAAGCCGGTCCGCAGACACACCCACTACCGCTCCCGCAACGCAATCCACTGCCACCGGATCCGGACCCGCCAGCACCACGCCGATCTCCCGGGGGTCGCCGCTGCCCGGGCCGTTCCCTTCCATGCCAACGACCGCATCCATGATGGTAAGACGAGGCTTGAGCAGCGCGCAAAGCTCGACCAGCATGGCCATGAACTGTTCGTGATTCACTCCGGTATTGAAATGCCATTGGACCTTGCGCTTCCCGGGGATGCAGCCGAAGAGGTTCTTGACCGCTCCGGTGAGCGTGGTCATGCCATGGGTCTTGAGCTTTGGCAGATTAATGATCGCATCAGCCTCGTAAGCATTGCGGGCGATCTCAAATCGCTGGAACCTACCAGTGTTCTTCACCAACACCGGCTCGTCCAGCTCCATAAGCACGGCCCCCTCCTCCTGCACAACGTCGAGGATGCCCGCTGTTTCACACACCTTCCTGAGCTCGCCCATGCCAGGGCTGTCGCCGACCAGTGCAATTCCTCCGGCCTCACGCACCAACCGGATGACGGCCCTCACGATCTCGGGGTGGGTGGTCACTGCAGCTTCCGGCGGCCTCGCCTTGAGCAGATTCGGTTTGATCAGCACCCGTTCACCGGGGTTCACAAACATCTGTATTCCGCCGTGCAGGTCAATTGCCTGTTTCACAGCGGAAAACACCCTGTCCTGGTCGTAATCGGTGCATCGTATGAGGGAAACAGATGATGTGTTTTTTTCGTTCATTTCGCCTTGGTTTTCCAGCCGGCCGAAACCCGTTCACCGCGCTCGCCTCATGATTTGCGCAGGATCTCGAGCATCTGCGCATGAATCTTTCCATTGCTTGCGACGATCTCATCGTCGTGAATGCTGAACCTGGCCCCTGAAAAATCCGATACCCTACCTCCGGCTTCACGCAGGATATGACTTCCTGCTGCGACGTCCCAGGGTTTGAGCTTGAGCTCCCAGAACCCGTCGAACCGTCCGGAGGCGACATAGCATAGGTCAAGTGCGGCAGAGCCGTCCCGACGGACCTCCTGAGATGCCATCAGCAGACCGTGGAAGTGATCGAGGTTGTTCTTCTCGCTCTCTTTGCGATCGTAAGGGAAGCCCGTTGCAAGCAGACTCCTGATAAGCGTATCGATCCGCGTAACATGTATGCTCTTTCCGTTCAAAAAAGCCCCCTGGCCTTTCTGTGCCGAGAACAGCTCATCCCGCATGGGATCGTACACCACGCCGAGAATGACCTCCTCATCCTGTTCGAGCGCAATGGACACGGAGAAGAACGGATATCCATGAGCATAGTTCGTGGTACCGTCCAAAGGATCGAGGATCCAGGTAAAACCGGAATCGTTCCTTATCCGCGTCTCCTCCTCGGCAACGATGCCATGCCCGGGAAATGACGCCTGCAGGATCTCGACCACGGCACGCTCCGAGCGCATATCCATCTCCGTGACCAGGTTGATGTCGCCTTTGAAGGAGATTTCCCTGATGCCATGGATATTTTCTCGAAGTATCCCACCGGCCGTGCGCGCTGCCTTAATTGCGACGGTCATAAAATCTTGCATAATTCCTCCGAAATCGTATCAGCCGTCGGTCCCTAAGCAGGGTGCCCGAAAATCCTTCCTGGAAATACAAAAGGGCAAGGCTCATAGCCTTGCCCTTCCTGAACAATTGTTCGAAAACACGTTACTAAACTGGTATGGTCTTGCCTGCGATTGTTACTGAACGATCCGTTCCATCTCGACACCCAGGTAATCCGCTAAAAGCTTCACCGTACGGGGCTTCATAGTGACACCTTTGAGGGTCCTGGAAACGGTCACTTTATGCATGCCAAGTCTGTCTGCGATCTCGGTATAGCTCAAACCTTTTTCCAACCGTTTTTTCTCAAGCATTTCAATCTTATACATGGTAGTCCCTCCACTCATAAGATTACACTAGAACTTCGCCCATTTTTCCCTATATCTAAATTTTCGATTATAACTATAACACATTTATCTGCATTATTAAATAAAAAAATATATTAATTATGCAACTTTCTGTTGACATTATTCCTGAAGCAAGGTATATATATACTATTATGACACTAGCGAAAAAACTCAAAATGTTACGTGAAAAGAAAAAGCTCTCAATGAGCGAGGTGGCGCGCATCTCTCACGGTGCGCAGGACCATCGGGGCAAGATCACGCAGGGCTATATCTCGCGCCTTGAATCCGGCAAAGAGACGAACCCGAGCCTCATGAAACTGATGACGCTCTGCACGATCTATAAGATCATGCCCAACGATCTTCTCGTAAAAAACACGCTCAGAAAGCCCACGAAAAGCCGCTAGGTCCCGCGCGAATCGGATTCTATCGCGCGCTCCATTTATGCGGCACATGACAGCTCTTGCAAAGCCTGGTTGTCGTGTGGACTGCCTTGAGCTTCAGGACCTCGCGCGTGTGGCATCGAAGGCAATCTTCGTCGCTCGGCTTGATCCTGGCATGGGGTTTATGGCACTCGTAACAGTTGAGCCGTGCCATGGGAACCCTGTCGGGAAAAGCTGTTTTCGATGATTTCCTGTGGCAGGTCAGGCACCGGTCCCGGTCCGGGATGAAGGCCTCGATCTTCTTCGGTGAGAACGCATGACAGCGAAGGCACGAGATGTGCTCCATTCCCACCCCGTGTATCTGCCAATCCTTGTGACAACGTAAACAAGCTTCTTCAACAGGCCTGAAGGAATGCACCGTTCGGCTGTGACAGTCCTTGCATGCCAGCTTCTCCATGAACACATGGCGCGCGTGGCCGGTGGACTTGTTCACGGTAAGGGACCCCTGCGCCGCTTCATCCCAATGACACTTCGTGCAGGTTTTCCAGGGAGTCTCGTTCCCGTGCGGTTCAGGCGTTTTGCGGTCCGTCGTGAACACGAATTTGACCAGCAGCCTGTTCTGTTCGATCATGCCGAGCTGATGACAATCCTGGCAAACGATATTCCGGTGGCCGCTCAGTTTCCATGCTTTGTACGCGTCCTCCATCAGGTGACAGCTGCTGCAGAACTCGGGGTTCTTCTGAATGTAATTGTAATACCGGACGGCAAGCACGATGCCCAGAACTGAGATCACGAGCATCAGTGACACGATGATGACCTTGTCCCTCGGGCTCAACCCTTGTTCGAGCTTGTCGAATATTTTGGAGATCAGTTTATACATGTGCTCACTTGATCAGCAACTCCGCTATCTGCACCGCATTCAACGCCGCACCCTTCCGGATATTGTCCGAAACGAGCCATAAATTGATGCCATTCGGCACTGATTCATCCTCCCGAATCCTTCCCACATAGACCTCGTCCTTGCCGGCAATGTCAATGGCCAGCGGATAGAGGTCCTTTTTCGGGTCATCATACACCAGGACCCCCGGTGCTGATGAAAGGATGGCCCTCACTTCGTTCGCCGAGATGCTTTTTTCAGTTTCAATGTTCACGGACTCGGAATGGCAGCGGAAAACCGGTACGCGCACCGCGGTAGCGGTTACGCGAATAGACTCATCCTCCAGTATTTTCCGGGTCTCAAGCACCATTTTCATTTCTTCCCTGGTATAACCGTTCTCAAGAAAAGAATCGATGTGCGGCAGACAATTGAACGCGATCTGGTGCGGGTAGACGTTCGTTTTGATATCCTGAAAGTTCAGCAAAGCCACGGTCTGTCCCGCAAGTTCATCGATTGCATTCTTGCCTGTTCCTGAAACGGACTGGAACGTGGTGACCACCACACGTTTGATGGTTGCCCGATCATGGATCGGCTTGAGCACCATGACCATTGCGATGGTGGAGCAATTCGGGTTCGCGATGATGCCGGTATGCCGGTCAAGGGCCTGTGCGTTGATCTCGGGAACGATGAGCGGAACCTTCGGGTCCATGCGAAAGGCGCTTGAGTTGTCGATCACCACGGCGCCGACTTTCACCGCAGCTGGTGCGAATTCGAGGCTTCGTTCGGCGCCGGCCGAAAAAAGCGCGATATCCACCCCTGCGAACGAATCCTTTGCCAGTTTTCGGACCACCACGTTCTTTTCCCGAAACGTGACACGTTCGCCTTCCGAACGTTCGGAAGCGAGCGGGATGAGCTCGGACACGGGGAAATTCCGTTCCTCGAGGATCTCGATCATCTCGCGGCCTACGGCACCGGTCGCACCCGCAACGGCAACGACATATTTAGCTTTTTTCTTAACCATGAACTGATAAACCGCACTGCCTTTCATTGCTGAGGACGCAGAGGGAAAAATCGCACCTTACTAAATATAGGGATTCGGCGATCTCAGCGTGCCCAGTGATCTCTGCACTACATTCACCGGTCGTTATTTTTCCACAACAATCCGCAGCATGCGCCGAAGCGGCTCGGCCGCACCCCACAGGAGCTGGTCGCCGCACGTGAACGCATTCAGGAAGGTCGGCCCCATGTTCATCTTGCGGAGTCGTCCGACCGGTACCGTGAGCGTTCCGGTGATCGCCGCAGGGGTCAGCTCGCGGACCGTGATCTCTCGTACGTTCGGCACGACCTTCACCCACGCATTGTGTTTGGCAATCATGTCCGTGATCTCGGCGAGCGGCACATCCTTGGTCATCTTGATCGTCAGCGCCTGGCTGTGGCATCGCATGGCCCCGACGCGCACGCAGGTGCCGTCGATCGGGATCGGGTTGCCCTCACGCCCCAGGATCTTGTTCGTCTCTGCCTGGCCCTTCCACTCTTCCTTGCTCTGGCCGTTCTCAAGCTGTTTGTCGATCCAGGGAATGACCGAGCCGGCGAGCGGTACGCCGAAAAATTCCTTGGGATAGGCATCAGAGCGGATGTGGTCGGACACCGTGCGGTCAATGTCCAGAATCGCGCCGGCCGGGTCGTCGAGCAGGCTCTTCGCCTTGCCGTGAATAGACCCCATCTGTTTGATGAGCTCGCGCATATTGTTCGCGCCAGCGCCTGAGGCTGCCTGGTAAGTCATAGCGCTCATCCATTCGACAAGACCGCGCTCGTACAGGCCGCCCAATGCCATGAGCATGAGGGACACGGTGCAATTTCCGCCGATGTAGTTCTTGATGCCCTTTGCCATGCCGTTCTTGATAACGTTCAGATTGACCGGATCGAGGATGATGATGGCATCCTTTTCCATGCGAAGGGCCGAGGCAGCATCGATCCAGTATCCGTTCCAGCCTGCTGCGCGAAGTTTGGGATAGACCTCGTTCGTATAATCGCCGCCCTGACAGGAGACGATCGCATCCATGGCCCTGAGGTCATCAATATTCTTGGCATCCTTGAGCGCGGGCACATCCTTGCCCACATTCGGCCCCTTGCCACCCACGTTCGACGTCGTGAAGAAAACCGGGTCGATCAGGTTGAAATCCTTTTCCTCGTTCATGCGACCCATCAGGACCGAACCCACCATGCCGCGCCAACCGATAAAACCTACTCGCATCATTGCCTTACTCCTGCCTTTTTATATATTTAACGATGAACTCCGGACTCTGAACGTTGAACTGTCTTAAACCAGCCCCGCAACCATGTCGCCAACCTCGGTCGTGGACATGCCCATCTTCCCTGCTGCCTGGCTCTTCATCTTCTTCATGGTCGCGATCATGGCCGCCTCGATCGCCTGCGAGGACTTTGTTTCACCAAGCGCCTCCAGCATCATCATGGCCGCGCCGATCGCCGCCATGGGATTGATCGCATTCTGGCCCGCG
>Ga0315268_10002593_pt1 | contig 20298 bp, 14 predicted proteins | sample C1_top_MG_FD_204535 | JGI IMG/M metagenome (GOLD analysis project Ga0315268, IMG submission 204535) | Sediment microbial communities from Yellowstone Lake, YNP, Wyoming, USA - C1_top | ecosystem: Environmental > Aquatic > Freshwater > Lake > Sediment | place: USA: Wyoming | collected 2017-08-01
ACCAGCACTACCGCCCACATCAGAGGCCAAGTTTTTGGTGGGAATTTTCTTTTTGACGCTCCGTGGTTCATAAGCATGGCGCCTTTGGGCGCGTTACTTGTTCGCCAGACTGAGGGCCATCGTCCGGATCAGTTCGTCAAAATAATCCGGCACGTTCGGTCCAAAGAACGACATGGTCCGCGGCTCGTAACCATTCAGGTGATAGTAGCGCGGCAAAATGACGTAGCCGATGTAGTCGCCGTTGAAGCTCGTGATGACGGCGTGGCTGCCGCGGGCGCGCAGGAAATCTTTTATGCCCAGTGCAAGTTCCCCGCTGAAGTCGCAGGGAGTGGAAACCCAGACCGAGTCGTCGAGGCGGAAGGCTTGAATGAAACTTTGCTTTTTCACCGGCATCAGGCGCTGGGCCAGCCAGGGACGGAGGCGGATGCCATCGCTGACGCGCACGTTGAGCGGTGGCAGAGTTAAATCGAGGCCCAAAATTCCGAACGTGATCGAGTTCGTCAATGGCGTTTGTGGCAGTTGTTCGAGCAGGGCCCGCGCGAGGGCCTGACCCATCCGTTCGGCGCCGGCGAACCCTTTCCCGCCAGTCACGGGTGAATGGCTGCCGATGCCCCCGGCCAGAAACACCGCCGTCCCGCCGGTGGCTTGCTCGACCGCGCGTTGCCAGCAACCCGGGTAATCCGCGCTGAACTCCATCATGTCGCCTCCGAGAACGGTGGCGTGGGCGGCGTAGCTGCCCAGCACGGCGAGCTTGCCTTCGTTTTGTTTGAGCACGGCAAAACTGAATTCTGGGTCCACTTTTCCCAACTCGCCCACCAGCCGGTTGCGCACAAAATCCGGCGCGGCGAATTGGCCGTGACCAAACGAGGCGGGCTTGAGATCGGTGATGGCGTCCCGGACTGCGGACACGATGCGGTCGGCAAACCAGACGCGCGAGCCGGGTTGGAAACCGCCGGCGAAAGCCTCCGCCACGAAGCCCTCGCCCCAGCCGCCTAGGCTGCAATGCGTGTGCGTGGCGCTGAGATAAATCTGTTCCCGCGACAGCTTCAGCTCCGATTCGATCCGGCGCATGGCGGCTTCGGTCACTTCGGGCGGGATGATCAAGGCATCCGCGCCGAGCATGACCCCGAGGCGGTTGCCCACGCGCAAGGCCACCGCCTTGATATAGAGGTCGTCGTGGACTCCCGTAGCCGGTTTTCCATGGCGGTTGCCGTAACCGGCGAGTGGCAGCGAGCGGAACTGACCCTTCGCGGGATCGTCCGACGGTGCATTGACCGTGGGCGTCAACAACGCGCGACCGAAACCCGCCGCCAGTTCGCCGCGCGCGATTGAGTTTGTTGCTTCGTGGGCGCGCAAGCGGGCGGCCGTCTCGGTATAATAAGGCTCGCGCAGGTAAGGGCGATAATCCACGCCGTCCAAGCATAGTAACAACGCGATCCCGAGCAGCGCCGCCAACCAGGCCGAGATGCGCAGGAGTTTGCTTGTAAATTTTTTCACAGGTCAATGCGGACTTAAGTTGGATTCTATGCCAGGGAACACTGGTTGTCTATCATCCTCCGGCCTGCTACTGCGGAAGCTCCAACCGCTCGCCGCCTTTGAGGGCTGGCTGATTGCCGACGATCCCCCCAAGGGGAGCACGTTCAACGCCGCGGCACATCCACGAGCGGTCTGTGGCACTGAGGGACGGTAGCAACAAACTCGTTCATCAGGTGGCCGTGACGCCCGCTGTGGCGTCATCCAGCGAGCCGCGCAGGTTGATGAGTCACCGACGGAACTGCCAACCGCGCTTGCTTCCGCCGGCGGCGTCAAGTCCGTCGATCACGGTCTGGGCAGCTTGGATTAGGTTTTCCCCCAGGAGCGGATCAGATGGCGAGACTTGTGCGCGTATTCTGTTTTGGAAGTCAACCAGCTGGTTTACTCCCGCAACGAAGTGTGACCGCTCGAACAAAAATTTTGCTGCTCTCAAGCGCGCCAATAACGGCTGCCGGCGCTTGCCCGTCAGTGGGGATTCGGCCAGCAGGTCCATGATAATTTCGACAGCTTCCGCAGGCGAAATAACGTCCAACTTCAACGACGCGCCGTTGGTGCCGAGCGGGAATGTGTCGTCGAGCCGCAGGACAATTTCGTGCATGCCAAGACCGAGAATTCGGACTGCAACCACATTGGTGGAAAAGAGATTGCCGCCATCATACCAGAAATAATTGAACGATTCATCGTCCGGGTCAAAGGACTTCGAGCCATCAAAGACCAGCGTCGCGTTCGCGTTATTCGGAGCAATCGCCATCAAATTGGTCCGTCCCGGAAAATTGGCGAGTGGCGTTGCTTCGATCCTTGGCAAGGGTGGCTGATTGCCGGGCCAGACTGTTACGTGGAAGCTGCACTCGTTCGAGTTGCCTGCTGCGTCCACTGCGACGCACCGAACTTCATGAGTACCCAGCCCAAAGGCCGAACCCGATGGAGGAGTGCAAATGATCGTCGCCCCCGAACAGCTGTCCGCGAACGACGGACTGAAGTTGATGATGGAAGTCCACCGATCATGCGCATTAGTCAACACCATGGCCGCTGGACAGACGATTGACGGTGGTGCCGTGTCCAGGACAATCACCCTGGCCAGGCAGAAATTTGAGCCGCCGCGGTTGTCCGTTGCCGTCAGTACCACGTCGTTTGTGCCCAGCGGATATGGCGCAGGCGGCAATTGGCTCAGGGTAATCGGATCGCCGTCGGGATCGAACGAACCACTGTCCACCGAGCCGCTGGCAGCGCAATCGTCGCCGGCGGAGAGGATGATTTCGCGGCACTGCGCAATGGGAATGCGGTTGACTGTTAGTACGGCGTTGGAGCTGGTCACCGAACCAAAGGCATTGGTGACGCGGACAGAGTAAACTCCCCCGTCGGCGAGCCGCAGATTTGCCAGCACCCATGAATCGCTGGTCGCGGTCGGGATGTTTGTGCCATTGAGCCGCCATTGATAGCTCAAGGGTGGCGTGCCATCCGCGACACATTTCAAAGTGACGGTTGCCCCCTCATTGGCCAGCATATTCGCTGGCGGTTGCTGGGTAATCCACGGAGCCGACAGCACGGTCAACACTGCCACGCAACTGGTGACCGCCCCCCATGTGTTGGTCACGGCCAGAGTGTAATTGCCGGCCTGGTCAGTCTGAGCTGGGCAAATTCAACGAACTGTTTGTGGCGCCCGCCAGGTTGATTCCATCAAGTCTCCACTGGTAGTTGAGCGGTGAGTCGCCCAAGGCATCCACGCGAAAGACAGCTGTGTTGCCTCTCGTCACCGTCTGTTTTCCAGGCTGTCTCACGATGAAGGGCGAACCGTCATTTACAATTGACAGACTGTGATTTGCGCCCCCGGCGATCGCCATGGGCTTCGTTACGCGAGACGGGACATTGGTTTGTCCGTAACTGTTGTAGCCCCAAACCACAACAGTCCCGTCCGCCCGCAATGCGAGGTTATGGTAGGAACCTGCCGCAATGGCCACCACGTTAGTCGCATGCGCCGGCGCGTTGGTCAGACCATAGCCATTGTAGCCCCAAGCCACTACCGTGCCGTCCGCCCGCAACGCGAGACTATGATACGAGCCTGCCGCAATCGCCACCACGTTAGTCGCACGCGGCGGGACATTAGTTTGGCCGTATCCGTTGTATCCCCAGGCGACCACTGTGCCGTCCCCACGCAACGCGAGACTGTGATACGAACCCGCCGCCAACGCCACGGTGTTGGTAGCGCGTGGCGGCACATTGGTCTGGCCATACCCGTTATAACCCCAAGCGAGCACCATCCCACCGGCTCGCGCCGCCAAGCTGTGATAGGTGCCCGCCGCAACCGATGTCACGTTGGTTGCAGCCGGCGGAACGTCGGTCTGGCCATACCCGTTATAGCCCCACGCCACCACACTCCCGTCGGCCCGCAAAGCGAGACTGTGATATGCACCCGCCGCAATCGCCGTCACGTTGGTCGCTCGGGCCGGCACGTTCGCCTGGCCATACCCGTTGTAGCCCCAGGCGACTAAAGTTCCGCTGCTGCGCAACGCCAGGCTGTGATAGGAACCGCCAGCGACTGCCGTCATGTTGGTCAAACTCAAAGGAACGTTCGTTTGCCCATCACTGTTATCGCCCCAAGCGACGACCACTGCGGGACCAACTACCAACGCCGCACTCGGACTAACCATGACGCCGTTGGCATTGCTCACGGTGACGCGGTAACCGCCGGCGCTGGTCGCCTGAATATTTTCGAGCACCAAGGTTGAATTTGTCGTCTCGGCGATGTCAGCGCCATTGAACTGCCATTGGTAGGCCAACGGCTCTGATCCTCGGGCGCTCACTGTGAATGCGCCACTGCCCCGGGTGGCGGCGAGTTGTCCTGAGGGCGGAACGAGGATCATCGGTGCGGAGGGATTCACGGTCAGTCGCGCAGTGGTGCTATTTGTGCCGTGACCATTGCTGACTACCACGCCGTAATCGCCCGTGTTGACCGCTTGAACATTCCTCAGCACCAGCGAGGTGCTGTTCGCGCCGGGGAGGTTTGTTCCATTCAACTGCCACTGGTAACTCAAACGCGGCGTTCCGACAGCCGAGACACTCAGTGTCACATCAACTCCCGCTGCCACAGACTGATCCGCCAACGGACTGGCAATGGTGGCCGGTGTCGCGCCCGGCAGAAACGTCACTTCATCGAGCCATCCCGCGTCTTGTCCGTAGCTCAAGGATACGTCCTTGCTGTAAATCCACTGTAACGCCTGCGCGCCGTCGCCGAGGTAAAATGTCTTTTGCTCCCAGCCAAACTCCCCGCTGATCGCTGCCAGTTCCACTGTGTTGGTATAAAATCGCAGGTAATCATAAGAGTTCTCTGAAGACACCTTCCACCAAAAGCTGAGTGTTCCCGGCCCCGTAACCGCAGTTTGCAGCGTGGATTGTCGGCTGTTCACTATGACACCGCTGCGGACCGCTGCCACGCCATCATGAGTCACAGCGCTCTGGACAAACCACGGCGCATTGCCTGCCGTCGTCCATGCCAGATTCGTCGCATTCAACGCCTCCGCGATGGCACTGGCCACCGCGCCCGCCACGTCGATAATCACCGCGCGGTAGTATTGTTGAACATAATTCGTGGGCGGCGGGATTGTAATCTCCATGCGCCCATCCAGATTTGTGATGGTGGCTTGCCAGGTCCAATTGATCAGATTGGTCGTCGTTTGCAGTTCCAACCTTTGGCCAGCATCCCCGACAAAGGCAAGGCGACCTCCGTTGTTGTCGAGGCTGAGGAGACGTAGGGTGACCAATTGGGACGCCGTCACACCCGGAGGCTGTGGGAAGCCTGCCTCACGCCAGGCAGCATACCATGCGCTGGCCGCCAGGGCGGACCCTTTCTGCATCACGAATGAAGTGAAACTGGAGCACCCGTCGTCCCAAAGGTGTTGGTAGTAGTTGGCAGAAATTCGTTCCCCGGTCGCGGCGTAGGCAGACAGGTCAGCGTTGAGGAGGGTTTGATTGTAAGGATAGACCAGATCAATGTCATCGAAGATGGCATCCTGTATGGATGGGTGGAAGACGCAATCGGTAAGATTGGTGGCAAGTTGCAGACCGGCAGTGATGCGATTCTGGATCAGGGTGCTTTCATAACGACTGTGGAGACCGTTTTGGCCGGTCAACTGCCCATCATAATTGATCGCCAGATGCATGGGGTTGTGCAAGTCCTCGAGGTAGTGCGCCAAGGCTCCGGCGGTGGCGAGCAGATTGGTCCAATCGGATTCGGTCGTGGCGACTGCAAACTGATCGCGAAGCGTTTCGTAATAGTTCACAGCGGTCCACGGCCCCGTGCCGTTCTGGTATACGATGGTGGTGCCGTATTCAGCGATCAGGACGTTGATATCGCGAGGAAAGGTATGAGCGAAAAACTCAGGGTAGTAGTCAATGTCGATGAAATGAGTACTGGGGGGTTCGGTGGCAGCAATGTTTTTAACCTGCGTTTTGTAATTCTCAAAATAGGTCTTCAACGGTGTTGGCAGTTCCTCAACCGCCGCTTCAGTCATGAAGCGATGACCAACTGCTCCCCAAGCGTAGGACGAGACTGGAACGCAGATACCGATTGCAAAAACAGCCCACACAACCAGAGCTCGAATTCCCGCATTCATCGGGAGAAGTTTACCATGGAAAATAACCCATGAAAGCAGAAAGTCCTGAAGGGTTAGAAAACATGATCTCTGCGCGGTCTGTGCTGCGGAGTCTTCAACCGCTCGCCGCCCTTGAGGGCCAACTCGTGGGCGACGATTCCGGCAACAGTCATGAATGCCAGACTTATTCTCGTTTTGATCCACCCCACAGAAAGAGTGATTTCTCTTGAAGCCCCCGACGCGCTGCCACACAGTCTGTCCTGCCAGGGCCCATGGACTGTGGACTTACGAACCCCGCCAGGGCCGGAAGGCAGCAACGGTAGTTTGCTCGACATCTGCCGTGGTCACCCTGGCATTTCTTTTCAATTCAAAATGAATAATGCCAGATTAAAAATGACCGGCCCGGCGCAAAGTCATTTTGCATTTCTAATTTCTAATTGTTGATTCATACTCCTGTCGTGTCCTATCAAGTCATTGCCCGCAAATATCGCCCGCAACGCTTCACTGACGTGGTCGGCCAGGAACACGTCACGCAGACGTTGAGCCACGCCATCGAGCAGAAACGCATCGCGCACGCCTACCTTTTCTGCGGGCCGCGCGGCACGGGCAAGACCACCATCGCCCGCATCTTCGCCAAATGCCTCAACTGCACCGGCGGGCCGAAGGTGGACTTCGACGAGAACGACACACGCTGCATCGAAATCACCGAAGGGCGCGCGCTGGACGTGCTGGAAATTGACGGCGCGAGCAACAACGGCGTCGAACAGGTGCGTGAACTGCGCGAGACCTGCAAATACGCGCCAGCGTCCTCCAAGTTCAAAATCTACATCATTGACGAAGTTCACATGCTCTCGACGGCGGCGTTCAACGCGCTGCTCAAGACGCTCGAAGAGCCGCCCGAGCATGTGAAGTTCATGTTCGCCACGACCGACCCGGAGAAAGTCCTGCCCACGATTCTCTCCCGCTGCCAGCGATTTGATCTCCGCCGCATCCCCGCCGCGCTCATCGTCAAGCACCTCAAGCTCATCGCCGGAAAGGAAAAGGTGAAGATTGATGAAGCCGCATTGTTCGCCATCGCGCGCGGCGCGGACGGCGGCATGCGCGACGCCGAATCCACCCTGGATCAGCTCATCAGCTTTTGTGGCGACAAAATCGAAGAACCTGACGTGCTCTCAATGTTCGGCCTCGCCGCGCAAGGTCAGATTCTCGAACTCAGCCGCGCCTTGCTCGCCGGGGAAATCCAGACCGCGCTCGGCCAGTTGAACGAACTTTCCCAGCACGGCAAAGACCTTGGCCGCCTGCTCGCCGACCTCCTCAGCCATTTCCGCAACCTGCTCATCTTCCAGGTTTCTCGTGGCGACGTGAACATGCTCGAAGTTTCCGAAGCCGAAGCCGTCTCACTGAAAGAACAAACCACGATGGCCAGCACCGAAGCGTTCACGCGTATTCTCGAAGTGCTTGCCGATGCGGAACTTCGCCTGCGCGACGCCGCCTCGAAAAAGATTTTGCTCGAAGTCACGCTACTCAAGGTCATCGAAGCACGGACTGCCGTGAACCTGGACGCTGTGTTGAGACAGTTGAACGCATTGCGTGGTTCTGGGAGCGCCGGCGTCTCGCCGGCATCCGCTGCTCCGGTAGGGACGCGTTCCACCGCGTCCCCATCTTTCGCAAAAACCACCGCCCCAGAAGAAAAGCCAGCGACACCATTAAAAGCAGCCCAACCAACTGCCGCCGCGCCCACCGCGTTGGCCGAAACGCCCGCGGGTTCCGCAGGTTTGGAAGAACTCTGGACGCGATTGGTTGAAGCCGTGGGCCGTGTGAGTCCGTTCACACGCACTTACCTGGTGGACGCGCATCCGGTTTCGTTTACTGGCAGCGTTTTCACCATCGGCTTCGATCCGGAGTTTGGCGATCAGCTCGGATTGGTGGACAACGCGCGCAATCACACGCTTATCCAAACCAAGCTCGCGGAGCTTGGCCACGCGAACGCACAAATCAAATTCGTGAAAGCCGAAGCGCCTGCCGGTCGCGTGCCCGTCGCCGCGCCCCCAACTCCGCTGCCCGCGCCGAAAACCAGCGTGCCCGCCAGCAACAAGCCCGCCGCTGCCGCCGCAACTCCAGCGAAGGAAAAGACCGCTCCCGTGCCGTTCAACAAGGACGATTTCAAGAACGACCCGCTCATCCAGAAAGCCCTGGAAATCTTCAAAGGCCAGATCGTCGAGGTTCGTGCCTAACTCATGCAGCAGTATGTCGCTGGGACTTTCCAAAGACGAAATGCTGACGCACAATCGAGCCTACCAGTCGGGAAACAAGTTGATCAAGGGGGAAATCGAAATCTTGGGAAAGTCCTTGCCTCCGAAGCCCGGTTGGTGGACTCGGCGCAAACTGAAAAAGGCTATCGGGTTGTTTGAAAAAGTGCTCGAATTAAATCCTAAAAACGATGCAGCTTTGTTTTTTATCGCGAAAATCTACCAACGATTCGAGGAACACTCGACTTGCTTGACTTATTTGCTGAGAGCGCACGCGGTCAATCCTAGTCAGGCCGTTTATCCACGGGAAGCTTCTATTACCGCTATGCGGCAAGGACGCGGACGAGACGCGATTAGATTTGCTGAGGCGGCGATTCGGGTTAAGCCGGACGACGCCGGGTTACTGGACAACCTTGCGCTTGCTCTGCTCATTTCAGGAAACTTGGAGATGGCCAGGGCAAAAGCTCAAGAGGCTGTCGCCGCAAACAAGGTTGATGACATCTCGAAGAACGTCTTTGAGGTGATCGATTATATTGCCCGGGAAGGCATCTCATGTCCCAGTTCCGCGGCCGAGTTGGATAAAATCATTTTGGAAAAAGACAAACGAAGCTAGTCTGTGAATTAAAAAACGAGCATTCTCATATCTATGTCAAGCATTGGCAAATTGATGAAACAAGCTGCGCGCATGCAGCAGCAGATGGAACAAGTCCAGGCAGCGCTCGCCCAGCGCACCGTGGAAGCCACCAGCGGCGGCGGCGCGGTCAAAGTCACCGCCAAGTGCGACGGCTCGCTCGCCACCATTAAGATTGATCCGCAGGCGCTCAATCCGTCCGACGCGCAGTTGGTCGAGGACATGATTCTGACGGCGGCGAATCAGGCGTTGAGCCAGGCCAAGGAAATTTCCAACGCCGAGATGGGCAAGGTTACGGCGGGCATGAACCTGCCGGGGTTTGGCTGAGAAATTTAAAATGCAAAATTCAAAATGTAAAATGGGGACGACGACCCGGTCGTTCTCATTTTGTATTTTTAATTTTTAATTTTGCATTGTCATGCTTCCCGACCCCATCACCTCGCTCATTGCCGCGCTGAGCAAGCTGCCCGGCGTTGGCCCGCGCTCCGCCGAGCGCATCGGCTTGCATATTGTCCAAGCGGACGCGCCGGCAGTGAAGCAACTGGCCGACGCAATTCTCCACGCCCGCGAACGCATCCAATTCTGCACGACCTGCGGCGCGTTGACCGAGAAATCTCCCTGCCTCATCTGCGCCGATTCGCGGCGCGATGGTTCGTTGATTTGCGTCGTCGAACGCGTGGTGGACATCATCAGCATCGAGAAGTCCGGCACGTTTCGCGGAAAATTCCACGTGCTCGGTGGAAGGATTTCGCCACTGGATGGCGTCGAACCGGAAGATTTGCGCATCGCGGAACTGGAAAAGCGTCTGAACGCCGAGCCGATCAAGGAAATCGTGATCGCCCTCGGCACGGACGTGGAAGGCGACGCGACGAGCTTTTATCTCGCGAAACGGCTCGCGCGCAAGGGGCTGAAAATATCCCGCATCGCCTATGGCCTCCCGGCTGGCAGTGGGCTGGAGTATGTGGATGAACTGACCTTGAGCCGTGCACTCGAAGGGCGAAGAGAGATGCAGTAAATGACGAATGATGAATTATCAACCCATGAACTTGAACCCATCTCCATTCGTCATTCCATGACCCCATCCATCGTCGTTTTTGACCTCGGCAAAGTCCTGGTGGATTTCGATTACTCCATCGCGGGCCGCCGCATCGCCGCGCAGGCAAATTTGTCCGCGGCGGACGTGCAACAGTTTCTCGATCACTCCCCGCTGCTCTACCGTTTTGAAACGGGGCTGATGACGCAACAGGAGTTCTTTGCCGAAGTACGAGCGCACACGGGCTTCCACGGCAGCTTCGAGGAGTTCGCCGGATTTTACGCGGACATCTTCTGGGAAATCCCGCCGATGATCGAACTCCATGCCGCATTGCGGCACCAAGGCATTCCGACCTACATCTTCTCGAACACAAACGACCTCGCCATCGGACACATCCGCCGCAACTTTCCGTTCTTTGCCAACTTCCACGGCTACATCCTATCCTACGAGGTCAAGGCGATGAAGCCCAACGCGAAGATTTACGAGGCGCTTGAAAAGATGGCCGGCAAACGCGGCGCGGAAATTCTTTACCTCGACGACCGGCCGGAAAACGTGGACGCCGGCGCCGCGCGCGGCTGGCAGGTGATTTTGCAGACCAATCCGGAGAAGACTCGCGCGGCGATTGAGAAAATTGGATTGCTACCCGCGTCCTGACCACCTCCCGTACGATGAGAGAGGACTGGGGGGTGAGTGTAATCTATTCCGTCGCCTTCGTGATTAGCAGCGCGTCAAGCGCGTAGTTCGGATCGCCCAGCGAGAAAAGGCGGTCGGAAATATCATTCAGCGCGAGGCGAGTGGCTTCAAACCGTTCGGACAATGTGCTCAGGATGTTCGTCAGTTCGTAGCGCTGCGCGAGCCGGTGGTCGCGGGCCACGCGATACTGGGCACGCCCGATGGCTTCGTAATATTTCAAATCCGGAAAACCTTTCTTTTCCGCGCGGAAACGAATCCGATCCGGAAACACCCCGGACAGAAACAACGAATGATTCCCGATGTGGACGCGGATCTGAAAACTGGTCCGGTCGTCGGCGGTCTGGAGCGCGGCGAGCATTTCGAAAAAGTAATCAAGAGGGTTTGGTTGGCCCGGCACAACGCAACGGGCGCGCTCGGTGCGGGCAAATTCCGCCAGCAGTTCCGCCACGTAATCGGCCACCGCGCGGTCCTTGAGGTCGGAGCGCAAAAAAACGTGGCGCACCAGCACGTAGAAATAAAAGTGGGAGGACACGCGCAGGCAGCCATGGCGCTCCAGCAGCGCGTGAAACAGCGCGTCGTCGTCCAGGATCAAATCCCGCGACTCCTCGTCAGCAAGCAGTTTGACCAGACATTCAGCGTTGCCGAGACGGCCACCCAGTGCCGACACGATGAAGTCAATGTCTTCCGCGGCGAACTGCACGCGGCAGTTGGGTTGAATCATTTTCATCGTCACATGCGCTTTCACGCGATTCGACGCTGCCAAGGCGCGCTCATTCAAACGTGCCTGTCCCATACCATTATGTCGTTGACCTCCAGTCCAGCAAAATTGATTCCATTTCCCCGCGCGTCGCGCGTGTAATCGGAGTGGACAATGACCGGCTGTGGTTGCGCATTGGACAGGGCTGCGGTATTCAACCAATGCTGAAACAAATGCAAGAACCACCGCCACCGCCCGACGGTCAAATCTTCGCGCGCACCCGCCGTCAGGCGATGGAGTGGAGCTTGGTCCTCGCCAGCCAGAGAATCGAACACGGCATCGAACACACGGAAGAAATGGGGTGGTCACTGGTCGTCGCATCGAAGGACTACGAGGCATCACTTGGCGCAATCCGGCAATATCGTATGGAAAATCTTCGCTGGCTCTGGCGGAGGCCGATCTTCAAACCGGGTTTATTCTTTGACTGGGGCAGCGCCGCCTGGGTGTTACTGACCTTTGTTTTCTTTTGGTTGAGCGAGTCGCACACGGATTTGCGCAGCGTGGGAGTAATGGATGGCGCAGCCCTGGCACGGGGCGAATGGTGGCGTTTGTTCACGGCAACGCTGCTCCACGCCGACCTCGCGCATCTGGCGATGAATGCCGTCTTCGGTTTCTTTCTTCTTGGTTTGGCAATGGGCCGCTTCGGGACGGGCGTCGGTTTGCTCGCCGCCTACCTCGCCGGCGTGGACGGCAATTTGGCGGCGTGGCTGGTTTACGGCGAGCCGCATCGAGGTCTCGGTGCGTCGGGTGTCGTGATGGGTGCACTGGGTTTGCTGGCGGCACAATCGGTTGCGTTGCTCAGGAATAATCCGAAATCGCTGAAATTCGTCATCGGTGGAATCATGGGCGGAACGATGCTGTTCGTGCTGCTTGGTTTGAGTCAGGGAACGGATGTGGTGGCGCATGGCGGCGGGTTTGTCGCGGGTCTGTTGCTCGGAGCGGCGCTCGCCGTGGTTCCGAAACTCGCGCAAAGGCCGCTCGTCAATCTGGCCGCCGGGTTTTTGTTCACAGCGATGGTCATCTTGACGTGGGTGCTGGCGTTGACACGAGCGGGTTGAAGGCGGCATTCCACTGGCAGGCGTGCGCCAAGGCCCGTATCATTTCGCAGTTGAATGAAAATGTTGCGACCAATGATATTCTGCGCGCTAACAACCTTTTCCCTTGCTGTCACGACTTCAAGAAGCGAACCCTTCGACGCCCGCGGAAACCAATTCATCGCTTTCAAATCATTTTTCGCCTTCAATAAATCCGCCGGCTTGATTGCGGGTGAAACCGTCCTGACCTCGCCCGAAATCCGCGCGCGGATTTCCTGGGACGAACTCATCGCGTCGTGGAACGCCGACACGCCGGCCGGCGCGTATTTGAAAGTCGAAGTCCGCGCGATTTATCCGGACCGCGCGACCAGGTTTTATACCATGGGGCTTTGGTCCGGCGACCCGGCCCGGCATCCACGCGAAAGTGTCCCGAATCAAAAAGACGCCGACGGCGATGTGGATACCGACACGCTCGCGCTCCGGCAATCTGCCGAGTGTCTTCAACTCCGTCTCACGCTCGGCGGAGACACGAGGCAAAGGCCCAGGATGAAATTTGTCAGCGTCTCACTGCTAAACAGCAAAGTCGCGCTCGCGCCACTCCCGCCCAATCGCGCCGCGTGGGGCAAAATCATTGACGTGCCCGAACGCTCGCAGATGGTTTACGAAAACGGCGATGTGCTTTGCAGTCCGACGACCGTTTCCATGCTGCTCGCATATTGGAGCAGGAAATTGAAGCAGCCGTGCCTTGACCGTGACGTGCCGGAAGTTGTGAAAGGAGTTTTCGACCCCAAACGGGAAGGAACAGGGAACTGGGTTTTCAACACAGCTTACGCCGGCTCGTTCAAAGAAATGCGCGCCTGCACCGCGCGCTTGAGCGACGTGGCGGAACTGGAGGATTGGATAGTGCGTGGTCTCCCGGTCGGCCTGTCCGTTTGCTACAATCGGCTCCGTGGAAAAAGCCGCGAACCGAGCGGCCATCTTGTCGTCTGCGTCGGCTTCACCAAAACCGGTGATGTCATCGTCAATGACCCCGGCACGCGTGAAAATGTACGAAAAGTGTTCCCGCGCGCAAACTTGATTGACGCCTGGGCCTACAAAAACAACGCCGTGTATCTGATCTATCCGAAGAACGTCCGGCTGCCGAAGGACCGGTTCGGGCATTGGGATTCGTGGACATCGCGTCGGCGCATTTCAACCTCGCGTTAGCGGGCGTTTTCTTCGCAACGCGAGCCGTTAAACTCCAATCGCTCATCAACACAAGTTATCAGTTCGTTTTCCAGCTTTTACCTCACGCCGCGGGGTTATGGAAATTCTAGGCGTCAGAACCAGTTTACCGGGCTATTTGACAACTGAGGTTCTTTTAAAACCCAACCAAAACGCCGCGTGAGGGCACACGCTGCAGGAATCCGGGTTTGTAGGCCACACCACCTCAGCGGGCGGGCTTTTGAAAGAGCGTCAAGTGATAGGGAATTGGTCTGTTGGCGCTCCACGGTTCATTGCGAACTTGAGCAAGAGCAGAAAGTCGCCTCGAGGCAACCTACATTTCATCCCTTGGCGTAGCGCCGCCAAAGGCTGCGGCCAAACCACAGACTCAGCGCAAGGCCAGCAAGCGTCGCGAACCGGGGTTCTGGAACCGAAGTAACAGCAATCCACCCGCTCTGGGATTCGGAACCAATCCGTTCAACGTGAGTTGCCGCAAAGAATGGACTATGACCGCTAGCAGCGGTGCTAAGGTAAGCAAAATCTGAAGCCATCAGACCGGAGATGCCGGAAATCAGATATTCCACGGACTCGCCCGATGTGAAACGCTGGCAGGCAGACCCCTCGCTAAAGGCGAACAGGATGTCATACTTGCCACCTCCAGCTTTGAAATTATCCGTTCCTGTTGAAATTGTCGGTGCGACGAAACCGCCACTGCCACCATCGGCCGTGAAAGTCAGGTCTAGGGGATTCAGATTAGGATTAAGATTAAAATACATGTTGCCCACGTTTTCACTCCCCGTCAGATTGGGATTGGATATGCTCAAACTCACCGTCCCTGGGGAAACATCTTCAAAGACCGCTTCCACCCACGGTTGACTGGTCGAGGCTGGACTCGCTCCGGAGTAAACATCACCGAAATGGTACACGACTGTCAACGCCTTGACAGGAATTGGGGAGAGCAAACAAAACAGCAAAGCAGATATTGCTACGACCCTGCTGCCTTCTGAGCGGTTTAATTTCATGATGCTTTCAGCAAAGCAGATATTGATCCAACCCTGCTACTTTCTGAGCGGTTTAATTTCGGGACACTTTTGTGCCGTGCAATGAAGCGCAGCGATACCGCTTAACGCTGGGCATGATTTATCACTTCAGTCAGAAATATTTGCGCACTTTTCAGCCGCCGTTTACACCGCGATCTTCACCAACGACATCCTTCGCGGGGTTGAGTTGTTCATCTCCGCGCGCGGCAGCGATTGCGGCAGCGCCGACGTCAACATTCGCACAAGCGACGCGGGAATTGGTGGCGCATTTGGCGGCGAGAAGGAAACCAACGGAGGGACGTGAGCGGCAGCGATGCCTGGAAGGCTTACATGCGTCGCCAGACCGCCACGATCAATTACAGCACCGAGCTTCCGCTCGCGCAGGGAATCCAATTTGGCTCGTGAACCTGCGAAGATAGAAATGCAATAGCGTGCGGATAGCCCGTTGGGGCGGAAGCCTAGTTTCGCTCGCGTATTGTGGCATCATGGCTTCAAACCGTGTGCAGCGAAGCATCCATGTGACTCCGGAAGGAAGATTCAATCAATGTCTGGCGTCGTTTGAGAGGGGTGGGGGAGCGGCTTGCGTGGCAGGCAAAGAAGCGATGGAAATGTTTGCCCGCACGGAGTTGGTCGAGGTAATCTTTGAGTTCCTTTTGGTATCTAGACCGCATCTCCGCCACCAGTTGATTGCGAATATTAAGATTCCAACTTTCAGCTATGTAGTAGCGGCGGCTAACGCTACTGTCCCGTCGGCGGCAAAGTATCTGCAGTGGCGGAGACTTCCACCAGCCTGGCCATCTCGACCCCCAACCCGTCTTGCAACCGGTCAAGGAATTGACGCTGCTGCGTCCGATATTCCGCTTGGGTTTGTTGCTCCAACTTCTGCCGGATCTGAAAATCAATTTTCTGCCAGGCGACTTCGCGCTGGGCGGCATCGCCCGAAAGCTCACCGAACTCCTGCTTGTGACTGGTATAATACTCCTGGACCTGAGCTTCGTTAAGATAAGGAGAAGCCAAGCCGGCCTGGGCCATCAGGGCATTCTGCAACATTAAACCCTGGGCATCGCGCGCCTCGAATTTAATTTTTGCAGGGTCCTCCGCGGATGGCTGGATCATGCGATAACCCGGATACGGATCAGGGTTCGCCGTGCCAAGTTTCTTGAGTTGTTCCTGGTCAGCCGGGTCCAGCTTGATGCCATTCTTTTGCGCGGCCTGAAAGGCCACTTCCCGGTCGATGGCACGTCGAAGCAAAAAATCGAACATTTCCAGCGACATCGTTTTCTCATCGGCAAGTTCACCAGCGGGAATTGGTATCAGATCTCTGAGCGTAATCGCGACGCCGTTTACGCGGGCCACCGTCTGGTCAGCGCGAAGGCTCATATATTTTATGGCTATCGAACCCTGGGTTGAAAGTGGGGTGGCAATGGTGGTCTCCGACACAACCGGGCCTGCGGGCGACTCAGGCACGCCGGGCGCTGCCACGATTTTTTCCCGAATCGTGATCGGCGCGAGTGGCAGATTGTGCGATGTGGAACGTTGATGCCGCACGAACAGCAACATCGCGAGAGCTGCCAACAGCCCAACCCCGCACAACCATGAGATATTTCTCGCCTTCATGGGAAGCGCACCTCTGCACGAAACTCACTTGCTCTCTAACTGAACATCCTCTTCACCCACCACGACGCCAGGTGCTGAGTTATAGTAAACGGTCACGTCATTGATAAAGAACCTGCCATTGTTTACGGTGCCCGCTTCAAAGCCGCCGGTGTTCAGGTTAAACTGATACGCTCCGCCTGTAAGCACCATTGTACCTCCGGCATCTCCGACTCCGGAGTAATCTTCCGGCAGATCAATTGCCCAAATCGGATTTTGCGTATTCAATTCAACCGCGTTGATCTTCACGGTAACGGCCGCAGTGGAAGTCACGTCCGTGCCGGTGCTATCATACAATTTCACCTTGTTCACCACCGTCTGGCCAACTTTGAATTTATTGGCGATGTTGTCGGTCCCTGGGATTCCATCGTTTTGGACGTTGCCATCACTCAGCGGTGATTGGAAGACGACCCGCAGCGGTGACAGAACGGTCAGAGTAAAGTTACTGATCGTTGTACCCCCGTACGAATCCGACGCTGTCAGCACGACTGTGTACTGGCCCGGGCCTAACAGGCTGCCCGGCGCCGGGGTCGCCGTTACCGAGACGTTCCAATCGTACTCGCTGGTCGCAATCGGCACGATGAAGTTAACAGTGCCGTTGGTTGTCGCAACACAAGTTTGATTCAATACCGCATTGACGGTATCCGGGTGGAAAGGATCGTCGTTCTTATTGAATTTGGGTTTCGTTGTAGGCACGTCATCGCCACAGTGCGACGCGCAAGCCAATCGTCCGTTATTATAATTATCCAGGATCGCGGCAAGAGAGATGCCCTGGCTCCGCGCCGGGTCTGCCGGTTTGCTGCCGAGCGCATACGCACAAAGGAACGCATCGGAATCCGCAATAGCTGTTCCGAGGCAACTGGAATTTGCCCCCACGATGAGGTTGAGTTTGGCCGCGATCAACTGGTCAATGAGAATGTAGGTCGCGTCACCGCGCGGCGGAGTTTGCAGGATCGTGATGGCTTGAGCCTCCGTGTAGGTTACACAACCCACGGTGATCGTTTGCACCGGCCAGGCCGTCGGATGGTTCTTCCAATAACCTTGCGTCCTGGTGCAGCCGTCGACCTTGGTGATGGTCTGTGTGCAGGACACTGAGTTGCCACAGCCATCCGTTGCCGTCCAAGTGCGGGTAATGGGATTGCCGTTGGTCGTTTGATTGAACGTCACCGGCACGGAACCACTGCAGTTGTCCGCTGCCGTCACGGTCGCAGGCGGCGGCACCGGATCCGTGCTCAGGATTGTCTGATCGGACGGACAGCCGGACAATACCGGCGGAGTCGTATCGACAAAGGTGATCTGCTGGGAGCAAGTGGCGGCGTTGCCGCAGGCGTCCGTGGCTTTCCAAATGCGAGTTATGCCAGGCTGGCCGGTGCAGTTGGCGGCCGTCAGGTTATCGGTAAAAGTAATGGTCACTGGACCACCGCAGCTATCAGTGGCGGTAGCACTACCGGTATTGGCAGGGGCAGTCGAGTCACCGCACTGCAACTGTTTATCCGGAGGACAGGAGATGATGGGGGCCGTCGTGTCCTGCACGGTAATGGTCTGAGTGCAAGTGGACTGATTGCCCGTGGCATCAGTGGCCTTCCAGGTACGAGTGATGATCTTCGGACAAGCGCCCGAAATGGAATCGGTAAAGCTCACCGTCGGGTTCTGGTCACAGCTATCTATGGCGGTTGCCTGACCGGTAGCGCCGGGAGCGGTGGACTGGCCGCATTCGACCGTGACGTCAGGCGGGCAGGTAACTGTGGGCGCAGTATTATCCTGAACCGTCACGTTAAACGAGCATTGGTTGGTGTTACCGCTGCAGTCAGTTGCCGTGGCGACAATCAGGTGCGTGCCAAGTCCCAAGGAACTGCCGTTGGTTGGATTCAAGGAGACGGTCACAATCGCACAATTATCGGAAGCGGTCGGCTCCTGGAAAAAGACCGGCCCATTCATGCAACTCACGGTCTGATCGCTGGTGCAGACGATCACTGGCGCTTCCGTGTCAATCACTTTGATGGCGCACTGATGCTGCGATGTGTTGCCACGTAGATCGCTGGCTGTGACCGTGACTAGGTTCGAACCGCCGCCACAGTTCACTGGGAACTGCCCTTGCAACATGTCATTGCCTAGGTTGTCATTGCCCAGGTCGGTCAGCACAATAACGGCGCCGTGCTCGTCAATTGCACTAACACTGGCCGGAATGATGAGGGGACAGCAGTTGTCCACGGCCAACGGACGCATGAACGTAAACGTCGAATAACATTTTCCCGGATCATTGGTCAGGACAAGGGGATGGTCCAAATCCGGGGAGCTGATGATAGGATTATTGGTATCGGCAAACTCAGGCACCATCGTGTCCTGGATCGTCACGATAAATGTGCATAAGTTCGTATTGCCGGAGGCATCCCGGGCGACGCAAGTCACCAAGTAGTTGGTAGAGCCGTCGTTCGGTGACAGCGCAAAAAAACTTCCCGAAGGCGGTGTGCAGGTCACGGTTGGATTAGCGTCGCAATTATCGGTCACCGTTGGCACTGGGAAAGTGACGTACGCGCCAGGAAGGCCGCCTCCCTGCGCATTGCATTCCGCCACAATATCGGCTGGACATACGATCATTGGCGGCGTGATGTCTTCCGAACCAACAGTGCCCTTGGCCCGACCGTTGAAATTAGCCGCAAAGCTGCCGGTGAACGTGGAGATCTCACTGGTCACTTGAACACTGATCTGACCACACGAGAAAAACGCGAGCAGCGCGCCACCCGTCGGTGTAAATCGCAAATCATATTGGTCGGTCGCTCCTGATTCCAACGAACCGAAGGCCGTGACTTCACCTGTCAGCAACACACCCGAGTAGACATTGGTCACACTTCCAACAATGCGGGTCACCGTCCCGGAAAGAATGAAATCATCACCCGTTACGCCACCAACGAGCGCGCCGGTGTTGTCCACCACGGCTTTGATCTGGAGGCTCTTTACGCCTGTGATCAAACGCGGTGACTCTGCGGATGAAAACTGAATCGCCGTCGGCGAACTGTTGATCGTCAACAGTTGGCTCGTGCTGTTGTAAATCAGGGCGGAAGTGCTTGTGTTTTGGTATGTGACTTTGGGAAACGTCGGATTGGCCCCCAACAAACTTGCGGCGGAGGGCATTACCGTGGCGAACATTGCGATGGTGGAGATTGTCAGAATGGACCAACCCTTTGTTAAATTCATAACACGAGCCTTTCGTTTTTAAATTTTTCAATGGTCCGACTCAGGCGGCAAAAGCGAACAACTTTAACGGATGACGAAACCCCGGCGACGATCGGAGCGTCGCAGGGTTATCGCCCAAGCGACGAGCCCGACGCCCAGCAAACATCCGGTGGTTGGTTCAGGCACGGCCGCAAAGTTATCTGCGACCGCATTCCCAGTCCCGTTGTTGTGGAAGGCGCTTGTCCAAGTTCCGTTGAAGGGCACGTCGCCTCCTCCTGCAATAAAATTTGCATCCAATATCACCCCGCAATTGGGCGTTCCGATCCCGCCAAAGTCGGCAACAATGTTTGGATCCACTCCGGTCACCGTGAATAAAAACTCAAAAATATTGCCACCGGCGTTATTGAACCCAAAAGAAGTGCCACTGGGCCCGGGGTTGAGGCTACCCGTCAGAAGAGTTGTCACGCCGGAGCCGATATCCCCTTGGATGGTTAATGTGCCACCGGGTTGAAGTACACCGGACGAATCAATCGTTGCGGACAAGGTATAATTTCCAACATCCTCTAGCGAAACCGATCCGTTATGGTAATCAGTAGTGTAGCCTGACGCCAGAAAAAGCCCGCCCACGGGGTTGTAGCTCACATTCATTAACCCGGCCATAAAATCCGGCGACCCTGCGGGCGGGGTTAAATTTAACAGCGTAGCCCGG
>Ga0315268_10002594_pt1 | contig 20292 bp, 17 predicted proteins | sample C1_top_MG_FD_204535 | JGI IMG/M metagenome (GOLD analysis project Ga0315268, IMG submission 204535) | Sediment microbial communities from Yellowstone Lake, YNP, Wyoming, USA - C1_top | ecosystem: Environmental > Aquatic > Freshwater > Lake > Sediment | place: USA: Wyoming | collected 2017-08-01
ACGACGACCGCCTGCGCACCCTCGTCCCGCGTCTCCGCCGCCGCGCCGTCACCTACGGGCTGCGCGACGACTCCGACTTCCGCATCAGCGCCGCGGAGAGCGAGATCGCGCCCGGCGAAGACAAGCCCATGAGCCAGTTCCGCGTGCACTACGGCGGCAACGACCTGGGCGAGTTCCGCCTCTACGTTCCCGGGCGCCACAACGTGCTCAACGCGACGGCGGCGGTGGCGGTCGGCATCGGGCTTGATGTCGCACCCGACGCGATCCGCGCCGCGCTCTCCGGCTTCCGCGGCGTGGACCGCCGCTTCCAACTGAAAGGCAGGGCCGCCGGGGTCTCCGTCTTCGACGACTACGGCCACCATCCCACCGAGATCCGCGCTACCCTGGCGGCGGCGCGCGAACTCGGCTTCCGCCGCATCCTCGTCGTCTTCCAGCCGCACCGCTACACGCGCACCCAGGCCCTGCTCGACGAGTTCGGCTCGGCCTTCGCCGGCGCCGACTTCGTCTGCCTGCTCGACATCTATCCCGCCAGCGAGCCGCCCATTCCCGGCATCACCAGCCAGGCCGTCCTGGAGCGTCTCCGCCGCAGCGGTACCAGCGCCGTTTTCGCCGATTCCTTTCCCCAGGCGGTATGCATGGTGACGGCCGCGGCTCAGGAGGGCGACCTGGTGCTCACCCTGGGCGCCGGCAACATCGCTCAGCTCGGCGTCCAGTTGCTCGACGCCCTCCGCCAGCGCCAGGAAACCTCCGTCGCCGTCCCCGAAAAGTGATTTTCTCCCGCTAACCGATCCCCGCCCGCCGCGTCTATTCCTGCGACAGGGAAGAGGGATTGGCGATGCAAGGCAACAACACAACGCGGTTCCGGAAGGCGGGGGCGGTGGCCGCGCTGGCCCTGCTTCTGTTCACTTTCAAGCCCGCAGCCGAGGCCCTGTGGCGTCATCCCGGCGTACTCGTAGTCCGATCCCAGATGGAGCTGATGTGGGGCGACACGCAGTCCGCCGTGGACCTGGCGGCGGAAGCCGTGCGCGCCGCCCGGCAGTGCGGCAGCATGACCGGCATGGCGTACTGAGCCTCATCCCTCTCTTTGTTTTCTCTCCTGAAGCCCCCGGCGACCGTCGCCGGGGCTTTTTCCCCTTTCTCCCGGCCCGTGCCGCCGTCTCCGGCGATTTGCCCCTCCGGTGCCTTCCAAGCCAGCGTTTTCAACAACTTTCCCCCTCCGCAAGCAGCGAAAAAGACGATATAGTTTGAACGCGGCGCTTCTCAAAACTATCGATGGTGCGTAACGACGGCCAGCTCACGCGAGGGGACGACCAGGAACGCCCGGGGCGCACCATTTCTTTGCGCGGCGCCGGGGACGACGACGCGCCCCGCGGCCGCTCCGTCCGCCCCGATGCCGGCGACGACGACGAGGCCGATCTCGACGCGCCCCATCGCGCGGACCTGGAAAAGGAAGACGAGGAAGCGCAGTTCTTGCGCGGCCGCCGCCGTGTCCCGGTGCGCCGCGGCCCGCTCCCCAAGAAGGCAGCCCAGCGCCTGAAGATCGTCCTTCTTCTGCTCGTCGTGCTCGCCGCCGTCACCGCCGTCTCCCTCTTTCTCTACCGCTACGGCGCGCGCTCCTGGCGCTTCCGCGTGGACTCCAGCGACAACATCGAGATCACGGGCACGGAGCACGTCAGCCGCCGCCAGGTGATGGACGTCATGGGCGCCGACATCGGGCGCAACATCTTCTTCGTTCCCCTGGAGCAGCGCCAGCGGCAGCTCGAGCAGATCCCCTGGGTCAGGTCCGCGACCGTGATGCGCCTCCTCCCCAACCGCCTCAAGATCCAGATCGAGGAGCGCACCCCGGTCGCCTTCATCAAGCTGGGCACGCGCATCGCCCTCATCGACGCCGATGGCGTGGTGATGGACCTGCCCGAAGGCGGCCGCAAGGCGTACTCCTTCCCCGTCATCACCGGCGGCGCCGAGGGCGAGCCGCTCTCCACCCGCGCCGCGCGCATGAAGATCTACACCGAACTGATGCGCGAGCTCGATTCCGAGGGAAACCGCTACTCGCAGGACATCAGCGAGGTGGATCTCTCCGATCCGGGCGACGTCAAGGTCACGGCCGCCGACCCGCAGGGTGCGGTCGTGCTCCACCTCGGCGCTTCCAACTTTCTCGCGCGCTACAAGCTCTTCATCGCCCACGTGGCGGAGTGGCGCCGCTCCGTGCAGCAGCTCCGCGGCGTGGACCTGCGCTACGACCGGCAGGTGATCGTCAATCCGGACGAGAGCGTTACTCCACCGCGCCCGGCGGCCAGCGCGCCCGCGACCGGCAAGCCCGCCCCCCCGGCCAATCACTCGAACGCCAGAAAGAGACGCAAGTAGTCAGGTTCATGGGCAAACAAGACGCCAATCTCCTCACCACCGTCGATCTGGGCAGCGCCAAGACGTGCGTGCTCGTCGGCGATGTCGCCGGCGGCCTGCTGCGCTACGCCGGCCACGGGGCCGCCGAGTCGCGCGGCTCGCGCAAGGGCGCCATCGTCGATCTCGACAAGGCCGTCGCTTCCGTGCAACGCGCGGTGGAAGAGGCGGAAGCGGCCAGCGGCCGCAGCGTCGAGAGCGCCTGGGTGGGCGTCGCCGGGGCGCACATCCGCGGCGTCAACAGCCGCGGCGGCATCGCCCTCGGCAACCGTCCCCGCGAGATCTCGCGCGACGACGTGCGCGACGCCGTGGACAAGGCCCGCGCCATCGCTCTCCCGCCTGATCGCCAGGTCCTCCACATCCTGCCCCAGGAATTCATCGTGGACGACGAGGCCGGCATTCGCGATCCTCTGGGCATGATCGGCTCGCGTCTCGCGGTGCAGGTGCACCTCGTTACCGCCTCCTCCAGCGCCGTGCAGAACGTCGTCACCGTGCTCAACCGCGCCGGCCTCGAGGTGGAGGACGTGGTGTACGAGCCGCTGGCCGCCGCCGACGCCGTGCTCAAGCCCGACGAGCGCGAACTCGGCGTGGCGCTGGTAGACCTCGGCGCCGGCTCCGCCGATGTCGTCACCTACTGCGAGGGCACTGTCTCCCACAGCGGCGTGGTGCCCGTGGGCGGCGATCATTTCACCAGCGACGTCTCCGTCGGCCTGCGCACCCCGCTCTACGACGCGGAGAAAGTGAAGCGCCTCTTCGGCTGCGCCATCGCCGAGCGCATCCCCGACGCCAACGAGATCGAGGTGCCCACCGTGGGCGACCGCGGATCGCGTATGATGCCGCAACGCCTCCTGGCCGATATCCTCGAGCCGCGTGGCGTGGAGCTGATGGAGATGCTGGCCGATGCGCTCGACAAGGCGCGCGTCCTCGAGCTGTGCGGCGCGGGCGTGGTGCTCACCGGCGGCGCCGCCCGCCTCAACGGCCTGGTGGAGCAGTGCGAGCGCATCCTCAAGCGGCCCGCGCGCCTCGGCGCCCCGGCGCCCATCGTCGGCATGCCCGCCGCCCTCGCCGAGCCGGAGTACGCCGCCCTCGTCGGCATGGCGCTCTACGCCCACCGCAGCCGCCTGGCGCGCCGCCCGCCCGAACGCGGGATCGTCAGCAAGCTGAAATCGCTGTTCGCCAAAACCGCCGATTAGGTATCTTGGGGGGAGATGATGAGCGAAAACATCCGCATCCAGTATCACGACGACGCCCGCACCAACGCCAAGATCAAGGTCATCGGCGTAGGCGGCGGCGGCGGCAACGCCGTCAACCGCATGATCGACGCCCGCCTCGAAGGCGTGGAGTTCGTGGTCGCCAACACCGACCTGCAGGCGCTGCAGATGTCGCGCGCCCCCATCAAGATCCAGCTCGGCGTCAAGCTCACCAACGGCCTCGGCGCGGGCGCCAACCCCGAAGTCGGCCGCAAGGGCGCGCTCGAGGACGCCGACAAGATCATCGAGGCGCTGGAAGGCGCCGACATGGTCTTCGTCACCGCCGGCCTGGGCGGCGGCACCGGCACCGGCGCCGCTCCCATCATCGCCTCCCTGGCCAGCGAGATGGGCGCGCTCACCGTCGCCGTCGTCACCAAGCCCTTCGCCTTCGAGGGCAAGCGCCGCATGTCGCAGGCCGAGCGCGGCCTCGCCGAGCTCATAGATTCCGTGGACACCATGATCGTCATCCCCAACGAGAAACTCCTCGCCGTCGCCCAGGACGCCGGCTTCTTCGAGTCCTTCCGCATCGCCGACGACATCCTCCGCCAGGGCGTGCAGGGCATCTCCGACATCATCACCATCCCGGGCATCATCAACCGCGACTTCGCCGACGTGAAGGCCATCATGGCGGGCATGGGCTACGCCGTCATGGGCACCGCCACCGCGCGCGGCGAGCGCCGTTCCGTGGAAGCCGCGCAGCGTGCCATCGCCTCGCCGCTGCTCGAAGCCGGCGCCATCGACGGCGCCCGCGGCCTCCTCATCAACATCACCGGCTCCAGCACCCTCAAGCTCGCCGAGGTCAACGAGGCCTCCACCATCATCCAGTCCGCCGCCCACGAGGACGCCAACATCATCTTCGGCGCGGTGCACGACGAAAAGATGAAGGACGACGTCAAGATCACCGTGATCGCTACCGGCTTCCGCACCGCCGACCAACCGCAGAAGCACGAGCGCTCGGTGAACACCGCCGCCCAGGCCATCTCCCAGGCGCGCTCCGCCTCCGCCTACACATCGCATACGAACCCGGCGCCGCCGCCCGCCGCCGCCCCCACGCCGCCGCCGCGCGTCGTCACGCCGCCTCCGGTCGCAGCACCCCCGCGCGAGCGTGTGTCCCTCGATTCCGTGAAGGAATCGGCGAAAGGGAACTTCGAGCAGGACGACCTCGACGTTCCCGCTTTCCTCCGCAAACGCGAGCAGAAATGAATTGCACAGGGGAGTGAATTGACTGGGGACCGCGCTCGCCCTCGAGCGCGAGGAGGGAAGTGGAAGTTAGGAGCGCGCTCGCCCTCGAGCGCGAGGAGGGAAGTGGAAGTCAGGACCGCGCTCGCCCTCGAGCGCGCGCGAAACGGGTGGAGCAGGCCTTCAGGCCTGCATGGATACCTTTAATTCGGTGACGGCTTCAGCCGCTGAGGTACCTCGGGGTCTGAAACCGTAACGCCCAGGGAATCGCCGCCTACTTCTTGTCCGTCAGCGCCGCCACCCCGGGCAGCTCCTTGCCTTCCAGGAACTCCAGCGACGCGCCTCCGCCGGTGGAGATGTGGGTAATCCTCTCCTCGACGCCGGCCTTCTTCACCGCCGCCACCGAGTCGCCGCCGCCCACGATGGTGGTCGCGCCCGCGTTTTCCGCCAGCGCCCGCGCCACCTGCATCGTCCCTTTGGCGAAAGGCTCCATCTCGAACACTCCCATGGGTCCGTTCCACACCACCGTGCGCGCCGCGCCGATCTCCGCCGCGTACATCTTCGTCGTCTTCGGTCCGATGTCGAGCGCCATCTGGTCGGCGGGAATCGGCTGGTGCTCGCCGATCACCGTCGCCGGCGCGGTGGCCTCCAGCCTCGGCGCCACCACGTGGTCCACCGGCAGCAGCAGCTTGACACCGCGCTCTTTCGCCTCGCTCACCAGTTGCTTCGCCAGTTCGACCTTGTCCGCTTCCAGCAGCGACTTCCCAACCTCATGCCCGAAGGCCTTGAGGAAGGTGTAAGCCATGCCGCCGCCGATCAGCAGCACGTCCACCTTGGTGAGCAGGTTGCGGATGACCTCGATCTTGTCGCTCACCTTGGCCCCGCCGAGGATGGCGACGAACGGCCGCTTCGGGTTATGCAGCGCCTCCCCCAGGTACTTGAGTTCCTTTTCCATCAGCAGCCCGGCCGCCGATTTCTGCACGAACTTCGTGATCCCCACCGTCGAGGCGTGGGCCCGGTGCGCCGTGCCGAAGGCGTCGTTGACGTAAAAGTCCGCCAGCTTGGCCAGCGCCTTGGAGAACGCCTCGTCGTTCGCCTCCTCTTCCGGGCGGAAGCGCAGGTTTTCCAGCAGCAGCGTCTGTCCGCGCTCCAGCTTGCCCGCCATCTCCTCCGCCTGGATGCCGATGCTGTCGGTGCAGAAGCCGACGTTCTCGCTCGACCCCATGCGCTGGTCGAGGAGCATGCGCAGGCGCTCGCCCGCCGGCTTCAGGCTCATCTTCGGGTTGGGCTTGCCCTTCGGCCTTCCCAGGTGCGACGCCAGGATGAGCCGCGCCCCGTTGCGCAGCGCGTACTCGATGGTCGGCATGGTTTCGCGGATGCGCGTGTCGTCCGCCACCCGGCCGTCTTCCGTCAGGGGGACGTTGAAGTCCACCCGCATGAACACCCGCTTGTCCTTCAGAGGCAGGTCGCGGATCGAGAGCTTCGCCGGCCCCTTGGCCGCCTCCGCCGTCTTGCTCGGACTCATAACTCCTCCTCGCCGCCGCGCAGAGACGCAGCATGCTGCGTCTCTACGGACAGAACCAAGGCCGCGTCCCTACAGTCCCTTCTTCGCCAGGAAGTTGATCAGGTCCCGCACCCGGCACGAGTAGCCCCACTCGTTGTCGTACCACGCGATGACCTTCACGCAGTTGCCGGCGACCACGCGCGTCAGCGGCGCGTCCACGATCGACGAGCGCGAGTCTCCCCGGTAGTCCATCGACACCAGTTCCTGCTCTTCAAAGCCGAGGAACCGGGCCAGCGGGCCGCTCTCGCTCGCCTTCTTCAGCGCCCCGTTTACTTCTTCGACGGTCGTCTTCTTCTCCACGAACACCACCAGGTCCACCACGGACACGTTGGGCGTGGGCACGCGCATGGCGAAGCCGTCCAGCTTGCCCTTCAGCTCCGGGATCACCAGGTAGACCGCCTTCGCCGCGCCGGTCGAGGTCGGGATCATGGAGAGCGCCGCCGCCCGCGCCCGCCGCAGGTCCTTGTGCGGGAAGTCGAGGATCACTTGGTCGTTGGTGTAGCTGTGGATGGTGGTCATGGTGCCGCTCAGGATGCCGAAGGTGTCGTTGATCACCTTGGCCACCGGCGCCAGGCAATTCGTCGTGCACGAGGCGTTGGAGATGATGTTGTGCTTCGCCGGGTCGTACTTGTCCTCGTTCACGCCCATCACCACGGTAAGGTCTTCGTTCTTCGCCGGCGCCGAGATAATCACCTTCTTCACCGGCCCGCGCAGGTGCGCCTTCGCCTGGTTGGCGTCGGTGAAACGCCCCGTGGACTCGATCACCACCTGCGCTCCCACCGATTCCCAGTCCAGCTTGGCCGGGTCCTTTTCCGCGAACACCTTGAACTTCTTGTCGTCCACCTGGATATAGTCGGCCCCGGCGATGATCTTGTGTGCCAGGTTCCCCAGGATGGAGTCGTACTTCAGCAGGTGGGCCAGGGTTTTCGGATCAGTGAGGTCGTTCACCGCCACGAAGTCGAGGTTGGGATCGTTGAGGGCGGTGCGCAGCACGTTGCGGCCGATGCGCCCGAAACCGTTGATGCCTACTTTGATTGCCATGAACTTGCCTCCGCGAAGTTGGAACAGCCAATCGCAAAAAACCGCGAACTCAAAACACAAAATGCTAACACCCTCGCTCCCCCCTGCCAACCAAGCGCGCGGACTATCACCCGCGCGCCGCTCGGGATTTGCTGCGATCCAGAACGCGCTCGCTCCGTGCGTGGCCCGGAATCCTCTCGTATCCGGAGCGCGCTCGCCCTCGAGCGCGCGCGAGACTTCGGACGGAGTGATCACCGCCGGGTGCGACCCCGGAACGCGAGCACGGGTACCAACGGTTTCTTCAAATCTCCCCTTCGTGTATCCTTCGTGTCCTTCGTGGTGGGCTCTTTGTCAGAGGCTGGCATCGCGCGTCGGCGGACCCCGAAACTTTCCCCCGCCCGGCCCTGCTCTCTCCCCTGGAGCATTCGATTAAGACATAATGAGTTGCGAAAGTACGCAACTCTGCGACTTTTCCCCCACCTTGTTGTTTCCCTTCCGGAACCACTTTTCCACTCCGTCCCTAAACTCTTGTCGCCCTTAATCCCAATTAGGAACACGAGTCAAAATCTGGAGTCAACACTCCGACATCACCTCTGGCACCTCTCCTGCCTCCGTTCCTTCGGGCCCGGGTCGTACTCCGCCCGCGCTCCGACTTCATACGAGGCTATTCATGGATAGGAAATTCTGGTGCTTGATTGCCGGCGCGCTAGTGCTGGCGTGCGCTTTGCAGGCTCTGGCCGGAAGCAAGGAACCCGACGGCAAGACCCTCTACAAGGAGAACTGCCGCGTTTGTCACGACAAGGGCTCGAAGAACGGGGAATACAGTCCCATGAGCCTCATCCAGGACCAGTGGACCGACTTCTTCCAGAACAAGCTGGTGGATACCCACAAGGACGTGGTCGATCCCGCGAGCGGCAAGAAGCTCCTGGAGACCCTTACCCCCGAACAGATCAAGGCGATCGAGAAGTTCACCGTTGATCACGCGGCCGATTCCGAACAGCCGCAGACCTGCGGATAAGGAGAGCCCATGCGAAAACTCATCGGCATTGCCCTCACGCTCGTACTGTGCCTGGCCGTGGCCGGGGCGCAAACGTCCGCCCCCGCGGCCCCTGCCGCCACCGACGAAACCGAACAGTTGCGCCAGGAAGTGGAGCAACTCAAGCAGCAGCTCAACGCCCTCGAACAGCGCCTTGCGGCCCAGGAAAAGAAGGCGGAGCAGCCGGCGCCTGCCGCGGCCGCCGCCGCTCCAGCCGCCTCTTCCAGCAAGGACTCGAAGCTCGAAGCCAAGGTCCAGCAACTCGACCGCCGCGTCATGGAGACGGAGAAGGACCTCAAGCTGAGCAAGCTGCGCTTCAGCGGCGACTACCGTTACGAGGCGCACGCCTACACCGGCAGCGTCCCCGACCACTACGACGGCATGGTCTTGCAGAACCTCGTGGTCGGCTCGCTCTTCTACGCCCAGACCAACGGCGGCGCCTTCCCGCCTGACGTCGCCTCCATCCGCAACAACGTCCAGGCCAACTACGCCGAATATCTTTACTTCACCAACAACCTCAAGTTCAGCGACCTGAAGGCCGCCATGGGCTCCTTCAGCCCGGCGCAGCAAATGGCGCTGATGGGCATGCTGATGCCCGCCGCCTACACCAAGGGCTACAGCACCAACAACAGCATCCTCCAGACCAACCGCCTGCGCATCAACATGAGCGCCAAGCTGGCCGACAACCTGAGCTTCTCCGGCCGCCTCAGCATGTACAAGGTCTTTGGCGACTCCACCGGCGTGCAGGTCTTCAACGGCCAGCCCAACAGCTTCTCCATCGACGGCACCACCGCCCGCGTTCCCACCGGCGATATGCTGCGCGTGGAGCGCGCCTTCTTCACCTGGAGCAACATCGGCGGCTCCAAGCTCTATCTCTCCATCGGCCGCCGGCCTTCCACCGACGGCCCGCCCTTGAACCTGCGCGAGGACGAGCCGCGCGGCGGCACGCCCCTCGGCTCCCTCATCGACTACCAGTTCGACGGCATCACCATGGGCTACCGCGTCAGCGACGTCACCGAGCTGCGCGTCTGCTACGGCCAGGGCTTTGAGTCCGGCTGGGGCAACGGCGACATCCTCAAAACTCCGCAGGACCGCCTCTCCGACGTGCATTTCTTCGGCGGCAACTTCGACCTCTACAACAGCGACAAAATGCTGGTGCAGGCCACCGTGGCCCGCGCCTTCGACGTCACCGACGGCTTCAGCGGCCTGGTCGTGCTACCCGGCAATCCGCTGACCGGCGACGCCATCGCGGCGCCCGTAACGCTGCGCTACACGCCTTCGGCCAACCTCGGCAACATCAACCTCGCTGGCGTCCTCTTCCAGCGCCGCGACGGCCCCGTGGACTACTTTGCCTCCTTCCAGTGGGACGGCCTGCGGCCCTACGCCGGCGTCACCACGCCTTTCGGCGGCCTCGGCTCCGATCCCTTCGACAACCCCACTAACCACGACGGCACCATGGTCTACGCCGGCCTGCGCTACAACATGGGCCCCTCGGACCGCACCAAGCTGGGCTTCGAGTTCAACCACGGCTCCAAGTACTGGTTCAACTTCGCCCAGGCCGCCGACGACATCCTCATGCCCAAGACCAGCACCCGCGGCGAGGTGTACGAGACCTATCTCACCCACCGCATCAACCGTTACTTCATCGCCAAGGCCGGCTACCAGTACTTCAACTTCCGCTGGTCGGGATCGGGCTGGCACGTGGGCGCTCCCAAGCGCATGGACAGCGTGCCCCTGCTCGGCTTCCCGACTTACGACCATCTCAGCTTGTTCACCTTCGGCATGACGGCGAGGTTCTGAGCATGCGCGCGGCAATTCTTGCTTTCTTCCTGGCGGCAGCGGTGGCTTCGGCCTCCGCTGCCGGTCCTCCCGCGCCTTCGCACGCCGCCATGTTCGAGCACTACGAAGGCACCAAGACCTGTCTCGCCTGCCATCAGCAGGAGGCGGAGTCGTTCTTCCACTCGCAGCACTATCAGTGGGAGGGCGAGGCCCCCGACATCGTCAACGCCCACGGCCGCCGCCTGGGCAAGATGAACACGGTCAACGATTTCTGCACCAACCCCAAGGCCAACTGGATCGGCCTGGTCTACAACTCGCGCGGCGAAGTCATTTCCAAGGGGTGCTCCGCCTGCCACGCGGGCTTCGGCAAGCTGCCCAGCCCGAAGATGGACCAGGCGCAGCTCGAGAACATCGACTGCCTCATGTGCCACGCCTCCGGCTACCAGCGCGACCTCTACAAGAACGACGACGGGTCCCTCCAGTGGAAGCCCATCCTGTGGAAGAACCCGGTTGGCTTGGACTCCGTCTCCAAGCGCATCTCGCTGCCCAAACGGGTGATGTGCCTGCGCTGCCACGCCTCCTCGGGCGGCGGCGCCAACTACAAGCGCGGCGACCTGGAATACAAGCTCGCCGACGCCGACCGCAACTTCGACGTCCACATGGGCACCGACGGCAAGAACATGCAGTGCATCGCCTGCCATGCCGGCGACGACCACCGCGTGCGCGGCCGCGGTACCGACCTCTCCGGCACCGACATGCCATCGCGCCCGCTTTCCTGCGACACGCAGGAGTGCCACGGCTCCGCGCCGCACAAGGTGGCGGTGCTCAACCTGCACGCGCAGCGCGTCAACTGCACCGTGTGCCACATCCCCGACTTCGCCAAGGAAGACCCCACCGACATGTCGCGCGACTGGTCGAAGGCCGTATTCAACGCCGAGGCCGATAACTACACCGCCGACATCAAGCTGGAGAAGAACGTGCGCCCGGTTTACGCCTGGTACAACGGCACCACCTGGGAGCAGTTGATGGGCGAGCCCGTCAAGCGCCTGCCCGACGGCTCCGTCGGCATGATGGTGCCCCAGGGTTCGCGCAGCGATCCCAGGGCGAAGATCTTCGCCTTCAAGCTCCACCGCGGCAAGATGCCGCTGTGGACCGCCAAGCAGTGGATCATTCCCATCGTGGTCGAGGAAGTGTTCCCCACCGGCCAGATCGATCCCGCGGTGAAGCTCGCCGCCAAGGACATCTACGGCGTGGACAACGTGGACTACTCCTGGACCGATACCTCGCGCTACATGGGCATCTTCCACGAGGTGCAACCCGCATCGCAGGCGCTGCAGTGCCTCGATTGCCACCGGCCGGGCGGCCGCATGGACTGGAAAGCTCTCGGTTATGATGGCGATCCGCTCGACAGGATGATAAAAATGCATGCCAGTAAATGAGCCGGCAGCGCGGCGGGACCCGGTTCCCGCCGCGCCCACGCCGTCCGATATGGCAATGCGCCACCGCAGCACCCTCGACGACGAGATCTTCGAGCGCCAGGCCGTCATCTGCAAGGCCTTCGCCCACCCCACCCGTCTCCATCTGCTGCAGTTGCTCGGCAACGGCCCGTGCACCATGGCCGACCTGCAGGACGTGCTCGCCATCTCCAAGGCCAATCTCTCGCAGCACGTCGCCGTCCTGCGCGGCGCCCGCGTGGTCGCCACCCACCGGGAAGGGAAGCACGTGGTCTGTTCCCTTGCCATGCCGGAGGTCAAGCATGCCTGTAGTCTCATCCACCAGGTCCTGAAGCGCCAGCTTCGCCAGTCCCGCAAACTTCTCTGAAATGTGGCCGCGGGCGCCCTCGCCCGCGGACTTCGATTCCTCGCCACCGTGGCTGAGCTTCGCAGTACAATCCGCGCGTGCCGGAGCTCCCCATCTTCGGCGAACTGGCGGACGCGCTGCTTTCCTTGCTGCCTCCGCGCTGGCGTCCCGCCGCGGAGCGCGGCAGGGAACTAGCCCACGCCACCGTTTTCTCCGCCATCATCCTTTGGATTGCTTCGTCAGCCGCGCTCGCCGCCAGCTACCTTCATCTCGCATTCCTGCGCGGCGGCGTCCTCCCCGGCGCCAGCGAGCCCGGCGGCGCGCAGGCCATCCCCCTCGGCCTGGTGGCGGAGTTCTTCCTTCAGCCCAGCACGCTTCCCCTCATCTATCTCTGGGCCGATAGCTCGGTGCGCACCGTAGCCGGCCTCACCGGCGAAGACCGGCCGCTGCTCGTTCTCTGGCTGCTCGACTTCCTGCACCGCCGCATCGTCCGCGCCCGCGCCCTGCGCGAGCTCGGCCCGCTCGTACCCGACAACGTCTTCCGCGGCGACGGCACGCAGTTCGACCTGCGCATCGAGAGCTGCCGCCCCAAGGACTGGGGTCCTCTGGTCGCCCTCTCTCACCAGGGCGGGCTCTTCCATGTGACCGCCATGGACATCGGCCCGCCGCCCCGCCGCTTTCTCTACTTCCTGCGCGAGCTGCCTCCCGGCACCGTGGCCCGCGGCCTGCGCGAGTACGATCCTGAAGAGCCGGTCAAAAGCGCGCGCTGATCGTGCCGGCAAGGCCCGTCCCCGCCCCGCCGGGCGGAACCGCGGCAGGCACCCGCACGCCCCTAGCGGAACGCCCCGCATCCCTGCTATAAACGCCTCATGCGCAAGTGGATACGTGGACGTCGTGGTGGACGCGGTCGCCGTGGCAAGGGCGGCTCTCCCGCCACCGGCGGGGAAGAGCAGGAGCGTCCTTTAAAAGAGCGCCTCAAGCCCGCCATCGAGCCTCTGCAACCCGATTACATGGCCGCCTTCGAAGGCCAGCCTCAGGAACCTCCGCCGCCCGTTGTGGCCGCTCCTCCGCCCCCTCCCCCTCCGCCCCGGATGGAAGTGGAGACGCAGCCCGAGGAGCCCTCCGTGCCTCCTCCCGGCGCTCCGGAAGGACGTCCCCAGGAGCCGCCGCAGAAGCGCGCTCCGCGCGGCGTGGTGGTGCTCGCCATCGGCCTCCCCGGCTCCGGCAAGACCACCTGGTTCAAGCGCCGCGGCATCACTCCGCTCTCCAGCGACATGCTGCGCTCCATCCTCTTCGACAGCATCACCGAGCAGCGCTACCAGGACCTGGTGTTTTCCACCCTGCGCTCCCTGTTGCGCGCCCGTTTCATCGCCAGGATGCCGTGGAATTACGTGGACGCCACCAACCTCTCGCCGCGCGAGCGCCGCTCCTGGATCCGCATGGCCAAGGACTTCAACTACGAGGTGCACGCCGTTTACTTCGACGTCCCCGTGGAAGTCTGCATGGCGCGCAACCAGCGCCGCGAGCGCATGGTGCCGGAAGAAGTGATGCAGCGCATGGCGCAGAAGCTCCGCCCGCCCACCTTCGACGAAGGTTTTTCCAAGATCACGGTGGTGCGCGTCAAGGCGCAACCGGAGTAACGGCTCAGGATTTCCCGCCCGGGCGCGCCAAGCGCCCGATTTTTTTGTTCCATTTTGCTCGGATGGCGCTACCCTCCAGTTGTTCGGCAGATATCCAAGGAAGAGTTGCTCGGCGGCGGCTTGGGTCGCGTTGTTCTTCATTGAACAGCATGCACCGCGGGACGCCAAGTAGACTGATCACGCACGGGTCACTCACCGTCTTCTGGAGGAACGGTGTCCGATCTCCACGCTCTTCTCGCTGCCACTGCATCCGGCACCAAGGAAGCTCTTGTCTTCCCGCGGCGCGCTTCCATCTACCGCCAGGGCGAGCGCGCCAACTGCCTGTTCTATCTGCGCCAGGGAATCGTCAAGCTGACCGCCGCTTCACCCTCCGGCCGCGAAGGCGTGGTGGCGGTACTCGGCCCCGGAGAGCTCTTCGGGGAGGGAGCGCTGCTCCACCGCCGGGTCCGCACCGCCAGCGCCATCTGCATGGCGCGCAGCGAGGTGGTTCGCATCTCGCGCGAATCTGTGCTGGCGGCCACCCGCCGCTCCCCGGAGGTCGCCGAGACCGTGCTGCGCCACATCCTGCGCCGCACCGCGCAATACGAGGACGCCCTTCTCCACCAGTTGCTCAACAACAGCGAGCGCCGTCTGGCGCACATCCTGCTGAAGCTCTCCGGCCATAACGGCGACGCCCGCAATGAGGGAGCGCGCAAGCCGGGGATCATCCAGCACGTCAGCCAGTCCACCCTGGCCGAGATGGTGGGCACCACCCGTCCGCGCATCAACGGCTTCATGAACAAGTTTCGCCGCCTCGGCCACATCGACTACGACGAGAGCCGCGTGCGCGTCCGGCCCAGCCTCCAGCAGATCCTGATGGAGGAGTCCGCGCCGCAACCGGCGCCGCGCCGCGTCCCCCGCTGATCCCCGGGTTCCCCGCGCACATCTCGTTCCCGCGCTGCTTCGCGTTCCCACTCCGCCCCGCCACCGGTTACTAAAGCCTTTCCCAGCCTCGTTTTTGTCGTGCGTTTCTCGTCCACTTGGGGTAAGAATTGCCCCGGCAGCTTTGCAAGGGCTGAGTGCGATGACCACTCCTCCTCCCCATCCCGACCGCCGCGCCGGCGTCCGCAACGCCATCAGCGTTCCCGTCACCTACGGCGCCGCCGGCGCCTGGCTCGAGGGCCGCGTGGTCGACATCTCCGCCGGCGGCCTGGGCGTCACCGGGCCCAAGCTTTTTCCCGCCGGCACGAAACTCGAGTTGCGCTTCGGCGCCGTCCCCGGCAAGGGACACCTGCTGGCCATGGCGGCCGTGGTGCGCCATACGCAGGGCGCGCGCATGGGAGTGGAGTTCCTCAACTTCGGCGCCGGCGACCACCGCAAGGTGCTCGACACCGTGCAGCACCTTCTCGCCCACGTGCCTCACCCCGACCAGGACTGACCGGGGCACGCCCCTGGGGTGGATTGATTGGGGTCCTCCATCGAGGAGATACCGCCGGCCGGCGCCGCGCCTCTCCACCCCTAAGCGTCGCGAGGACTCAGTTCCTGCCGCGGAACTGGATGATTCTCCGGCGGTCGCGTTTGGACGGGCGGCCGGCGGGCAACTGCTCGAACTCGTGCGTCGCCTTGCGCTCCGCGGCCGCCTTCAGGCGCAGTTCGTGGCTGGCTTCGGTCTCGCGGTAGAGCCTTTGCGCGACGGAAGCCGGCCCGCGCACCTCGCTGAGGGCCAGCACTTCGATCTCGAAATCCCCGCTGTCATTGCTGACGCGCAGCATCTCCCCGGCGCGGACCTCGCGCGCCGGCTTGGCCCGCTGCCCGTGGAGCTGCACCCGGCCGAGCTCGCAAGCGCGCGCGGCCAAGGATCGTGTCTTGAAAAACCTCGCTGCCCAGAGCCACTTGTCGATCCGCACCGAGTCCATGATCCATTGTCCTACATGGCCGGCGTCGGCAGAAGCGTCGTGCGTCGGCCGTTGCCAGTCGTCCGGAAGGCGTGGATAGCGCGCATGCGGGGGTGCCGCCCGTCACAGACAAGCTCCTGTCCCGGCGCTTAGGCTTCCGGAAAAGACCGGGTCCACGCCGAGATCAGTGGGAGGCTGGGTGCCCCACCCACGTCGCCCCGCGATTTTCGAAGCGACAGGGTGGGTTTACTCATCCGTCTCGTTTGCCACCACCCTTGTCAATCCCCCAAAAATCTCGATTCCGGCGTAAGTCATTGATTTCGCACGGAGAATATTCCCCAAAACCGTGGCGGGTTACCCCCTCCGACTTTGCTATTCTGAAATTAGAGGGTAAAAAAGGCGGGCGCCTGGCGTCCGCCCTTTCTTTTTCTGATTCCGATCCGTGTCGATCCGCGTTGATCTGCGGCTTCCTTGGAAAACTATGAAGAAGATCTTTCGCCAGCCGAAGCGCCGCGGCGAACTCGCCGAGCTGCGCTTCCTCCTCCGCGCCGCCGAAGAGGGCATTGCCGTTTCCAAGCCCTACGGTGACTCTGAGCGTTTTGACTTTGTCGTCGGCTCGCGCCAGCCTCTCTATCGCGTGCAGGTCCGCTCCACTCGTATCCTCAACAACACCGGCGCCTACGTCTGCCGCTTCACCCACGGGCCGTTGCTGCTCCGCTACTCGCGCCACGACTTCGATTTCCTCGCCCTCTACGTCGTCCCCTGCAACGCCTGGTACATCCTCCCCGTTGCCGTTTTGCTTCCCGCGCGGCTCTACGTCTCCGTCTACCCTCATCACCCCAACACCCGCAGCCGCCTCGAGCCCTTCCGCGAAGCCTGGCGTCTCCTCCGCCGCCCCAAGCCTCGCACCAAGCCCCGCAAGGCCCGCCCTCGCCTCCGCCGCCAAACCGCCGCCCGCCGCCAAACCGCCGCCCGCCGCCAAACCGCCGCCCGCCGCGCAGGCGCCTCTCGCCGCGCCATCTGACCGCCAAGTGACGCGCCACGTGACTGCCAAGTGACGCGCCACGTGACTGCTGCGTCCGAGCTTTGTATCAGGGCACGGCTTCAGCCGTGCCGCTCGGCCAGCCCAGCCAAGCGGCTTGAGCCGCTGCCTCGCCCGGGCGGGATCGCCGGACTTCACGGGCTGTTACCAAACTGCACCTTGCAACGTATCCGTGGAACAAACATCTATTCCGAGCGCCGTAGGCGCGCCAGAACCCAGCGCGGCACGTAAGTGCCGGGAGAGAAAGTGGGACGACGCATGAGTCCCGCCAGGGACGGCACACGTTTCGTAACAGCCTGTTCGGAAAAAGGGAAAAAGGGGACAGCCTGAACTGCGCTGTTTTCTGCCGCGCCTGGCCGACCCAATCACCCAGGCTTCCCGAAGCACCCATTTCTTCGTTGGGCGGGGTACTCCTGCCAGCAACTAGCAACCAGCAACTAGCAACTACAGCGTGTTTCATAAATTGACTTCGTTGGCTCGGCACGCTCATAAGTGCTTTCGAATCAGCTCCCTGGGTCCGACAGGAATCAAGTTCGTCAATTTATGAAACGTCCTCTAGCAGCCAGCAACCTACATCACCGGCGGCACCGTGATCCCCATCAGCTCCAGCACGCGCACCAGCTCCCGCCGGGCGACGGCGGCGGTGGCCATGAGGAATTTCTTCTTGCCTTCGTCGGCCTCGGTGAGGATGTGGTGGCGGTGGTAGAAGTTGCTGAAGTGCTGCGCCAGTTGGAAGGCGTACTTGGCGGCGTAGGCGGGCTCGGTGGTGGCGATGCACTGCTCGACGATGGTCTCCAGCTTGGCCGCCGTCAGCCACAGCTCCCACATGTCGTCCTCGGCGAGCCACTTCTGTAGAGACGCCGCCTGCTGCGTCTCTACAAAGGATGCGAGAAACTGCTCCGCCGTGGTGCCCGCCTTGCGGAAGATGCTGGAAGCGCGCACCGCGGCGTACTGCGCGTAGGGGCCGGTCTCGCCCTCGAAGCTGAGCGCGTCCTTGAAGTCGAAGGCGATCACCGACATCTTGGTGAACTTGAGCATGAAGTAGCGCAGCGCGCCCACCGCGATCTGCGTGGCGATTGCCTGGCGTTCGTCCGGGGCGAGCTGCGGATGGCGCACGTCCACTTCGCGCTGCGCCGCCGCCGTCAGTTTGTCGAGCAGGTCGTCGGCCTTGACGCCGAAGCCCTTGCGTCCCGAGACCTCGACGAACGGCCGCCCCATGTCGTCTTCCGAGAGTACGTAGCCGAGTTCGATGGCGCAGCACGGCGTGAGCGCCACCATCTCGTAGGAAAAATGCGTGTAGCGCGCCGCCTGCTCGTCGTAGCCGAGGGCGCGCAGCGCGTCCACCACCGTGTTCTGCGCCTCGTTCTGGCGCGCGTCGATCACGTTGTAGATGCCCTCGACGCCGCCGAAGTGCGGGTGCTCCTCCTCGCCCTGCTCCGCCGAGATCCAGACCTCGTGCCCGTTGGGATAACGGAAAAAGCGGCGGTAGCCGAAGTCGCGCCCCAGCAGCCCGAACTTCCACAGGTGGTAGGCGATGTCCTTGCCGACGTAGGTCACGGTGCCGTTGGAGCGCACGATGATCTTCATGTCCTCGTCGGTAAGGTCGGCGTGCTTCTTGCCGCGCGCCGAGGGACGCAGCATCACCCAGCACCCCTTGTTCTTGCCCTCGGTCTCGTACTCCAGCACCCCTTTCTGCTTCATCTGCTCGAAGGCGGCGTCCCAGAAGTGGAGGTGGAGGATCTCGCTCTCGCGCGGCAGGAAGTCGTACTCGATCCCCAGCCGGTCCATGGTCTCGAGGTGGCGCCGCAGGATGGTGGTGGAGATCAGGTCGGCGATGGCGGCCTGGTCGTTGCCGCCGCGCTCGATGGCGTGCAGCGTGTCCAGGCGCACCTGGAGGTGCGACTTGTCTTCCTCGTACCACTGCGAGACGCGCGCGTAGAGGTCCCAGCAGGTGAAGTCCAGCCGCGGGTCGGCAGCGACGAGCTGTTCGATCTCCGCTTTAGATTTCTTCTCTAAGTGAACATATCCCACGACTACGTCGGCAACCTGCACCCCCGTGTTGTCGATGTAGTTCTGGATCGCGACGCGATAGTTGGCGGAGCGGAGCAGGCGGACGAAGGTGTCGCCCAGGATGGCGTTGCGCAGGTGGCCGATGTGCGCCGCCTTGTTGGGATTGATGGAGGTGTGCTCGACGAGGATCTTCTGCGCGCCGGCTGCAGCCGCGGTTTCGCCGCGCAGGATTTCCGCGGCCAGGGCGGCGCGGTCGGCGTGCGCGTTGATGTAGCCCGCGCCCGCGACCTCCAGCCGTGTGAAGCCGGGGATGGGGCCGATCTCGGCGACGATCTCCTCGGCGATCTTGCGCGGTGGCCGGCGCAGCTTCTTCGCCAGCTCGAAGGCCAGCGGCAGCGCGTACTCGCCGAATTCGATCTTCGGCGGCTGCTCCACCACGATCGACGGCAGCTCCAGCCCGTACTTCCGCTGCAGGAAGCTGCGTACGTGCTCTGTCAGGCGCTGTTGGAAGGATTTGTACAAGCAGGCGATTATAGCAACCGCCGCGCGGGCGCGGGTTTGACGCGGCCGGATGCGGACCATAAGATGGAAGTTTTCGCGGGCAGTCTCCGCGCCTCAAGATGACGCGCCTCGCTTATCTCGACTGTTTCTCCGGCATCAGCGGCGACATGTTCCTGGGCGCGCTGGTGGACGCCGGGCTTCCGGCCTCGCTGCTGGAGGAGACGGCGCGCTCCCTCGGCCTCGGAGCGGAGATGAAGATCACCCGCGTGGATCGCAGCGGGATCTCGGCCACGAAGGTGGATGTGCTGGTGCCCGGAGCGCAGCCGCCTTCGGCTGCGCACGAACATCACCGCCATCACAACCACCAACACGACCACGAGCACGAGGCGCAGGCGGGGGCGCCCTCGCCACTCAAGCACGCGCACGGCCGCCACCTGAGCGAGATCAGGAAGATCATCGCCGCGGCGAAGATCAGCGAGGGTGCGAAGCGGACGGCGACAGCGGTCTTCGAGGCGCTGGGCGCCGCCGAGGCCAAGGTCCACAACGTCCCGGTGGAGAAGATCCACTTCCACGAGGTGGGCGCGGTGGACGCCATCGTGGACATCGTCTGCGCGGCCGTGGGCGCCGGCGCCCTGGGCGTGGACGAGTGGATGTGCTCGCCGTTGAACGTCGGCGGCGGGACGGTGGAGTGCGCGCACGGAACGTTTCCGGTGCCGGCGCCCGCGGTGGTCGAGCTCCTCAAGGACGCCCCCGTGTTTTCCTCCGGGCTGAACGCGGAGCTGGTAACGCCCACGGGAGCGGCCATCGTGAAGGTGCTGGCCTCGCGTTTCGGGCCGCTGCCGGGAATGAAGATCGAGAAGAGCGGCTACGGCGCGGGGTCACGCGACTTCAAGCGATACGCGAATGTTTGCCGGATTGTGATTGGCACGTCGGGAACTCCGGCCGTAGAGACGCAGCATTCTGCGTCTCTTCAGGGGATCGAGGATACGGTCACGGTGCTCGAAGCGAACCTGGACGACATGTCGCCGGAAGTCTTTGCCTACGTCATGGAGCGGACGCTGGAGGCGGGCGCGCTCGACGTCTTCGCCACCCCGGTGCAGATGAAGAAGGGGCGGCCGGGCATGCTGCTGACCGTGCTCGCCAAGCCCGGCGATACGGCCGCGCTGACCAAACTGATATTCGCCGAGACGACGACGC
>Ga0315268_10002595_pt1 | contig 20291 bp, 14 predicted proteins | sample C1_top_MG_FD_204535 | JGI IMG/M metagenome (GOLD analysis project Ga0315268, IMG submission 204535) | Sediment microbial communities from Yellowstone Lake, YNP, Wyoming, USA - C1_top | ecosystem: Environmental > Aquatic > Freshwater > Lake > Sediment | place: USA: Wyoming | collected 2017-08-01
GGGTAAGAAACATTTTCATCTGCTCTGAAGTTGTATTCTGGGCTTCATCAAGTATGATAAACGAATCGTTCAAAGTCCTTCCGCGCATAAAGGCAAGCGGAGCAACCTCAATTACACCTTGCTGCATAAGGTTTGAAACCTTTTCAAACCGCATCATATCGTGAAGGGCATCGTAAAGCGGCCTTAAATACGGATCGACTTTTTCGGCAAGATCCCCCGGCAGAAAACCGAGCGCCTCCCCGGCTTCAACGGCAGGCCTTGTCAGTATAATCCTGCTTACAAGCCCTTTCGTAAGGGCGGAAATCCCCATGGCCATGGCAAGATAGGTTTTGCCCGTCCCCGCCGGTCCTATTCCGAAGACGATATCATAACTTCGCATGGCATCAATATATTCCTTCTGGGCCAGGCTCTTTGGAGTTATCGAATGTTTCTTTGTGGTTATGTATACCGTATCGAGGAAAATATCCTTGAGTTTAACACGATCGTCATTTGAAAGAAGCTTTACTGCATAATCGATATCATTCGGATAAACCGGATAATTCTCTTTAAGCAGGCCGTAGAGCTGCTTTAATACATTCTGGGCAAGGTTGGAGGCAATAATCTCACCTTCTATAAAAGCAGTATTTCCCCGTGCATGTATCTTTACATCAACTGCATCGGCCACTTTCTGAAGATTGCTGTTATGTTCTCCGAAAAGCTGTTTAGCCAGGTTTATATCCGTAAAAATCAGTTTTGTAAGATTGTTGTCTATGTCAATTTCCATAGATTCTGTTTTTAATTACCGCCTTTTTATTAGATTTTTCTTTCAACCAATCAGGAGAAAGATTTCAAGAATTAAAGAATTCTAAAAATCATTTTTCTGAATTCTGAATTCTGGCTCCTGACTCCTATTCACTGCTATATGTTATCATGATTATGAAATCCATTGCAAACAACAAATTGCAACGGGGCTACAAACCGGAGAAATGCCTTGACGGGATAAAAAACATTTTGTTATGATTCTGTTTTATTAATAAAATAAAGGATATTTCGGATAGATTCGAGCCGATAACATGTTTGATTAATTCCGGCGGAAATTGATTAACTGAGTAATAAAGGGGGATTATGAATCTGTTTGATATATTGATAATTATCATTTTATTATATTGCCTGGTAAGAGGTATTTTCAGGGGAGTGCTTAAGGAGCTGTCATCCCTGGTAGGAGTTCTTGGCGGTTTTTACGCTGCCTACACATATTATCACGAAGTCGGAAAATACCTTAAAAGATGGATAACCGACCCCAATTATACTAATATATTAAGTTTTCTTTTGGTTTTTATTTGTGTTTTTCTTATAATCAGTATTCTTGGAATCATAATTAAGTATATTTTAAAAATAGTTTTTCTCGGCTGGGTTGATCGGGTTTTCGGTGCAGTTTTCGGGATATTAAAAGGGATATTAATAGGTTCCGTGCTTTTGATCGTATTTACGGCTTTTCTTTCAGACAGCGCAAATATAATTAAAACATCTAAAACATCACCTTATCTTGCTGCCATTTCCAACAAGATGATCAAGGTGACTCCAAAAGATTTGAAGCGCGAATACCAGATAAAAATAAAGGATATCGAAAAAGCTTGGGAGAAGATAAATTAGGCAAAAAAGAGCGGAATATAAAAAGGTTAATAGAGCTTGTTGAAACACTCAGAGGAGAAAACGGATGTCCGTGGGATAAAAAACAAAGTCCAAGAACAATGGCTGTTTATCTTCTGGAGGAGGTTTACGAGCTTGTTGATGCAATCGAATCGGGAAATCCTGATGACATCTGCGAGGAACTGGGAGATGTATTGTTCCATATCTTCTTTGTGGCAAAGCTTTTTGAAGAAACAGGGCATTTTGATGCGGGAGACGTAGCAGGCCTGATAACCGAAAAAATGATCCGCCGCCATCCACATGTTTTCGGCTCCGAAAATGCAGAAAATGCCGGTGAGGTGAGAAAACGCTGGCACACCATAAAGATGAATGAAAAAAAACGCTCAAAAAACGGGTCTGTTCTCGATTCTGTTCCAGGAGGAGTCCCTGCCCTCATGCGCGCATACAGAATTTCGGAACGAGCCGCAAGAACCGGATTCGACTGGGATAATATCGAAGGCGTGATGCAAAAAGCTGAAGAAGAGTGGTCCGAATTTCAGTGCGCCCTTAATGAAAAAAACAAGGCTGCTATTTCCGTTGAATTCGGGGACATACTTTTTACCCTTGTCAATGTTGCTCGCTTTGCGGCAATTCACCCTGAAACCGCATTGAAGGATTCGATAAAAAAATTCGAAACACGTTTCAGGCAGATGGAAAAGAGCTTGGCTGAAAGCGGACGTAATATTGACTCCGTACCCCGCAATGAACTTGACGCACTATGGGAGGATGTGAAAAAGGCGTGAACCATGATTGCTATAATCGATTATGATGCCGGAAACCTTACAAGCGTTGCAAGAGCTGTAACTCACATTGGGTTCAAGTGCATTGTCACAAATAAAAAAGAAGAGATAGACAGGGCCGAGCGTATTATATTTCCGGGAGTCGGGGCAGCCGGTTCCGCCATGAAAAGCATTAAACGTCTTGGTCTTGATGTAGCCATAAAAAAGGCTTTTTCATCAGGAAAACCGATCCTCGGTATATGCCTTGGAACCCAGGTTATCATGGAATACAGCGAGGAAAACGACACAAAGTGTCTCGGAATCATAGGAGGAAAAGTCCTATCTTTCAGGTTTGATGAAATCCGCAGAAACGGAGCCGGGCTCAAGATACCCCACATGGGATGGAACCGGATCATATTGCAGAAGAAGCATTTTATCCTTTCGGATCTGAAGGAAGAAGACGAGTTCTATTTTGTCCACGGATATTATCCGGCGCCTGATGATCCCGCTCAATTAATCGGAACAACCGAATATGGAATTCAGTTCGCTTCGGTTATCGGATACAAAAACATAATGGCCACCCAGTTCCATCCCGAAAAAAGCGGAAGACCGGGTCTTTCAATACTAAAAAATTTCTGCGTATGGAATCCATGTTAAGCAAACGTATTATTCCCTGTCTTGATGTTCGCGACGGCAAAACAACAAAAGGGATTAATTTCAAAGACAACGTGGATATCGGCGATCCGGTTGAAATGGCCCGTTTTTATTACGAAGCGGGGGCTGATGAGATTGTATTTTACGATATTACCGCATCGAGCGAAAAAAGGGAAATCATGATAGATGTGGTAAGACGCGTTGCCGAAACCATATTTATACCCTTTTCGGTTGGAGGCGGAATACGCACCCTTGAAGACATGCGCAAGGTACTTCTGGCAGGAGCGGAAAAAATAAGCGTCAATTCGGCTGCCGTAAAGAATCCGGAAATTATTTCAAAAGGGGCGGAAGCTTTCGGAAACCAGTGCATCGTTCTCGGCATGGATGTGAAACATGTGGGAAAAAGTGAAAAAATTCCGTCAGGATACGAAATAGTTATTAACGGGGGCAGAACCTTCATGGGAATCGACGCCCTTAAATGGGCCATCGAGGCGGAAAAACTCGGAGCAGGAGAGATCTGCCTGAACTCGATTGATGCTGACGGCACTTGTGAAGGCTATGAGTTAAGCCTCACCTCTCTTATTTCGGAAAATGTCGGAATTCCGGTGATAGCATCGGGCGGGGCCGGCAGACCGGAGCATCTTTATGATGTTCTGACAAAAGGAAAGGCTGATGCCGCACTGATAGCCTCGATGGTGCATTACGGCACATACTCTATTTCAGGAATAAAATCCTATCTTGATGAAACCGGCGTAAAAGTCAGAAAAAGCTGGTAGGTCAGAGGCGCTTCTCGATTCCGCAGAGCTCCTTTGCGATTTTCTGCTTCTTTCTCATGTCGACAAGCCTTCCTATCATTATGCGCTGAGCCTGGGGTGAGCCTGCACCGTGCATTGACTCGGTAAGGTAGCCCACAGCGGCGGAGCCCATCGTAATATTCTCGATCAGCCTGAGGATTCTTGCCCTGTGTTCGGCCGGAACATCCGGCTTTGTTTTGTAATATTTCTCCAGCCACCTGCCCGTTTCGGGTGACTTGAAGTCCGCCTCGGAAGGGAGTGTAACCATGAGACCGCCTGCGATATCCTGGGCAAGCCTGGCAATTTCATAGGGAAAGCGGGAGATGTTCTGCTTATGCACGTTTGCAAGCAGAAGATCAACAAGCCAGGTGCCGCCCGGCTCCCGGCGCCCTTCTGCAGCACAGGCAATACACCCGCAGAAGAGAGTCTCGTTCAGGTGATTCATCTCAACTATCTTGTCTTTTATGTGGGACGCTTTCTCGGCTCCGTTATATTCGGCTGCCGTCTGGGCTGCGCCGATAAGGACATCACCCACCCCCACCTTGCATGCGTAACTCTGCCGGTGATACGCGGCAAAGTTTTCAACAAGCTGTGTTGTAAAATCATACTCCCTGAACATGAAGATGCGCTCCTTCGGGACAAAGACATCGTCGAAAATAACCAGGGCCTCGTGCCCCCCATAAAACATATTCCCCCGGTCAAAGGTCATTCCTTCCAATTTCCGTGTGTCACAGGACTGTCGGCCTATGATGTAAGTGATTCCAGGCGAATCGCTCGGAACAGCAAAAGATACGGCATAATCCCTGTCTTCCTCCCTCATGGTAAGAGTGGGCATTACAATGATCTCGTGGGAATTGACCGCACCTGTCTGGTGGGCCTTCGAACCCCTCACAACAATTCCGTCCGGACGTTCTTCGGCAACATGAAGGAACATATCCGGATCGGCCTGACGGTGGGGAGGCAGCGACCGGTCTCCCTTGGTATCGGTCATGGCGCCGTCGCAGACAAGATCGCTCTCCTGGACATATCCGAGGAACTTGAGAAACCGCTTGTTGTATTCAGTGCCGTATTTCCGGTCGACGGCATGAGTGGTAATGGAGAGCGCATTCAGGGCATCCATTCCCACGCACCGCTGGAAGCAGCAGGCGGTAAGAGATCCCATCAGGCGCCCCATTTTGCTCTTTTTTACAAGGTCATCCGCGCTCTGATGGATATGTGTGAAACGGTTGATTTTTTTACCGGAAAGATGAGACTTTGCGGTCATAATCTCTTCGTACTCAGGTTTGTTGGCATATTCATAGGTGGCGGCAACGGCATTCATGGAAGGCCGGAGGATGGGGTCATCCACGACATTTTGAATTTTTTTCCCGAACATATAAACATTCAGATTCAGCCTTCTCAGGCTTTCCTCATATTCTTTTGCATTCATCATTTTGCTCATATACTTCTCCTTTGTTTCATTATCATGAAATTTTGTTTCACCTTATCACATCCTCTTTCCCTCGAAAAGAGCTTTTCAAAGCGCACGTATAATCTTGACATAATTAATAAATAATTATAATAACTTGAAAAACAAAAGGAGAAGAGAAATTATGACACTGCCTTCCGTCGGTATTGAAGCAATGCCTTTGCGGTTGAAACTGAAAACGACAATCCGTCATGCCGCTGCAACCAGAAATGAAGGAGAGAGCGTCTGGGTGCGTGCGACAAGGAACGGATATTCGGGATACGGCGAGGGTTGCCCAAGAGCATATGTGGCAGGAGACGAACTTGATTCCAGCGTCAGATGGGTAAATGACAATTTTTCAAACGGGAAGGCGGATTTCGGAAATCTTTCCGATCTGAAACAGTGGCTTGAAAAGAACAGTCCGGCAATCGACAGATACCCGTCGGCCTGGTGCGCCGTGGAAATGGCGCTTCTTGATCTTCTTTCCAGGGAGAAAGGATGCACTGTTGAAAAACTCCTCGGCCTGGACGGCTGCAAACTTTTTGGCCGCTACACCGCAGTCCTTGGTGACGATAAGAAGTGGAAATATACCACTCTTGCGGATAAATATCTGATCCGCGGCATTTCCGACTTTAAAATCAAGTTGAACGGCAACCCTGAGCGTGACAGGGAAAAACTCGCTATTCTTGAAGATCTATCAATACGGCATAATATTAATGAGCTCCGCATACGCCTTGACGCCAATAACCTGTGGAAGAGCCGTTGTGATGAAGCAATTGAGTATATAAAGGCGCTCAACGGACGGATTTTCGCTCTGGAAGAACCTGTTGAAGCCCGGAACGCCGGAGACATGAGCAAAATAAGTACGGCTACAGGCCTGCCTATTATCCTCGATGAAAGCCTCTGTACGATGGAAGATCTATCTCTTTACATGAACAGACCCGGAAAATTCATAGCCAATATCAAGATATCGCGTGTGGGCGGCCTGATAAGGGCATTAAGGATGATTGAAGAGGTGAAGAAGCTTGGTTGGCCGGTTATCATAGGCTGCCACGTGGGAGAAACATCGCTGCTTACGCGGGCAGCGCTCACTGCGGCTTCAGCCGCCGGAGAGAATCTTATCGCCCAGGAAGGAGCATTCGGCGATTATCTTGTTGAGCATGAGCCCGCGGAACCGATGCTGAAATTCGGACGCGAAGGTCTTCTGAATCTTGATTTTCCATATTACCTTAAAACTGTCCGGGGACTTAAGGTCATACCGGCTGAAAACTGGAATACCGGATTCGGGATGGAATGCCGCATGCCCCTTCTCCCGGACGACGGAGCGCCGGAAGTAGATTTTCTCGAAATGCCCGATAAGTACAAGATTCATTACCGTCTCTGGGGCAATAAAGAAGGAGAAGACGTGCTTCTGATTTTGCACGGCGGCATGAGCCACTCCGGCTGGCAGGCGCCCCTGGCAAAACAGCTCCGTTCTATGTCGCCGGACATAACCGTTGTCGCATCGGACAGGCGGGGCTGCGGTTTGAACGATAACAATGGAGATCTCGGCTCCGTCAGGCTTGTAATTGATGATGTCGTAAAGCAGATCGGATTTCTGAAAAAATCCTTCAGGCGGGTCCATCTCGCGGGCTGGTGCCAGGGCGCACAATATGCAGCCGTCGCCGCCGCTGAAACGGAAAGCGCGCTCGAAAGCCTGATCCTTCTCACCCCCGGCTTTTTCTGGAACGAGCGGTTCAGGTCCGTTTTGAGCATAGCGGAGAAAATCGTCATGGAAATGATTTCAGAATTCAAACTGAAACCGGAACGGGATCATGCCTGCATCCCGATTCCCATGGAAGCGACCGATTTCACATTGGTCAACGAATGGCTTGATTTTATTCATAAAGATACTCTTAAAACGACCATGATCACATTAAAGTCGGTGAGCATAATGGATGAGATCCAGGAGCTATCATGGCTTGCAATGCTTAAAAACAGGCTTCCCGTTCTTGCTCTCATTGCGGAGAACGACCGGATTGTGGACAACAACAAGGTCATGCAATTCATCGGTCATCTCTTTTCCGGGGAGAGCGTCAACCGGATGGTAACTCTTGAAAGCGGGCATGCGATACACTTTGAAAAGACTGAAAAGGTTGCGGCGGAAATTGCAGATTTTATCAGGAAAAGGGCGCTCGGTCCTTCCTGAACTCAAAGCCCTTCTCCATGAAAAGTCTGAGGCAGGCATCAACCACATCCGCATCATATGAATGGCCACTGCGCTTTTTTATCTCATCAAACGCTGCATTTATGCCGAGTGCGGCCCGGTAAGGCCGATGGCTTGCCATTGCTTCAACCGTGTCTGCGACTGCTATTATGCGGGACTCCGGGAGTATTTCATCGCCTTTGATTCCGTTCGGATATCCTGAACCGTCTATTCTTTCATGATGCTGATATACCATCGTAGCAATAACTTGGATGAAATCGGCTCGTTTTAATATATCATATCCCTGTGCCGGATGGGTTTTCATAAAGTTAAACTCAATATCACTCAACTTGCCCGGCTTCGATAATATTTCAGCGGGGATATGTATCTTTCCTATATCGTGAATCAGGCTGCCCATGCGGATCGACTCGACTCTTTCATCGGAATATCCCAGCTCTCTGGCTATGGCAACGGCAAGATCGGCAACCCTCTTCTGATGTCCTGCCGTATACGGATCCCTTGACTCAACTATATTGGAAATAACTTCGATGGTGCTGACGATCATCGACTTCTGTTTCTGAATACTTGTCCGGAGCTCTGCCTCCGATTTCTTTAGATCCGTCACATCCTTGAAGGTTCCGACAACACCTGTGACTTTACCCCCGGAATCGGTGTTCGGGGCGCCGCTCATGTTAAACAGGCGTTCCGAACCATCTTTGTGCATTATCGTGCCGTAAAGATCAGTAACTCTTTTCCTGCTCTCCCTGATCTCATTAAATGCGCTGACAACTGTTCCAACGTCTTCTTTTTTTACAAAATCGATCATATATAGCCCCGGAACCGATTCTTTTGGATGGCCCAAGATTCTCTCCCAGGCAGGATTGACATATGTGCATACGCCTTCAGTATCAAGAGTATAAATTATATCAGGGGCATTTTCACTCAGGGCTCTGAACTGTTCTTCGCTTTCACGTATTTTCAAGATAGATGCGGCATTCGTTATGCTTACGGCAATCTGGGTAGCTATGCCCATCAGAAGGCTCACATCAGATTCCACCAAGACTTTTTTCGAACTGACATTGTCCACCATCAGGACGCCGAGGGATTCTTTTTCAAAGACAATGGGCACACAAATAAATGAATTTGCGCCTGTCTGTTTGACGATATTTCTGCTCCTCTCCGAAAAATCACCTTCAATCTTATTTATATCATCAATCAGATAAGGTTTCTGTTCGCGGAAAGCCTTCATGACTACGCTTTTTGATTCCGGTTTATCAATATGAAACTTGATTTCCTCCGATCCTGTTATCATATCCGGATTATCGCCGAAACCGGCCTTATAAATAAGATGTGTTTTCTTCCTGTCTGCGAGCATTATCATCCCGCGATCGAAGTCTAAATGCTTTTCAATCGACCCCATAATGAATTCGAGCAGTTTATCAATATCAAGAATTATGGAGGTCGCCTGGCCGATCTCCTTTACAAGCGTGACTTCGTTGAACCGCTGATTGATCTGGCCAAGAAGGCGCTCCGCCGCGTCACCTTGAGCGTTGATGTTCCGGAACAGGTCATTGTTCTCAAGATGCAGAGAGTATGCGTAAAATACTATAGTTAACAGAACTGCTGATAAGGATAAAGGAATCCAGTGATGAGGATGGAATATTACGGGTAACAAAGAGAGCAACATAAGACTAACGAGAACTGCGTACCTCGTCAGTCGTTTCCAAAGAAAGGCAGGAGTTTCTTTCCACGCAATGATATACCTGCAGGTATCGGCGCCTTTGTGGATACACATGGGGTGTTCGATATCCGCATATTTGGTTGTGAAGAGTTTGGCGATTGCTTCAAATATGCCAAGCCTGTAATCACACTGGTAAGGCTTTTCAATGACACCCTTTTTGGGAACAGCATCTATCTCAATCCTGTTGACATCAATATTCCTGCTTATAATTACGCATGCCCGGCTGAGTTGAGGATAAAGTTTCTCAAGAACTGAATATGCTGTTCTCGTATTTATAAATCCAAGCAGGTATTGTGCCACGGCTCCGGATGCTTTGGAAAAAGGCGCATATAGCCCGGCTTTGTGCGAAATCTCTGCATCACTAGTTTTTGCCACAAGGACCTCATTAAATCGGTCGCTCTGTGCCTGCGTGAACCAGAAACCGCCGTCTTCCACCTGATGAGGGCTTATACCGGCATCCTTTAGAATTGATTCGGAGTCTATATCCGGACAGGATTTATTCAGATATTCTATATAATTTTTTATAATTCTGCTGTTATATAGGGGTACATTTTCCATTTTCTCTCAATCCGGCGGTTCCGCCGTCATTTATATTTAACTCTGAATTTATACCGGACGTAATTCACGAATTGATTCGAATATCGCATATCCGTAACCCGGAGCTGATATTGATTTTTATAAGAAATTCAACCCGATTCTATATATGAGGCAGGATAAACGAGAAGGGTAATATTGTCAAGGTGATACTCATTCATTACTCCCCTTGCACTTCCCGTACCTTGGTGGCAAGGTCTTTCATTGAGAACGGCTTCTGAATGAAGTTGATGCCCGGTTCCAGCACCCCGTAACGGGCGATGACATTGGCCGCGTAACCAGACATGAAAAGGTATTTCATACCCGGCCTGATGGCGTTGAGCCATTGCCGGAGATCGCGGCCGCTCATCCCCGGCATCACTACGTCGGACAATACCAGGTGTATATCACCAGAGTATTGCTCGGCCATTTGAAACGCCTGCTCCGGACTTCCTGCAGCCAGCACATTGTAACCCAATTCTTCGAGCATCATTTTACCCATTCTCAGAAGCGCTTCGTTGTCCTCGACAAGCAGCACCGTTTCCGTGCCGTTCAAATGTTCGGCCTTCGTGTGTGGTTCCCCAATTACCGCCACTCCTTCACCCTTGTAATGAGGCAGATATATCCTGAAGGTTGTGCCCCATCCCGGCTCGCTGCTCACATTGATGAAGCCGTTGTTCTGCTTAACGATGCCGTACACCGTGGCAAGGCCCATTCCGGTACCCTTTCCAATCTCCTTGGTGGTGAAAAACGGCTCAAAGATCTTCTCGAGAGTCTCTTTGTCCATGCCGCAGCCGTTGTCGCTGACCGATAGCAGCACATACTGCCCCGGGATGAAACCGGTGTATTGAGTGCAATACGCCTCGTCAAACTCCGCCTTGCCGGTCTCGATGGTAATTTTGCCGAAACCTGAGATTGAATCACGGGCATTAACCGTAAGGTTGACCACAATCTGGTCAACCTGGGCCGGGTCCATTCTCACCGGCCACAGATTTGCGACAGGCATCCAGAGCAGTTCAATTTCCTCACCGATCAGCTTTCGAAGCATATTGAGCATGCCGGAGACAGTATTTGTCAGATCCAGCGCTTTCGGAACTATGGTCTGCTTCCGGGCAAAGGCCAGAAGCTGCCGTACAAGGTCCGCGGAACGCCATACGGCGTTCACGATTTCCTGAAGGTTGGCATGGTTCGGGTCGGATGGTTTGATATTCATCATCGCAAGCTGAGAATAACCTAGGACAATGTTCAGCATGTTATTGAAATCGTGTGCAACACCCCCGGCGAGCTGGCCGATGGCCTCCATCTTCTGCGCCTGACGATACTGCTCCTCGAGTTTTTTCTTCTCAGCCTCCGATTTCTTTAGATCCGTCACATCCTTGAAGGTTCCTACAACGCCGATAACATTTCCTCCCGAATCCGTATTTGGGGCTCCGCTCATGATAAACATTCGTTCCGAACCGTCCTTGTGCAAAATTGCACCGTACTGGCCATATACTCTCTTCCCCTTATCTCTGATTTCATTAAAGGCATAAATAAATCTTTCCACATCCTCCTGTTTTGTAAAATCAGTCAATTTCTTTCCAATGACATCTTCCTTGGGATGACCGAGAATTCTCTCCCAGGCAGGATTTACATAAGTGTAAATACCTTCGGAATTAAGCGTATAAATAATATCGGGGGCGTTTTCGCTCAGGGCCCTGAACCGTTCTTCGCTTTCACGTATTTTCGAGATATATGCTGTATTGGTTATGCTGACTGCAACCTGGGTAGCTATGCCCATCAGCAGACTCATATCAGATTCCACAAGAACTTTTTTTGAACTGATGTTATCCACCATCAGAACTCCGAGGGATTCTTTCTCAAAGACAATGGGAACACAAATAAACGAACTTGCGCCTGTTTGTTTTAAGAAATTTCTGCTCCTCTCCGATAAATCACCTTCAACTTTATTTATATCATCAACCAGGTAAGGTTTCTGTTCACGGAAAGCTTTCATGACTATGCTTTTTGATTCCGGTTTATTGATATGAAATTTGATTTCTTCTGAGTTTGTCATCATGTCCGGATCATAGCCGAAACCGGCCTTGTAAGTAAGATATCTCTTCCCATTGTCTGCAAGCATTATCATCCCGCGATCGAAAGCTAAATGCTTTTGAATTAACTTCATAATGAACGCAAGAAGTGTATCTATATCGAGAATCATGGAGGTAGCCTGGCCGATCTCCTTTACGAGCGTGGTTTCTTTGTACCGTTGATTGATCTGTTCAAGAAGTCTCTCCGCAGCATCACCCTGAGCGTTTATGTTCCGGAGCAGGTCATTCTTCTCCAGACGCAGGGAGTACGCGTAAAACACGATAACTATCAGAAAAAACAATAAGGTTAATGAAATCCAGTGATGAGGTTGAAATATTACAGGTAACAGAGACAGCAATATGAGGCTTATGAGAACTGCATATTTACTCAGTCGTTTCCAAAAAAAGGCCGGAGCATCTCTCCACGTAATGATGTATCTGCAGATATCAGCGCCTTTGTGGATACACAACGGATGTTCGATCTCTGCAAATTTGTCCGTGAAGAGTTTGGCTATTGCTTCAAATACGCCAATCCTGTATTCACACTGGTAAGGCTTTTCAGTAACACCCTCTTTGGGAACAGCATCTATCTCAATTCTGTTGGCATCAATATTTTTGCTAATAACTACGGATGCCCGGCTGAGTTGCGGATAGAGTTTCCCGATAACTGAATATGCTATTCTCGTATTTATAAATCCAAGAAGAAGTTGTGCTACAGCACCGGATGCTTTGGAAAAAGGCGCATATCGCCCCGCTTCACGGGAAATCTCTTCATTACCGGTTTTTACCATAAGTACCTTATGAAAAAGGTCGCTCTGCTCCTGCGTGAACCAGTAGCCTCCGTCTTCCACTTGATGAGGACTTATGCCGGCATCCCTTAGAATCGATTCGGTGTTTGTATCCGCACAGAATTTATTCAGATATTCTATATAATTTTTTATAATTCTGCTGTTATATAATGGAGTGTTTTCCACTTTCTCTCTATCCGGCAATTACGCCGTTATTCATATTTAACCCTGAATTTATCCTGAACATAATCCATGAATTGACCAGAGTAACGTGTATCTTTTATCCAGAGCTGGTAATGTTTTTTACAAGAAATCCCGTAAGATTCGATATATGCGGCAGGATAAACAAGGAGAGTTATATTATCAAGGTTATAAACAGTTCCAAGTTTTGTTGCTGCAATAAAAAGAAGCTCCGGAGAAAACCACCCGGAATCAATGACCAGAACCTTAATGCAATTTAAGAGATCCGACATATTGATCGCCAGATCCGATTGCTCAACGATAAAAACCGCCTTTAAATTATCCTTGTGAATCAGTGAAAATATCTGCCACCTTCTTAACAGACCAAGGCGTTCGTAAACTTTTTCCAGAGACTCATCACTGGAATTGCCACTTCCGGTATTCAAAATTTTCATCAGGAGGCCTCCCGAATTATGCCGGTAAAACTGTTCCAGCTCCCATAAATCAACCGGTGTACTCTTCCTGATAAACGTTTCATCCGGAAAATTCTTCTCGGACGATATGGCAGGCAACTTAAGATATGCAAAAAGATCGAGTGAACAGGCGCCTGGATTATCAAGTTTTCTTGCAAATCCTCCGAAGACGCGGTCTGGAAATTTATTTTCAGGCCTGAAATAACAGATGACGTAATCCGTTTTTGCTGAAGCCAACTGGTATATGCCGTTTAAAAAAATCATCATTTGTTTCAATACGACAAAACCGGGAAGCGTTTTTTCAAAAGGCATTGCCGCATGATGATGAATCAACCAGCTTCTTTCATACGCTCTTATCGTTGAAATATGACCGTATATGCGGCCGTTTTTTTCGTAGGTGATATGCCCGGCAATCTCGGTATTATCCTGATAAAGTTTCCTGTATGTTTCTTTAAACTTCTCGCGATAAGCCTGGCACGAAGCGTATTTACCTGGATAGACGAATCCGGTCTTGAAAAAAAATCCCCAGAGCGAATCCATGTCGATCTCTGTTGAGACGGAAATATGGATATCAGAATTGATACCTATAATGTGATTTATGCGGCTGTATGATTGAATATCCATATCCAGAATCGCAATGCCATACCTGATATATTTCTCTCCTTCCCGCCTGTAGATGACCTGCACCGAACAGGTCGCAATCGGTACACCTGCAAGAAGAATTGAAAGATCTGGAATCATCAGGCCCGGCATCAATACATCATCATCTGCTTCGTCACTGATTGAAAAACCTGAAGTTGAAATATCGAAAATATCCCTCCGGATTTTTTTCCTGATGAAAGGATGCTCAAACATTGCGGCCATCGGTGGATTTATATGCTTCCGGGGATTTCGTATTTTTTTTGCCTGAAACCGGCTGATATGATCGTTTTTAACAGCAAACACGATCTCTTTCGGAATATTATGCTCTTCCAGCAGGCGTATGCACCGGCAGAATCCGGAATAAACCATCTTCCCGCTGCAATAGAGGCGCACAGACACCGGAATCTCGGGATTGAACCAGCTGTTGTGCTTAAATGCTTCAGAATTCGCTCTTATGCGGAATGCCACAGGGCTGAAATCCACCAATTCCCCGGAAGCCGCAAAATCGCTTTGCATAATTTCGGCTGATATATTCCGGCAGGCATATCTACTTACTTTACGGCTATTTAATACATAACTCAGCTCAGGCAATTGAATAGTAAAACCGGTCTTTTTGCAAACAATTTCACCGATTGGAGCAACGATAAAGGATTGATTATTTTTAATTACCAGATGAATGGGTTTGTATGAATCAAGTTTGCACAAATCATAAGATGCGTCCAATCTGAGTGTAAGTTGATTTTCAATGCAAGGTTCCGGATGAGCGCAGGCGAGCAGTTTGTCCTGATAAAACGGATGCTGCAGGAGTATAAAAAGATGGCCGCCCGTGAAATGAGTATGGTTGATTGTGTTGGTGAGCTCAGTTTTATCAATTGTTTTCGACGATCCGAGTGATTCGAACAGTGCTTCATGATGAAAAAATCGGGGAGGAGCATGTAGTTTTTGCTCAGGCAAATTATCCCATGATTCAACATCCATGTCAAAACGCCTCCAGCATCCGAATCAGAAGAACACTCACAATCGATTACAACCTGACAATGTTTTTATCCGAAGCTTGACGGTATTTCTGTAAATTGCGATGCGATGTATCTACATGGATTGTTTAAAAATGGCAAGCAAATATCCTTACGGCGGCGCTATGAAAAAGTCTCATCTCCAGCACCATACGCGGCATAATAAATCCTGATAAACTGCAAATGGCTCTGAAAAGCTATTTCAGGCAACTCCTTATAGTGAAACCAGCCCGCTTCCGACGCGTCATAGCCTGCGCTAAGCAGCCCACTGTAATTTTTCACAAGATACCCGACCATGAGAACCGTGTCATACTGAGGGCTCGGACTGGAAGTCACACCGAGAAGCATCCCGATTTTTCCCTTCAATCCGGTCTCTTCTTCAAGCTCTCTCAGGGCACCTTCTTCAGGTTTTTCGCCCAGCTCTATAAATCCGCCGGGCAGGCACCAGAATCCGGATTTCGGTTCTACATTTCTTTTGACAAGAAGCACCCGCTCTTTGTCGCCAATCGTTACTATGCAGGTGGCAGGAACAGGATTCTCATAAAATGTTTCATTGCAATGCCCGCAGAAAAGGCGCATTCTCCCTTCATACACCTTCTCCGCGAGCATCTCTCCGCAATACTGGCAGTTCGTCTTTTTACGCATTTTAAGCCGCTGAATAAAAATAAAGTGGTCATCCGGATGTCAAAAACGGCATAAGGAGCCGTAACTAAAGGATCAAAAAAAGTGCAGGTTACTTGTAACGGCTCCTAATCGTCGAAGTTTCCTTTTAAGCTCTTGTCCGATGTTATTGAAGCCGCTCTTTCGGATATTTTTTCGGGTGTCCATTGCGCGGGGTCTTCGATCCTCCCGGCTGTTGCACCCGGATCATACGAACCTGCCTCCAGTATCTTCTGGACGGCAACAGGAGCGGAGTCTTTTCCGTTAAAAACATTTACTATCATACCATATATGAAATCTTCCACCCGCCTTGCCATCCTCGCTCTGATATTTTTCGGCTGACCCATTATCTTGTTTTCAAAAGCAAGGTTAAGCGACTTGTAGTTGCCGCCCCTCCAGCCTTTTGAATCCGCATAGGCAACCATCTGCCCCCACATCTCTTCTGTAACCCCTTCATCCTTTACCTTGATGAAATATCCTTTATCATCAAGCATGGCGTTCCCGTAGTCGTTCACCTCGAGTCCCCATGAAATCATCTGGAGGGCTGTAGCTACATTTGCCTTTGTAGTCCTTGTTCTTGATGCTATCTCCCGCAAACGGTCGGAATTGTTTCCCGATGTGCCGTGCTGGGCACCTGAAACTTTATATTTACTGAGGGCATCATGAATAGCGACCGTCAGATCCACCTGGATTCCCTGGCTGCTTGCCTCGATACCGTGCGTTGTCCCGTTGTTTAATGCTATCCAGTCGGGGAAAATATCATGGGCATTCAGCCCCCTGATAAGAAACAGCGCCTCATCCACGGTTGAAAGGCCGGATTTTCCCTTTATCTCCCCGACCTCCGTCTCGAGTCCGGCCCATTTTGGAATAAAAGGATTCAGTTCTATGTTCGCAAGAAGGTTTTTGTCGTCCGGCATGTGGGATGCATCGATCGCGATAGATGTGAGACCTGCTTCAAATACGGTGGGAATCTCGATTTTTGCGGCTGCAATATCCTGCTCTTTTTTTATCCCGTAATGATCCGCATGAATCGCAACAGGCACCGTGATACCAAGCTCATTGCACAGGGCGTCGACCTGTCTTGCCATATTCCAGTAATTGACCGGGCAATAAGCGCTCGCGCCGCCTTCGGATCTGGCAATTTCAATTATTATGGCCGAGTTGGCCCTTTGCGCAGCCTGAAGAGCTCCGCGTATTATCAGGTTGCTTCTTCCGTTTGCGGCCATGACAACGGACTTGCCTTTTGCTGTCATCGCCCTGTCGATGAATTTTCCGCTTACGATAAGAGCTTTGGAATTCGGAAAGAGTTTTACAACATTCGGCGGGCGGCCGATTCTGATTGCCCTGTCAAAATCCGAAATACCGGCTGTCATACCAGTCATTGCAATACCTCCTTTATCAATCAATAAGTATAGATTTCATACTCGGTTATTTTACCCAGAAGAACATCTATTTTATCCTGAACTCCCTTTCTTTCCTCGCTGAAAAACCATCTATCCCAGTCCCCGGCAGACTGCCACGTGCTTATTACAAGGTATTCGCCAGGACTGTCCATCCGTTTCAGCGTCTCGCCTGAAATATAGCCGGGTTGATTTGTCGCAAGAGTCCTGAGTTGTTTCAGCAAGGGCGTTAAAGACATCGCCTTCTCCTCGGGAACAATTCTTTTAATTATGATTTTAATAGCCATTTCCCCCCCCCGCATTTGTTGCGCCAGGTTTATAAGACCATTTTATACCTTGATTCCTTGAACCGAAACAGCGAGGTTAGCGAGCGAATTAAAAATAGACGCTATTCCCTACGGTCGAAGATTCCCCGTAGCTTGCTGCGGGGAGCTTCAATCCTTCTATTCACCATTCATTATTCACTTTATACTGTTTCCTCTCAGTGCCTTTTATCGTTATTTGCTCTCCCCTGATGCCTTTTTCTCCCTGTTATATCTCTCCAGATCTTTCTTCATCTCTTTTTCGACGTCGGCGTTATATGCCTCCGCTTCCGCTTCAAAAGCTTTTCTTTTCTCCGAGTAATTTTTTATTTTTTCATTCACTGACTGTATTCTCGTATTGTAATCGAGCGTTTCCGGCCTTGTCTTGACTTTCCCTTTAAGTATATCAAGTTCATTTTTTTCTTTAGTCAGCTCCTTAAACTCCTTATCCACCTCCTGCTGCTTTTTATCCAGGCGGTTTTTATCCGCATCTAAATTTCCGGTACGAATCCGCTCTTTCTCCGGTTTTTCCTCAACAGCCTCTTTTGATTCACGCTGTTCTCCCGGCTCGTTCTTTATTTCAGGCACACCGACATCATTTCTTTCATATCCGACATAACCTTTTGCAGCAGATCTTTGTTCCTTAGGAACTTTACTGAAATCATCCGTATAATAAACTCTTCCGTCTTTACCGATATACTTGTAAATTTCCGCAGATACCGGAACGGAAAACAGCAACACTATCATGAACGACAATATCTTTATTTTGTTCATGTATCATTCCCCCTATTTTTAACATGAATTGAAGCTTCCCGCTGCAAGTCCGCCCGCCATACTGATTGGCGGGACCTTCGGCGAGAATACGCCGGCTGTTTCTGTTCAGCCTGAATGAATACCTTTAACATATATTCTGCATGTTAAACCCAAAATAGTTTAAGTTCAACATGTTTTGTACTTAAACGGTTCATATAATAAAGATTTGACAATAATGAAAAGTATTGTAAACTTCAAAGAAAATATGAGGAAACGCGAGAAATGAAGCTGTCTAAATTGATTTACGTTCTGATTTTAATTACTTTGATAGCCTGTATTCCTAAAACCAAAGTCGTAAGTGTTCAAAGTCATGGTGTATCCGGTGAAAATCTCTTTTCAGAAGCTGAAAATCTTTTAAACTCAAAAAAATACAACAGGGCGCTTGAAACATATAGTGAGTATATCGCTCAATTCCCGGGAAGTCATCTTATTCCGGCAGCTTTGATGCGGATGGGTACGATTTATTACACACTTGGTGAAAATGAAAAGGCGAGAAACACATATATGAGCCTTATCACCGATTATCCGAAAAGCAATTACGCATCCGATGTAAAAATAAAAATAATTGAAGAATATCTGGAAGATAGGCTTTTTAAAGAGGCTATAAATTATTCAACCGGGATACTCACCGAAAATCTTTCCGATTATCATGTCTCAAAAATATACATTCTGACCGGAGATGCTCAGATTGCCATAAAGCGTAATTCAGATGCAGTAATCTCATATTTTAAGGCCGGATTAAAAAGCACTGAACGTGAAAGGGGAATCGTCGATATAAAGCTTAAAGATTCAATCGCGCAGCTTGGAATTAACGGTATTATATCCCTCATTGAAAGCATAAAAGATGATTCGTTGAAAGGGTACCTGCAGTATCAGCTTGGATTGCGTTATTACGAAAATAAAAAATACAACGAGGCTGCAGATGTTTTGCATGATTTTACACAAAAAATGCCGGCTCATCGAAATGCAGGTGAAGGCAAAAGTCTTTTGCAGGAAATATACGCCAAAGCAGGCAGCAAATCACATACTGTCGGATGCCTGCTTCCATTAACCGGTGCATTCAATGTTTTTGGTAACAAGGCGCTGAAAGGAGCTGCTCTTGCTCTTAACAATTTTTCAAATAAGACAGGGCATACTTTTAACATTGTCATCAGAGATACCGAATCGAACCCGGAAAAGGCTGCCGCCGCCGTGGATGAATTGATAAAGGAGAATGTATCGGCAATCATCGGCCCTATGGGGTCAGCCGAATCCGTTTCTGCGGCAAATAAGGCTCATGCGGGGAACGTCCCGATTATTCTTCTTTCCCAGAAGGAGAATATAACCGATATCGGTGATTTTGTTTTCAGGAACTTCCTTATGCCTGAAATGCAGGTAAGATCTCTTGTGGAATATGCGGTAACTCAAAAGGGCATTAAAAAATTTGCAATTTTATATCCCAAAGAAAATTACGGCATAACCTTCATGAAACTTTTTCAGGATGAAGTCAAAGCCAACGGCGGAAAAATAATCAGAGTGGAATCGTATGATCCGGCTCTGATGGATTTTACCAATTCAATCAGAATGCTCGCAGGAAGCCGGAATGTTTCCGGAAGCAATATAAATGTATCGCCCGCTGTTGATAAAAAACAAAAAAAGAGTGACGAATTGCCGGTTGACTTTGAAGCCGTTTTTATCCCCGATTCGCCCGCAAAAGCCGGTCTTATTATCCCGCAGATTGCATATCTCGATATACGGAATATTTATCTGCTGGGCACAAACCTGTGGCATTCACAGAAGATGATTGAAATGGCAGGCGAGTTTCTGGAGGATTGGGCCATAATACCGGACGGCTTTCATGGTGAAAACGATTCGGAGAAAGTGAGGGAGTTCGTAAATTCTTTCGCGGGAAAATACGGGGAAGAACCGGGGTTTGTTGAAGCCGTGGCTTATGATACCGCCATGATGCTTTTTCAGACAATGTCAATGCCGAATGTCAGGGTTCCGGGTTCGGTCAGAAATGAACTTGTCAGAATCAAAAACTACAAAGGATTGACCGGGCTTACTTCTTTCAACGGTTCAGGAGATGCCTGGAAAAAACTTTACCTTCTGACTATAAGCAGAGGCAGGTTCACTGAGCTCAAAACAGAATGAGTCAGTTTTTCAGAGAGCCCTGCCCGGTTGCCTC
>Ga0315268_10002597_pt1 | contig 20269 bp, 17 predicted proteins | sample C1_top_MG_FD_204535 | JGI IMG/M metagenome (GOLD analysis project Ga0315268, IMG submission 204535) | Sediment microbial communities from Yellowstone Lake, YNP, Wyoming, USA - C1_top | ecosystem: Environmental > Aquatic > Freshwater > Lake > Sediment | place: USA: Wyoming | collected 2017-08-01
TGCTACTGTGGAGTCCATCTTGGAAAAACTGTCTCGCTGCCGCCAAACCCTGGAGCAGATCCAGCCCGGATGTACTCTGCCGCGCACTCGAAAAACGAGGTAATCTGGTTGTCCAGTTATATAGTGGACACTACACTAGCGCGAAGCCTGGCGGCTTTTTTGCGGCGGGTTTCGGCTCTCCGTTTCTGCTCCCACGTCCTGCGCGGCGGCGAAATTTGTGTGTCATGCTAGGCAGTGACCGGCATCACATTCCGATGTGATTACCAAAGCGGCGCCTGCCGTCAACATCCCCGCAAAGCCGCGCCCTAAGCTGGGCGGCGGCGGCCGTCCGCCCTTCCTGCGCACTCCCGGTTACGGCGGCGGCGGTGGCGGGCGCGACGACGGTTATCCCGATTTTGGCGAGCAGTTGCGCCGCTATCGCCTGGGTCTGATGATCGGCCTGGCCGCCGTGGTCATGGTCTTCGTTTCCCTCACCAGCGCCTACATCGTGCGCCAGGGGTTGGGCGCCTGGGACCCGGCTGCCAACCGCTACATCAACGACTGGAAGCCGCTGCAACTCCCAGTGCGCTTGCTGCTGGTCAATACCGGCCTGCTGCTGGCCAGCAGTTTCACCATCGAGAAGGCCCGCCGGGCCGCCTTCCAGCAAGCCGCGGTGGCGCCCATCACGGCCCTGCCCGGCATTGCCAAGGACAGCCGCAAGCCCGTGCCCTGGCTGCCGCTCACCCTGGTGCTCGGCTTGGGCTTTTTGCTCGGGCAACTGCTCGCCTGGCGCGAACTGGAGCGCCGCGGCTTTTACCTGGCCGGCAGCCCCAGTAGTTCCTTCTTTTACCTGCTGACCGGGGTGCACGCGCTGCACCTGCTGGGCGGCGTGCTGGCGCTGATCTACGCCTCCACCGCGGTGTTCCGCTCCGGCGCGCTGGAGCGCCGCCGCATCGCCGTGGACGTCACCGCCTGGTACTGGCACTTCATGGCGTTCTTGTGGCTGTACACTTTTGCGCTGCTGAAATTCGCCGCCTGATGAACCTTGCGGATTTGCGAAACTGCGGAATTGCCGGATCTGAGATCGATGATGGGCTGCCCGACCGCTATCGCCGCAACGGCCGGCAGGAGCGGGCGACGGCTTCGCCCGACAGTTGATCCGCTCTTCTCACGCCTCCGACTCTCCGTCTTCTTCGGGACTAAGGCACAACGCCAGCACCACGCCCGCAATCGGCAGCCAGGCCACCAACAACCACACCGTCGTATCCACCATTTCGCGCTCCGAATCCGCGCCCTCGCTGCTCCTGGGCTCCGGGTTCTGGTGCTGAGATGCGCACTGCGGGGTGCAGGATGCCCCGCGCGGTTGCCTGTCGTGTCACGACATGTTATATATCGTACAACGATGTAGCCTGGGTTGCTGTAATCCTGCGCGCCCCCTTGGCGCCGCCAGCCCGCATCCGGCTGCCGCCCCGATTGAGAACCCCCGCCGGAAGACTTATAATCGGAAGATTCCGCAGACTGCCTGAACCCACTAGCTGCGGCGGTTCCATCGATGTCGACGGAAAGCATTGTTGTTCGCGGCGCCCGCGTCCATAACCTGAAGAGCATCGACTTTGAAATCCCGCACAACACCCTCACGGTGGTGACCGGGGTTTCCGGCTCGGGGAAATCCTCGCTCGCCTTCGACACCATCTACGCCGAAGGCCAGCGCCGCTACGTGGAATCGCTCTCCGCCTACGCCCGCCAGTTCCTGGAGCGCATCGAGAAGCCCGACGCCGACCTCATCGAGGGCATCGCCCCGGCGGTCGCCATCCGCCAGAAGAACACCACCCGCAATCCCCGCTCCACCGTCGCCACCGCCACCGAAATCTACGACTACCTGCGCCTGCTCTTCGCCCGCGTTGGCCGCACCTACTGCCTGCAGTGCGGCGCCGAGGTCAAGAAAGACACGGTCGATGACGTCGCCGCCGCCATTCTGGCGCTGCCCGAGGGTACCCGCCTGAACGTGCTCTTCCCCTTGCAGCCGCCCCAAGGCCGCCTCATCCTGCCCGAGCGCAAGCCCGCGCGCATCCGCAAACGGCAGCCCCCCGCAGCCGACAAGCTGGACGAAACCGATCTCCTCAAGGCCACCCTGTTCGAATTGCGCAGGAAGGGCTTCAACCGCCTGTTCCAGCGCGGCCAGGTGTTCGAGTTCTCGACCCCGGAGTCGCTGCTGGACGTTAACTTCGCCGAGCCGGTCTGGATGCTGATGGACCGCATCGCCGTCGCGCCCGAGGCCCGCTCCCGCATCGTGGACGCGGTCGAAAGCTGCTATCGGGAGAGCGGCGAGGTGGTGTTCGAAACCGCACCCGCCGAAGGCGAGGCGCCGCGCCAGTTCCGCTTCGCCGAGCGCTTTGAGTGCAAGCGCTGCGGCATCAAGTATCAGGAACCGGAGCCGCGCCTGTTCTCCTTCAACAATCCTTATGGCGCCTGCCCGCGCTGCCAGGGCTTCGGCAACACCATCGATTTCGATCTCGACCTGGTCGTCCCGGACAAATCCAAAAGCCTCGCCGAGGGCGCAGTCGAGCCCTGGACCAAGCCCAAGTACCGCCCCCTGTTTGCCGAGCTCAAGCGCTACGCCAAGTCGGCCGCCATCCCCCTGGACGTGCCGTGGAGCGGCTTGAGCCCCGGCCAGCGGCAGGTGGTCATCGAAGGCGACGGCAAGTTCTGGGGCGTGCGCGGCTTCTTCCAGCACCTGGAGCGCAAGAAGTACAAGCTGCACGTGCGCGTCTTCCTCAGCCGTTACCGCGGTTACTCCACGTGCGCCACCTGCGGCGGCGCCCGCCTGCGCCCGGAGGCCCGCCACGTCAAGATCGAGGGCAAAGACATCTGCCAGGTCTGCTCTATGACCGTGGAACAGGCGGCGCAGTTCTTTGCCGGACTCCGCCTCACTCCGCAGCAGGCCGAAGTGGCCGACAAAATCCTGGAGGAACTCCGCGCCCGCCTGCGCTTCCTCAACGACGTGGGCCTGGAGTACCTCACGCTGGACCGGCTCAGCTCTACCCTTTCCGGCGGCGAAGCGCAGCGCATCCAGTTGGCCACCTCGCTGGGCTCGCGCCTGGTGGGCACGCTCTACGTGCTGGACGAGCCCTCCATCGGCCTGCACAGCCGCGACACCACGCGCCTGATCAAAATCCTTCACAACCTGCGCGAACTGGGAAACACTATCCTGGTGGTGGAGCACGATCCGGAAATCATGCGCTCGGCCGACCACATCCTCGATCTCGGCCCCGGCGCCGGCGAGCACGGCGGACGCCTGGTCGCCGCCGGCACCTGGGAAGAGATTTGCCGCGTGCCCACCTCGCTGACCGGCCGCTACCTGGGCGAGGAACTTCGTATCCAGGTCCCCTCGCAACGGCGCAAGCCCGGCGCGCGCAAGCTGGAACTGCTGGGCGTGCGCGCCCATAACCTGAAATCCATCGACGTCGCCATCCCGCTCGGCATGGTGGTGGCCGTCACCGGCGTTTCCGGCTCCGGAAAATCCACCCTGGTGCACGACGTCCTGTATCACGCGCTGCTGGCGGCCAAGAAGCAGGGCAACGGCGCCGGCGCTCCTCCCGGCTCCTACGCCGGCCTGTTGGGCGCCGAGCACATTGACGACGTCATCCTGGTGGACCAGTCGCCGATCGGGCGCACCCCGCGTTCCAACCCCGTCACCTACATCAAGGCGTTCGACGGCATCCGCGAGCTCTTCGCTTCCCTGCCCGAAGCGCACAAGCGCGGCTTCACCGCCGGACACTTTTCGTTCAACATCCCGGGCGGCCGCTGCGAAACCTGCCAGGGCGACGGCACCGTCACCGTCGAAATGCAGTTCCTCGCCGATGTCGAGCTGATCTGCGAGGAATGCAAGGGCGCCCGCTACAAGCCTGAGGTGCTGGAAGTCCGCTACAAGGGCAAGAACATCTATGAAGCGCTTAACCTCACGGTGCGCGAGGCGCTGCAGTTCTTCCGCGAAGCGCCCAAGATCACCGACAAGCTGCGCGTGCTGGACGAGGTCGGGCTGGGCTACCTGCGCCTGGGACAGTCGGCCACCACGCTTTCCGGCGGCGAGGCGCAGCGCATCAAGCTCTCGGCCCACCTGCAGCCGCGCCCCCGCGATTTCAGCCCGCGCAAGGGTGAGGAGGAGCGCCGCCGTCCGCGCCTGCTCTACCTCTTCGACGAGCCCACCACCGGGCTGCACTTCGACGACGTCAGCAAGCTGCTGGCGGCATTCCGGCGGCTGATCGACGCCGGCGGCTCCATCCTCGTCATCGAGCACAACCTCGAGGTCATCAAGACCGCCGACTGGGTCATCGATCTCGGCCCTGAAGGCGGCGAGCACGGCGGCTACCTGGTGGCCTGCGGCGCGCCGGAAGCCATCGCCCGCTGCCCCCGCTCCTACACCGGAAAATGGCTGTCGCGCATCTTACATGGCAACGGCAACTCTCATGCGCACTCGCGGCCTTCGGCTGTTGCCGCCCGCGGCAGGACGGATACGAATGGCCAAAAGTGACCGCGCGCTCATCGTGCTGCTCCTCCTGGCCTGCGCCGCCTCGGCGCAGACTCTGAGCACAGGCCGGACCGTCCGCCATCATCACGTGCAGGAAGCGTCCATCGCCCCCGAGGTGGCGCGCGCCGAGGCCGCCCTCGAGAAGAAGGACTACGCCGCCGCCGAGCAGGACCTGCAGGCCGCCCTTGAGAAGCACCCCAACGACTACCGCGCCTGGTTCGACCTCGGCTTCGTGTACACCGCTACCGGGCGCGATGCCCAGGCCATCGACGCCTACCGCAAGTCCGTGGCCGCCAAGCCGGAAATCTTCGAATCCAATCTCAACCTGGGCCTGATGCTGGCCCGCACCGGCAATCCGGAGGCGGAAGAGTATCTGCGCGCCGCCACCGGACTGAAGCCCAGCGCCAAACCTCCAGAAGGCCTGTATCGCGCCTGGGTGTCGCTCGGCCAGGTGCTCGAAACCAGGGATTCGAAGCAGGCTGCCGCGGCCTTTGAAAAGGCTGCGCAACTGAAGCCCAACGAGGCCGAGCCTCACCTGTTCGCCGCTGCGGCCGCGGAAAAGTCCGCCGACATGGCCGCCGCCGAACGGCAGTACCAGGCCGCCCTCGAGTGCGATCCCAAATCTGCCGGCGCCATTTCCGGCCTGGCCAATCTCTACCTCACCACCGGGCGCCTGCCGCAGGCCGAGGCCGCGCTTCGCAAGTACATCGCGCTCGCTCCTCAAAGCGCGCCCGCCCACCTCATGCTGGGCCGCGTGCTGGTGGCCCAAGGCAAAGCGCCGGAGGCGGAACCGGTGTTCGAGACGGCGCTGCGCCTCTCTCCCGGCGACCCGCGCGCCGAAGCCGAGCTGGGCGCGCTCTACGCCATGGACCGGGAATTCGCCAAGGCCGAGCAGCACTTCCGCGCTGCCCTGCAAAAGCAGCCCGCCGACGCCGAGTTGCGCCACCGTCTCGGTACCGCGCTCCTGCAGCAGAAGAAATTCCCCGAGGCGCAGAAGGAACTGCTTGCTGCCGTCAATCTCAAACCGGACTACGGCATCGCCTACGGCGATCTGGCTCTTGCCGCCTCGGAGAACAAGGACTACGCCCTCGCCATTAAGGCCCTGGAGGCGCGCGCCCGCACTTTGCCCGACACTCCGGCCACCTACTTTTTGCGCGCCACCGCTTACGATCACTTGCAGGATTACAAGCAGGCGGCTGCCAACTATCATCAGTTTCTGCTCGCCGCCAATGGCCGCTTTCCCGACCAGGAATGGCAGGCGCGGCACCGACTCATCGCCATCGAGCCCAGGAAGAAATGAAATTGACCCTGTGTCATCCCGAGCGAGGACGCGCCACCACGCGAGCGGGCCGCTTTTGCCCGCTCGCAAGGCGCGTCCGAGTCAAGGGACCTGCTTTTCTTGCCGGGCTGAGGCCGTTGTTTCTCGTTCTGCTGGTTGTGCTCTCCCTTCCGGCTTTCGCCCGCAAGCCGGAATCCGTCGACGAGCTCAAGGCCCGCGCCGCCGCCGCCCGCGAGCCCAAGCAGCAGGTCGATCTCTTCATCAAGATTACCGAGCGCCAGTTGCAGGCCGCCGACAACGCCTACTCCAGCGGCGATATTCCTCAGGCCCGCGCCGCGCTTGACGATGTGGTCGAATACGGCGTCAAGGCGGCCCAGACCTCCGTCGCCAGCGGCAAGAAGATGAAACACACCGAAATCGCCCTGCGCAAGGTTTCCGCCCGGCTGGAGGACATTCGCAAGACGCTCAACGTCGACGATCGCCCGCCCGTAGCCGCCGCCGTCGACAAACTCGAGCAGGCCCGTACCGACTTGCTTAGCCGCATGTTCAGGAAGTGACTCATGAGAGCCCTGCAACCGCTGCTGATCTCCGCGCTGCTGCTCACCCTCGCCGCGCCCCTCTGGGCCCAACTCGGCGGCCGCGACCCTCTCAACCCGCAGGAGGCCGACCAGCTCCGCGAGGCCTCCCTGGAACCGGAAAAGCGCCTCAAGCTCATGGTGCAGTTCGCCCGCGCCCGCCTCACCACCATGGAGCAGCTCCGCGGCGATCCCAAGCTCGCCGCCGGCCGCGGCCGCCAGGTCCACGACCTGCTGGAGGACTTCACCAAGCTCATGGACGAACTGGGCGATAACATCGACGATTACGCCGACCGCCAGGCCGATCTGCGCAAACCGCTCAAGGAGGTCATCGAAGCCGACAGCGAGTTCCAGCTCAAGCTGCGCACCATCAAGCAGCAGGGCCCTGGTTCAGGCGGCGCCGGCAACGAGGCCTCCGCCTACGATTTCGCCCTGCAGAACGCCATCGATTCCGTCAACTCCAACCTCGATGACTCGCGCCAGTTGCTGCAACAACAGGAAACCGCCTTCAAGGAGGCGAAGGAGAAGGGGAAGAAGAAGTAAGCGATTTCAGATTTAAGATTTCAGATTTCAGATTTAACATTCGCCCTGGGAGCATTGCGGACATAGGGCGAACGCGACACAGTCCCTGACACGTCGCACGATTTGTAAATCTGAAATCTTAAATCTGAAATTTGAAATCTCCCCCATGAACCCTCGGCTCCTGGCCATTCTTCAGACCGCCTACCGCGATCTGCGCCCGCGCGCGCCCATGCCGGGCTTTCATGCCGCTTTCTTTCCCTTCGCCAATCTCAACAACACTATCCGCCTGCGCGAGGGACGGGTACTGGTCCGGGTTTCCGACCTGCTGGAGAGCGCGCCCGACGACGTGCTCTACGCCATCGCCCACATCCTGCTGGCCAAGCTCTACCACAAGCCGGTGGACCGCTCCTGCGACCACCGTTATCGCCAGTACATCACCCGCCAGGATGTGAGCGCCATGGCCCAACGCGTGCGCCAGGTGCGCGGCCGCAAGCGCATCGAAACCGCCCAGGGCCGCGTCTACGACCTGGACGCCATCTTCGACCAGCTCAATACCCGCTTCTTTCACGGCCTGCTGGCGCGCCCGCAAATGACCTGGAGCCGCGACCACGCCCGCAACGCCCTCGGCCACTACGACCCCGCGCACAATGCCATCGTGGTCAGCCGCATCTTCGACCGCCCGCACGTCCCGCGCTGCGCCGTCGAGTACCTCGTCTACCACGAGATGCTCCACCTCAAGCACCCTGTGCGCCGGCGCGGCGCCCGCCGCTGCGTCCACTCGCGCGAGTTCCAGGCCGACGAAAAGCTTTTCCCCGAACTCGCCCAGGCCAAACGCTTTCTGAAAACACTGTGACGTGGCGGCAGCCGCCCCCGGCTGCCGCTATCCTGCACTGTAATGTGGCGTTAGCCGCCCCCGGCTGCCGCTATCCTGCGCTGTGACGTGGCGGCAGCCGCCCCCGGCTGCCGCTATGCTGCAATCGGTTGGATCGCCCTTCCCCGCCCCATCTCCGCCAGCATCTGCGCCGTCGCCTTCACGTCATACAACGGCACCCGAAACGTGGCAAAGCGCGCCTTGTGCGGCTGCTCGCCCGTCATCAGATCGCATTCCATCCCCTGCTCCAGCGACCGCCGCGCCACTTCGAAAAGCAGGGCATTCCCCGGCGAGTACTTCGCCCACTGCGGGTCGTACCAGGTGGTGTACAGTCGCCGGACTCCCCCGTCGCGGTAGGTCAGCAGGGCCGCCAGCAATGCCGTGCCGGTTTCCAGGGTGAACACCTCGCAACCGCTGTCCATGGCAGCCGCCGCCATGCCAAACTCCACCCGCAAGGGATCGGCAAATAGATTCCCGGCGATGTCCTGCGCGGCCTTGCGGCGGTAAATCTCAGCCACCAACTCCCGCTCCTCGCCCGAGTGCAGCCGCAGCGTGGCCCCCAGCCGCTTCAGCCGCCGCAGTTGGTCCACGGAGTGGTGATGTGCACGGGCAAATTGCGCCGCGTCGAGGTCACCGGGCCTTACCCGGGGCGCGTTGCAGAAAAAGCAGGCCGCGAAGCCCAGAGCCTCGCACTGCTGCCGTGCCGCTTCGCCGGCCACGGCTGTGACTGAAAAATCGCGCCCCTCGGCTGCCAGCGCCTCCCAGGCCCGGCGCAGCACCTCCGGTTCCCCGGACAGCAGCGCGTCGCGGTAATCGAACAAGGTTTCCCCCAGCAGGCCGAGGCGGCCGTCCGCCGTCAGGCAGGCCGGGACGATCGCCTCTCCGGCGCCGCTTTCCACGTGCACCACCCGCGGCGCCTCGCGCGCCCCAAAGACTCGCGCCGCCAGCAGGTTCCAAGCATACGACTGAAAAAGACTGTAGCCGCCGCCGGCGTGCAGCCGCTCCCAGGCGGTCCGCAGGTTTTCGATTTCAGCCGCGGAACGGGCGATTTCCATCCGCAACAATGCGCCAGCTCCTTGTCTCTCGCCAGTTTAGACGCAGTCTTCCCGCCCCTGGATGTCGGTGTGGCTGGTTGTTCGGCAGGCGGATTGGCCGCAGATTGACGCGCACAAACGCGGATCAAATGCATTCAACGGCGGGTGCCCCGTCCTAGCCCGGTTTTGGCTAGGGCGGGGGTTTTGTGGCGCGGGTGCTCTCGCCCGCGTGTGCAGTCCCGCAGCCTGGATTGTTCATCGGGGTGGCGCAGGCCTTCAGGCCTGCGGTATTGGCGGCTTGGGGTGCGGGCTTTAGCCCCTGAGGTAGTTGCAGGAGCCCTCAATACTATGTACCTCAGCGGCTAAAGCCTGCGGTCTTGATGGCTCTTCAATCGCAGGGCTGAAGCCCTGCGCCACCCCCATCGGTTCGGCTGAATGTGAGTGCCACCTGCGAAGTGGCCGGTGATAAGCATGCCTCCACGCCTGGGGCGGGTGGCCCACATTTGCCCGGTGTTGGCAAATGTGGGTCTTTTCCTGGCAACATCCCCACATTAGCTCCCGCTGCGCTCGCAAATGTGGGCCACCCGCCCCGCGTTAATCCGGCGGCCAAAGCAAAACGGGAAAGGCCGTTTAGCCTTCCCCGTTTCAACATCCTGGCTGACTTTGTTCTAGTACAGCCTGAAGTTCACTTCGACGTTAATCTGCACTGCAACTGGACGGCCATCCTTCATCGCCGGCTCGAACTTCCACTGCCGCACCGCCTCGATGGCCTTCTGGTCCAGGCCCATGCCCAGCGAGCGCGCCACCTTGACGTCGCGCGGGCGTCCGCTCTGGTCCACGATCAGCCACAGCACCACGGTTCCCTGGTACTTGGCCTTGCGCGCTTCCTCGCTGTATTCCGGATCGGGGGTAAACAGCGCCCGGGGAGCGGAAACGCCGCCCCCGACGCGGAACACGCCGCCACCGATGCCGCCGCCGCGTCCCGGACCCACGCCAGGGCCGGTGCCGGAGCCCACGCCGCCGCCGGAACCGCTGCCGATGCCCCCGCCCGAACCGGTGCCGTTAGAGGGAGGACCGGAAGGGATGGGCGACATGGGATCGCCGAAGTTGGGCAGGGCCGCCTGCGCCAGGTGCACCTGCGGCGGCACCACCACGGTCGGCTCCATGGGCAGCTTGGGATTAGGGTTGCGGATCACCATGGCCGGAGGCGTGAACTGCTCCATCGCGAACTTGGGCAGACGTCCCTTGGGCGCCTGCAGCTTGTCGCGGTCGCCGCCGCCGCCGCCGCCGCCGATGGTGTCGTTCTTCTTCGACGACATCGGCATGTACTGCGAGATGTCGGGCGCAATCAGGGTGACCGTCTCCGGCTTTTTCTGTTCCACCACCTTGCGGCCGAGAATGGAAACCGCCACCAGGCCGCCGATCATGGCCACGTGCACCATGGTGGTGCCGAAGGCGCCGCGCTTCTTGTAGTTGTACGCGCCCCAGATTTCCGGCACCGGCACCGGCTTGGAAGTCATTTCCAGCGGCGGCAGCTTCTGCGGGTGCAGCTTCTCCCGCACCTGCCAGATCAGCGACTTCCAGAGGGGCACGCTGATCACATCCTGTGGCGGCGCCACCGGCTTGGAAGTGAGCTTCAGCGGCGGCAGCTTCTGCGGGTGCAACTTCTCCTGAAGCTGGAGGGCCAGGGATTTCCAGAAGGGGATGTCGTGATCCTCAGGAAGGAGCAGATTCAGTTCCGGGGCGGAATTGCCAACCTGGTCCTCGGAAGGAGAAGTCAAGATCTGATGTGCCATAGTCCTGTTTATCCCGGGGTCGGCGCCTTTGCTCACCCCACTCGCGGCGTCGTGTGCTCAGCTAGAAGATGAGCACATTTGGTGCCAAGTTGCTCTAGCGCGACTATTGGCGCTGCGCCGCATTAGACCCAATGGGTACCCGTGTTCCTGCCGAAAAGTGGTTTCCAAATACCTAACTTGGCGTCTCCGCCTGCCCAGAAGAAGGGCGGCAGCAGCTCACCATGCGAAGAATTAGATGCACGTTCCGCCTCGGCAGACGCGTGCCCGCCAGCGCGCCATGCTCCGGCTGTGGAGTTTACCTGGAGTACAGCTAACTAATGGTGCACAGGTTACCACGAGGTTACTCCAGCTCAGCGTCAGAACGGCACTTACTCCGAAAGAATTACACAGTAGAGAAGATTCGCTTCACCCCACGGCCAGCGGCCTGGATAGAGAAACACGGCCGCAAGCGTCCGGTTGCGCTGCCGAGTGAGATTCTTCCCACATCTGCCAGGAGCGGGCAGATGCGAGGCAGCAACGGCAGATGTGGCGCACCGACTGTGTCTATAATGAAGAGATACTCCTCGCAACGGAGAAGAAACCGGAGTGCCTGAAGAACTGAAGGCTACGCTCAACCTGCCCAAAACCGCGTTCCCGATGAAGGCCAACCTGCCGCAGAACGAGCCCAAAATGCTCGCGCGCTGGGAGCAGATGCGCATCTACGAGCGCCTCCGGCAGGCGCGCCGGGGAGCGCCGCTGTACCTGCTGCACGACGGGCCGCCCTACGCCAACGGTCCCATCCACCTGGGGACGGCGCTCAACAAGTCGCTGAAGGATTTCGTGGTCAAGTCGAAGAACATGGCCGGCTTCGACGCGCCCTATGTTCCCGGCTGGGACTGCCACGGCCTGCCCATCGAGGTCAGGGTGGACGACGCGCTGGGGCGCAAGAAGCTGGAAATGGACCCCATGGCCGTGCGCCGCGAGTGCCGCAACTACGCCGAGAAGTACCTGGACTTGCAGCGCAGCCAGTTCAAGCGCATCGGCGTGCTGGGCCGCTGGGACCGCCCCTACTCCACCATGACGCCGGAATACGAGGCGGTGGTGGTGGACACGCTCTACCGCTTCATCGAGCAGGATGCCGTCTACAAGGGCCTGCGGCCCGTCTACTGGTGCATACACGACCAGACCGCGCTGGCGGAGGCCGAGGTCGAGTACGAGAACCACACCAGCCCGTCCATATGGGTGAATTACCGGCTGACCAGCGATCCGGCGAACCTTGATCCCGCGCTCGCCGGCAGGAAAGTTTCCACCATCATCTGGACTACCACGCCGTGGACCCTGCCGGCCTCGATGGCGGTCGCGTTCCATCCCGATGAGGAATACGTCGCCGTCGAATCCGGCGGCGAAGTCTATATCGTCGCGGAAAAGCTGGCGGCGGTGACCGCGGAAAAGTGCGGGTTGGCTACGCCCACATCTGCCAAAGGCGGGCAGATGTGGGGCACCAGCACCCTGAATATTGTCGCGCGCTTTCCGGGCCGGAAGCTGGAGTACGCGACCTTCGCGCATCCGTTTCTGGACCGGCAGATCCTGGGCGTGCTGGCCGATTATGTGCACATGGAGGAAGGCACCGGCGCGGTGCACACTGCGCCCTCGCACGGCGCCGACGACTTCTACACCGGCCAGAAGTACAAGCTTGACCAGACCTGCAACGTGGACGAGGCCGGGCGCATGCGCCATGGCTTGCCCGAATACGAGGGCAAGACCGTGTTCCAGGCCAACCTCCCGATCGTGGAACTGCTGAAGCGCCGCGGCGTGCTGCTGCACGTGGAAAAGATCGAGCACTCGTATCCGCACTGCTGGCGCTGCCACAACCCGGTGATCTTCCGGGCCACCGAGCAGTGGTTCATCTCCATGGAAGCCAAGATGTCCCACCCGGAGGAATCCGGCACCCTGCGCAGCCGTGCGCTCGACGAGATCAAGCGCGCCAGGTGGGACCCGGCCTGGGGCGAGGAGCGCATTTCCAACATGATCGCCACCCGGCCCGACTGGTGCATTTCGCGGCAGCGGGTGTGGGGCGTGCCCATCGCGGTGTTTTTCTGCGCCGGCTGCGGCCGGTTCCTGCGCTCGGCCGAGGTCAAGCGCGCGGTGGTGGAGCTGTTCGCGCGCGAAGGCGCCGACGCCTGGTACCTTCGCGCTCCCGCGCAAATCCTGCCGCCGGGCACCAAGTGTCCGGACTGCGGCGGCGGCGAGTTCCGCAAGGAGATGGACATTATCGACGTGTGGTTCGAATCCGGCTGCAGCTACCTGGCGGTGCAGGCCGCCGAGGCCGGTTACCCGTGGCCCTCGGATTTATATGTGGAAGCCGGCGACCAGTACCGCGGCTGGTTCCACTCTTCCCTGCTGTGCTCGCTGGGGGCGCGCAATTCCGCGCCCTACAAGATGGTGGCCACGCACGGCTGGGCTCTCGACATGCAAGGCCGCGCCCAGTCCAAGTCGCTGGGCAACGTGGTGGACCCGGTGGACATCGCCGGCCGCCTCGGCGGCGAGATCGTGCGCCTGTGGGTGGCCTCGGTGGATTTCCGCGAGGATGTCCGCTCCGACGAAGGCCTGATGCAGCGCGTGGCGGAGAACTACCGCAAGATCCGCAACACCTTCCGCTACATTCTGAGCAACCTGTACGACTTCGACCCGCAGCGTGATGCGGTGCCCTTCGAGGAGATGGAGTTCCTCGACCAGGTCATGCTGGTCAAGACGGCGCAGATGGCCGGGCGCGTGCTCGCCTGGTATCGCGAGTTTACCTTCCATCGCATTTATCAGGAGGTGAACGAGTTCTGCGTGGTCACCCTGAGCAACACCTTCTTCGACATCCTGAAGGACCGGCTCTACACCTATCCTGCGGGCTCACGGGCGCGGCGCTCCGGACAGACGGCGGTGTGGCGGATCGGGGAGGCCCTGGTGCGGCTGCTGGCCCCGCTGATGAGCTTTACCGCCGACGAGGTCTGGGGTTTTCTGCCCAAAGTCGAGGGCCGGCAGGAGAGCGTGCACCTGGCGCAATTCCCGGCGCCGGAAGCCATTCCCGGCGAAGGCTTCTCCTCCGCCAACCCAAGGCATAACGAGCTGCTGATGCAGCGATGGGACGAGCTGGCCCGCGTCCGCGACCAGGTCCTGAAGGCGCTGGAGGCCGCCCGCAACGCCAAGCTGATTGGTCCCGGGCTGGAGGCGGAGGTGATGCTGTCGGCGCCGGAGTCGCTCTATCCGCTGCTCGAGGAGCACGCCGGCGATTTGCGATACCTGTTCATTGTCTCGAGCGTCCAATTGAAAAGGGCCGCTTCCGGAAACGGGGCCGGCGCCGGAAGCACGATTGAGGTTGAAATCCGCAAGGCAGCGGGCCAAAAATGTGAGCGGTGCTGGAATTATTCGCCCCAGGTGGGGAACGATCCGCGGCATCCAACGGTGTGCGAGCGTTGCAGCGCGGCGCTGGAGGAGATCGAAGCGGGAGCGCATGGCGAGTAAAGGAAATGGCGACGGGAATCACGCGATGCGGAAGTATCACTTCCTGATCGCGCTGCTGGTGCTCATGCTGGACCGCGCCTCGAAGTGGCTGGTGGCCGCCAACATCAGCCTGCACGACAGCATTCCCGTGCTGCCCGGGTTCTTCCGCATCACCCATGTGCAGAACAGCGGCGCCGCCTTCGGGCTGTTTGCGGAGTCGTCTTCCGAATGGAAGGTGGCGATGCTGGTCCTGTTCTCGGTGCTGGCGCTGGTGGTGGTTTCCGCCCTGCTGTGGAAGAACAGCCATGCCGTCAGCAGCACCGGTGTCGGTCTGGCCCTGATTCTGGGCGGCGCCCTGGGCAATCTGTGGGACCGTTTGCTCACCGGCCGCGTAGTGGACTTTCTGGACTTCTATCTCGGCAGCTATCACTGGCCGGCGTTTAACGTCGCCGATAGCGCCATCGTGGTGGGCGCCCTGCTGCTGGTGGGTGAGATCCTGTTCGCCAAACCGGCTCCCCAGCCCGACACCGCCCGCCAGCGTTAGCTTTCCCCTATGGCTTATAAAGCCATCTTATCGCGGCCATAAAAACAATCGATTTCCCGCCGCCGCGGCGCGGAATCTATGCTGAAATAGGTTCCGATACAAACTGCGGGATTGTAGCAGCCGTTCCAGAGTCCTTATCCCGGAAACCCGAATATCGCCGCGCCGGAAAGAGGCAGAAATCCGCGCGGCTCGCGCCCCAGGGCGCAAGGAGCATTTGCATGGCTGATCCGAAAACCGTCTTGGCCTTCGCCAAGGAAAATGGCGCCAAACTGCTGGACCTGCGCTTCACCGACCTACCCGGCCTGTGGCACCACGTCTCCTACCCCATGGACCAGGTGGAGGAAGACTCCTTCGAGGAGGGGTTCGGCATGGATGGCTCCTCGATCCGCGGCTGGGCCGCCATCCACGAGAGCGACATGCTGCTGGTCCCCGACCCGAGCTGGTACATGATGGACCCCTTCACCGAGACGCCCACGCTGGTGATGATCGCCGACGTGATCGACCCGGTCACCAAGCAGCGCTACGACAAGGACCCGCGCTACATCGCCAAGAAGGCCGAGATGTACCTGAGCTCGACCGGCCTGGCCGACACCGCCTACATGGGCGCCGAGGCCGAGTTCTTCATCTTCGACAACGTGCGCTTCGATCAGCGCGAGCAGCACGGCTTCTACTTCATCGACGCCGAGGAGGGCCGCTGGAATTCCGGGCGCAAGGAGAACAATCTCGGCTACCGTCCGCGTTACAAGGAAGGCTACTTCCCGGTGCCGCCCACCGACCACTACCAGGACCTGCGCAGCGAGATGACGCTGATCATGCAGCAGTGCGGGCTGACCGTGGAGTGCCATCACCATGAAGTCGCGACCGGCGGGCAGACCGAGATTGACCTGAAGTTCGATTCCCTGTGCCGCTCCGCCGACCACATGATGCTCTACAAGTACATCACCCGGAACGTCGCCAACCAGTACGGCAAGACCGTTACCTTCATGCCCAAGCCGCTGTTCCAGGACAACGGCAGCGGCATGCATACCCACCAGTCGCTGTGGAAGGGCGGCAAGCCGCTGTTTGCCGGCGACGGCTACGCCGGATTTTCCCAGATGGGGCTGTGGTACATCGGCGGGCTGATCGCGCACGGGCCGGCGCTGTCGGCCATCATCGCGCCCACCACCAACTCCTACAAGCGGCTGGTGCCGGGCTTCGAGGCCCCGGTGAACCTGGCCTACTCGCGGCGCAACCGCTCCGCGGCATGTCGTATCCCGATGTATTCGGCGTCGCCCAAGACCAAGCGCGTCGAGTTCCGCCCGCCCGACCCGAGCTGCAACCCCTACCTGGCGTTTGCCGCCATGCTCATGGCCGGCCTGGACGGGGTGGAGAACAAGATCGATCCCGGGCAGCCCCTGGACAAGGACATCTACGACCTGGGTCCGGAGGAGCTGAAGAGCGTGCCCTCCATGCCGGGCTCCCTGGAGGACGCCCTGGACGCGCTGGAACGCGACCACCAGTTCCTGCTCAAAGGCGACGTCTTCACCGAGCACCTGCTCGACACCTACATCCGCTACAAGCGCGAGAAGGAAGTGGACGCCGTGCGCCTGCGCCCGCATCCTTACGAGTTCGCCCTCTACTACGACATCTGAGCTGTCAGTTGTCAGCTTTCAGCAAAAACCCCACCCAACGAAAACCGCGTTGGGTGGGGCACCCGCGCTTCCGGCTGTATCTATCATCTGTGGGCCCCGGCGCCTCGCCGGGGCTGCATTTTTCCCGCCCTGAAAACGCTGCCCCTGCGGGCGCCCTCGCCCGCAGGAGGTCACACCTTGCTTCCCGTTGCCCCCCACCAGTTCAGCGCTGCCCCAAATACGCTGCGCGAAAAATTACTATCGCATCAAGAGAATATCGTGATACGATATGTAATAGACGTGGGGTGTGGTTCCATATGCGCACCCGGTCGAGAAGGAGGCAAGCTATGGCTGCCTGGTTGATTGTGGCGGTACTGGGAGCGTCGGCAGGCGCTTTCGTAAAAACGGTGTTGTGGGAAAACCACCCGGAAACTTGGTTTTGGGCGTTGCTGCTGGGTGCCGGCGGCGGGCTGGCAGGTGGCTTCCTCCGGACCAGGCTGGCAGGCGCGGCCGTAGCGGCCGGATTCGACGGCTTCAGCATGCTGCTGGCCCTGCTCGGCGCGGCGCTGCTGCTCACAGCATACGGCCTGTGGATCGAGCGCCGGCCGGCGGTGCGCACCGGCGGTTCAGTTCAACGGCACGCTGCCTAGCAAAATAATCTTGCCCGAGCGTCGGGCATACCACCTCTCGCCCACCACAGATCTGTGTGTGGGCGAGCCTTTTTGGCGCTACATCCAGAGCAGCGGTTGACGCCGCGCGCCCTGGTCGGTAGTCTTTCTCCCATGGCCGTGAAATCCATTCAGCTCGGGCAGGTGTGGCGCAACGACCAGACCTCGCGGAATTACCTGGTCACCAAGGTGTACAGCGAGGTCTTCACCCAGTACGCCATGCTGCGGGTGGCCGACGCCACCGCCGCCAGCACCGACACCGTGCGGGTGAAAGTGCAGAAGACCGGCGACGGGGCCACGCTGCCGGGCTACACCTTTACCCAGGAATCGCAGGACTTCTAGCCGCCAGTCGCGAAGACGCATAATCAGATCGCGAGTCGTCGGGGCTCGCAACTCGGGACTCGGGACTCGGGACTCGGGACTACAGACTCGCGACTCGTCGGGACTCGCAACTCGGGACTCGGGACTAGATGACTGCCACAATCCTCGCCGCGCTGAGCGCCTTCATCGTTCACGTCATCTCTTCGGGCGGATACCTCGGCATCCTCGCGCTCATGGCCATCGAATCGGCCTGCATTCCCCTGCCCTCGGAGATCATCATGCCCTTCTCCGGCTACCTGGTGTACACCGGGCGCTTCCACCTGCTGTGGGTGGCCACTGTGGGCGCGCTCGGGTGCAATCTCGGCTCGGCGATCGCTTACGCCGTCGGTTACTACGGCGGGCGGCCGCTGGTCGAGAAGTACGGATCCTACCTGCTCATCAGCAAGCGCGAACTGAACTGGGCGGACCGCTTCTTCGACCGCTACGGCGACGCCGCCGTGTTCATCAGCCGCCTGCTGCCGGTGGTGCGGACCTTCATCGCGTTGCCGGCGGGCGTGGCCCGCATGCGGCAGGTGCGCTTCCATGTCTTTACCTTCCTCGGCTCCTGGCCCTGGTGCCTGGGGCTGGCCTGGGTAGGGATGAAGCTGGGCGAGAAGTGGGACACCGACCCGCGGCTGAAGATGTGGTTCCATCGTTTCGACGTGGTGATCGGGGCAGCGATCGTGGCCGGCATCGTCTGGTTCCTCTGGTCGCGCTGGCGGCACCGGGTGCGCGCGCCCCGGGAGTCGGAACCCGCCGCGCAATCCAAGTAGCCCGCAACAACCAGCGTCGTTGTGACCGGCATCACAGCGCCTTGTGCCGCGCCGGCGTAGTCTCTGCTCATGCATCCTGAAGTGCAGCGTTCCGGCGTGATCGTGCTGGTGGTGTTCGTCGCCATTCTGGCGGAACGCGGCTGGCAATGGCTGCGCCGTCGCGCCGCCGCGAAGTGGCCGCTGGCCGAGGGCCGGGTGGAAAAAGCCGACTGGCGCCAGCCCAGCAGCTACACCAGCCATTACTTTGTGGCCGAGCTGGCGTATTCCTACGTCCTCAACCGGCAGTTCTACGCCGGGCACTACCGGCGGGCGTTCTCGCGCGCGGAAGAGGCGGCCGCATTCGTGGCGCGGCTGCGCGGCGCTTCCATCCAGGTGCGCTACAAGCTGGGCGCGCCCGCCATCTCGCTGCTGCTGCAAGAGGACATCCGCGAGCTGGCCGCGGAAGTCGAGCAGGTCCACGTCTAAGCAAGTAAAAAGTCCGAAGTAAAAAGGCAAAAGTGGAGAGTCGAAATTCGCGACTTTCTACTTTTGCCTTTTTACTTTTGACTTCGCGCATTGCAAATGCCCGCACGATACGAGAAGATAGGCGGTTTGAAATCACTTCAGGACGGAACCGTAATGGCGACGCGGCAGAAGCGTGCAACGGCAGGGTCTCCCGGCAAGCAGTCCCAACCAGCTTCCACCACCGACATCGCCCCGGCGCGGGGCAGGCTGGGCGTAATGATCCCCGGCATGGGCGCGGTGGCGACCACCTTCGTGGCCGGCGTGGAAGCGGTGCGCAAAGGCCTGGCGCAACCCATCGGCTCGCTCACCCAGATGGGCACCATCCGCCTGGGTAAGCGCACCGACGGGCGCTCGCCGAAAATCCGCGAATTCGTGCCCCTGGCCGGGCTCGGCGACCTGGTGTTCACCGGCTGGGATATTTTCGAAGACGACATGTACGCGGCCGCGGCCAAGGCCGGCGTGCTGGAGCGCAGCCTGATCGACCAGATCAAGCCCTTCCTGTCGGCCATCCAGCCGCGCAAGGCGGTGTTTGACCGCAACTACGTCAAGAAGCTCGATGGCCCCAACGTAAAAAAGGGTCGCAACAAGATGGAACTGGCCGAGCAGGTGCGCGCCGACATCCACGACTTCAAGAAGACCTCCGGCGCCGACCGCCTGATCATGATCTGGTGCGCCTCCACCGAGACCTTCATCAAGCCCGGCGAGGCGCATTCATCGCTGAAGGCGTTCGAGAAGGCGATGTGCCAGAACGACGAGTCCATCGCGCCCTCCATGGTCTACGCCTACGCCGCGCTCTCCGAGGGCGTCCCCTTCGCCAACGGCGCGCCCAACCTGACGGTGGACATCCCGGCCATGCACGAGCTTTCGCGGCGCAACCTGGCCCCCATCTGCGGCAAGGACTACAAGACCGGGCAGACGCTGATGAAGACCATCATCGCCCCCGGCTTCAAGGCGCGCATGCTGGGGCTGAACGGGTGGTTTTCCACCAACATCCTGGGCAACCGCGACGGCGAGGTGCTGGACGATCCCGGCTCCTTCAAGACCAAGGAAGAATCCAAGCTGTCGGTGCTGGAGCACATCCTGCAACCGGAGCTCTACCCGCAGCTTTACGGCAAAATCTGCCACAAGGTGCGCATCAACTACTACCCGCCTCGCGGCGACAACAAGGAAGGCTGGGACAATATCGACATCTTCGGCTGGCTGGGCTACCCGATGCAGATCAAGGTGGACTTCCTCTGCCGCGACTCCATCCTGGCGGCGCCCATCGTGCTCGACCTGGTGCTCTTCCTCGACCTGGCCAAGCGCAGCGCCGAATTGCGAGGCCTGGGCATCCAGGAGTGGCTCAGCTTCTACTTCAAATCGCCGATGACCGCGCCCGGCCTCTATCCCGAGCACGACCTGTTCATCCAGCTCATGAAGCTGAAGAACACGCTGCGCTATCTGAAGGGCGAAGAGCTGATCACGCACCTCGGGCTGGAGTATTACGATTAGGGCTTGGTCAATGCGATTAGGGCTTGATCACTGCGATTAGGGAGGCTCTGATTAACTGCGGTTTTTTGAAGGGGACGGCCTTCAGGCCGTCCGTAAACGCCGCAAAATGAGCGCGGCTTTAGCCGCTGAGGCGCCGGCGACGTGCTCGATCAGAGCTTCCTTAGCAGCCTGTGGTGTAAGTCTGGATTCGTGAGCGGAAAGTGCTGAAGTATCCACAGGCATTGTTCGTAGAATGCGCGCATGGCGATGGGGACGCGGAAGCAG
>Ga0315268_10002598_pt1 | contig 20268 bp, 15 predicted proteins | sample C1_top_MG_FD_204535 | JGI IMG/M metagenome (GOLD analysis project Ga0315268, IMG submission 204535) | Sediment microbial communities from Yellowstone Lake, YNP, Wyoming, USA - C1_top | ecosystem: Environmental > Aquatic > Freshwater > Lake > Sediment | place: USA: Wyoming | collected 2017-08-01
TGTTCTGGTGGACATGGCCCGGCCCTGGAAGGAAATCAAGAAGCGTGAGGACTGGCGGAAGTACGACGTCGAGCGCAACCAATACATGGCGGAGAATATCACGCGGGACTTGCAGGAGCACGCGGGCGACCCACGCCACGCGCTGTTCATCGTCGGCTACGGGCACGCGATGGTGAATCTGACCCAACCGGGCGGGGACCCGGAGAAATCGGCGGGCTGGCATTTGCGCCAAACACTGGGAGACACGAATGTCTTCGCGGTGTTTCCCCACTCACCGGTCATCTCGAACAACGGCCAGGTTTATGGCCGGCTGGCGCTGGGTTTGTTCGAGATCGCGTTTGCCGCACTGACCAACCGGCCCATGGCGTTCCCGCTCGACCACGGCCCGTTCGGCGAGCAGGTGTTTGACGCCGATCCCGGATGCCTGACGACCGATTTGTTTCGCAGCGGCTACCACGCCTACCTTTATCTCGGACCGCTCGAGGACGAAATCTTCTCGCCCCTCATTCCCGGTTTTTATACGGACGAGTTTGTCCAAGAACTCGACCGGCGTTATCGGATCATGGAAGGCAAGGGGTTGGTGGAAAGTTGCGGATTGGCCAGACTCGATGCGGCGAGCTTCGAGCGGTGGATGACCAGTACTTGGGGCCAGCCGCGCCAGTCCTGGCGCGCCCTTGGCCCATTGAACGCCTGGCACTACGGCAGCGAGTGGGAGCAACCAGTGCGCGAGGCCAGGCATCGCCAGGCCATGCAGGACGCCCCGGCCATCCGGCGCGAAGCCCAGCGGCTCTTTGACGCCCTCCGCAAGGCCGACTACCAGAACCCGGGCGACTGGCAATCATTCCCCGCGCCGGACGTTGACTACACCGTCCACACCGACTACCCCGACTGGATGCGGTGGGTCTGCCAGCGTTTCCAGACCAATCCCATTGTCAAGGTTGACCTGAGCGAAGTCTTCCTCGACTCAAACCACCTGCCCGCGTTGAATTACAGGCTCACTCTGCAAGACGGCTCGGCGCTGGCCGACAAACTGCCCTTCCGCTACAACGCCCGCGCCGAACGTTGGGGCGGCTGGGAAGGACTCGACTGGCATTTGGGGGCGGCAGGGCAGAGCGAGCCCGCGCCGGCGGCCTCGAACAACAACGCCGATCCCAAACAGCGGCTCATGGCTCTGGTCGAGGACTTCTTCCGTCACAACTGGCGCGACCTCACCGTGCGCGAAACCATCGAGTGGGGGGAGGCCGCCACGGCAAAGGACGGCAACTCTTCCATTCGGTACAAATACCGCGCCAGAGTCTGGGGCAAGGACAGCATCACCAACGACCAGGTTTTCACCTTCGATCCGCACGGCAAGTTTGTGTCCGTCAAACCCGTGAAGAACCAGTGATTTCTGGTTCCTCTGCCGGCGATTCCCCGGCTACTGATTTATCCGCCTCCTATTCGTGCGCCCCTGACTCGTTTGCCGGGGCCGGCGCGACTGCCGGCCAGCCGTCGGCGGTCCAGCGCAAGGGCATGATGGCGAGGGTCGGCGCGCCGCCCTGGCTGCCGTCGTAGAAGTGGCAACTCAGCCACTCGGCGCCGCCCGCTGAGAGTATGCCCGCGTGCCCCGGACCGATGAACTGGCCGGTCGTGCCCAAGAACAGGCTGCCGCCGTCACGGAGCATATCCACCCCATTGCGGTCCAGGTAAGGCCCGGTGACGCTGCGGCTGCGCCCGACGCGGATGTTGTAGGTGCTGTCCACCCCGCGGCTGCAGAAACCCCAGTTCACGAACAGATAATAATAGCTGCCACGGCGATGAAGACAGGCGGCTTCGATGCTGTCGTGCCAAGCCAGCGAGTGAAAGGGCGAATCAGGGGCGAGGCGCCGGCCAGTTTTCGGATCGAGTTCCACCAGCTTGATGCCGCTCCAGAACGAGCCAAACGCCATCCACAAACGGCCATCGTCGTCCAGCAGCAGGCTCGGATCAATGGCGTTGAAGTTGTCGCCGGCGCGCGAGGCAATCACGACGCCTTCATCGCTCCACCGGTAGGCTGGATCGGCCGGATCGAGCGTCGGATTGGCCGCGAACGCAATCGCCGACGTGTTTTTGCCCCAAGCCGAAACCGAGTAGTAAAGCAGGTAGCACCCGTTGAGGCAGATGACATCCGGCGCCCAGAAATGCCCGCGGTGGCCAGCCACGATGTTGGTTCTCCACTCCGGCGGAACCGGGAAAACGGCCGGACCTTTCTCCCACTGCGCCAAATCCCTGGCGTGCCAGGACACGACGCCAACTCCAGTCGCAAACAGCCAGTACTGGTCCTTGCACCGCACGATGGTGGAGGGGTCGTGCACCCGGGCGTTGCGCTTGCCCATGTGCGCCAGGCTGGGAAGGGCGGGCGCTTCCGCCGAAGCAGCCGACGAAACAGCCGGACAAAGCTCCTGTACCCACGCCGGCGCGGTCCAAAGCCCGACCACGACCAGCAGCAGGCGCAGATGCTTGGGGTGGCGCAACTTGCTGGCGCTCATGCGCACGGACACTCCATGCGGCAGCTTGCCTTAGACTCTCCCCGCCGACGCGAGCCGGCGCTGGAGTTCTTCGGCGAATGCCTCGTAGATGATCGAACGCGCTTCCGCGAATTCGCAACTGATGACCGGTTCGCCGCCAAGGTTGAGGTGGCGATAGATGATCCGGTATCGCCCCACGCGCAAACGGCAAAAGCCCTCAAGCTCGGCTTCTAGTCGGCGGACATCGCCCCTGCCGTCAGCCAGCGCGCGCAGCCCGGAGCGCACGTCGCGTTTTGACTGTGGCGGCAGGGTTCCAACAAACTCCTCCACCTGAGCGGAGAGCCTAATCATCGCCTTCACCGAACACCTCCTCAAGGGACTTGTAGGTGAGCTTGCCGGCCTTGGCGTCGCGCAGCGTCTGCATGGCTTTGGGATTGGCCAGCAGTTCGAGCGTTTCGATGATGGCTTCCCACCTTTCCCTCGGGACCAACATGGATACGGGTCTGTGACGGCGGCAAATCGTCACCGTCTCCTTGCCCCGGCAAAGCCGCGGTAGTTTGGCTTGGGCTTCCGACACGTTATACGTCGTTTTCATGGCGCAGATATATAAGTTATTGTCGGGCAAAGCGCAAGTCGCGGTTGCAGCGCACAGAGGACTGCGCGCCCTGCCGCTGCGCAAATGGCCACACCTTGGCGGCTTAAAGGCGGGACTACAAACCAGGCGCTCCCACCGTCCAGACCCCGCCGGACTTCTTGACGTTCCAGAGCGCGGCGGAGACTTGCACCGTTGGCAGGGCTTGGTTCTTCGCCACGATGCCGCGGAAGAAATATCCTTGTCCGGCGAGCATCAGGCGCGGGCCGGTGGCTTCATACTTCCAACGCAGAAGGCCCACGCGCCACGGCTGGCTGCGTTCCTCGGCCAGCGTGGTGGCGCCCTTGCGCCAAAAGCGCACCAGCGCGTAGAGGTCGGTGTTGGGTTGGTCGTGAAAGACGCCCAGCACTTGGCGCTCGTCAAAGAAATCGCCAGCCGACGGCAGTGTATTCCTCACCAATTTGGCCAGGGCCGGGTTTGGCTCCGGAGGCCACCCGACCACGATCCGCTCGCCCGTCTTCACGGCCAGGAACAGCTCCTGCCCATACGGCGATGGCAGCCGGAATTCATTCGCCGGCCCGGCCTTTTCGCCCTCCAAGCGGATCAAGCCGCCGCGCGTGAGGGCGGCCAGTTCCGCGAACTGCACTGGGCCGGACACGTACAACTCGAGTTGAACGCCTTTTTCGCTCGGCGCGGCTGAATCGCTGAACCAGACCCGCGCCGGATAGACCAGCGACTCCAAGGTCTCGCCTTCCTTGCCTCGCTGCTTGGCCAAGAGAACAACCTTCTCGGTCTTTTCCGGCCCTTCGACGTAGAGCACCGCGGTATAAAGATGGCCGGTGACAACCTGGTTGCCCGCCAGCACGACCGAGGCGCGCAATTGGCGCAACGGGTAGGGCTTGCCCTCCGTTTCCTTGCGCGTCTGGCCGGCCTCCACAAACCGCCAATTCTGCGCCATCTCCTCTTGCTCCGGGGCAAGCCGAATTTCCTGGACTTGCGCCAGCGGGATTTTCCGCCACTGGCCGCCGACGTGCAGCGTGAACTCGGCGCCGCCGATCATTGAGATTGCGCCAGTGAGGGTGTCGCCGTTGGAGAATTGGACGCCGCCCTGGCGCGGCGCCGGTTGCGCCCGCGCGGCCAACCCGGCCACCAGCCCGGCCAAAACCCACAGGTTCATCCGCCGCCGCATGGTCCATTCCATGGCCAGCACCAGCACGAATGCCAAGGCGAAATACGGCCCGGCCTCGGCGAGCGAGGATTCGGTGCGGATGCTCTTCTGCGCCACGACCGCGCTGACTTGCTCCAACAATCTGCCCGCCTGGTCTTCGCGCAGATAAGCCCCGCCGCCGGGATTGGCGAGCTGCTTCAAAAAAGCCTCGTTCAATTCCAAGCGCGAGCCTTCCCCGGCCAGCGGCCCCACGGCGAAGGCCTTCTCGTAGCTTTCGAGCACGCGCTCGCCGCGGTAAGCCACCAGGCGAAAGCCGTAGTCGCCCCGTCGGCGGAACCGCAGGCTGGCGGTGAACGCCCCCGGCTGCCCGACCACCGGCTCGACCGTGATTGGGGTGGCTTGGTTGGTCCACGCCAGTGAGGCGGTAAAACGCAGGCCCTCGGCCGAGGGCAGCCCCAGCACGTTGATGGTGGCGGTCGCCTGCTCACCGGGCCGATAGAACGCCCGGTCCCATTTGACCCCCAGGTTCTGCCCGCCCTGGGCTTTGCCCGCCAAGTTGCGCAGCGCCTGCCGCCAGAGCAGGCCATAAGCCACCCGCAGCTCTTCCCGCCCGGTGGCCCACTTCCACAGGGTATTGCTGGCGATGGCCAGCACTTTGCCATTGCCAAAGGGCTGGAAGGCGACCACAGGCACGCTGCGCGGGCCCACGCGGGCGTTCAACAGCACTGTCGCCGCCGGCTTGGGCTCGCCGACCAAGTTCACACTCTCCAGCACCGCGCTGGCACGGACGACCGCGTCTTCCACCCCGGCCAGCACGGGGTGGCCGCTGGCGGCAGGCGGGGTCTCGACCGCGAAAAGGCCGCGCGCCGGCTCCGGCTCGCTCGCCGCCACCCGCCACGGAAACAGCACGGCCAGCGGCGTGTCCGCGTACCCGCCGCGGCCAAACGCTTTTTCGCCGCCTTGGAAAATCAGGACGCCCCCGCCCTCGACGTACTGCGCCAGGGCCTGCATCTGCGCCCGGCTGCATTCTTCGGCGCGAAAGGCGCCCAGGATAATCCCATCGAAGCTCTCCAACGCCTTTTTGTCCGCCGGAAGGCCGGCGTCAAGGCCGGTGTCGCCAGGCAACCGGTCGCCCTGCAAAGTGAATCGCTCACCGGCGGTGCGGAACAAGGCCGTGAAGGTGATTCCCGGATCCCGCGCCAACTCGCCCCGCAGCAGCTTGAACTCCTGGCCCAGTTCCCGCGCAAAGTAAAGGACGCGCAACGCCTTCTTCTGGACCTCCACCGTGAAGGCGCGCTGGTTGTTCAGCAGGGACAGCTCGCCGCTCACTGGGGCCGCCGACACGCGGTAACGCTGCAGGCCCGTCTCGGCGGTCTTGGCGCTGAATCTGGCGCGGGCGCGCCCGCCCGAAAGGTCCACCCGCTGCGTGCCGGCGTTTTGCCAATTCGTGCCGGTGGCGCGCTCCAAAGTGACCTGCACCTGCGTGAGCCGCCCGCTGAACCCCTCCCCATGCCCGGCCCGCGCCTGCAAGTCGGCGGTCACTTCGAAATCCACGTCCTTCTCGGCCACGTCGGGATGTTCAACCTGCACGACGCTAACGTCGTTCCAGGTTTCCGCCGGCGCGCTGAGGCCAATCACCGACAGAGGCGGTGACGGTAGGGCGAGACCTTCGAGCGCCTCATCGCCGCCATCGGTCAGAACAACTACGGCCTTGTAGGCCGAGATGTCCGGGCGTTCGGCGGCGGCCAGCAGGCAACCGCCCAGGTCGGTGCCCCGCTCGCCTGTTGGCGGACGCTTGCCAGGCGGGTGGAGGGCCGTGTCAAACTCAAGCTCGTCGAGCACCAGGCCAGGAGGCAGGCGCCTTTGCCAGTCGGCGATGATTCGTTGCGCGCGGGTCAGGCGCGGGGCGCGGTAGTCGTCGGCGGTGTCCATCGAAGCGGAGGCATCCACCAGCGCGAGCAACTTGCCGCGGGCGGCTTCCTTCTTCTCCAAGGCGGACACAGGGTCCAACAGCGCCACGAGCAGTAAAATGAAAAGGATTACTTTGGGGGCCAGCAGCAGCCGCGCCTGGGCCGGGGTGAGCCGCCGCCGAAGCCGCCGGTGGACAAACCAGAACCAGGCCGCCGCCAGCAGGATCAGCAATCCACATTCCAGCGGGCTAAGCCGCGGTCGCCACTGCAACAAGCCGAACATGGTTGAGGGTTGAGAGTTGAGAGTTGAGGGCCGCGGGCCGAGGCCGGGGCAGCCCCTCTCCCCCATTGGGGGAGATGATGAGGACGACGGGGACGCTCTGATGCCGAGCGCGGAGCGAGCGCATTGCCGATTGCCAATTGCCGATTGAGCCAAAGACTCGCGCAGTGCGGCGTTGAGTCGGCGCCTCCACGCGCCGCCGGCTGCGCACTATCAACCCTCAACTCTCAACTCTCAACCCTCAACCAATATTACCCCGCCGCCAGCGCCCGGTTGATGCGCATGATCGCCTCGTCAATCTCGGCGGTGCTCTTGAAACCGATGACCGCCGCGTCCACCAAACCGGATTGCATCACGAAGCGGATGGACTTCTCGCGCTCTTCAGGCTGAGTAAATTCGCCCTCGCCCATGACCTTCATGGCAATGACGCCCTTGCCCTTCTGGCGGATGGCCTTGATTTCCTTGACGACAGGTTGGATGTCGTCGCCGGGGCTGTTCCACGATTCCCCCGGGCCGTCAATGTGCTTGGCTTGCGGATTCACGCGCACGAGTTGGACGTCCACCCAGTCGGTTTCCGCAGTGCGGCCGAGGGCGGGGAGGCTGTGGCAGGAAATGCCCTTGGCGCGGATGAGTTTCTTTGCCTTGGCCTCTTCTAAGGCGTCCATGAGGCGCTTTTGGTCATCGGGCCAGGAGCGTTTGACCATGCAGTGCATCAGCAGGCTGTCAATGTAGTCGGTGCCGAGTTCCTTGAGGTACCGTTCAATGACCTCCAGCGGTTTGTCGGGGAGGCCGGGCATCTTGCTCTGGATGAAGAGCTTCTCGCGCGGGAGGCCCTTGATGGCCTCGCGCACCCACTCGTGCGTTCCGTAGTTCTGGGCGGTGTCAATGTAGGTGATGCCCTGGTCATAGGCGTACCGCAACAGCCGGTTGAAGCCTTCGTGACCGAGGCCACGCTGGACGTTGCCGCCGATAGTGCCCGTGCCGAAGCCCAGGCGGCTGAGTTTCAGCCCGGTTTTGCCGAGCGCCACTTGGTCAACCGCCGTGCGCCGCCCGGCCGGCTCGGCCGCAGCGAGAATGGCGGGAGTGAACCAGGCGGCCCCGACCAAAGCGGCCGACTGCTCGATGAACTGGCGCCGGGAAAGGTGGCTGGATTTCATAAAGTCTGTTTTCGATTGTGCTGTGTAACTTGCCGTCATTGGCTGCGCCCGATTCCGGGCCCAGCGGTCCGGGGACGATTAGAGCATGTCCTTGCCCCCGTGGCAATGCCCGTGCTCACAAACCCGCAGGAAGTCCCTCAGCGGATCGAACACCGGGTGGGTAAATGGCACGCAGCCCTCTTCGGCGGCCAGGCCAGCGTGCAACTCGTAATCGGATTGAGAGGCCATCCATGCCCGGAATCGCGCCTTCGGGTGGTATGTCTGCTTGCCGGTCTTTTCGGTCAGACAACGGAAGTAGTCTTCCAAGCACGAGTAACCTGGTTGCTGGCTTACGGCCGCAAGGCATAGGTCTTCCAACATGCCCCGGTCCTCACCAGGGCGGGCCACGATGAAACCGGCTACTCTTGGTTGTGCGCCTGCGGGCTTGCCTCGCGCTGCGAGAACAACCCCGAAGGCAGCCTTCACAGCGTCGCGGACGCCGTCCCAGGCTGCCTGACCATCCTGGTCTGCGTCCTGCGTAACGCCGACGGACTCCACCTGACGGAGCACGAACTCTGGGCGCTTCGGGAGGCCGACCATGTATTCTAGCAGTTTATCCCGGCCGCCATAATCCTCGGCCTGCAAGCCGTTTATCTTGAGGGCCTCGCAGAGCGCAGAAATAACCTTCTTGTCGCCTTTCCCTTCACAAAGGACCAGTTTCATCGCATCTCCCAGTTGAACTCCCGGGCGGTCTTCATCGTTTGGTCATTCAGCACAGTCGCCTTGATGCCGGTCTCTAGGCGATCCAGGCGCACGAAGCTCAGGTCATAAGACGGTCGGGCGCGTGCCGCCGCGTCGGCGGCCATCATGCACTCCCGGCTGTGCGTCGTGGCAAAGACCTGCACGTTGGCCGTGTCGCAAAGCGCCAACAACCCCTTCCAGAACTGGGGCAGTGCCTCGTGGTAAATCCCGTTCTCGATCTCATCAACCAGCAGCACCTGCGCCTGGGCAGCCTGCACCTGGCAGTAAAGGTGCAGTATGCGCGAAAACCCTTGGCCCATCTGCGTGAAGGGGATCGCTGCGCTCAAGCCCACGTCTGCGTACACCAACGGGCTGCTGCAACCAGGCAGACGGGCATAGCGGAGCCGTGCCAGACGAGGTTCAACCACCCGCATTAACTCCTCCATCTTGTGCTCGCCGTCTTTCTGCATCGCGACGAAGCTGAAAAGCTCCGCGTCCCGCGTCGGGTCGGTCCAACGGGCTGCCAGCACTCGGGCTTTTGGCACGGTGCCCAACGACGTCCCAAGTTCTAGGCGGCCGGCCGGCGATACAGAGAAGAACAGCCGTGTGTCCTCCGGGGTCTCAAACACCGCCTGCCCGCCTTCGAGGGGCGTCCGCCGCGTTGCCTCGAACCTCCCCTTGTTCTCCGAAAAACACAAGCTCACGTCCGCGCCGTCCTCCAACCGCGCCTCGATACGCAACCCCGACCGCGCGTTCCTGTCGTAGAAAACCCACTTCCAGAAGTTCTCAAAGGCGTCTTCGCCTCCGCCGCCACCAGGCTCAATGCGCAGCACAGAAGGGAATTCGGCCACCTCCTCCACGCTGTTGGCCAGCAGCAGATACAGGCCCTCGAGCACGCAAGTCTTGCCCGAACCGTTGCTGCCGATGAGCAGGTTCACCCGCTTCAGCGGGCTAATGGAAAGGTCCTGGAACCCGCGAAAGTTCTGAAATCGAATCTTTGTCAACATGCGTTTGCTCTCCGACACGGCAACCTTAACCCTTGGCGTCATTAGGGGCAAGCCGTACTATCGGGCCCAATCAGCGGCGGACTTGCCATGCTGTGGTTCCCAGCCTAGGCTTGCCCTCGCGTGACACGTAGGACAGTGTCCTCAACTGACTAACTCGACCAGGAATGAAAATGCTGACCAGACGCGAGTTTGCCAAAACCGTAACCGCAGCCGGCGCCACCGCGGCGCTCGGCGGCCTGCGCGGGCTCGGCGCCAACGAGCGCGTTCGCCTTGGCTTCATCGGCCTGGGCAACCGCGGCGACCAGGTGCTGGACGCCTTTCTCAAACAGCCCGACGCCGAGGTCGTGGCGGTCTGCGACCTCTACCAGCCCTGCCTCGATTTTGCCGCCAAGAAAATCGGCACGCAGCCAAAACAGTTCAAAGACTACCGCAAGCTGCTCGAACTCAAGGAGGTTGACGCCGTCGTGATCTCCACGCCCGACCACTGGCACGCCCTCCAAACGATCCAGGCCTGCGCGGCGGGCAAGGACGTTTACGTGGAGAAACCGCTTTCGTTGTGCGTGGCTGAGGGGCGGCAGATGGTGGAGGCGGTGCGGCGGCATCAACGGGTTTGCCAGGTCGGCATCAATCGGCGCTCGGTGGGCTTCTGCCGCGAGGCCGCCGAGTTGGTCCGCAGTGGCGGCATTGGCAAGGTCACAGTGGCGCGCGCCTTTCACATTCAGAACGAGTGGCCCAAGGGCATTGGCAATCCGCCCAACGAAGCGCCGCCGGCGGACCTGGACTGGGAGGCCTGGCTGGGGCCGGCGCCCAAAGTGCCTTTCAACAAGAACCGCACCTTCTACCGGTTCCGCTGGTTTTACGATTATTCGGGTGGTCAACTGACCAACTTTGGGGTGCATTACCTGGACTTCATCCACTGGGCCTTGGGGCAAGAGGCGCCGCTGGCCGTGGCGGCGATCGGCGGCAAGTACGTGGTGGAAGACAACCGTGAGATTCCCGATACGCTGGAGGCGCTCTGGCAATACCCAGGCGGCACACTGGTGACGTTCTCGCAATTCAACGCCAACGCCGCCCCCGCCGCCGCGCACAACGGGCAGATTGAACTCCGTGGAACCAAGGGGACGCTTTACCTGGATTGGGGTGGCTACGAGGTTGTGCCTGAAGCCATCACGCCCAACGAGTTCCCAGCCCACACGCCCCTGGACCGCGCCCACGAGCGCGGCTGGCGGGCCGGCGAGAAGCCGATGATCGAAGCCAAAAAGGTAACCGGCGACGCTGACACCGCCCACCACGCGCGCAACTTCCTCGACTGCGTCAAGAGCCGCCAGCCGTGCAGTTGCGACATCGAAACCGGGCATCGGAGCACTTCGGCAACGCTCATCGCCAACATCGCCCACAAGACTCGCGCGCTGCTGGAATGGGACGCCCGCGCGGAGCGGTTCACCAACCACCCCGAGGCCAACAAATACCTCCGCTACGCCTACCGCCCGCCCTATCGCAGAATTTGATTGAGCAAAGCCCCGGGGTTGGGGTCACATAAGCCCAGCCGTGTGCACACCGGCCGCTAAGACCATCAGAACCGGTCCGCTGGACCGTTTTCAAGCCGAGTTCCTGGCCGCCTGGCAAGAAATGCCGGACAAGGGCCTGTTTTTTGGCCTGCTGCTGCCCTGGCTGGCGCTGTTCCATTTTTGGGGCAACTCCACCTTTGGCTACGTGGCCTCGCCCTCGCTGTTTAGTTGGATGTACACGGCCTACAATTACGAAGGCTCAGAAGATGGACATGGGAACCTGGTGCCCTTCGTCGTGCTGGGGCTGTTGTGGTGGAAGCGGAAGCAGTTGCTGGCCAGCCCCAAGTCGGTCTGGTGGCCGGGGCTGATCTGCCTGGGCTTGGCCGCGGTCTTGCACGTGCTGGGCTACGTGGTGCAGCAGCAGCGGCTCTCTATCGTGGCCTTGTTTGCCGGGGTGTATGCGCTGGTGGCGCTGGTGTGGGGGAAAAGCTTTGCGCGGGCCAGCTTCTTTCCTTTTATCTTGTTCGGTTTCTGCGTTCCCTTGGGCGCCCTGGCCGAACCGGTCAGCATCCCCCTGCGCCAACTCTCCACCAATGCCGCCGTGGTGCTGGCCCGCCACTTCCTGGGCATTCCGGTGGTCCAGGACGGGGTGCAGATCATGGACCCCAAGGGCGCTTACAGTTACGAAGTGGCGGCGGCCTGCAGCGGCATCCACAGCCTGGTGACGCTGCTGGCCCTGACGACGATCTATGGGTGCGTGAGTTTCCGCACGAACTGGCGGCGGTTGGTGATGGTGGGGCTGGCGTTCCCGCTGGCGATGCTCAACAACGTGGCGCGCCTGGTCTCCATCGTGATGGCTGCCGAAGCCTTTGGCCGGGAGACAGGCCAGTTCGTGCATGAGTGGTTCGGTTTTGTGACCTTCATCGGGGCCTTGGTAGTAATGATGGTGGTGGGCCGCTGGCTCCGTGAGCCGGCGGTTTGCCCTGGGGCCCTGCCAGCGGCCAGCGGCGCATGAGCGGACAGAAGTGGACAATCGTGGCGGTGGCTTGGCTGCTGATGGCGGCTGGCGCCGGCGTGTTGCTGCGCTCCAAAGCGATCGAGCGACTCGGTAAGCCGGGCCTCAAGTCCAAGCCACTGGCCGGGACGCTCCGGCGGGAGATCCTCTTGCCGGAACGGGTGCTGGACTACGGCTCCGCCAACGTGCCGCCCACGACCAACGAAGTGAAGATGTTGCCTCCTGACACCTCTTTCGGGCAACGGCTTTACCGCGCGCCTGACGGCTTCGAGGTCTTTGTGCGCGTGGTGCTAATGGGCACCGACCGCACCAGCATCCACAAGCCCGAATTCTGCCTTCAGGCGCAGGACTACCACATCGTGAAACGTGAGACCACTGTCGTCCCGATGGAGCGGCCCCGCCGCTATGCGTTGCCGGTGCGCAAGTTCACCATCAGCAAAACGAGCCAACTGCCTTCGGGTGAACTCAAGCGAGTCGGGGGGGTGTATGCCTTCTGGTTCGTGGCCGAGAACCGGCTGACCGCCAGCCACTTGGCGCGGGTCAGTTGGATCACCTGGGAGTTGCTCCGCCACGGCGTGCTGCCACGCTGGGCCTACGTGACCTGTTTCTCGACTTGTCCGCCGGGCCAAGAAGAGGCTACCTTTGAGCGGATGAAACGGTTCATCGCGGCTGCCGTGCCCGAGTTTCAATTGACCGCCGGCCCGGCTGACGCGACGGCAGCATCCGCAGCGGAGCAGCGCAAACCGTGAGCCCGGTGGCAAGGGCGAGCCTTGGCGCACGCCGGCGTAGGGCAGCCTTTCCAGGCTGCCGGTCCTGGCGGCTTTCCAGCCGCCAGTCCCCGAGCGAGCCGAGAGACTGGCAAGTTTCCCCAACCGGCAGACAAGAATGTCTGCCCGACAAGCGGCACGGGTGGCGCCGGTCGTTTTCGGTGGGCCGCAAATCTGCCATTGCGCCTGGGCAGCGGAAGTGATTAAATTGAGCGTCGCCGCGGGCGCGGCGGAGAGGATATGTTGGGCCGCCAACAAAAGATCAGGAGCCGGCTGAACATGCTGGTGGATGGGGGCGTTTTCGCCCTTTGCTTCTACCTGGCGCACTTGTTGCGCACGTACTGGCAGTTCGAGGTGTTTGGCGGCGCGCGGCAGATTCATCCCTTCGAAGACTACGTGTGGCTGTGCCCGTTCATCATGGTGGGGGCACCGCTGCTGCTCAAGTCGCAGGGCTTTTACGACCGCCCGTCGGTGTCCTCGCGCAAGGCGACCTTGTGGCACTTGGTGCAAGGCTGCGCCTGGACAGCCATGGCGGTGATTGGGCTGGTGTGGATTCTGCGCGAGGGCCTGACGATCGCGCGTTCGGTGATTCTATTGTTTGGGGGCATCAGCTTCCTGGTGATGTTGATCAAGGAAGAACTGCTGCGCTGGTGGCGCCAAAGCAGCTTGGGCCAGGCGCAGTTGAAGAAAAAGTTGATCCTGGTGGGAACGCCAGTGGAAACGGCCCGGCTGCAGCGCGAATTGCTTGGGGAGCAGGGCAACGGTTTGACCGTCGTAGCGGAATTGAATCTCAATGAGAAACCGGTTGAGTCGCTGGCCGAGATGCTGCACGAGCACTCGGCCAACGGGGTCATCTTGGCGGCCAAACACACGTTTTTTGGGCAGTTGGAGGCGGCCATCGAGGTGTGCGAAAGGGAAGGCGTGGAGGCCTGGCTGCTGGCCGACTTTTTCAAGACCCAGGTTTCCAAGACCAGCGTGGACGACTTCTACGGGCGGCCGATGCTGGTGTTCCGGTCGGTGCCGACTCCCTCCTGGCAGGGAGTGGCCAAACAGGTGATGGACGTGGTGGGAGCGTTCTGCGGGCTGGTCGTGTCGAGCCCGCTGCTGTTGGTGGCGGCCGCGCTGATCAAGCACACCTCGCCCGGCCCGGTGTTGTTTCGGCAGCGGCGCAGCGGGCTTAACGGGGAGCCGTTTACCATGCTCAAGTTCCGCTCGATGGTTTCGGATGCCGAGCAGCTCAAGCACGAGTTGGAGGCCCTCAACGAGATGTCCGGCCCGGTCTTCAAGCTCACCAACGACCCGCGCGTGACGCCAGTGGGCCGGTTCCTGCGGCGCTGGAGCCTGGACGAACTGCCGCAACTGATCAACGTGCTGCGCGGGGAGATGAGCCTGGTCGGCCCGCGCCCACTGCCGGTGGACGAGGTCAAGCGGTTCGACGACCTGGCCCAGCGCCGGCGGCTGAGCGTCAAGCCGGGGCTGACGTGCCTGTGGCAGATCAGCGGGCGCAGCCAGGTGCGGGACTTCAAGGACTGGGTGCGGCTGGACCTGGAATACATTGACCATTGGTCGCTGTGGCTCGATTTGAAAATCCTGCTGCGGACCATACCCGTGGTTTTCGCCGGCACCGGCGCCAGATGACCGGGCACGAAAACTGCTCATATTCGAAGCGCAGGCGCCGCTGGCCGCCGACCGGGAGCAGGCGGTCGCCGGGTTCAAAACCGGGCTTTTTTCCCGGACGGGCAAGTGGCGCGTAAAAAATCTGCATTAGGCAACTTTTTGTGTTTGACCGTTCGGAGCAATTTCAGTAACCAGCAGCGGACGTTCTCGACGCTGGCGGCAGCGGAGTGTTCCTGAGCGGGCGGAAGTCCAAAGCAAAGTCGAGAGGATCGAATGCTAAACGCGAAATCGTTTCTGTGCGTGGATTTTGGGGCCGGCAGCCTCAAGCTGGCCGAGTTCGACGTTGACGAGGCGGGCGCCTTGCGCCTGCTCCGTTATGCGCTTAAGCCCTTGGGGCTGGCGGGCGCCCAGGAGGCGGCCCGCGAAGGGGTTGTCCTGCGCAGCCTCCAGGAGTTGTTGGCCGACAAGTCCATTACCGCCAAGAGCTGCAACGTGTGCGCCCCGGGCTTCCAGGTATTCTCCAAGTTCGTGAAGTTGCCGCCGGTGGACGCCGCCAAAGTCACCCAGATCATCCAATACGAGGCGCAGCAGAATGTGCCTTTCCCGCTGGAGGAAGTGGTGTGGGATTACCAGTTGATGGGCACGATGCCCTCGGGCGAGTTGTAGGTGCTCTTGGTGGCGATCAAGGCCGACATTGTGGAGGGGCTGTTCCGCGCCGCCGAAAGCGTGAACCTGCGGCTGGACCTGGTGGATGCCTCGCCGGCGGCCCTCTGCAACGCCTTCCGTTACAACTACGGCGACCTGGAGGGTTGCACGATGCTCCTGGACATCGGCGCCAAGACCAGCAACGTGCTCTTCTTCGAGAAGGGCAAAGTCTATTCCCGCAGCATCAACATCGGCGCCAACTCCATCAGCCAGGACTTCGCGGCGGAGGCCAAGCTCTCGTTCGCCGAGGCGGAGAAGATCAAGATCGCCGAGGGCTTTGTGAGCCTGGGCGGGGCCTATGAAGAGCCGGACAACCCCCGGCAGGCGGCCATCTCCAAGATCGCCCGCCAAGTGATGACCCGCCTCCACATCCAAGTCAACCAGACCATCCAGTTTTACCGGAGCCAGCAAGGCGGCTCGCTGCCCCAGCGGGTGTTCCTGGCCGGCGGCGCCTCGCTCATGGCTTACACCGCCCAGTTCTTTGCCGAAAAACTGGCGGTGGCCGTGGAGTACTTCAATCCCTTCCGCAACGTGCAGATTGATCCAGCCGTCAACCTGGAGGAGTTGGCCAAAGTGGCGCACGCCTTCGGCGAGGTCGTCGGCCTGGGTCTGCGCAACCCAACCCAATGCCCGGTCGAACTGAACCTCATCCCCAAGAGCATCCTCAAGCGCCAGCAGCTTAACCAGAAAAAACCTTACTTCATCGCTTCGGTCTTCAGCTTGATCCTGGCCGTGTTTGCCTTTGGCTGGTTCTTCGACAAGGTGGCGGGGGTCAAAGAGGCCACCTATGACGCGCGCTCGCCCCGCGTGCGGGACTTGCAGGATAAAAAAGAGCGCTTCAAAGCGGCCCTGGACGCCAAGAAAAAGACGCAGCAGATCGTTGACCAGTACACCGGCTGGATGGAGGAGCGGTTTACTTGGGCCGATATGCTCGCCGACCTCAGAAAGGCCTTGGAGACCACGGAGGAGCAGACCAAGCGCCCAGGCCTGCGCACCGGGGTGTGGATCGAAAAAATGATCGCGGAGGGCACCGAGGTGCCCGAAGCGGCCGCCCCCGACGAAGAAGAAGCCCCGCGCCCGGTTATGATGGACATCCGGATGCTCCAGCGTTACGGCTTGATTCCCAAAGGCATGAAGCTGGTCCCCACAGCCCCTACGGGCGAAGGCGAAGGTGGCGGCGGCTCCATGATGGTGCCCTACCTGCGGCCGACGGCGGCCAAGGCCGCCGGGCCCTCGACCAATGAGATCTCGGTCATCAACCTCACCTGCCGGGCCGTCAGTTGGAGCAAGCAGTTTCCGGCCGCCGACTCGGAACTGGCCATCGCGTTGGAGAAGGCGCTGCTGGCGAGCCGCTTTTTTGCCGGCGGCACCAACGGCACCCAACTGGCGGGAACCATGCAGGCCAATGAGGATAACAACACCTTCTCCTTTGAAGTCCGCCTGAAGCTCAAGAAGCCCATTCGCTTGTGATATGCCTTGGCTGAAACGAAACTTGTTGCTCGTTGTCGTCGCCGCGTTGGGGGTTGGCTCGTTGGGCTTCGCCGGCTACTTCCTCTACGCCAAAGTCCGACTGGAGCAAGACGTTACCGAAAAGCTCCAGAACCAAACCAAGGAGTTGGAGGACCTCACCCACCAGAAACCCCACCCAGGCAACGAAAAGGTCAACAACATCAAGGCGGCTGAAGACCAGGACAAAGAGTTGCGGCGGTTCCTGGCCGAGGCGCGCCAAGCGTTTAAGTTGCCGGACTACCCCAAGGGCTTGGACAGCGGGCAATTCAAATTGCTGCTCGACAACTCGCTGGATGACTTGCAGCGGGCCGCCGCCAGGGCCAAGGTCAAGGTGCCCCCCCAATACACCTTCACTTTCTCCGCGCAGAAACCGTTGATGGCCTTCGAGCCCGAGACCATCGAGCCGCTCGCCAGGATGTTGACCGACATCCGGGCCATTTGCCACATCATTTTCGACGCCAAGGTGCTGGCCCTGGACGGGATCCGCCGGGTGGCGGTGGCCACCCAGGACACCCCGGGCTCCAGCAGCGGCCCACCGGAGTTTTGGAACCGAAAACCGGCGACCAACGACTTGGCCATCACTGTGCCCTACGAGATCACTTTCCACGCTTTCACCCCGGAGCTGGCGGCGGTGCTGCAGGGGCTTTACAGTTGCCCCCAGTGCTTCATTGTGAAAAACGTCGCCGTGGACCCTGCCCCTTCCACTCTGCTGGAGAAGCAGGCGCAGCCCGAACAACAGGTCATGCCCATGCTGTCCATGGGCGGGCCAGGGCGAGGAATGAGCCTTTATCAGTATTTGACGATGATGCGGTATGGCGGGCGGTATATGCGGCAGATGCCCCCGATTGAACAGCCCGCCGTCCCCCAACCTGGCCCCGGCCCCGCTGTGGGCGTGAAACCTGTGCTGGATGAGCGCCCCTTTCGTGTCATCATGTGGGTGGACGTGGTCCGCTTGAAGGAACCCGGCGAAAGCGCCGAACCCAAAGGCCCCAAGAGCCGGCACCCGCCCGCCGAGGCCGTCCAACCCGTTGCCGGAAACCCGGCCAACTAAGCCATGGAGTTGCTCAAGAAACACTACGAAAAGATCCTGCTGAGCCTCGTGCTGGTTGGGTTGGCCGTAGCGGCTGGGTGGCTGGTCTTTCGCGTTTCGGCGGTGCGCCAATCGTTGGAAGACGCCAGCAAGACCTATTTCGGGGTGCGCGTGCAGCCCCTGCCCCCGCTGGACATGAGCACCAACCGGGCAGCCCTCAGCCGGCTCAAGGCCCCGGACAAATGCCCCCTGGGAAATCCGGGCCATAACCTCTTCAACCCCATCCCCTGGCGGCGGCTCCCCAGCGGCCAGTTGGTGCCCGCCGGGGACACTGGGCTCAAGGCCTTGGTGCTCACCAACGTGACGCCGCTTTACCTCCGCATCGAATACTTGGCGGCCCTGGGCGAGGGCGAGGGCACGCGCTACCAGTTCATGGTCACCCGCGAGGGCTCCTCCAACGCCGTCTTCTGGCACCCCATGGTGCGCATGGCCACCCTGGGCAACAAAAACGAGGTCTTCGCCCTCAGGGATATCAAGGGCCCCAGGGAGAATCCCACCGAGTTGGTGCTCGAACTCAACGACAGCAAAGCCACTGTCTCGGTGGCCAAGGACAAGCCTTACAGCGAGGTGACCGGCTACGCCGCCGACCTTCGCTACGAGGTGCGCGATGTGGAGAGCCGCTCTTTCCCCAAGCAGCGCGTCGGGCAGAAGATTTCCCTTGCCGGCTCAACTTACACTATCGTTACCGTCGCCTCCAACGAAGTCATCCTCGAAGACAACCAAACGACAAAACGGACGCCCATTCACCTGAAGGCCTCTCCTTAGCCACACTTTATGTCTCCTGCCTTAACCAAAGCTCACTCCATGCGCAGACTCGCCTTAGCCACTCCCCAAACCCCGGCTCTCTCGCCGGCCTACCGGCGGCGCAGCTTCACCCTGTCCGCAGCCTTGCCGGCCCTTGGACTTGCCCTCTTGTGGGGCGCCACCGCCGCCTGGGCACAGCTCAGCCCGGCGGAGGTGGCCGAGCAAGAGGCGATCCACCGGCAGGAAAACGCCATCTTGCTCCGCCGGGTCCTCAAAGAGGCGGACGAGACCGCCAAGCGAGGCGAATTAGCCGGCGCGGCCAAGCTCTACGAGCAGGCCTGGGATCTGGTCCAGAAAATAGGCGAAGGCGAACCCGTGGAGAAGGAGATCAAGGAAACAGTGGCCGGCTTTTCGGCGGTGTACTTGGACCTGGCCACAAAATCATACAATCGCTCCCAGTACGTCGAGGCCAGGAACCAAGTGGCCCGGGTGTTGAAAGTGGACCCGAAGAACGCCGAAGGCCAGAAGCTCATGGCCAAAGTGGAGAAGGCGCTCAAGGAACTCGAAGGGCGGCTGCCCAGCAAGGAAGCCGAGGCCTACTTGCCGGAGGTGGCCAAGCAGCAAGTCGAGACCGGCACGTTGGTCCGGGACGGCAAGCTCTTCTACGAGATGGGCAAACTCGACGAGGCCGAGAAAAAGCTCCGCCTGGCGGTCAAGCAGGACCCGAACAACCAGGCCGCCTTCTATTACCTGCGGCTCATCGCCGAGGCCCGCCATGCCCAGGAGGCCCGCGTGCGCGAGATCACCGCCAAGAACAAAATGGTCGAAGTCGAAAAGGAGTGGAACGAACCGATCATCCGGCAGAACCTCCGGACGCCCAATCCCTTTGCCCGCACCAACATCATCTATACTGGCCCCGGCCGGAGCCGGATCATGAAAAAGCTCAACGAGATCACCTTCGCCCGCTACCCAGAGGCGGGAGAGATTAACAGCATCCCGCTCAGCTTGGTGCTCAAGGACCTGGATGAATCGGTCAAGGCTCGCGACCCGGAAAAGAGGGGAATCAACTTCATCATCTCCCAGTACGTTGATCTGACCACGCAGTCCACGACCACGACGACGATTGACCCGATCACCGGCCAGCCCACGGTATCCACGCAGCCGGCTGAGCAGTTCGAGGTGGGCCAGGTGGAGATTCGCCTCGAGCCGGCGCTCAAGGACGTGCGGCTGATTGACATCCTGGATGTCATCATCAAGGTGGCCCGGCAGCAGATCAAGTACTCGGTGGAGGAGTACGGGCTGATCTTCTCGCGCAAGGTGCCCGAGGCGCAGCAGTTGTTCACGCGCACGTTCAGGGTCAATCCGAATACTTTTGTGCAGGGCCTCGAAGGGGTGTATGGCTACCAGTTTGAGGGCTCCTATGGCGGCTATGGCGGCGGCGGCTATGGCGGCGGGGGCTATGGCGGCGGGGGCATGGGCGGGGGCGGCTATGGCGGGGGGATGGGCGGGGGGATGGGCGGTTACGGCGGCGGCGGCGGCGGTTTCTTGCTCCCGCGTGTGGACGTGACCGGCATGGGTGGCTACGGCGGCGGCGGGGGTATGGGCGGTTACGGTGGCGGCGGCTACGGTGGCGGCGGCTACGGTGGCGGCGGCTACGGTGGTGGTGGTGGCTACGGCGGCGGCGGCCTGGGCGGCATTACCCGCACCAACGTGATGTCTTACGCCAACGATTTGGTGCGGGCGTATTTCAGCGCCGCGGGCGTTGACCTCGGCGGCACCAACGTCCTCGGCGGGCCTTACGGCGGTGGCGCCGGCTTCGTCGGGCCCGGGGGCAAGGCGGTGTTCTTTAATGACCGCAGCGGGTTGCTGCTGGTCAGAGCGACGATGGAGGACCTGGACATTATTGATGCGGCCATCCAGGTGTTGAACAAGGCGCCGGACATGGTGACGATCGAGGCCAGATTCGTCGAAGTCGGGCAAGAGGACAGCCGGG
>Ga0315268_10002599_pt1 | contig 20263 bp, 13 predicted proteins | sample C1_top_MG_FD_204535 | JGI IMG/M metagenome (GOLD analysis project Ga0315268, IMG submission 204535) | Sediment microbial communities from Yellowstone Lake, YNP, Wyoming, USA - C1_top | ecosystem: Environmental > Aquatic > Freshwater > Lake > Sediment | place: USA: Wyoming | collected 2017-08-01
GGAGGCGCAACAGGATAAGAAACTCATTCTCATCCTGGGGCAGGCGGCCCAGGGCAAGTCCACCCTGGCCGTATCTTACGTCAACTCCTCTCCGGTCCCTTCGGCCTGGGTCAATCTCAGCCCGGACGACACCGATGCGGTCAACCTGTTTTATCTTTTGGGGCATGCGCTGCAGCGGGTTTTGCCTGAGGTGGACTTTTCTCCCGCCTTGGCTTATCCTGCGGTCGCCCTGGGTCCCCGGGAAGAAGCGCCCCTTTACCGGGACTGGCTCCTTACTCTTCTGGAACGGGTCTCCCGCCCGGTCCAGGTCATCTTGGACGGCTTGGACCGGCTCACCCCCGGGGCCCCGGCTTTCCGCTTGTTGCAGGTCTTGCTGGCCGTGCTGCCGCCCCACCTTCGCCTCTTCATTCTCTCCCGGGAAATGCCCCCCATGGACATCCAGATACTGGCGGAGAGAAAAGAGGTATTCCGCCTGAGCAACGCCGATCTGGCCTTCACTTTGGGGGAAACCACCAAGTACTTCCACACTATCCGGAAATTCCGCCTCTCCCCCGAACTGGTCCAGCGCATCCATGGCCTCACGGAAGGATGGATCGGGGGCCTGGTGCTGTTTTGCGACTCCCTGGATTGGGTCCCGGAAAGCCAGAGAGAGCGCTATGTCTCCCAGGAACTGGCAGGGAAATTCATCTGGGGCATCTTCCAGTACTTCGGGGAGCGGATTCTCTCCTTACTGCCCCGGGAGGTCCAAGATTTCCTCATCAAATCCTCCATCCTGGACGTGGTGGAGCCTGACTTTGTCAGGGAGGCCATGGGCCTGGCTAACCCCCAGGCGATTCTGGAGGAACTGGTCAAGCGCAACCTTTTCGTCCAATCGATCTACGATAAGAAGAAAGGCTGGTCATTCAGATACCACCCATTGTTTAAAGACTTCCTGCAGACAAAATTCAAGTCCCTGATGGCGCAGGAGCAGCAGACGGACTCTTACTACCAGGCCGCCTCTCTGTCCGAGCGCCGGGAGGACCTGGAGACCGCGGTGAGATACTACCTCAGAGCCGGGGCCTATGCGGAGGCCGCCTTGGCTCTGGAGAGGGTTGGCCTGGAACTGGTGCGACTGGGCAAAACCGCGGAACTGGCCCAATGGCTGGCTGCTCTGCCCAAAGATTTGATCCAGAAAACCCCCTGGCTCCTCTTCTATCACTATATGACCAGGCGGTTTACCGGCACCGGGGAGCATCTGTTCAGTCTCCAAGAAGCCTACAGCCTATTTGGTGAATCCGGAGACACCAAGGGGCTTCTTCTTAGCCTGGCCTATCTTATCGAGGCCTCCGTGGCCCGGGGGCATACGTCCATTCCCCCTATTAACACCCTGCTGGCCCAGGCTGAAGACCTGGTGGAGTCTCAGGTCGCCCAGGCGTTTCCCCTGGAACGGGCGATTCTCTGGTGCCAGATGGGCTTCGCCCATCACCTCCGGAGCGGCACCCCCCGCAAAGGGGTCTGGGCCTGCCAGAACGCTTATCACCTGGCTCGGGAATTAGGCATCGTCCCCCTCCAGATAAACGCCCTGATCCATACCCTGGGTTGTCTTTCCGTCGTGGGGGACTTCCACCGGGGGGATGAGGTATTGGACCAGGCCGCCAAACTGCTGGAAAAATACCCGTACCCCGAACTTCAAACTCTTTATCTGGTGATCAGTTGCCAGTACCGGTGGGCTAAGAGTGACTTTGCCGAAGCGGCAGTGGCACTGCAGCAGGCCCGGGAGGTCTCCGAGAGGCACGGCCTTACCTACCTTTACCACGCTGTTCTGCTCTTCGATTTAATTTTAAAGGTCCATCGGGGGGAATTTCAGGCGGCAGCGGAGGTAGGCAGCAGCCTGGCAAATCTTCTCCTCTCCACCGGCAACCTGTTTATGTATGGCAATACCCTGTTGCATCTGGGGGTGGGTTGTTATCATCAGGGGAATTTTGCCAGGGCCCGGGAGTTGCTTGACCAAGCCCAGGAAGTCCTCTCCAGCGCAGAAGGGCGTTCGGGTCTCCATCTGAACCTGGTCAAAATCTTTATCAGCCTGACCGCCTTGCACTCTGGGAAAGACGAAGAGGCTCGAAAGGGGCTTGAAGAGGCTCACGCCCATTTTCAAGAGGCGGACTCACCCCTCATTTTAAAAGAGACTCATTGGGGACTGGCCCTGTGGGACTGGCAGCAGGGCAGGGAATCGGAAGCCGCCGGCCACTTGCGGGCCGGCTTTAAGATTGCCCAGGACTGCGGCTTTCTGAAAAACCTCTGGTTAAACCGGGAAGATATGCTCAAGACCTGTATCCTGGCCCTGAACCTGGGGCTGGAGGATAGCTGGGATTTCGCCGCCAGCTTCCTCGCCACCAACCTGGGGGACCTGGCCGAACCGGAGCTCTCCAGGCTGGCCCACCACCCGAACCGGAAGATTGCCGACCAGGCCAGGGAGATCAGACAGACCATTCACCGGACCGGCCTTCCCAAACTGCGCCTGCAAACCCTGGGTGGCTTTCACCTGTGGCGCGGCGGGGCGTTGGTGGAAGAAAAAGAATGGGAAGGGCACCAGCCTCAGCTTCTCCTCAAGGCCATCATCACCCATGGCCTCAAAGGCGTGCCCAAGGATGTGCTCATGGAAGACCTTTGGCCGGAGGCCTCCCCGGATCTTACCGAAAAAAACTTCAAGGTTAACCTGCACCGCCTGCGCAAAGTCCTGGAGCCTGCCATGGATAAGACGTTCGGCTCCTCGTATGTCCATCTGAAGGCCAACCTGGTCTCCCTGGATCCGGAACTCTGCCAAGTTGACGTCGAGGAGTTTCTCTCTCTTAATAAAGATGGAGAGAGGAAAGAAGAGCAGGGGGAGATCAAGGCGGCAATTTCCCTCTACAAACAGGCCATAGAGCTTTATGGCGGAGATTTTTTGGCGGAAGAGCTTTACCACCCCTGGGTTGAAGGAAAACGAGAGGAGTGGCGCGGGAGATTTTTGGACCTGTTATACCGTCTGGCCAAGCTCTACGAAGGCCATGGTTCCGTGCTGAAGGCCATCGACTGTTATCATAAGGTGGTACAGACTGACCCTCTGGCTGAGTCGGCCTACCGGAGCCTGATGTTGCTCTTCGCCCGAAGAGGCATGCGCAACGCGGCGCTCCGGGCCTACCAGGACTGCCAGCAGTCTCTGAAAGAGGGTCTGGACACGGAGCCGGAGGAAGCCACCCGCGCCATCTATCGGAAGATCCTGGAGTCCACCGGTCAGCCCCGGACGACAAAATCCCGGGCTTGACCCCTATTCTATCCCCCATCCCGGAGAACCTATCCCGAACTTATAAAGTTCGATCCGGTAACTCCGCCATTGGCATTATTTAGAAATAATATTAGCTAAACAACAAAATGTAATAATATTGGCGGGGCAACAAATGTCAGGCTGGTTGTCGTTACCTAAAAGAGTATTGTTAGGTGAATGGCGCCGCGACTGGTTTTTTCTCTTTACATTATCTCCATATAATGTTTTAAAAAAAATATCCTGGTGGTCATGAAACAAATAACAGGAACACTCTGTCGCCTATCCCTAACCGCTGGCTGGCCTGATTCAGGCCGAATTCCCAGAGGCCAGCCACGTTCCCGCTTAAGTCCATGAAACCTTCCTCTCAACAGAACGCTTTAACGATGGTTGATATAAATCTGTTTAAAAAAATTTCCCTGTTCCAAGACCTGAAAGAAGAAGAGGTTAAACAGGTTCTCGGGCTTTCGGTGCCGAGGGCTTATCAGGCCGGGTCGGTGATTATCCGCGAGGACGAAGCAGGGGATAGTATGTTCATTATGGTCAAGGGGGAAGTGGAGATTACCAAACGTCTCGGCGTGGTGCTGGACGAAGAGACCCCCAATGAGCGGATAATAATCCGCCTTAAGGCCGAAGAGGGAGTCTGTTTCGGAGAAATGTCCCTGCTGGAGAACGAGCCCCGGTCAGCCACGGTGACCGCGTTAACCGAATGCCTGCTCATGGAAATGGGCCGGGAAGATTTCATGAGGCTTATCAGGGAAAACAGCGACATGGGCTGCAAGATCCTGTTACGCTTGGCTCAACTCCTGTCCAAATATCTGCGCAAAACCAATCAGGACATGGTGAAACTGACCACCGCCATGGCCATCGCTTTGGGAAGGTAAGTCAAAACCTCGGTTTCAGCTGGACGTTTGCACCCGGCCAAACAGGTGCTCACCTTCCCGAAACCCTGAAAAGTTACTGGCTTTGGCTAAACCCAGCGGTGTCGCGGCCAGATCTCCTTATACCCCCCAGACCATTGTTTCCGCCGGGTTAGGTTCTTAACCAGCCACCGGGGCCAGTCCCGCCGCAGCCAGGCCCCTGCCGCCGGTTATCGTGACCTGACCAGGGCTCTCCTGGGCAGGATTCGTTGACCATCTCGATTGTAGATGATTTCCCAAATTGAAAATAATAATTGACAATCTTTCTTCAATCTTAGAATAATACCTCTGCCACTTAAAAACCCCCACAACGAGGGTGCTATGCTGCTCATCGAAAACCGGGAGTCCTGAAAAAGGTTGCCGGTTTTTTTAATCGAAAATCAGCTTGATGACCCAATTCCAATTCATGACCCGTTAATTTCTGCAATGCCACTATGAAGCTATCTCCAAACTGATTCAATCCACGGCCTTTGATAGGAAACATTTCTCAAACTTATTGGAACCCTGGTCGTCGCTGGAGCCTGTTTTAACCATAGCCCCTGTCTAACTTGTGCGAAAATGACGGTACCGTCTGAAGTTGGCATTTTAAAACCTGCTAAAAAGTTACCCGGGACCCCAAACCGATGGGAATGGCGGCCTGGGAGTGGGAAGCATCATCTGGTCGACACGTGACCAGATAACGGTAACCTATTTGTAACCCTCCATGCGGTAAGGAGCTTAAACCGGGGTAGGGGGTTGCAAAATGGGCCCCGTCGTTTTTTCCCTGGGAGTGATCTGGCTTTCGGGCCAGTCGCTATAAAACGCCGCCCCTGGGGTGGCGAATCTCTGGAGGAGGACAGACCCATGGCGCGCTATCAGTTGAAAGAGCACTGCTGTTTTGTCGATGCCTTCCATCACGAAAAAAAGGTTAGGAAGCCAGACAGTTACCCATTCCCCCATGTCTTTCATCAAAAAGATAAGACCTACGTGTCGTTCAACGACACTGCGGCCTTCATTGCGCGCTTTATCGTGCTGGGGGTGGATACCGACGTCATTCCCCAAATCCTGGTTTCCGAATACGGCGCCTCCAAAGTTCCGAATCCCGCCGCCGAGGTCGACGAGGTATACAAAATGATGAAGGGCTATCTGACACTGCGGAAAAAGCATAGAACCCATACTGCTCCCGGCAAGTGGCCCGCTGCTGCAAAACCCAAGCACACGGGTAAACTTAGATTAAGTTTTAGCACCAACCCCGTGGGCATCATCAACCTCAAGACCCCGACTTCATGAGAATACCGGCCTTTGAACCCACGAATCTGTGCAACCGGTCCTGCCGGCATAACCCGCCGCCCCTGGGGTGGCGAATCTCTCAAGGAGGAAAGACCCATGGCGCGTTATAAGTTAAAAGATGGCTGCATCTTTGTTGATGCTAATGATCCCAGGGATAAAAAAAAGAAAAAACCCGACGACTACCCATTCCCCCATGTCTTTAATCAAAACACGAAGGCTTACGTGGCGTTCAACGACGGGGCGGGCTTCATTGCGCGTTTTATCGCGCTGGGGGTAGATACTAACGTCATTCCCCAAATCCTGGTTTCCGAATATGGCCCAGTATCGAATCCCCAAGGCGCGGTCGACAAGGTATACGCCATGATGAAGGACTATCTGGAAAATCGACCGGCAGGAAGCTATGAAGATCCCGGCAATTATCAGTCACCGGTACAATTACCGCCTAGACACACGGGTGCACTTAGATTAGACTTTAGCACCAACCCCGTGGGCATCGTGAACCTCAAGACCCCGACTTCATGAGAATACTGGCCTTTGAACCCACGAATCTGTGCAACCGGTCCTGCCGGCACTGTTTCCGCAACAAGGCGGACCCGCCCGGTTTCCTGCCCCTGGAGTTGGCGGAAGCGATCATCTCCCAGGCCGAGCCTCTGGGGTTCAAAGCGGTGTGTCTCACCGGCGGCGAAGTGGCCCTCTACCCCCACCTGGGGGACCTGCTGCGGATGATCGCGGGCCGGGGCTTTGATTTTACCATGGTCACCAACGGCTGCCGGTTCCCGGACTACGTCCTGCCCCTGCTCCTGGAGCCCGGGGTGCAGGAGCGGGTGGCGTCCGTGTGCTTCAGCCTGGACGGGGCCCGGGCCGAAACCCACGATGCCCTCCGGGGGCCGAAATCCTATCGGGAAGTGCTGGAGGGGATGGCCCTGTGCCAGAACCATGGCCTGCCCATGTCTCTAAAAAGCCTGATCACCACCGCGAACCGGGGCGAGCTCACCGAGCTCGCCCTCCTGGGCGCCAGGATGGGGGCCGTGGAGCATGGCTTCCTCTACCCTTTTCCTACCCCGGCCCTGATCGCCGAGGGGCTGTTGCCTTCACCCGGCGAGATGGAGGACACGGTCCGGTGGATTAAGGACAATCTCATGGGGGTCGTCCGGAGCAAAATCAGGGTGGAAGGTTACTCCATGGACGGCGTCCTCCTCAATTGCGGCCAGATAGTGGAAAACTTTAATGTGGATTACCAGGGGAATCTCATCTTCTGCTGCAGCCTGTCCCACAATACCCTGGGGGACGGCGTCCCCAATTCCTTCGGGGGCGAGCTGGTGGCCGACCTGAAGGAGGTGCCTTTAAAAGAAGGCATCGTCCGCCAGGTTCGCAAGGCTGCCGAAGTCATAGAGGCCAGGCTCAACGGCGGCGGCAAACCGGCGGGGGTCTCCCAGAGCCCCTGCCACTGGTGCTTGAAATACTTCGGCAAGCTCGACTGGCTGAAGGATTTCCCCGACTCACCCTGGACCGCCTGGCTGCTGGAGGGGAGCGACCGGCTATCCTGACCAGTGCTAAATGAGGAAACTTATAACTTAAAGTAGAAGTCGAATTGGAGGGGGATATGCGACGCTTAGGGTGGATGGGTTGGCTGATCTTTGCCCTTCTTGCCGGCTTATTGCTGCCCACCCGGCTGGCGGCCATGGCCGAGGGGCCGGCGGTGGGCAAACTGGTGTCGTGCCAGGGCCAGGTGGCGGTGCGGCGGGGCGGCGCCACCCAGTGGGAGCCGGCCCAGGTTGAGCAACCGCTGTTTGCCGGAGATGCAGTCCGCACCGGTTACAATTCCCGGGCCGCCATCCTCTGTATCGATGAAAGCCAGCTGAAGCTCAATGAAAACACCATTGTGGTCCTGAAAAGCATCTCCCCTTCTCCCCGGCTGCAGCCCGTGACCCCGGCCAAAGAGCAGCCTCCTCCCGCCAGCCATTACGAAGTACCCGAAGGGGAGATCTGGCTGCGCAACAAGCACGACAAATTCCGCTTCGAACTGGATACCCCGGCGGTTACCGCCACCATCAGAGGGACGGAGCTGAACATCAAGGTCCAGCGGAACGGGACCACCAGCGTCATCCTCCTGGAAGGGAACGTTTGCCTCACGAACCCCCAGGGGGAGGTCTGCCTGGTGCCGGGTGAGGAAGGCTACACCGCGCCGGGGCAGAAGCCCAGCAAGCGGGTGCTGGTGCAGCCGGCGGACGCGGTGCAGTGGGTCCTCTACTACCCGGGCATCTTCAGCTACCGGGACCTGCCCCTGGCGGCCCTGCCCGCAGAACGGCGCAGCCCGGCCGGTATTCCGGCCGTGGCCTCGCTGGTCCAGAAAGGAGAGGCCGCCTATGACCAGGGCCGTCTGAGTGAGGCCCGGGAGGACGCCGAGGCCGCCCTCCGGCTGACCCCGGACCATAGCCGGGCCTTGACGCTGATGGGCTGGATCAGCCTGCAGAAAGACGCCCCGGAGGAGGCCCAGGGCTATTTCCACCGGGCGCGCCAGCCCGACGACCTCACTGTCGTGGGCCTGGCCCTGTGCCGCTACCGGTTGGGGGACGTGACCGGCGCCTATGAGTATATCCGCCCCGTCTGCCTGAAACCCGGCGCCTCTCCCTTGCTCACCACCATGGGCGGCTACTTCGCCCTCATGGCGGGGAAGGCGGACGAAGCCCGGTCCCGGCTGGAGGCAGTCCCCCCGCAGAGCCCTGTGGCCACCCTGGCTCAATCGCTGCTGGCCCAGATCTACCTGGTGCAGAACCGCAAGGAAGCGGCGCTGAAAGAAGCCTCCGCCGCCCTGTCCCGGTCCCCGGGCTCCCCCGCCGCCCTGGTGAGCTTTGCCCTGGTTAAAATGGCCTCCTTCGATCTGCGCAGCGCCTTGCAAAACCTGGAACAGGCCATCCAGACCGACCCCACCTTCGTGCCGGCTTACATCTATCTCGCCAAGATCTGGCTGGGGTCCGAATACCTGGGCCGGGCCCAGAAGACCGTGGACAAGGCCCTGAGTCTCGCTCCCCGGGACCCCCAGGTTCTCAGCCTGGCCGGCTTTGTCCGCCTGGCCTACCGGGATTACCGGGGGGCGTTCTCACTCTGGGAGCGGGCCGTAAAGTCCGACCCCAGGTTCGGAGAGCCCCACCTGGGCCTGGGCATCTATTATTTCCGCCACCGGGAGTTCCGCCGGGGACTTGAACAGATGCTCACCGCCACCCTACTGGACCCCCGGGTCGCCTCCTACCAGACCGAGCTGGGGAAAGCCCTGTACCAGACCCGCTCCTTCGGCCGGGCCCTGGAGGTGTACGATTATGCCAAGACCCTGGACCCCAAGGACCCCACCCCTTACTATTACAAGGGCATCGCCCTGAGCGACCTCAACCGGCCGGGGGAGGCCGTCCAGGAGATCAACAAATCCATCGAGCTCAACGACAATGTGGCCATGTTCCGGTCCCGCAGCTTGCTGGACCAGGATCGGGCCCTGCGCAACGCCAGCCTGGCCCGGTCCTACCAGCAGTTGGGGCTGACGGATTGGGCCCTGAGCAAGGCGGTCACCGCCGTCAAGTATCAACCCACCAACAGCTCGGCCCACCTGTTTCTGCGGGACGCCTTGCGTGCAGGAACCGAAGTCCCGTTTCTGAACCCGGGCCAGCTCCAATCCACCCAGGACACAGAGGCGGCTCTATACCGCGTGCTGGCCCCTGCCAACCAGGCCACTTTCAGCACCCTGCCCTTTGAGGGGACCGAGGCCCTGGGACTGAGCCCCGATTACACCCCCATGTATGAGATGCCTTACGCCCGCCTGGGAGTTATGGGGAGCGTCGGGGCCTCGGAGGGGAGCAAATTCAACCAGGACCACCAGGTTTACGCCTATGGCGGCCTGCCCGGGGCGGCTTTTGAGGCCTTTGGGAAGTTTTCCGACAACCGGGGAACCCCGCCGCCGTCCGATGACCCTAATCCGCAGTTCTTTAACGGCAACAACCGTTCCCTCAGTGTCGAGACCGCGGCCAAATGGGAGCCCACGGTCCACGGGACCCTCACTGGCTTTTTTCAATATATTGACCGGAAGGACATCGACCAGAGAGCGAAATACCTCCCGAGAGGGCAGAACATAATAGTTTCCGACATCCCTACCAATCAAACCACTCAAAACAATCAGGTCGGCCGGACCAATATTTATGAAGTGGCCTACTATCACCGCTTCAATCCCCAGGCGGGATTTCTGGCCTATTTTGCCCACCGCGATTTTCCTTTTCACTATAGCCAGGGCCAATTCAACAACTACAACTTTGACTTCGGGCTGGGCCCCATGGCGGTTTATGAGAACCAGTTTCTCAAGGGGACCTTCGACCGGGAGATGAACAACGCTCAGTTTCAACAGCACCTTACCCTGTCCTTCCTGGGGCAGCACAACCTGATCGGCGGCTTTGATTACTTTTGCACCCGCGCCAATCAGAGAATAAATTACACCGTTACCCTGGACATTCCCGATTTGGCTTTTACCTTCGCCGATACCCAGCTATTCGATTTCCGGCCGCCGGCCTGGTCCTACAGCTTCTATCTCCTGGATTACTGGCGTCCGACCCGCAACCTGGTGCTGGAGCTGGCCCTCTTCAAAGACTTCAGCAAGACTAATCGCATCGGCTTTCCGGAAAATATCTACACCTCCTTGTGGAGCCCACGCTTCGGGGCCAATTACCAGTTCAAGGTCGGCAGCACCCAGCACGTCCTCAGGGCCGCGGCGGAACGCCACCTGACCACCCATCTGACCATCCAACCGATGCTGGTCCCCTCGGAGATCGCCGGCTTTCCGTGGGCCATCGACACCCAGTCGAATGCCGAGGTGAGCCAGGCCGGGGTGGGCTGGGAGGCCCAGTGGAACTCCCGGACCTTCACCGCCCTGCGCCTGAACGCTTTGCGGGTGGCGCAACCCGACATGGTCGTCGACGAATTCGACCCCAGCATCGACCATCAAGTCTGGCATACCTGGAAGCGGTACCAGGCCTCCATGGTTCTGAACCGCATCCTCACCACCTCCCTGGGTCTCTCCCTGGGGGTCATGGGCAAGCGAGTCGTCCCGGATCTGTCTTTCAACCCGGGCTTCCAGGCTTATTCCGAATTCAACGCCTTTATCGGCCTGGCCTACATGAGCCAGCAGGGGTGGCTGGCCAGGGTAAAGCCCCTCCTGGTGCAGCAGTTCGGGCAGATCCCCGGACGCGAGGCGGCCAACCCCTTTGTCGTCATGAACCTGACCCTGGGCCGGGAGTTCCCCAACAAGCGGGGCTTCGCCCTCTTTGAAGTCCAGAATCTCTTTAACCGCAAGCCTTTTTACTCCGTGGAGCCGCTCCGGAGTCTGGAGTTCTCGACGGATCGGAGGTTCTTGTTCAGAATTGGCCTCTATCTCTAAACTTCTGAAGTCGAGCCGGGTGAGGGTGTTCGGTCTCGCCCTGCTGGTATTTATTGGCCTGGCCCTTATGAGCGCCCTCCGGTGGGGCCAGAACCTCGAAAATGAGGTCCTGGACCTCTGCTACCGCCTTCGGCCGCAGTCGCCGCCGCCCTCTGAACTGGTGATTGTCGGTATTGACGAAGAATCGTTTCAGGAATTCAGGCGCGCCTGGCCCTGGCCCCGCCGCCTGCATGCCGAGCTCATCCAGCGTCTCAAAGCCGCCGGGGCTCGACTCATCGTCTTCGACGTCATTTTTGCCGAACCCAGCGATCTTAAGGATGACGGGCTTTTCGCCGATGCCATCGCCGAGGCTGGGAATGTCATCCTGGCCACCACCGTGGAGCTTAGTGAGAATGCCCATGCGCGCCGCCAGATCCTGGTGCAGCCGTTTGAACAATTCCGGATGTCTGCTTTGGGGGTGGGGCTGACCCTGGTCACCCCGGATGGCGACGGCATCGTGCGCCGTTTTAGCCTCCGCTTCGGGGAAGAAAAAACCCTGCCGGAAGTGGTGACGCATAATTATCTCCCCAGTTTAGAGGTTCCCTCAGACCTCTCCGGCCTCATCAATTTCACCGGCCCGCCCGGACACCTTCGCACCATCTCCTACAGCCGCTTGCTAAAGGACCCGGAGCCGTCCCTGACCGCGGCCCTGCGCGGCAAGATCGTCCTGGTCGGCCGCAAGCTGGAGGCTTCCCCCACTCCCATGGCCGACGCCTTTTACACCCCCTTCTTTGCGAACACCGGCCAACTCATGCCCGGGGTGGAAATCCACGGACAGGTGATCCACACCCTGTTGAAAGGGAATTGGGGCCGGGAGTTAGACCCCCTGCCCCAAATAGGATATTACCTGGTGGTTTTGCTGCTTTTTTGCTACCTGGTGGCGCGGGTTTCACCATTCGCGGCCATGGCGGTGGTGGCGAGTTTCATCCTGCTGATCTTGGGGCTATCGTTTTATCTGTTTCTGCACTGGAATCTTTGGGTCCCGCCGCTGCTCCTGTCGGTGGGAATGGCCATGGTCTATGCCGGCCATATCTTTGCTCACTACTGGATTGAATCCCAGGAAAAGCGGTGGCTACGCCAGGCCTTTGGCCAATATGTCTCGGATTCTCTGGTGGAGGCGATCACCGCCCACCCGGAGCGCCTCCAGTTGGGCGGCGAAGAAGTGGAGGTCACCGTCCTGTTCATCGATCTGGTTGGTTTCAGTGCCCTGGCTGAAAACATGGCGCCCCGGGAATTGATCGGCTTGCTCAACGACTACTTCTCCGCCATGACGGAAATCATCCTGGCGCAGAAGGGCACCGTGGATAAATTTATCGGGGACGCCATCATGGCCTTTTGGGGCGCGCCGCTCCCTCTGGCCGACCACGCGGTTCGGGCCTGTGAAGCGGCTCTGGCAATGCAGACCGCCATGCGCTCGCTACAGCAAACCTGGGCGGGACAGGGGTTTCACAAAGTATCGACCCGGGTCGGCTTGCACTCCGGCCCGGTCATCGCCGGCAATGTGGGCTCGAGGAGGCGTTTCAATTACACGGTTATGGGAGATACCGTCAATCTGGCAGCCCGGCTGCAGGTAGCCAACCGCACCTACGGCACGAAAATCCTCTTGAGCGAAGCCACCCGCCAGCGCCTGGCGAATGCCTTCCTGATGCGGGAACTGGATCTGGTGCAAGTGCGGGGCCGGGATCAACCCGTAACTATTCACGAGTTGCTCAGCCGCATGCCCCCCACCGGCCCCCCGCCCTGGTTACAGCTATTCAAAGCCGGCCGGGCTGCTTACATGGAGGGGAAAATCCCGGAGGCTGCCACCCGGTTCCATGAAATACTGGAACTGCATCTTGACGACCCGCCTGCCAAAGTCTTTCTGAAGCGCTGCCAGAGACACCTCGATAAACCGCTGCTCTCAGACTGGAAGAGCGCTTTCGTTTTGGAAAAGGAATAATTGGCAAGCCACCCCTGCATTTAATTGCTTCGCTCTTTAGGCAAATTTTTCTTACTGGCGGTCTCCAGCAGCAGAAGTCGTAAATGCTTTAAGCTAATGGAGTCTGAGGTCATGGGGTCCGAGGAAATTAGACGCCAGAAATTAGTCTACCTGGAAGAACCGCGGGAGTTTCTAAGAGAAACTGAGAAGATCGTCTGCTTAATGTTTCCGCAATTTGATTTTTCTTTAATTCGAAGAGTGTTCGAAGATATTGAAAAACTTTTTACTGGAAACTATCCAGGATATCGCGGATGCAATACTGGTTACCATGACTTAAACCACACCATGCATTGTTTCTTGCTCATGGCCAGACTCATGCATGGAGCATTTATTAACGGCATCATTTTCAAAAAAAAGTACGTTGGGCTGGGATTAATCTCTGCGCTCATGCACGACACAGGCTATATACAATCGGCGGAAGATATTACCGGAACCGGCGGAAAATACACCCTAATCCATATAGAACGCAGCGTCGAATTTATGGAAAAGTATTTTAACCAGAATGGATTTTCGTTGGGGGATTACGTATTTTGCCGCGATTGTTTGAAATGTACGGGTGTTAATGTAAAGATAAAAGGAATCCAATTTGAATCCCAGGAACATGAAATATTAGGTAAGATGTTAGGAACCGCCGACCTGATGGGACAGATGGCCGATAGGGAATACTTAAAAAAACTTACATATCTCTACAGGGAATTCAGAGAAGGAGGCCTGTCGATTTTTGATAATGAGTTGGATTTAATCAAATCAACCCCGGACTTTTGGGAATTTATTAAGCAGCGATTTGTCACCGAATATGGGAATGTTGATCGTTATCTTCGTGACCATTTCAGAGTTCGCTGGCGGATAGACCGGGATTGGGACCGGGAGGCCATTGACCGGAACATTAAATGCTTAAAGTTTATTCTTAAATACCACGAGGCCGATTATCGGAGATATCTTAGCTACGAAGGTATCCATGAGATAATGAGCGAAATAAGAAAATTCGAGAGTTCCGAGGAGACCCAGTGACCTGCCCCCAACGGTTAAATGAATCTCTGGTAATTCCAATAAGAACCCAGCCCATATTTTGCAAACAATAATCCTTGACACTGTAAACGAAATCAACTATTAACCATCTACCACGCAATTTAATCCCCGCATTAAAAAGAAAGGAAGATTCCACCATGCCCACCGATGTACTGAGATTAACCGCAGAGATTGTAATTTCCCACGCCTCTATGACTGAACTAACCCCTCAAGAATTGGTGGGGGAAATCAAAGATATTTATCGTGTCTTGGCCTCCTTGGATGCCGGGGAAGTAGTCCCAAAGGTCGCAGCCATAGAAGCAGAGGGGGCGGCGGTAGTGAAGAAACCGAGTGTGCCCCTGAAGGATATCGTCAAGGAGAAATACGTAGTTTGCCTAGAGTGCGGCAGGAAGATGCGAACCCTAAAGGCCCATCTGCGTAAAGCTCACAATCTGCAACCGAAGGAATATTTCAAGCGTTATGGCTTAGACCCCAAGAAGTTTCCCCTAGTATGCAAGGAATATTCCGCCCAGCGCCGGAAGTTGGCTATGGAAAAAGGCCTGGGAGCGCAGAAAGGTAGACGCAAGGCTGCCAAGCCGGCGTAAAGGCCGCCAAAAAGATAACAAGAATTTGCCCAGGGGTGGCGCGGGGCCGGCACAGCTCCGAGCCCCCCATTTTTTTACCTTAGCTATGGGACCGGCCGCGGTCCTTTTTTGTTAGGCTCTATCTAGTAAGAATTACGGATAGCTTGGATTTCCGGGGACCTGATAAGGTTCTAGTCATAGCAGCTATCTGCAACTAGGTCTTGCCCCCCTTGCCAAGGAAGAGGCCACGGCGGAATCCCCAAGGCCCTGAATCCCAAGATAAATTTTTTTAAGAATTATATTTGACAATAGATAATTTTATACAATATTATGCCAAATCAGTAGTGTCCGGCAGGTATTTTGCATTACCGGCTCAAATCGAAAAATTGAAAATGTAGCCGCAGGCTTTAGCCTGCGCCTTCCCAACCTTTCAGCCAATACCCCCGAGAGTTCCCGGGTGGAAGAGAAAAGTCCGGACACAAGAAGTTATTTTATGTTCGAACATTTATTGGCGGGCAATGCCCGCCCTAAAAAGATATTCATGTAGGGCGCGTTTCACGCGCCATTATTGGTGCGTAGAACGCAACCTACGGCAACCTGGTTTACGGTTTCCGGCCCTGACCCTGCTATGCAAATAGCGTGCCGGACACTACTGGTGCCAAATCACTGACATACTTGATTCCTCAAGTTCGATAACCCTGTCAGTCAGCTTTCCTTGATTCTCCGCGGAGAGCGATGGCTTTTGGTTTTGCGCCTTAACTCAGCCCCCAGGGAGAGTCACCCAAGGGTTCAGCGGTCCCTTTCCCCGGTGAGGGAGCGGTTTTCCCAGCTTCCTAACCATGTTTCGCATTATCTATCAACTGATCCGGGTCTTCTCTTCGCCCTCCGCCTCAGGGGAGGGCTGTAAAGAAATTCTTTGGAACTGCGGGGTGGTCTATTCCCCTTTGACCGCCGCCGCTTCCGGTTAAAGGCCCCAAGTAAAATACCGGTGCGATTCCGGAACCCCATTGCAGGCCGGCTTGCGGGGCATCCTTTGTAATCTTTTGGTAATCCCAGGGAGTTTATATTCCAACCGGATGGGGCCCGGTCCTCATTTTGCCGGAAAAGACTGGCTCATCCGGACGTTCCGGAAGAAGCGGGCCGCCTGAAAGAGGTTTCCAGGGATAGAGGTAACCGGGAAGCTCGGCAAATACGGCGCCATTGGCGCAGACCGATCTTAATTAAAAACATAGGAGGCTGGCATGAGCAAGAGAACATGGTTATTAATCGGCATTTTCTGCTTGGCGGCGGTTGGTCTGGCATCGGCGGTCCAGGCGGGCAAACCTCCACCCCCGGTAACGCGAGAAGAATTTGACCTGCTCAAGAGCACCGTTGTAAGCCTGCAGAGCCAGATCGCCGACCTCCAAGGGCAGGTGACGGGTCAGGCGGCTCAGATCGCCGACTTGCAAACTATTAAGACCAATCCGGTGCTGGCTCTGGCCGACTATGTCTCCGTGGTCCCCGGCGAGATCAACGGCCTCAAGGGCCCCCACGTGATCTTCACCAAGGCCAACGTCCACGTGCAGAGCGGGTCAGGGAGAACGGATGATGGTTATTATGGAAATGGGGGGGTCCTTAGCGGCCTGGGCAACCTGGTGGTGGGATACAATGAACTAAGTTCCTCAGGACCACGGACAGGTTCCCACAATTTCATTGTCGGCACTGACCACTCTTATACAAGCTATAGCGGCTTGGTGGCAGGATCGAGTAACAGTAGCCTAGAACCTTATACCTTGACCGGCGGCTGCCTCAATACCGCCAGCGGCTTCGCCTCCTCGGTGAGCGGCGGCCATAGTAATACCGCCAGCGGTGACTATTCCTTGGTGAGCGGCGGCGCTGACAATAACGCCAGCGGCTTCATTTCCTCGGTGAGCGGTGGCGCTGGCAATACCGCCAGCGGCTTCGCCGCCTCCTCGGTGAGCGGCGGCTCTGGCAATACCGCCAGCGGCCATTATGCCTCGGTGAGCGGCGGCTCTGGCAATACCGCCAGCGGTTTGCTTAGCTCGGTCCTCGGGGGACTGAATAAGACGGCCACGCTTGAATATGAGGCCATTCCGTCCGTGCCGTAACCCGCTGGGCGGGTAGGACTGCGGTTGTTGGCCAAGGGCTAATCCGGCCCAGGAAAACTTGTAATTGATCCCGCGAACCCATTGGACCATGAAAGGCAGGGTCAGCCATGGCCCTGCCTTTTTGTTGCCAACTGAAAACAAGGGAACTAATTGATACCTTGCCACTATCATAAGCATTTCTAAATATCGCCTAAGTTAACAAGATGAAATAGGGGATTGTGAGAATCCAGTAGTTGAAGATAGCCAGAAAGCGGGAATAGAACAGATCTTGAAAACTACTTTAGGTCAGACGAGATTAAACCCTGATTGAGAAGTTGCCTGGTCAAGTCTTGACCAATACCGGTGAGAGATCGCCGGCCAGGGCGCCGTGGCCATATTCCCCCGGCCCTCACCTAAAATGACTTTTAGAGCCCTCAACCCGGGATTACTTGGCCGGGCCGGAGGAACCTGTGGCCACCGGCTCCTGGCTTCTGCTCCACTCCACCCATGACCCGGCGTACACATGGAGCTTCTCCAGGGGATAGCCCGCCAGATAGAGGCTCACCAGGGTGTAAGTGGCGCACAGGTCGGTGTGCCCATAGATAAAGACGTCCTGGTCCGGGGTGACGTCCCGGCCGGCATAGATTTTCCTGATTTCCGCGGCGCTCTTCCAGCACCCCTTGTCAGGGCCTTCCGGCACCCGGGCCTCCTTCACGGCAATCGAGACCGCCCCGGGAATGTGGCCCCGCCGGGCGGCCCCTTCCCTGGTCTTTTCCCCCAGATACTGGTCTTGGGGGCGCACGTCTAAAATCACCTTCCCAGGGGCAGACAGAGCCGCCTTGACGTCGTTTAGGGTGGCCAGCAGAGAGCTCCGGGGCTCCGCCGGAAACTTGAAAAAGGCCGACGGCAGCCGGGGCGAGGTGAGTTGGGTGGGATACCCTTTTCTTTTCCAGGCCTCCAGGCCCCCGTCCAGGAGCTTCAGCTGTTCCAGGGGAAAGCCGTAATGGGCCAGGACCCACCACAGGTGGGTGTGGTCGCACTGGTCGGAGTAAATGACGATGGTGTGCCGGGCGGCGATGCCCAGGCGCCCCAGGAGTTTTTCCATCTGGGGCCTGGGGACCGGCAGCCCCGGCCAGGGTTTCTTCTGGTCCGGAGTCTCCCGGCGCCAGATTTGGATGGCTCCGGGGATGTGGCCCAGGTAATACTTGGCTTGGTGCCGGAAATCGATGATCCGGAGGTTGGGGTCACCCCGGTCCAGGAGGGTCTTGAGCTCCTCGGCCTGGAGCAAGACTTCGGGGCCGGCGTAGCCCCCCTGGGGCACCGCCGGGGCACCGGCCGCCAGGGCCAGGCACCAGGTCAGGGCCAGAAGTAATGGCCGCCTCCACTGCCGTCGGGGTTGCCGCCCCCTCCCTGCCACTTCCTAACCTCCAGACCCGGACCCGCGGCTTACAGGTCCAGGGGCCCTCCCTGCCGGGCTTTGAATTTTTTGTAAATCACCGGGATGAGGCTCACCAGCGCCACCAGGATCACCCCGATGACAAAACCTGGAGAGAGCTTACCCTGGATGATATCCAGAATATGGCTGGAGAAGTAGACAAATGCAACCGTCCAGGGGAGCATGGCAAAAAAAGTGGCAATGGCATAGGCCCCCAGGGAAATGCGGGTGAGCCCGAAGGCGTAATTAAGCAGAAAGTAAGGGAAAACCGGGATCAACCGGGTGAAGGCCACGATCTTCCAGCCATGTTGCGCCACCTTGTCGTCCAGGGAGCCGAGTTTGGTGCCGGCGAGCTGGGCCGCCACCCACTCCCGGGCCAGATAACGGGCCACCAGAAAGGCCAGCGTGGCCCCCAGGGTGGCTCCCAAACCGGTATAGACCACCCCCCAGAAGGGGCCGAACAGAACCCCCCCGGCCAGGGTGATGGGCAGACCCGGCAGAAACAGGGCCGGCGCCAGGGTCCAGACGGTCAGGTAGATAACGGGTCCCCAGATGCCGAAGGAGGCGATGAACCGGCGCAGGCGCTGCTCTTCCACATAATCCTGCAAATGGAAGGCTCGCACCGCCCCGATGACCGCAATCAACATCAAAAGAAAAATCAGGGGCCGGACCAGGGAAACCTTCTTGGCCGCCTGGACCGCGCCCGGTTCTTGGCTGTTAGCCATGCGTGGTTCATCCTCCGGTAATGCTCGGTGGCGCCTCATTGCTGGGCTGCCCGGCTGGCCTGGGCCCCGCCGGCCAGCAGCTGCCGGGCCAGGAGGTGGCTGCGCCAGCCCGGCCCTGGGGCCGGGTGGGGCCGCGCCAGGAAAGAGGCGAGATCGTCTAAGTTGTCGATGTCCGGCCAGGGCGGCAGCAGGTGGGCCGCCAGGGCCAGGCGCCGGGCCAGAGCCAGAGTGTCCTGCAAGACCGCGGCGCCGGACCAGGCGGGACCGCGGAACAGGTCGGGCTGGGGAGACCTGAGACCCACCAGGTAATAACCGCCGTCGGGGCTGGGGCCTAGGACCACCTGGGCCTGGCCGGCGGCCAGGGCTTCTGCCGCCTGCCGCACCACGGAGCCGGGAAGGTCCGGGGTATCACTGCCCCGCAGCAAAACGGTGGCAAAGCCGGCCGCGAAACCCCAGCCGAAGGCCCGGGCCATGCGCTCTCCCAGCTCCGTCCCCTCCTGGGGAAAAAGGCTGACTCCGGCGGGGACCAGATTGTGGAAAAAGGCCTGGGCGTCGGCCGGGCTGTAAGCCAGGGCCAGGTGCAGCCCCGCCAGCCCCCGCATTTCTTCCAGGATGTCGGCCAGGAAGCTCTGATAGAGGCACGCCGCGGCCTCCGGGGCCAAAGGAGGGCAGAGCCGGGTTTTTACTTGCCCCGGCACCGGTTCTTTGGCGAAAATGATGAGCAAGGTGGTCATGTGGTGCGCCGCGATCTAAAAGAATTTCCGGGCCGGGCCGTCAGGGGGCAGCGGCCCGCGCCTCCTCCCCCGAAACCCACCGTCTCCATCATCATCCCGGTGCTCAACGATGTCCTGGTCCTGCGCCAAACCCTGGCCGGGCTCCCCGCCGGGCCGGACCTGGAGGTCATGGTGGTGGACGGCGGCAGCACCGACGGCTCCTGGGAGGCGGCGGCCTCGTTCGCCCACCTCCGGCGCCTCAGGGCCCCCCGGGGCCGGGGAGCGCAAATGAACGCCGGGGCCGCCGCGGCCCAGGGAGAAATTCTGGCCTTCCTCCACGCCGACACCCGCCTGGGGCCCGAGCATCTGGCGGTCCTGCGCCGGGCCGCGGCGGACCCCGCCTTCGGGGCCGGCGCCTTTGAACTGGGCCTCAGCCCGCCGCGGCCGGCCCTCAAGCTCATCGCCTGGGGGGCCAACCTGCGCGGCCGCCTTCTGGGCCTGCCCTACGGCGACCAGGTCCTCATCCTGCGGCGGCAGTTGTTCGAGGCTTTGGGCGGCTTCGCCCATCGCCGCCCCGAAGACCTGGACCTGGTGCTCCGGCTGAGACGCTTCACCCGGCTGCGCCTCTTGAGCCCGCCGGTGGCCAGCTCCGGCCGCCGCTGGCTCCAGGACGGCTATTTCTCCACCACCTGCAAAAACTGGCTCCTCCTGGCCCACCACCTGGCGGAACGCATCTTCACCCACCGCTGGCCGGCGCAGGGGGAGTTGCTGATTGAGGGAGGGGGCCAGGGGTCCACGACCATTTACAATCC
>Ga0315268_10002602_pt1 | contig 20252 bp, 34 predicted proteins | sample C1_top_MG_FD_204535 | JGI IMG/M metagenome (GOLD analysis project Ga0315268, IMG submission 204535) | Sediment microbial communities from Yellowstone Lake, YNP, Wyoming, USA - C1_top | ecosystem: Environmental > Aquatic > Freshwater > Lake > Sediment | place: USA: Wyoming | collected 2017-08-01
TACACTGGCATGGGCGCCTCCTTTCGACCCTTGTCGAACGGTAGGGGCAAGCGTACCAACGCTCGCCCGAGGAGGCGCCTCCCTCATGACATCAGAGAAAACCGAGAAGAGAACATCCAACGCAGAGAACGCAGAGGTACGCAGAGAGAAGTGGCGAGTGGCGAGTTGTCATCTCTGGGGATTTCTCGGCAGCCGCACAGCGCCGGGCGTCGAAAGGGCGCAGCAAGCAGCGCCCTACGGGAGTCGACAGACGAGAGGACAGGAATTGCCGATCTGAACCCATTCGACAAGCTCAGGACAGGGACCGGCGGTACGAGGGCGGCGCTTGACCGCGTGGGGCGAGGTGCCTAGAATGGGTGTTTCTTTATGAATGTCCGTCGTTTCAGACGAGTTCTTTCCAGGGCCGGCCGCTGAGCCGGCCCTGCGATTTTTTGGGGAGGAACATTGGCGAACGAACCTGAGCGGAAAGAGGCAGCCATCCCCGAGGGGCTGACCTTTGACGACGTGCTGCTGCTGCCGGGGAAATCGTCGGTGCTGCCGACGCAAACCGAAACACGCACGTGGGTGACGCGCAAGGTGCTGGTGAACGTCCCCGTGCTGTCGGCGGCGATGGATACGGTGACCGAGGCGCGGTTGGCGATCGCACTGGCGCGGCAGGGCGGGCTGGGGTTCATCCACCGCAGCATGAGCGTGGCGCGACAGGCGGAGGAAGTGGACCGGGTGAAGCGGTCGGAAAGCGGAATGATCGTGGACCCGGTGACGATCCCGCCGGAAATGACCGTGAGGCAGGCGATGGACATCATGACCAAGTACAAGGTGTCGGGCCTGCCGGTGACGCGCGGCACGCGGCTGATGGGCATCCTGACGAACCGCGACCTGCGGTTTGAGAAAAACCTGGACCAGCCGGTGAGCAACGTGATGACCAAGGAAAACCTGGTCACGGTGGCGGTGGGCACAACGCTCGAGGAAGCCGAGCACGAATTGCAGAAGCACCGCATCGAAAAACTGCTGGTGGTGGACAAGGACTTCAACCTGAAGGGCCTGATCACGGTCAAGGACATCCAGAAAAAACTGGAATTCCCCAACGCGGCGAAGGACGAGCACGGGCGGCTGCGCGCGGGGGCGGCCATCGGGGCGACCGGGGATTACCTGGAACGCGCGGTGGAACTGGCCAAGGCCAAGGCGGACGTGCTGGCCATCGACACGGCGCACGGGCATTCGACACGGGTAATGGAGGCGATCCGCACTGTGAAGAAGCGCCTGCCGGAAATGCAGGTCGTGGCGGGCAATGTCGGCACCTACGAAGCCGCGAGAGATCTGATTGCGCTGGGGATTGACGGGCTGAAAGTGGGCATCGGACCGGGGTCCATCTGCACGACGCGCGTGGTGACCGGGGCCGGCGTGCCCCAGGTGACGGCGATTATGGAAGCAGCGCGGGCCGCGCGCGGCACCGGCGTGCCCATCATTGCCGACGGCGGCGTCAAGTTTTCGGGCGACATCACCAAGGCGATTGCGGCGGGCGCCGCGACGGTGATGATCGGCAGCCTGTTCGCGGGCACCGAAGAGTCGCCAGGGGAGACGATTCTGTTTCAGGGCCGCACGTTCAAGTCGTACCGCGGCATGGGCTCAACCGGCGCGATGGAAGCAGGTTCGGCGGACCGCTACGCTCAGGAGGCGGCCGAGCGAGGCAAGTCGGTGCCGGAGGGAGTCGAGGGTCGCGTGCCGTACAAAGGGCCGCTGGCAGGGCTGGTCGAACAACTTGTGGGCGGGCTGCGCAGCGGGATGGGCTACTGCGGCGTGGCCAACCTGCAGGAATTGCAGGAGCGCGCGCGGTTCGTGCGCATCACCGCGGCCGGGCTGCGCGAAAGCCACGTGCACGACGTCATCATTACGCGCGAAGCGCCGAATTACAGGCTGGAGTAACAGCCACCCTCTTCATGCGCATTGACGGAGAGATTTGTCGTCGCCAAAAGGCGAGAGAGGGGCGCAGCAAGCAGCGCCCCTACAACCGGGAGAATCCCCCGTGCGACTGGTGGCGCGGGTAGGATGCGCACGCTGAGGCAGTGGTGGCCAGCCATCGTTTGGGCGTTGGTCATCTGGCAGTTTTCGACCGACCTGTTCTCCACTCACTCGACTTCGCAAATCATTATTCCCATCCTGAAGTGGCTGCTGCCGGGCGCCTCCGCGAAAACTCTTGCGGCCCTTCACGGCTACATCCGCAAGGCGGGTCACGTGACGGAGTATTTCGTCTTGAGCCTGCTGGTGCTTCGCGGGGTGCGCGGAAAAGCATCCGGCTGGAGATGGACGTGGGGGTTGGCGACGCTGGCGATGGTGGCCGGCTATGCGGCGCTCGATGAAGTGCACCAGCTCTTTGTGGCGTCGCGCGGCGCGTCCGGCGCCGACGTGCTGCTCGATACCGCCGGTGGCGGCGTCGCACAAGCCGCGGCCTGGTGGCACACGCGACGCAGAGGACATCGCCCGAAAGAAAATGCGCTTGTGAATCAAGCCGAGAAGAGTTAACAAAGTCCTGGCCGCCGCGCCGGCCAAGAAACCGGGAGACCGAGAATGCCGACCATACTCGTTTGCCGTACGTGTGGGACTCGCGCAGCCGCCGAGCTGGCCGATAACCAGCAGGAACTCGCCGCGGTGGGGATGTTCGAACAGGCGTGCGAGCCCTGCGGTAAGCCCACGTTCTGGATCATGGCAGCAACCATGCGCCGGGGCGAGCGCCGAAAAGCAGAACGCCGCCAGATCGAACGGCGCCACCGGGTGATTGCGGTGACAGTCAATCTACGCTCTGAATCGGATCGGAGACGGCGCCAGGTGCGGAAAGGTCAGGAGCGGCGGGGGGAGCGGTTGTAGGTTGTAGTTGAAGTAGCTTCCGATTTCCTCGTTTCGGATCAATTCTCGATTGAGAGGCAAAGAAAAAGGCCCGCCGTCTCCGGCGGGCCTTTTGATTCTCAGGTGCAGCTAGGACTTGGATTCGGCTTCGGCCGCGGGAGCTTCTTTTTCTTTCTTGCCTTCCTTCTTCTCCTTTTTCTTCAATTCAGAGCCGAGAAGTTCGAGGATGGCGAGCTCGGCGCCGTCGCCGATGCGGAAGCCGGCATGAATCACGCGGGTATAGCCGCCGTTACGCTCACCGAAGCGCGGCGCAATCACGCCGAATAATTTTTTCGTGGCGCCGTCGGTGAGCAGGAACGCGCCGGCCTGGCGGCGTGCATGAAGCGTATCCCGCTTGCCGAGAGTGATCATGTGTTCGACAAGGGGCTGCGCGGCGCGGGCGCGGGTGATCGTAGTGGTGATGCGCTCGCGCTCGATCACATTGGTGACCAGGTTGCGGAGCGTGGCTCGCCGGTGGGCGGGCTTGCGTCCGAGTTTTCTGCCAGCTTTCAGGTGTCGCATACGTGATTCCTCTGCGCGTCAGACCTGCGCGGATTCCTCCGGAGTTGGCGGGGCGGTCATCGAAGGCAACGGCGGCCAGATGATGCGGCCGTGCTCGTCGAATTTCATCCCCAGGCTCAAGCCCATCTTGTGGAGGATTTCCTTGATTTCGTTGAGGGACTTGCGGCCGAAGTTTTTCGTCTTGAGCATTTCGGGTTCGGTGCGGACCACGAGCTCGCGGATGGTGCGGATATTGGCGTTCTTCAGACAGTTGTAGGAACGCACGGAAAGCTCGAGCTCCTCGACGGAGCGATCGAGGTGATCGATGCGCGGGTCGTTGTAGGTCTCGACGGTTTCCTCGCTCACTTCCGGGCGTTCCTCGAAGTTGATGAGGATGCTCATGTGGTCCTTGATGAGCTTGGCAGCCAGGCCGATGGCGTCCTGCGGCGTGATGGCGCCGTTGGTCCAGCACTCCAGGCTGAGCTTCTCGTAGTCGGTCATCTGGCCGAGGCGCGCGGCTTCGACAGCGTAGTTCACCTTGCGCACCGGCGAGTGGACGGAATCCACGGGGATGTAGCCAATGGGCAGATCCTCGTCGAAGTTGCGATCGGCGGGGACGTAGCCGCGGCCGTTTTTGATGCGCATCTCGAGCTGGAGCTTGCCGCCTTCGCTGACGGTGGCCACGTAGACATTCTTATCGAGCACGGCGAAGTCGGCATCCTCCTCGATCATGGCCGAAGTGACCACGCCGGGATTTTCGACGTTGAGCGAAATCGTCTTGGGCTGATCGGTGTTGAGTTTGAGCGGAATCTGCTTGAGGTTGAGGATGATGTCGGTAGCGTCTTCGACCACGCCGGGAATGGGCGAGAACTCGTGGAGCACGCCCTCAATCTTCACGGCGGTGATGGCCGCGCCTTCGATCGAACTGAGCAGGGCGCGCCGCAAGGCATTGCCCACAGTGGTGCCCCAACCGCGTTCGAAAGGCTGTGCCGAGAATTTTCCGTACTTGTCGGTCAACGACTCGAGTTCAGCCGCCAGCCGCTTGGGTTTCTGAAAACCTTTCCACATCTCTCTCAATCCCTTCTCCCCTGCGCGGGGAACCTGCGGAATGACTGATCCAAAGTCACGAAACGCAAATCCGAAATCGGAAGCCATCTGAAATTTGAAATTGGAAATTTCAAATTTCAAAAACTACTTCGAGTACAGCTCGACGATGAGCTGCTCGCTGATCGGCGGCGTCTGCACATCCTCGCGCTTGGGCATAGCGACGACGCGAGCTTTGAAGTTGTCGCGGTCGAGCTCGAGCCAGGGCACTAGGTTCTGACTCTGCGCCAGGTTGCGCGCCTCCAGCACCATCGCGTTCTGGTGCATCTTCGACTTCAGGGCAATTTCATCCCCCACGCTGACCAGGTAGGAGGGGATATTTACCTTGCGGCCGGTAACGAGCACGTGACCGTGGAGGACAAGCTGTCGCGCCTGCGCACGGGACGACGCCAGACCCATGCGATAGGCCACGTTGTCGAGACGCCGTTCGAGCATGACCAGCAGGTTCTCGCCGGTCGGGCCCTTGGCGCGCTCGGCCTTTTCGAAGTAGTTGCGGAACTGTCGCTCGAGCAGGCCGTAGGTGCGCTTGGCCTTCTGCTTCTCGCGCAACTGCACGCCGTAGCCAGCGAGCTTGGCACGGCGCGACTGGCCGTGCTGCCCGGGCACAAAGTTCCGCTTCTCGATGGCGCACTTTTCCGTAAAACACCGCAGGCCTTTCAGGAAGAGCTTCTGCCCCTCCCGGCGGCACAGGCGGCAAACTGCATCACGATGTCTTGCCAATTGCGATTCTCCTTTAGCTCGAAACCGAAATCTCGGGCGCAGCAAGCAGCGCCCTTACGAACCCGAGCCCGACATCTGCCGGGCGTCGCCGCCTGCGGCGTCGAGCCCGGCGCTACAAAACCTTTCCGGCAAGATGCCGGCGCTACAGGCGCTACACCGGGCGCAGCAAGCAGCGCCCCTACACATCGAATACGACGCGACTACACGCGGCGGCGCTTGGGCGGCCGGCAACCGTTGTGCGGGATGGGGGTCACGTCCTTGATATGGTTGACCTGCAACCCCGCGGCGGCGAGCGCGCGGATGGCCGACTCGCGGCCGGAGCCCGGGCCCTTCACGCGCACTTCGACAGATTTCATGCCGTACTGGTCACGGGCAACCGCAGCAGCGGCCAAAGCGGCCTGCTGCGCGGCGTACGGCGTGCCCTTGCGCGAGCCCTTGAAGCCGATCCCCCCGGCCGAAGACCAGCAGACGGTGCGGCCATCGGGGTCGGTAATGGTCACGAGCGTGTTGTTGAACGTCGCCTGGATGTAGACGACGCCCGCCGGCACCACCCGGCGCTCGCGCTTCTTCTTGAATTCCTTCCTTTTCTTCGACGGCTTCGCGGCAGCCGGTGCTGCTGCGGCGGCGTCTTTCGGTTCTTTGGCCAACGTTGTGCTCCTAAATGGCCGACATAAAGTCGGCCGCTACAGGACAGGTCTGGAGACCTGTCCTACCCCTTCTTGCCCATGACCTTTTTCTTGGCGGCGACGGCACCCTTGCGCGGACCCTTGCGCGTGCGCGCATTGGTGTGCGTGCGCTGCCCGCGAACCGGCAGGTTGCGACGGTGCCGGAGACCGCGGTAGCACTGGATTTCAATCAGCCGCCGGATGTTCATCTGGATCTCCTTGCGGAGATCACCCTCGACGCGGCCTTCGGCCTCGATGGCGGCGCGCAGGCGAGTGACCTCGTCTTCGGAGAGGTCTTTCACCTTCTTTTCCGCATCCACCTTGGCGCGTTCGCAAAGGAGGCGCGCGCGCGGCTGCCCGATCCCGTAGATCGAGGTCAGGCCGACAAAGAGCCGCTTCTGAGGCGGCAGGTCCACACCAGCAATACGTGCCATAGTTGCTCCGTTCCTACCCCTGGCGCTGCTTGTGTTTCGGGTTGCTGCAAATCACCCGAACCACACCGCGCCGATGAATGACCTTGCACTTGTCACAGATCTTTTTGACTGACGCACGAACTTTCATGTTTTCGTTCCTATCGGGGCAGCCTAGAGGTCTGCCTCTGCAAACCAGAAATCGAAACGTGGCCGACTTGAAGTCGGCCGCTACAACAGATCCCTCGTCCGTCCCGATGCATCGGGACGGACTCGGGATGACATCGGCCAAGCCGATGTCACTTATAGCGATAAACGATGCGGCCGCGGGTCAGGTCGTACGGCGAAAGCTCGACCGCCACTTTGTCCCCGGCGAGGATGCGGATGAAATTCTTGCGCATCTTGCCGGAGATGTGAGCGAGCACGCGGTGCTTGTTTTCCAGCTCGACGCGAAACATCGCGTTGGGCAGGGGCTCGATCACGGTGGCCATGACCTCGATGGCATCCTCCTTCGGATTACCGTCGTCGGCCTTCTTCTTCTCCCTGTGCTGCTTCTTTGCCATCGCTCCCTTCAGTAACGTCTACCAGGACGGCCCGGTCATTTCTTTCGGGCGCGTCAAGATCCAAGGTCCGTTGGCGGTAACCGCCACGGTGTGCTCAAAGTGAGCCGAGGGGCTGCCGTCTTCAGTGACCGCGGTCCAGCCGTCGGCCAGCTCGCGGATGCCGGGCCCACCGGCGTTCACCATCGGCTCGAGGGCGAAGACCATGCCCTCCTGCAGCCGGATGCCGCGGCCGGGAATCCCGTAGTTCGGGACGTTGGGCTCTTCGTGCATCCGCGTGCCGATGCCGTGGCCCACCAGATCGCGCACCACCGAAAAGCCGTGCTGCTCGGCCCAGCTCTGCACCGCATTGCCGATATCGCCGAGGCGGTTGCCGAGCCGCGCCTTGTCGATGGCGCGGTCGAGCGATTCCCGGGTGACGCGCAGCAGAACTTCCACCTCCGGCGCAATCTTGCCGACCGGCACAGTGACCGCCGAATCGGCGAAGTAGCCATCCAGCTCGGCACCGTAGTCAATCGAGAGGATGTCGCCCTCCCGAACTTTCCGCGACGCCGCCGGAATCCCGTGCACGACCTCGTTGTTCAGCGAGGTGCACAGCACGCACGGGAAGCCGCGGTAGCCTTTGAAGGCGGCCCGCGCACCGTGTTCTAGCGTCAAGCGCGCGGCGGCCTTTTCCAGGTCCATCGTGCTGACGCCGGGCTTGACCATCGGCCGCAGGGCGTTCAGCACGTTCCAAACGACCTGCCCGGCGCGGTACATCTTTTCCAGCTCGGCCGGGGACTTGCAGATGATCATCCGCCCCGCCTCCTACACGCGTTGCGCCAGAACCGTCAGCAGCGACTTCGTTACCGCTTCCGGCGTGGCACCGCCGTCCACCTCCGCCAAGTTATTCTGGCCGCGGTAGTAATCAATCAGCGGCTTGGTCTGGCGGTCGTAGGCCGACAGGCGCTCGCGAATCACATCTTCCCGATCATCGGCGCGGTGCAGCAGCTCGCCAGCGTCCTTATCGCACTTCCCTTCCACCTTCGGCGGATGATCGTAAATGTTGTAAATCTCGCCGCAGAGCTTGCAGGTGCGCCGGCCAGTCAGGCGGCGAAACAGCAGCTCGTAATCCACGGCAATGAGCAACACCAGCGGGCTGCCCACGCTGCGGCGCTTCAGAATCTCGTTCAGGTTCTGCGCCTGCGGGATCGTCCGCGGGAAGCCGTCGAACAAGAAACCGGCGGCGCAGTCGGGGCGCGCGATGCGCTCCTCGACCATGCCCAGAACAATTTCGTCGGGCACCAGTTCGCCGCGGGCCATAATCGGCTGCGCCTTCTTGCCCAGGTCGGTGCCGCGAGCGACGTGGTCGCGGAACATGTCGCCGGTCGAGAGATGCGGCACGGCCAAAGAGCCGGCGATGGCTTTCGCCTGCGTTCCCTTCCCCGCGCCCGGCGGGCCGAGCAAAATCAGTGCCCTGGGTTTCGGCATGGTGCCTCCTTCGGAGCGCTAGCCGCGACGGCTGCGCAACCGGCCCTTCTTCACAAATCCGTCGTAATGGCGCATCACCAGCTGTGCCTCGAGCTGCTGCACCGTGTCCATGGCGACGCCGACGACAATCAGCAGCGACGTGCCGCCGAAATAGAACGTGACACGCAGGCCTTCCAGAATGAAGCGCGGGAAATGCGCGTCAAACCAGTCGCCGACCCACGGCAGATGGTGCAGCCGGATGCCCGTAATCAAAAACTCCGGAATAATGCAGACCAGGGCCAAGTAGCAGCCGCCGACAAAGGTCAACCGCGTCAGGATGCGGTTGATGTGCTCGGAGGTGTTGCGGCCCGGCCGGATGCCCGGAATAAACCCGCCGTACTTGCGCATGTTGTCGGCAAGCTCGGTGGGATTGAACACGATGCCCACGTAAAAGAACGCAAAGACGATGATGAGCGTCACCTGGAGAACGATGTAAAACGGCTCGCCCATCTGGAATTGGCGGAAGGTGGTGTCCCACCACTGCGATTTGCCCCGGAAAAACAACGCCATCGTCTGCGGAAAAGCCAGCAAGGACGTGGCGAAAATCGGCGGAATCACGCCGCCGGAATTGACGCGCAGCGGCAGATAGGTCATCTGGCCGCCCATCACCCGGCGCCCGACCACACGCTTGGCGTACTGCACCGGGATGCGGCGCTGGCCGCCTTCGACGAACACAATGAAGGCGACGACGAGGATCATCATCCCGAGCAGGACGATCACCGCCAGAGCGGTCAGGTTGCCCCACTCGTTGGTCTGCACCTTGCCCCACAGGTCCCGCACGGCGCGCGGCAAGCCCACCACAATGCCAGCGAAAATAATCAGCGACATCCCGTTGCCGATGCCGCGGTCGCTGATCTGCTCGCCGAGCCACATGATGAACGCGGTGCCGGTGGTCAGAGTGATGATGCTCATCAGCACGAAACCGAAGCCCGGGTGATAGACCAGTTGCTGGTTTTCCACCGTCTGCCGCTGCAGGGCGACCGCAATGGTGAAGGCTTGGAACGCCGAGAGCACCACCGTCAGGTAGCGCGTGTACTGGGTGATCTTGTGCCGCCCCATCTCGCCTTCCTTCTGCAACCGTGCGAGGTAATCGGAAACGACGGTCATCAATTGCAGAATGATGGAGGCGGTGATGTAGGGCATGATGCCGAGAGCAAAAATCGTCATCTTGCCGAAATTGCCGCCGCTGAACAGGTCGGCGATGCCCAGCATGGAGCCGCGGCCCTGCTCGAACAGCGAGGACAACAGCTGGGTGTTGATCCCCGGCATCGGGATGAACGCGCCGATGCGATACACACCCAGCAGGAACAACATGAACAGCACCCGCCGGCGCAAGTCGGGGATGCGGAAAATATTCCGAATTGCTTCGAAGAACTTCATTTCAAGACTTCGACCGTGCCTCCGGCGCGAGTAATCTTTTCCTGTGCCGACTTGCTAAAAGCGTGCGCCTGGACGTTCAGCGCGATTTTCAGCTCGCCGTCGCCCAGAATCTTGACGCCGTCGCGGAGTTGCCGCACCAGGCCGCGCTGGCAAAGCACGGCAGGGTTGACCGCATCACCGGCGGCAAACGCGTTGAGCGATTCCACGTTGACGACTGCCCATTCGCGGCCGAACGGATTGCGGAAGCCGCGCTTGGGGATGCGGCGGTGCAGCGGCATCTGGCCGCCTTCAAACCCCGGGCGGCGCGAATAGCCCTTGCGGGACTTCTGCCCCTTGTTCCCGCTCCCGGCGGTTTTGCCCAGCTTCGAGCCCATGCCGCGGCCGATGCGCACCTTGCGGTGGCGGGAGCCGCGGGGCGGGCGCAGATTCGAAAGATTCGCTGACATAAGTGCCTCGTTCCCTACCCTTCGAGAAGGGCGCAGCAAGCAGCGCCCCTACAACCAAATCACGAGCCGTGGCGGCACAAAGCCGCCGCTACTGCACCTCGACGAGGTGGCGGACCTTGAGAATCATCCCGCGAATGGCGGGGGTGTCGGGCCGCTCGACGATCTGGTTCATCCGGCGGAACCCCAAGCCCCGAATCGTCTGCCGCATATCACCGGTGCAGCCGATATAGCTGCGAATCCATTTGATCTTCAGCGTTGCTGTGTGTTTCTTTGCCATCACGTTTGATCCAACCGCCAACCTCAGGGGCTCAAGCCCCAGAAGGAGTATTTGTGTCGCGCGTGCGGCACGGTTGAAGCCGTGCCCTCCCAACCTCTAGGCCTTGGCCTCGTCGGGCGATTTGCCGCGAAGTTCCGCGAGCCTGCCGACGTCCTTCAGGCGAATCAGCGCGTCGAAGGTGGCCTTGACCACGTTGTGCGGGTTCGACGTGCCGATGGATTTCGTCAGCACGTTCTGAATCCCCGCGACTTCCATCACCGCACGGACCGCGCCGCCGGCGATGACGCCGGTGCCTTCCGGGGCCGGCTTGAGCAGCACGTGGCCGGAGCCGAAGCGTCCGATCACCATGTGCGGAATCGTGTTGCCCTTCAGGTTGAGCTTGAGCATGTTTTTCTTGGCCTGCTCGATGGCCTTGCGAATCGCCATGGGCACTTCGCGGGCCTTGCCCATCCCGAAGCCAGCGTGACCCGCTTGGTCGCCCACGACAACCAGCGCGGAAAAGCTCAGGTTCTTGCCGCCCTTAACGACCTTGGTGACGCGGTTGATGGAGACGACCTGGTCCTTGAGGGACATCGGGTTCGCTTCAATCGGGCGACGCACTGCCAACGTATCTTTGAGGACTTGTTTCGGCATATCGTTAGAACTTCAACCCCGCTTCCCGGGCCGCGCCAGCCAGAGCCTGCACGCGACCGTGATACTTGTAGCCGCCGCGGTCGAATACGACCTGCTGGATGCCGGCGGCGATGGCGCGCTCGGCAACCAGCCTGCCGACCACCTTGGCGGCCGCGACGTTCGAACCGCCTTTCAATTGTTTGCGTGTTTCCTTGTCCACCGAACTGGCGGTGACCAGGGTGCGCCCGTTCAGGTCATCAATGACCTGGGCGTAGATGTGTTTCAACGACCGGAACACGCTCAGGCGCGGACGCGCGGCGGTGCCCATCACGCGGGTGCGCACGCGGTGATGCACGCGCTGGCGATGCTCGTTGCGCGAGATGCGAGTGGTTCTTGGCCTGGCCACGCTTGCTCTCCTTCTCCGCTACGCGGTGGTTTTGACGCCGGTCTTGCCCGCTTTTTTCTTCAGGCGTTCGCCAGTAATGCGAATGCCCTTCTGCTTGTACGGATCGGGCGGGCGGAGGGCGCGGATGTTGGCAACAGTTTGGCCCACCAAGGCCTTGTCCGCGCCGGAAACGACCATGTGCGTTTGCTTGTCCACCGTAATCTGAATACCTTCGGGGATGGCGAATTCAATCGGGTGCGAGTAGCCGAGGTTGAAGACCACATTGCGGCCCTTCACCTCGGCGCGATAGCCGACCCCAACGATGTCCATCTCCTTCTTGAATCCCTCGGTGACGCCGCGAACGGCGTTGGCCACGAGCGCGCGAGCCAGCCCGTGCAGGGCTTTCTGCTGGTCGCTCTGGCGCAGAGCCAACAGCACGCCATCCTTGTGCTCGAAGCGGATGCCGCGCGGCACGGCGACGCGCAACTTGCCCTTGGGGCCCTGAATGTCCACGGCCGCCTCGCCAACCTGGACCTTCACGGCGCCGGGTACGGGAATCGGTTTGCGTCCAATTCGTGACATAGCGTCTTCTCTTCTCTCTCAAACAGGCGGGCACAGGGGCCCGCCCCTACGAAACAGGTGCTACCAAACCTCGCAGAGCAATTCCCCGCCGACCTTGGCCTTGCGGGCCGCGCGACTGCTCATCAGGCCGCGGGGCGTGGTCAGAATGCTCAACCCCAGCCCGCCGACGACAGAACGAATCTCCGTGCTGGCCACGTACCGGCGCGAGCCGGGCCGGGAAACCCGCCGCAGATCGCTGATGATGCAGCGCCGGTCAGGGGTGTACTTGAGCTGCACGCGCAGCACTTTCTTGTGCTTGCCCTCCTCGACCACCTTGAACGAGGAGATGAAGCCCTCTTCCTTCAGGATGCGCGCGATCTCCACCTTCAGCTTCGATGAGGGAACGTCCACGCGCTGATGCTTGGCCTTCGCGGCGTTGCGCAGCCGCGTGAGCATATCGGCAATCGGATCGGTGACCATAATTCCTTCCTACCAGCTCGCTTTCACCACGCCGGGAATTTCCCCGCGCAGGGCCAGGAGGCGAAAACAGATGCGGCACATCTCAAATTTGCCCAGATAGCCCCGGGCGCGGCCGCACTGGCGGCAGCGGTTGCGCTGGCGGATCTTGAACTTCGGCTTCTTGCGCATCTTGGCGAACTGACATGTCCGTGCCATTTCTGTCTTCTCCTTCGAACTAGGCGCGCAGGGGCACGCCGAGCATCTTCAGCAGCTCGCGGCCCTGTTCGTCGTTGCGCGCGCTGGTGGTAATCGTGATGTTCATGCCCTTAATCTTGTCCACGCGCGTGTAGTCAATTTCCGGAAACACGAGCTGATCGCGCAGGCCGAGGGTGTAGTTGCCGCGGCCGTCAAACGAATTCGGCGGCAGACCCTTGAAGTCGCGCACGCGCGGCAGCACGATGTTGCACAGCCGGTCGAGAAACTCGTACATCCGCTCGCCGCGGAGCGTGACGCAGCAGCCGATGGGCATTCCTTTGCGAATCTTGAAATTCGCGATCGACTTCTTCGCGCGGGTGATGACGGCCTTCTGGCCGGTGATCTGGCCCAACTCCTGCGCGGCCACATCGAGCAGCTTGACGTTCTGGCTGGCCTCGCCCAAGCCGATGTTGACCACAACCTTCGACACCCGTGGCACGGCCATGGGGTTGGTCAGGCTGAAGCGCTTCATCAGCGCAGGAACCACTTCTTTGCGATAGCGTTCGTGCATTCGAGAAATCATGCCTTGCGTTCTCCGGACCTCTTAGTCCAGCGTCGCGCCGCAACGGCGGCAGACGCGAACCTTGGTGCCATCGGCCAGCTCTTTGTGGCCGATGCGCGAAGCTTTGCTGCAACCCTGGCAAACCAGGAGCACATTGGAAATGGCGATAGGGCCTTCGCGCTCGACGATCCCGCCCTTGATGTTCTTGGACGGGTTGGGGCGCGTGTGCCGCTTGATCATATTGGCGTGCTCGACGGTGACGACCCGCTTGATGGCGTCCACCGAGAGCACACGCCCGGTTTTGCCGCGATCGCGGCCGGTCATTACCTTCACCTGGTCGCCCTTGCGGATGCTCACGGGAATCGGGGTATCGAGTTTCGGTCTCATCGTCCTCACCACACTTCCGGGGCCAGCGAAACAATCTTGGTGAATTTCTTTTCGCGCAGCTCGCGGGCCACCGGGCCGAACACGCGGGTGCCCACCGGCTCGCCGTCGTCCTTGATCAGCACCGCTGCGTTATCGTCGAAGCGAATGTAGGTGCCGTCGCGGCGGCGCTGTTCCTTGCGCATCCGGACGATCACCGCTTTCACCACCTTGCCTTCCTTGATCTGGCTGTCGGGGGCGGCTTCTTTCACCGAGGCGGTGACCACATCGCCCAGGCCCGCTTTGCTGCCGACGTGGCCGCTGAGCGGCAGAATGCACATCAGCCGGCGGGCGCCGGAGTTGTCGGCCACGGTCAGCCAGGTTCGCATCTGAATCATTGCAGTGCTCCGTCCATCCTACGAATGTGCCGCTAGTCCACGCGCGTGGCGCGCGCGATCACCTCGGCCAGGCGCCAACGCTTGAGTTTGGACATGGGCCGGGTCTCGACGATGCGCACGGTGTCGCCGAGGCGCGCCTCGCCGTTTTCGTCGTGGGCATAGAACTTGTTGGTAACGCGCACGACGCGCTGATAGAGCCGGTGCTGTACGAGGCGCGTCACCTTGACCACGATGGTCTTCTGCATCCGGTTGCTGGTGACCACGCCGATCTTGTGCTGGCGGCGGCCGCGGGCCGCGCCGCTTGCGGGTGTTTCACTGGCCATGGTTGTTCCTCAACTCCTGCGCGCGGAGCATCGTTTTCACGCGCGCCAGATCGCGACGCACTTCGCGGAGGCGTTTCAGGCCTTCGGCCTGACCGGTGGTGAGCTGGAAACGCAGGCGAAAAACCTGCTCGGCCAGCTCGCGCTCCTGCACGCGCAATTCGTCGGCGGTCATGTCTTTGAAGCGTTCTGCCTTTCGCGGCATCAGAATTCTCCTGCGCGAGTCACGAACTTGGTGGGGATGGGCAACTTCTGCGCCGCCAGCCCCAGCGCGCTCTGCGCCGTAGCCAGGTCTACGCCCGCCATCTCAAACAGCACGCGACCCGGCTTCACCACAGCCACCCAGCGCTCCGGTGCGCCCTTGCCTTTGCCCATGCGGGTCTCCGCGGGCTTCTTGGTGAAGGGCTTGTCCGGAAACACCCGAATCCAGAGCTTGCCGCCGCGCTTGATCGAACGCGTGATGGCCACGCGCGAAGCTTCAATCTGGCGGTCGGTGATCCACGCGGCTTCCATCGCCTTCAGGCCGTATTCCCCGAAGGCGAGAGTCCCGCCGCGCCAGGCTTTGCCCCGGCGCCGGCCGCGCTGCTGTTTGCGGTACTTCACTTTTTTCGGCATCAACATAAGTTCTTAAGAACCTCAGGGGCTAAGACCCCGGTCTCCATCTGCCGGGCATCGCTCCCGCTGCGCGGGATCGAGCCCGGCGCTACAGACCATCACTCCGAAGCGCCGACGGCCGCGGGCTGGTCCTTCTCGTGGCGGTGACGCTCGGGGATGCTCTCCCCCTGATAAATCCAGCACTTCACGCCGATCACGCCGTAGGTCGTGTAGGCCTGCGCGAAACCGAAATCAATATCGGCGCGAAGCGTTTGCAGGGGCAGCCGGCCCTGCAAGTACCATTCCTTGCGGGCGATTTCGGCGCCGTTCAGGCGCCCGGCCACGCGCACCTTGATGCCTTTGCAGCCGAAGCGCAGGGCGGAATCCACCGACTTGCGCATCGCGCGGCGGAAGGCCACGCGCTTTTCCAGTTGCAGGGCAATGGATTCGGCCACGAGCTGCGCATCGAGTTCCGGGCGGTGCACTTCCTGGATGTCGATGTGCACCTCGCGGTTTGTGCGCGCCTGGACCTCGTTCTTCAGCTTGTCGATTTCCGCGCCCTTGCGGCCGATGATGATGCCGGGCCGCGCGGTGTGGATGCGGATGACCAGCTTGTTGGCGGCGCGCTCGATCTCAATCGAGCTGATGCCGGCCGAGCGCAAACGGTCTTTGAGCACGCGGCGGAGTCCGACGTCTTCGTGCAACAGGTCGGCATATTCGCGACCGGCGAACCAGCGAGAGCGCCAGGTCTTGTTGTAACCGAGCCGGAACCCGTACGGGTGAGTTTTCTGCCCCACGTCGCCTCCTACTTCTTCGCCTTCTTCGACTTCTTCTTGGCCGGCCTGCCACCGGTCAGAACTTTGCGAGCCTTGCGCACAGCGCCGCGAACGCCCTTCTCTTCTTCGATCCGAGCCGCGGTGGCTGCGGCGCGGTCGGCCGCCGCTTCAAGGTGCTCGGTGACGGCGACCACGATGTGGCTGGTGCGCTTCTGGTAGCGATAGGCGCGGCCCATCGGCGCGGGCCGGATGCGCTTCCACCGCGGGCCGTCGTCCACAAAACAGCGCGTGACGTAGAGGTGGTCCACGTCCAGCGATTCGCCGGCATCCTCGGCTTTGCGTTCCGCATTGGCGATGGCGCTGCGCAGGACCTTCTCAATGTCGCGTGCGATGCGCTTCTTGGTGAAGCGCAGGATTTGCAGCGCGTCTTCGGCGCGATGCCCGCGGATCAGGTCGATGACCAGCCGGGCCTTCTGCGGCGAGACGCGGACGTGTTGCGCCCGGGCCACTGCCTCGATGACCGCCGGTGCCGCCAGAGGTTGTGCTTGCGTCGCCATGGTTTACGCCTTCGGTGCCGCCGGTGCCACGCCGCCAGCCGGAGCCGCTGCGGGTGCGCCCGCCGCCGCCGCGGCCCTCTCGAGCGCGGCCTTGACGCCGTGACCCTTGAAGGAGCGCGTGGGGGCGAACTCGCCCAGCTTGTGCCCGACCATCTGCTCGGTGACGTACACCGGGATAAATTTCTTGCCGTTATGCACGGCAATGGTGTGGCCGACCATCTCGGGAAGAATCGTCGAGCGGCGCGACCAAGTCTTGATGACCTTCTTCTCGTTGCGGGTGTTCAGGGCGTCCACCTTTTCGCGCAGGTGGTCGTCGATGAACGGCCCTTTTTTCAGCGAACGTGGCATGATTTCCGTTCTCTCCTACTCGCTCAACCAGCGGGCGGGCCTCCCGACTGCGTCGGGACAAGTTTCAATCCGCCCCTACATTATTCGCTCACGCGGCGCAGCTTCACCCATTGCGCGCGGCGGATTTTGCGGAACCCGCGCACGGGGCCGGGCACCAGATGCGACAGCGGGCAGAACGGACAAACAATCCGCGTGCCCATCACATTCGGCACCTTTTCCACAATCACCGCCCAGCCGGGCTTGCACAGCCGGTACAGCACCTGCTGCGGAACTGCGGCCACGTGCCGCGGCGTTGCCATTGCAGCTTTCACCGCAGGCTTCGCAACCGGTTTGGCCACCCGCTTCGCGGAAACGGGCTTGCGAGCTGCCCGTCGCCGGGCAGCTGCTCGCGATACTCGAGTTGCTCGCATACACTCACCTTTCAAAACCCGCCGCGCCGGGTTCATTCAAAATCTCCATGTCCACCTGCGGCGGACGTATCCGCCGCTACTTGCGGCGCTGCACAATCATCCGGTCCGAAGGCCGCTTCTTGCGCGTCTTGGCGCCAAGAGTCGGGAAGGACCAGGGCGTCTGCGGGTGGTTTCCCTTCACGCGGCCTTCGCCGCCGCCGTGCGGGTGATCCACCGGGTTCATGGCCACGCCGCGAACCGTGGGACGCCGCCCGCCCCAGCGCGTGCGGCCCGCTTTGCCGTAGGTCACGTTTTCGTGATCCAGGTTGCCGATCTGGCCGATCGTGGCCATGCAATCGACGTGGAACTTGCGCACCTCACCCGAGGGCAGCTTGACCAAGGCGACGTCGCCTTCCTTGCTGAGCAGTTGTGCCGAGCCGCCCGCGGCACGCACCACCTGGCCGCCCTTGCCCGGGTAAAGCTCCAGGTTGTGGAGCTGCGTGCCCGGAGGAATCAGGCGCATGGGCAGCGCGTTGCCGGGCAGAATATCGGCACCGGCGCCGGTCTGGACGGTCATACCGACCTCCAGGCCCAGCGGTTGCAGGATGTATCGCTTCTCGCCGTCAGCGTAGTGCAGAAGCGCGAGACGCGCCGAGCGGTTGGGGTCGTACTCGATCGCCGCGACCCGGGCTGGAATGCCAATCTTGTCGCGGCGGAAGTCCACAGCGCGGTAGCGGCGCTTGTGCCCGCCGCCCCGATGCCAGATGGTGATTTCGCCCCGGCCGTTGCGTCCGCCGGAGCGTTTCCTTGGTTCGGTCAACGATTTTTCCGGCTTCTCCTTCGTCACCTCGCTCTTGTCGAGCACGGTGATGAAGCGCCGTGAAGCGGTGTATGGGTTGAAGCTTTTCAGTCCCATCGTTCCCTCTTACAACTCCGGGGATCAAACCCCGGGCTAGAGATTCTCCGCGTACTCAATCATCTTCTCGCCGGCCTTCAGCCGGACGTAGGCTTTCTTCCAGTCGCGCCGGTAGCCTTCCGCGCGCCCGCGGCGGCGGAACTTGCCGTGAAAATTCGCGGTGCGGACAGCATCCACTTTCACTTTGAAAATTTTCTGCACCGCTTCCTTGATCTGCGTCTTCGTCGCCGTCGCGGCCACCTCGAAGACGAGGGTGTGCTGCGTTTCCTTCACGCCGAGACCTTTCTCGGTGATGATCGGCCGCCGGATGATCTGGTAGTTGGTCAGCGCCATCGGTTAATCCTTCTTTGCCGGCTTGCGTGCGCGAGGCTTTGCCGCTTTTCTTGCCACCGGCTTCGCCGCTTTTCTTGCCGCCGGCTTCGCCGCTTTCGCCGGGGCCGGCTTCAACTCGACGAGCGGCGCTGCGGGAGCGGCCGCAGTAACACCCGCAAGCGCGGTGCTCAGCTTCATCGCGGCGTCTTTCGACAGAAACAGGCGATCGTGCTTGAGCAGGTCATAGGTTTCCAGTTTCGCCGTCGGCACCAGTTTCACGCCGTCGAGATTGCGGCTGGCAAGCTCGAGGTTGCGGTTCGCGGCGACATCGACCAGCAGCGTGGTGCGCTCGGCGCCGAGCTGATCGAGCACCGCGCGAAAGGCCTTGGTCTTGTGTGATTCGAGCGCGAAGGCGTCCACGACCGTCAGCTTCTCGTCGGCCAGCTTCGCCGAGAGCGCCGAGCGCAGCGCGCCGAGGCGCACCTTGCGCGGCAAGCGGTAGGAGTAGTCGCGCGGCTGCGGGCCGTGCACGGTGCCGCCCTTGCGCCAGAGCGGCGAACGAATCGAGCCGACGCGGGCGCGCCCGGTGCCCTTTTGCCGCCAGAGCTTTCGGCCGGAGCCTGCGACTTCGCCGCGGCCCTTGGTCTTGTGGGTGCCGGCGCGCGCGCTGGCCAGATACCAGCGCACGGTTTCGTGCAGCAGGTTCGGGTTGACCTTGGCGGCAAAAACCGCGTCGGCCAGCTCGACCTCGCCGACCCTCTTCCCTTCGAGATTGACGACATCCACGACAGGCATAAGCGTCTCGCTCTTCGCTAGTGGCCCTGCTTGGCCTTGCGAATTTGAATGTAGCAGCCGTTGGGGCCGGGGACCGCGCCCTCAACGAGCAGCAGATTTTCGTCCGCGTCCACTTTCACGACGCGGAGGTTGCGCACGGTGGTGCGCTGATGACCCATGTGCCCCGGGAAATGCTGGCCGGGCCAGACGCGCGACGGAAACGAGCTGCCGCCAATCGAGCCGGGCGCGCGGTGGAACATCGAGCCGTGGGTGGCGTCGCCGCCGCGGTAGTGCCAACGCTTCACGCCGCCCTGGAAGCCACGGCCCTTGCTCACGCCGGTGACGTCGACGAATTCCCCGGGCTGGAAGCGGTCCACCAGGACGCGGTCGCCGACGTTGGTTTCCCCAGCCGATTCCTCGAGCTGAAACTCGTGCAGCAGGCGCATCGGCGCAACACTGGCCTTCTTGAAGTGACCCGCCATCGGCTTAGTGATGCGTTGCGGCTTGATGAATTCGACCAGACCGAGTTGCACGGCGTCGTAGCCGTCCTTGTCCTTCGTGCGCTTCTGCACGACGACGCACGGACCGGCCTGCAACACCGTACACGGCACTGCGGTGCCGTCATCGGCGAAGACCTGGGTCATGCCCAGCTTGATTCCGAGTATTCCGTTGACTGCCATTTTCTTTCCTCTGTCGCTCGCGAAACCCTGCCGGGTGTCCCCGCCTGCGGCGTGGAACCCGGCGCTACATCTTCCAAAGCCGGGCGCGACAAGTCGCGCCCCTACAAATCCCGCACCCGCCGGGTCACTTCGCGGCGTGCTCGCGGCCGAAGGCCTTGATTTCCACGTCCACGCCGGGCGGCAGATCGAGTTTCATCAACGCGTCGACCGTGTCGGGCGTGGGCTCGAGGATGTCGATCAGGCGCTTGTGCGTGCGCATCTCGAACTGCTCGCGCGATTTCTTGTCCACGTGCGGCGAACGCAGCACCGTCCAGCGGTTGATGCTGGTGGGCAGCGGGATGGGTCCGGCCACTTCGGCGCCGGTGCGCTTGGCGGTCTCCACAATTTCGCGCGTGGACTGATCGAGCACGCGGTGGTCGTAAGCCTTCAGGCGAATGCGAATTTTTTCACCGGTTGACATGTCGTTACTCGATGATCTCTGTTACGGCACCGGCGCCGACGGTGTGGCCGCCTTCGCGAATCGCGAAGCGCAGCCCCTTCTCCAGCGCCACCGGCGTGATCAACGAAATCTCCATACTCACGTTGTCCCCCGGCATCAC
>Ga0315268_10002603_pt1 | contig 20251 bp, 17 predicted proteins | sample C1_top_MG_FD_204535 | JGI IMG/M metagenome (GOLD analysis project Ga0315268, IMG submission 204535) | Sediment microbial communities from Yellowstone Lake, YNP, Wyoming, USA - C1_top | ecosystem: Environmental > Aquatic > Freshwater > Lake > Sediment | place: USA: Wyoming | collected 2017-08-01
AATGTGCACAGATCAAATGTTGTACAATAACCCAGTATCCTGCAAACATTGATCTGGTCCTTACAATCATTCATCAAGGAGCAACTTATGACTGAAAAACTGGTGCTGGTGACAGGTGCCTGCGGCGAGATCGGACAGGCGCTCATCCAGGAACTGGACAAGCAGGGTGGCTGCCGCATCATCACCTCCGACCTGGCGCCCCTGCCCGACTGTATCCGCACCATATCCACCGAACACTTCCAGGGGGACATGCTGTTCAAGATCAAGTTGTTCTACGATTACGATTTTGACGAGATCTACCACCTGGCGGCCTTCCTCTCCTCCAAAGCTGAGACCATGCCGGAGGAAGCCCACAAGGTCAATGTGGAAGGCACCATGCAGTTGCTGCTGCTGGGCGCCTACAAGTCAGAAAAACGCGGACGGGCAGTTAAACTTTTCTTCCCAAGTTCGATCGCCGCCTATGGCTTGCCGGACGCCAAGACCAAGTCAGCCGCCGGGAAGGTGAAGGAAGTGGAGTGGCTGCAGCCGCATACCATGTACGGTGCCAACAAGGTGTATGGCGAGGACCTGGGCAATTACTTCAGCCATTTCTACGGGCAACGTCACCTGGAACCGAACCCACCCATGATGCTGGACTTCCGCGCCCTGCGCTTCCCCGGGCTGGTGAGCGCTTTCACCGTGCCCAGCGGGGGTACCAGCGATTATGGCCCGGAGATGCTGCATGCCGCCGCCCAGGGTAAGCCCTATGCTTGTTTCGTGCGAGAAGACAGCAGCCTGCCCTTCATGGCCATGCCGGATGCGGTCAAGTCCATTCGGATGCTCATGGCTGCCCCGCACTTTTCCATCACCCGACCGGTCTACAACGTGGCGGCTTTCAGCATGACCGCGGCTGACTTCCGCCAGCGCGCCCTGCAAACTTTCCCGGGTGCCGAGATCAGCTTTGCTCCAAACCTGCGCCGGCAGGGCATCGTCGACTCCTGGCCGGCCGACGTGGATGACAGCCAGGCTCGCCAGGACTGGTGCTGGGAACCGGATTACAACGAGGATCGATTCTTTAACGAATACTTCATTCCTGAGATCAAGAAGAGATATAGCAAGTAAAGGATTTGCCCCCACAGTCCTCCCCCCCCCCGCAAAAAGAGGGCGCACCACAAGGGTGTGCTTCGCGAGGGTCTACGACCCGCGAACTTAGGGCGGGACAGTTGTCCCGCAAGCTGAAGGACAGATGTCCCCCAAATCCACAGGATTTGGGGGATGTGTTTTGTAGATAAGGGGGCGATGTTACTTTCTCTTCCTCAGCGCCTCTCCCATCTTCCCCAATCCCAGCAGGCTTAGAAATGCATACCCCACCCTCCGCCAGTCGCGCAGGGTGGTGGCCGGGTGCAGGCGCAACGACTTGCCATACTCTGCCAAGGACTTGCCCGGCTGCCCACCCTCCAACAGGTAATAGGCACTCAAGCGGGATGCCCCAGCCTCAATGCGCCGACGTTTCCGTTTCAGAGTCTCAGCCAGGCGGGGCTGGGACTTCATCCAATCCAGGATGAGGTACACCTCCTGGCTGAATTCGGAGGCGTGGGACACGTTCTTGGACTCGGAGTGGAAGCGCGCGGCTGACAGGGTCTCCGGCAGGTAGGTCATGCCCGCCAGTTGCGCCAGGCGCAACCAGAGTTGGTGGTCCAGCAGATAGTGAAATGATGTATCCAGCAACCCTGCTTTTTCCAACAGGTTGTGCCGCATGAAGATCGAGGGCTGCCCAATGATGCGAAAAGCCATCAAGTCAGCCAGACCCCAGTCCCCGTAACGTAGTAAATTAAGGGCTTTGCCCTGGTCGTCCACTGCCAGCACGTCCCCGAAGACCAGTCCGGTCTCCGGGTGAGCGGCGAAGACTTCCGCAACCTTGCGCAAAGCGCCGGGCAGGTAGTAGTCATCCGAATTAAGCCAGGCCACTAGTTCCCCGCTGGCGCGCTGCAGCCCCTTGTTGATAGCCTCAGCCTGCCCATTGTCCGGTTCGGAAACCCACCACGCCAGCCGGCTGGTATAGCGTTGGATGATCTCCAGGCTGCCGTCCGTGGAGTCGCCATCCACCACCAGGTATTCCAACCCCGGGTAACCTTGACTCAGCACGGAGACAAGGGTCTGTTCCAGGTAGTAGCCCTGGTTAAAGGAGGGGGTTATGATGCTAATGCTGGGTAGGCTGGAAGCAATTTCCATTATAAATTTGGTCAAAACAGGGAATCGTAATCCACCTTGGGGAAGACGGTCAGTTTGCCAGCGCGCGTGGCGTCCAACACCTGCCGACCGGCGCGCTGGTAAGCCTCAAGCGCCATGCGGTAAGCCAGTTCGGAGGTCTCCAGGTCGGGCAACTGCCAATGGAAGCCTTTGCCGAAGTATTGCGGGGCGAAATGGTTGGGGTCATCTCCCTGCGAGATGACCGTCTGGTTGGGGTTGCCGGTGCTGGAATAATTGTGGTCCACCCCGATCAAGATCACTTGCTGGAAACCCATGTGGAAAGCGAGTTGCAGCGCCACGTAAGTGACCGTAGCACCTTCCCACACCCGGCCTGAGACATCCCGGCTGAAACGCGGCCCGGTGTAACTGGTGTACAGGAAACTGGTATTGGCATCCGGCTGGAGGTGTGGATGAGAGCGCCAGGCCAGGAATTTGGGCATAACCAGGTCCTGGATCTCCCCGGCGCACTGGCGGATGACCAGGTCATTGATGGACACGAAGTAACTGGTGCTGAACCCCAGCGTGGGGAACATCAGGTAGATGCGGTTCATCCCGAAGGTGAACTCGGAGTGTAATTTTCCCAGGTCCAACTGGTTCAGGCTGGGACCGTTGCCAATGATGAAACAGCGTTCCCCCAGGTGGATATCCTTATATGCATTGAGGTGCTGTATGCTGGCGCGCCGCCAGGGATGCAGGTAAGCGCCGGGCAGTTCGGGGAGTCGTTGCAGCGAGTCGTAAGCCCGTCCCAGGCTGGCATACACCTGAGGGGGCAGCAGTTTTCTGAAGGCGGATTTCATTCAGTACTCAAGCGGGCGGTGGCACCCCCGTCCACGATCAGCGCCTGGCCGGTCATAAAGGACGACTGAGTGTCATCTGCCAGGAAATAGATGGCATGGGCGATCTCTTCCGGTCGACCCACCCGGCCATTAACCGTCCTGGAGGCCAGGTTCTCCAGCCGGGTGTGGATGTCATCCCCCTGGACGTGCGGGCGGTCCAGGCCGGCGCGCAGCATGGGGGTGTCCACCGCCCCGGGCAGGATGGCGTTGACACGGATGCCGTCACTGGCAAACTCAATGGCCATGGCGCGCGTCAGTGCCAGCATGCCGCCCTTGCTGGCAGCGTAAGCGGCATTGTTGGCGGAAGTCTGCACGGCATGCACCGAAGAGACGTTGACAATGGCGCTGCCTCCACCGGCTTTCAGCAGCGGGTGCGCCAACCGGGCCGCCAGGAAGACCGAGCGCAGGTTGGAGGCCATCACGGCATCCCATTCTTCCACGCTGGTCTCCAGCAGCGGCTTGGAGATCTGCATGGCTGCATTATTGACCAGGGCAGCCAAATGATTACTGAAACCACGCGCCTGTTTGAAGATGGCTTCCAGGCTGTCGGCCTCGGCGATGTCTGCCTGGATGAACAGACCTTCCTTGGGGAAATCCATCCCAAATTTAGCCCGGTCCACGCCGATCACCTGCCAGCCACTGTCAGCAAAGAGGGTGACCGTGGCGCGACCGATGCCACCAGCAGCTCCCGTGATCAGAACAGTCTTCTCAGGTTTACTCATAGGTTTAATCCTTTGGAAGAAATTCCCAATCCTTCCAGCAGGTTGCGGATGGTGTTCAGGTGCACCTTTTCCCAGGCGCTCGGGCTGGAGTTGGCGTTGTGGGCAGCCAGCAGGACATTATCCATTTTCATCAGGGGACTATCCGCCGGCAGGGGTTCCTGCTCAAAAACGTCCAGGGCCGCGCCGGCCAACCGGCCGGAAAGAAGAGCTTCCACCAGGGCCGGTTCATCCACGATCGGGCCGCGCGCCGTATTGATCAACACTGCGCCTCCCCGGGTGTGCGACAGGCTCTCCCGGTTGACCAGGTGATGGCTGGTCGGGTTCAAGTCGCAGTTAACGCTGATGAAGTCCGAGGCCTGCATCAACCGTTCCAGAGAGGTCATCTCCACTTCGTACTGTTTCAGGAAAGGCGGGTCGATCTGGAGAATGTCGTTGCCCAGGATGCGCATGCCGAATGTTCTGGCTCTCTGGATAACCGCCTTGCCGATATTTCCCACGCCGATCACGCCCAGGCTGCATTCTCCCAGGGCGCGCCCGGGCAGTTTGTGCCAACCTCCGGATTTGACCTCGCTGCTCATCCAGGGCAGCCGGCGTGCAAAAGCCAGCATATAACCCATCACCGAATCCGCCACCGCCTGGGTGAAGGCGTTGGGTGTGCGGAAAAGTTGGATGCCCAGGCGGCGGCAGGCGGCCGCATCGATCGAGTCCACGCCAGTGCCCCATTTGGAGATGACCTTCAGCCGCGGGGCACACGCTTCCAGGACCCTTTCAGTGTAGTAATCATCCCCGCAGATGGTGCCTTCGAACTGGCCGGCATACACCAACAGGTCGGCCTCCTCCATCCGTTCCTGAACCTGCGGCACGATCAAATTCAAGCCATAATGGTCTAAAACCGGGCGGAAGCGATCCAGTTTGTCCAGCATGTAGGGAGCCGAGAACAGGATGGTCAGGTTGGGGGTCATCTTCGCTCCAGGTCAGTGTTGGCAGGTGTTCGTAAATGGGGTGAAATCATAGATGTAAGGGATGGGCGAGAAGTAACTTTTGTCGGGCAACAATTCATAATCGGTGCCCAAGGCTTCGTTCAATGCCAGTCGGAAGGAGTTGACCGGAGAGATGGTGTTGTACAATTTACTTTCATCCGGCAGAAAGTAGGCATTGAGGATCCAAAAGCGCTTGTTATCCGGCTGCATCCAGGGACCGTGGTCACCCTGGATGATGATAATGGGCGGCACCCGCGATCGGCTGATCAGGGTTTTCAACCCCGCCTCCAGACGGGTGTTCAGGAAACTGACCTGGTTGGTGTATCCCTGGGCGTACATGGTAGAGGTGTACTTTTCTTCAGCATCCACAAACTGGGCTGGGTTGGTTGGATTCCCATCCGGTCCGTAAACAAAAGGCGGGTGGGGAGAGATGACGTGCATGAAAACGAACTTAGGTCCGGGCATATCCGCCAGGGTGGAAAGACTGTTTAGGTCAAAGGTGGTGCGGTCACGGAAGTGCCGGCTGGAAACCTGGAAGGGAACGATCACGCCGTAGTCCTCCAGCAGGCGCGCCAGCGTGGTGTTGAGCAGCAATTCTTCAAAATCGGTCATATCGCCCTGAAGTGGGTTGGGTCCGAGGAAATGGCTGGCGTCATCCAGCTCGGACCAGGGGAACCCTGTGCTGAAGGCCACCGTCTGGTAGCCGGATTCCTCAAGCATCTGGCGCACAGCGCTATGCTTGAGCAACTCGAACAAGGTCACCCGGTTGTAGGTGTCGGGTGTGAACTGTTTACCCAGGTTGGTCAGGTAGTCCATGTTCAGGGCGGTGGTCATTGAGATATCGGTGCGCATGTAGTTGCTCATGCTGCAGTCCGCCACATAAAAGCCCATCTGCTGCAGGTTCTTAATGAAAACGCTGTTATCGTACTGGTAAGCCTGCTGCAACAGGTCTTGTCGACCATAGGAATCCAGGATGATGTAATAAATATCCGGCAACTTGGCCGGGTCGCTGATGTGCACCTGTTGTGAGGGAGCCGCCTGTGCCTTCCTGCCGCCAGTCTGTAGGTGCTGCACGGAGACTGAGACAACCTGGTAGAGCGGGTAGACCAGCAGCACCAACCCCAACAAGTTCAACCAGCCACTGGCTCTGGTGAATGAACTACGCTTCCCGGCTGCCAACCAGATCGACAGGACTGCCAGCAGCAACCAGATGCCCGCCAACAGTGGGGTGGGGATAAGCAGGTGCCTGGATTTAAGGAAGGCAACCAGGTGTCCATAGGTTGAGAATAACACCACCCACAGGCTGGTGGCGATGGCCGCCCGGTGCCAGTCCTTTAAGAGCAAGCGGAAGAGTCCAAATAAAATCAGGGTACCAACCAAAAAGATCAGCAGTGGGCGCAGGACAGCGCTCAGCCGGGCCTCGTTGACGTTGTTGGCATACAGCGCCAGCACAGGATAAATGCCCACCAGCAGCGGGTACCAGAGTCGGTGAGAAAATTCTATAAAATGTTTCTTCATGTAAACCAGTTCTACCTCTTTGTCTTGAATTAATTTAATATTTTCTGCTGTAAACCCTATTTACAAAAGGTTTCTCCGATAGAAGCTTGCATTTCCGGATCCGGCGGATTGTTTTCCCGGGCAGCCTTGGTCAGCAATTGACAGGTCTGCCGTCGGATGAAAGGAATATCACCCATGATGCTCACGAAGGGAGTCAGTTGATCCACCTGGCTGGTGGCGACGTAAGCTTCCAGGAGAGGCATCCATTCGACACGCTCCAATGGACCGTATCCATTTTTCTTGGCTTCCTGCATGAGATGGATGACCTCGCTCCAATCCTTACTTTGGCGGGCCAGGTCAGCCTTTTCGTAATAATAACACCAGGTATGCTTCGGTTCCGCCCCAAAGATAGATTGTGGAGGCGTGGTGGATGGTCCATCCACCAGAACCCGCTCTAATTTTGAGTTAATGGCAACCAGCATGATGAGTGGGTTATCCTCAGCAGAAAGTTCAGGTGCCTTCCCATCCAACAGGCGCACACAAGTGCTGTCAGAAGCCTGGGCCATGACCAACAAAGACCGGTTATCAGTGTGTACCAAGTTACCGCGCTTGGTGTATTCCGAGTCGCCAGTTTGAGCAAGAAATCCCGGCAGGGTGGAATTATTCAAGATCAGGGCAGGTAATTGCACATGAACTGGCGAGCCATCCTGTCTTTGTGGATAATAGATCAGGTTGGCTGGTCCCCAGATGAGATAATCCTGGCTGGTTGGTGTGGATGGGTAAATACTGGTAAGGGTCGTTCCGGGTTGGAATTGAGGTGCCCGCCAGCTCACCTGCCACCAGAACTTTCGAAGTGCTTCGGACTGGTCTGCATAATTGATTGCGTTGGCCAGGTGGGTAGCCGATGCGAAAAAGAATATAATCCCCACCACAATCAACCTGGCTTGTTTTGAATTGATCTGATAAAGGAGTGCCGTCAAGATCATTACCGCTCCTGGCAAGGAGGGCAAGGTGTAGCGGGAATATTCATCCAGGTTAACGGCACGGTTGGAGATGATGACCGGGATGAGACCAACCAGAACTGCCAGGATGCCACCCAGTAGAAAAATCCTGGTCCATTCCGAATCAATTGGCTTTGGAGGCGACCCGGATCGATCCTTCCCGTTCCACTTGGAATTCAATAGGAATAGGACCAGGATGACCAATCCTGTCGACATTCCGATCACTGTGATGGCGTCTTTTAACCGTAAGGTGAAATACAAGTAAAACGGCACCAGCCAGGCGAAAAATACTGTACTGAAGAAACTCAACATCAGGTTTTTAAACCACCACAAGCTGATGTAAAACGGGGAAGTCAGTAATACTCCCACCTGGGCATCCACATTGGTGGCTTCACGCGTGCTGGTAAAGAAAAACAAACGCCAGACCAGGAAACCGATGGGTATAAGTGAATAAGGAGACCATTTTAAAACTGCATTAATCAGTGTTTTACGCGCCGGATTAACCATTCCATTCCTGGTTACCACCCAGATCATTAACAGGCGCAGGAATTCCAGGCCAATGTAATATTCCATCAAACCCAGGTAAATCCACCCAAGCAAGATTGCTGCGAGCAAGTACCCTACCCGGCTCAAGCGTGAAATTGCGAGCGTAGCCTTAATGGAAAAAACAATGGATAAAATGGCAAAACACAGGCTTGCCATGTGGGCCATGTAATCGATTGAAGAAACCTGTTTTAAAAAGCCTGGATACACCAGGAAAAAAAAGGCTGCCAGGAAATTGGCATGTTTGTTTTTTGACCAGACCAGGTTGAGTGTCAAAAATAATGCCAGAGAGGAAAAATAACGAAAGGCAAAGCTGAGCAACTTGTAATAGACAACCTGGTCCTTAAAGAGCAAGTAAGCGGCTGCTTGCAGGTAAGCCCGTGCTGGGCGGTCGGCCAGGAAAACTTCGTGGTAATACGCTGGTCCCTGGGCATGTCCATCAAAGATCAGGTACCAGTCATCGTAAAAAAACCCGATCCGATTGACCAGGAAAAGGTAGATCAGTCCAGCCGCGAACAATAACAATGCTGGGTAGAAGAAACGGCTTTCTTTAAATGACTTAAACCATATCCTCATAATCTTTCCTTATTCGAATGTTCCATAAGGAAGTTGCAGATGGCGAAGTCCAGTTCATCGTCAATGTCCCAGGCTTCACCGGCGTCCATCTCGAACAGCAGCGGGTGGGCACCCAGTCGGTGATGGCGTTCAAGCAGGTTCTGGCGAGTGAACAGGTAGATGCATGAGTTCTCCTCAAAGACCGGCGGCAGGTCCTGGGTTTGCAGCAACACCTGCGGGTCGTGGTTGATGGGATTTCCTTCCTGATCATATAAACGTGTCTGCAACCGCGTCACCGAGAAAAGCGAGTCATGCTGCGGTAATGCCTGCCGGTATGCCTGGATTGCTTTTTGGATGGTAGTCGCTTGCACGAGAGGGTTGGTGCTGTGGGTCTGCAGGTACAGGTCAGCCGGTACCTGGGAGGTGTCGTACAGCAAGATGTCGTTCATCGGGACTTCGTCAGCGCGCAAGTATTCCGGGCGCACCAACCGTTTCACGGTCGGAAAATATTGTTCCAGTCCCTGCAGGATGGGCTCGGAATCGGTATCCACCACCAGCGTGTCGATCTCCGGTATGCCCAGCAGGGTGGTGATGATGTAGTGAAACAGGGGTTTTCCTGCCAGCAGGCGGTAGTTCTTACCGGGAACGCGCTGGGAATGATGGCGCATGGGCACCAGGGCGGCTATCTTCATGGTCGTAGCCTCCTACTTGTCTTTTGGGTCATAGTGGATCGGTTCTACCGGGCGGGAGGCCGGGGTTTTCTCAGACAGGATGTGCGGGGGATAATTGAAGACCTGCTTGAGCCGCGCATCCACTTCACCGGTGAGATGGTAGCCCCGGTAGGTGCCCCAATATTGCATCAGGCGGAACCATAGGATCTCCCGCCAGCGCCTTCCAAGTACGCCCTCCCGCCGGGCTGAGGCCAGGTCTGATGTGGTCGAACTGCTCCAAAGCCGCAGAAAATTCCACAGGCTGAAGCGGCTGTCTGGCAGGATCTGCCTGAGCGCCAGTGCCTCGCGCTGGTGGCGGTTGTACACCTGGCGGGGAGTCTCGTCGTGCACATGGACCACCTCTGCCTCGGCGCTGTAGGCGATGGCGCCACCCTGGCTCATCAGCCAACTGCTCCAAGCCAGGTCCTCCAGGCCGGTCAGGCCTTCATTATAGGTATGTGTTTCCCACAATGATCGTCGGATGGCGGCGTTGGCGTTATGCGAATAAGGCTGACCCTGCCTGGGTTGCGAGACATCCGGGAAGTATTTCCTAAAAAACTGTTGCTCTGAATAAGTATTGGTTTCTCCGCCGCGCTGTTTGCCGTAGCATAACCCCACCTGAGGGTCGGCGAAGGGCTTAAGCAACTGCTCCAGCCAGTCGGGGTAGACCGGGTAACAGTGAGCACTGACCATCACAGCCACCTCCCCCTGGCTGGCTGCCACCCCGCGGTTGAGCGCCCGACCAAAACTAAACTCCTCCGGAAGGATGGTCACTACCTGGGTGCCATGGCTTATGGCGATTTCCACCGTCCTGTCGCTCGAGCCTGAATCGACCAGGATGACTTGTAATGGCTGAACAGACTGCTGAATTATCCCCTCCAGCAACCGGCCGATATATTTTTCCTCGTTGAGCGCACGGATGATGATAGAACAGGAGGTCATGCCTGCTCATCCTCGGCGGCGAACAGGAAAGGATTATCTTCCAGTAAGCCGGCTGTGATGGTCTTCATCACCAGTGAATCCCGCAAGGCCTGCCAGCCAAACCGCTTCAGGCGTACCACGCCTGGCACCCGCGCGGCTTGCAGGAATGCGTTGAAAGGCAGGGAAGCACAGTAGAGCAGGTAATACAGGAAGCGCCGGGCATTAACCCGGAATTCGGCGGGCACTGTGATGGATTCAACTTGCAGGAAGGACTCGGCTGATTGGCGGTGAGCGGAGGGATTGTCCGGGAAGGTCACCAGGTGGTGGGGCGTGAAGCGCGATCGTCCGGCTGCCAACACCATTTTACCCATGATGGCTGCCTCCATACCGATGGTTGAGTTGTAGATCATCAGGAACTTGGACCTGTGGATCAACTCATAGGAACTGATGCTTTCCTGGGCATCCACGAATACCAGGTTATCCAACGCATGTGGCTGCTGCGCTATAAGCCAGGTGGCCACGTTTTGTTGGCTGCGCTTGCCAACCCGTTTCTCATCCGGGTGGGCGCGCAGCACGAACAGGGTCTCGGGGTGGCTGCGCACCAGTTCCAGCACCTGGTCCAACCATGCGAACATATCACTGAAGACCACATTGGAGTGCGGCTGGCTGGTGTCGAAAATGACGTTGGAAAAGACCGCCACCATCTGCTTAAAACCGGCTGCTTTTTGCAGGAAGGCCGGGTCAAGACCGCGCATCTGCGGCCAGAAGCGGATGCCGGCCATACTGAAGTTTCCTTGCATGCGCTGTTCCAGGTAAGCGTCCAGGCGTGCGTCCTGCTCATCGCTCAGGGTGAAATCATCCGGTAGGTCCACCGGGTAAGCGGTGGCCTCACCCGTGGTGAAAAACCCGCTCAGCGGCTGCATGGCCACCTCGTGTGTGACCGAGGGGATGCCTCGTTGGCGACACAACCAGCGCACCACCGCCTCAGGGAAGAACTGGCCGTTGAAGACCAGCACCACTGCAGGTTCAACGCGCTCAAGCAGGTTGGCGAATTCACGCGCCACGTTCCAGGCTGAGAGCAGGTACTGGTTGAACAGGAAGCGGATGGATTCGTCGTCAGGCAGGTCAGTGCGGCGCAGCCGCCAGTGCAAGGATGGCAGTACCAGTTGCCCCAGGGGCAGGCTGCCTTCTTTGAAAGGGATATTGAAATTGCTCAAAGTCGGCAAGTCCAAACCCTGCAGGGCTGCCTTCAGTTCTTCATTCTCGTGATAATGGAATGGCTGAAACGACTCAGCCCAGGTGTTGATGCGCGTCTGGCGCATACAGGCGCGGCAGGGCGGCGGCTTGGAAAAATCATCCTGGTCAGTGCCCAGCACGCAACGGCACATACCCGCCATGCAGGTGAAGTGCACTACAGGCCAGCCTTGCAGGCGAATACCCCAGCCGGTCAGCATGGCAAAAGCCGCGTTCTGGCTGAGACTGTTCAGCCGGGTGGAGGCGTTAAAAATGACCACCGGGCGCCTTTCCTCCCCATCGGGGGCGTGCCGTTTCACCTGGCTTGCCATAAACAGTGTGCGCCAGTCGGTCTGCAGCCCTTCCAACCGGACGTTCAACCGGTCAAGGAATAATGACAATTTACTCTTCCCTGCTGGCCTGCTGGTAAGCGGCGCTCAGGCGCTGGATGGCCAGGATGAAGCCCTGCCCGCCGTGCTGGTGGCCACGCCAGATCTCGGGGATCATGCTGCCGTGGTAATCCTTGGCTACCCGGAAGAAGTGCACCCAGTCGATGTTGCCCTCGCCGATCTGCAGCCCTTCGCCGTCCAGGCCGGAGCCGTCAGACAGGTGCAGGTGGTCGATATACGGCAGCAGAGTCTGCACCTGGTCGTAGAAGTCCATGTGCGACCAGTTGCAATACAGTTTGGCATGTGAAGTGTCGAAGCACATCTTCAACCCCAGGGGGTCGATGAAATCGCGGATCTCGCCGGCATCCATGAAGGCATTGGTCAGCCACTGGCCTCCGAAGTACCAGGGGTGCGGCGGCAAATTTTCCAGCAGCAGTTCCACGCCTTGGTACTCCAGTGCCTGCAGCGACCGTTTCAGGTTGGCGTACAGGCTGTCCTTGTCATGGATGGGGTGGTCCAGGCTCATCGCCCCCGGGTGGATGACGACCTTGGGAATGCCCTGGAAATGAGGTGCCATCAGGCGCGTCATGTTGATGGAACGCTGCAGCAGGTTCACCGAGTCCAGGCGCTGTTTCTCGTCCAGTGAGCACATGTCCACCAGTGTGCGTTCCCAGAACTCGGGGGCATGCACCACCAGTTGGAAATCAAAGTCCCTGCCAGGGTAAGTGTCATCCAGGTCCTGGTCGGTGAAGTGGAACTCCAGCAGGCGTGGCTTGAGCACCAGCAGGTCTTCATAATCCCGGAAGCGGACGGTGAAACCCACCTGCAAAGGCAGTGAGTGTTCCAGGTCCACCACAGGCTGGACGCCCAGGTCCCTTTCCAGGAAGGGCTCATCGGCCTCGATCAGCCTCTCAGCAACGCGGCCGACCAGTTCAGGATAACGCTGCGGGGAAAGACCCAACCCGGGCCCTTTGACAGTGATCAGAGCCGCGGACAGTGCCTCGCCAGGCTGGATCTGGCGAGCTGCCACCAGGCTTTTGGCTAGTACCTCACGGTTGAGTATCTCACCCCGTGAAAAGAACTTTTCCTCGCCGGTGCCCAGCGCCTGGGCTACCTGGCGGATATCGCGCACCATCTTCTTGAAGCCCTGAGGTTCCAGGCTGGCAGCATGGTCAGGACCTTCCATGGCGCGGTCCAGGGTCAGGTGGCGCTCAACAATGCTGGCGCCCAGCACGGTGGCTACGGTTGAGACGGCGATGCCGCGCTCGTGACCGGAGTAACCCACCGGCACCCCGAATTGCTTTAACTGGCGCATGTACAGCAGGTTGATGTCTTCAAAGGCGGCTGGGTAGGTGCTGTTGCAGTGCAGCAGGGCAAACTGGACGCCGCGCTCCTTGAGGTAATTGACCGTGAACTCCACCTCGTCCGGGCGGGACATGCCAGTGGACAGGATGAGTGGTTTCTTCTTGGCAGCCAGGTGGTCAAGCAAGGGCAGGTTGGTTAGGTCGGCTGAGGCCACCTTGTAACCAGGCACGCCCAGTGTCTCCAGGAAGTCAGCGCTCTTGAGGTCAAACGGTGAGCACAGGAAGGTGATACCCTTCTTGTGGCAGTAATTCACGATCTCGTGGTAGGTACGGTCAGGTAACTCCACCTGCTGCAGGATGGGCAGCAGGTAACGCAGGGTCTTCTCGCCTGCGTTGGCATTCTCCAGGTACTTTTTGGGGTACAGGCTTTCCAGGTCACGCTTCTGGAACTTGACCGCGTCAGCGCCGCAATTGATTGCCACGTCGATCAGTTCGAAGGCCAGTTGCGGGATGCCGTTGTGGTTCACCCCGATCTCAGCGATGATGTAGGTGGGGTGACCGTCGCCGATCAGTTGCTCCCCGATCTTGATCTCTGCCATTTCTTCCTCCAGTTACAGGGAAAAACCCAGTTCCCTTAACGAAATATCACCGCTTTGCAGCAGCCGTTCTGCCCTGTGCCAGTCATCCGGTGAGTCTATGTCGATCCAGTCAGCCGGGTCGATCTCCTGCGGCAGGATGAGCTCACCGGTCATGGAATGCTTCTCCAGGATGGTGGCGGAGCGGCAGGCGTCTACGTAGCCGGTCTGCCAGTATACCTCAGGCAGCGCCTGGCGCGGCTGGTTGTAGGGTTCATCCGGGATACCCAGTTCCTTGCCAAGAGGCTGCAGCCAGCCCTCAGCCGAAATGCGCCACATCTTGAACGGGTTTTGGAAAGGTACACATACCGTGCGCACCGCGTCTGCCCGGGGGTTTTCCAACAGGCTGCGCACACAGGCGTCGATATGTGCCACCCGTCTTAAAGGGGAGGTCGGTCGCAACTGCACCACGATCTCAGGATGGTAGCCTTCATTTGCCTGCAGCCATTCCAGCGCATGCTGGAAGACGGGCAGGTCGGGAGTCTGGTCCTGGGCGAACTCGGTTGGCCGCAGGAAAGGGACATCCGCCCCATAGTGGCGCGCCACCTCGGCCATTTCGGCATCATCGGTGGAGACCAGCACCCGACTGACGGTTTTGGCAGCCAGGCCGGCTGCCACACTGTAAGCCAGCAACGGATGACCCGCCAGCAGCCGCGTGTTTTTGCGCGGGATGCTCTTGGAACCAGCCCGGGCCGGGATGAGCGCCAGCACCTCTACCATGCCGTCCAGCCTCCATCGACTACCAGGTTGGCACCGGTCATATAGGCTGAAGCCTGGCTGGCCAGGAATAACAGCGCTCCGTTCATCTCATCCCTGGTGGCCATGCGACCCAGGATGGAACGTGCCGCATATTCTTTTAGAAAAGTCTCATCATGCCCGTTGAATACCCCACCCGGGGTCAGCGCGTTCACCCGGATGTTCTTCCCGGCATAATAGGCAGCCAGGTAGCGGGTGAAGCCCAGCACACCCGCCTTGGTGACCGGGTAGTAGACCGGCTTAAAGCGCGCTGGCTGCCCCTCTTTCTGGTAAAGGCGCTGGTCAGGACCAACCAGGCCGTACATCGAGCACAGGTTGATGACCGCGCCTTGTCCTTGAGACAGCATGGGTTTGACGGCTGCCTGGGTCACCAGGAACATACCGGTCAGGTTCACATCCATGGCCTGTTGCCAGGCCTGCAGCGGGAAATCCTCGAAGGCGCCTGAGGCGCCAGGAGTATCATGCCCGGGATCGAACTTGGGGTCCAGGGCGGCCGAGTTGACCAGGATATCCAACCGCTTGAATTTACCCAGCACCTCCTGCAGCATGTCCCCCACTTGCTGTGGGTCGGTGATATTGGTTTGGAAGGCAGCCGAATTGGCGCTATTTTCGTTTAGAGCCTCACTCAACTGCCGGGCAGCGCTACCGTCCAGGTCCACCACTGCAACGGACGCCCCGGCTTCGGCCAGCGTGCGGCAGAACTCTTTTCCCAGCAGGCCGGCACCACCGGTGACCACGGCCACCTGTCCATCCAGTTTGAACTTGTCCAGTATCGTCATCTCTCCTCCAATTTCACCAGGCGTCCTTGGCGAGCCGATTGCAGCACAGCCAGTGCCAGCTTGAGCACCTGGATGCCATCCTGCAAGCTGCAGGCGGGGGATTGCTCACCACGCGCCACCGCCAGGAAATGGCGCATCTCATCCACGAACAGCGTGTTGCGTTCGAACCCGGCCGGTGGTCGCTGCACCTGGCGGGTCTCTCCGTCCGTACCCAGCACCTCCAGGCAGCCACTCTGGTTATCCCAGCGTAGGCTGCCCTGTGATCCTATGATTTCCAAATTGTGCCGGGCAGGGCGCTGCAGGTAATCCAGGTGCAGGCTGCCGGTGACGCCATTGACAAAGCGCAAGCCGATCTCGGCGGTATCCTCCACCGCAAGCTCCAGACCTTTGGAGGAGGTGAAAGCCCACAAGGACTCAACCTCACCCAGCAACATGCGCAGATAATCGAGCGGGTGGGAGAGGGTCAACACCACACCGCCACCCAGGTCAGCCCGGGCGGAATAGCCCTGGTGGAAATCCTCCCATGGGTGCCAACCGGGCAGGTATTCACCCCACTGGCAGCGCACCGAAAGAGGCTGACCAATAGTGCCTTCTTTCAATAGTTTGGCAGCCAACTGCAGAACCGGGTGAAAGCGGAAATGATAGCCTACCAGTAGGCGGCCACCGCCTTTTTGCAGGGCGGTTTTTAACTCATCCACCCCCTGCAGCGAGTGAGAGATGGGTTTTTCCATCAGAATGGAGCAGCCCGCCTCGGCTGCCGGGATGGCCACCGCCAGGTGCAGAGCAGTCGGGTTGCTGATGACCACAGCCTGGGGCCGATACGCCAGGGCGGCAGACAGGTCACTTTCGGTCGAAAAAGCGTGCAACGCCTCCTCCGGCAGGCTGGACTGGTGGGTACGGTAGAGCAGGATATCCCGTTCACCCAGCGCCAGCAGGTTTTGCAGGTGGCGGCGCCCGATCGATCCCAACCCTGCGATCAGAATCTTCACGCTTCGCCTCTTTCCCCAGTCTCACCGGGCAGCCTTCTCCAAGCCAGGCTGGGAAGCAACCGAAGGGCGACCTTTCGGTAGAGTTGACCAACTTTCCTTTTAAGTTTTACACCCATTTCGGGGCGCACCACGTACTGGACCAACCCTGATGTTGGCTGGCACAGGGCGGTCAGGTAAAAAGGCAGTATGGACGAGCGCGGCTGACCGTGTTTGCGCATGCGAACCAAGCGGTAGCCAGCTTTTCTCAATGTCTCCTTCAAGGTGTGAGCGCTAAACGCCTCCAGGTGCGCCACCTCGAAACTGTCATGCACGTATAAGTTGGGCACTTCCAACAGCAGCCAGCCATCGGGTTGCAGGACCGCTTCACGCAGGTGGATCAGGCTACCGACTGGGTCGGGCAGGTGTTCCAGCACATGAGCCAGGCTGACCAGGTCGAACCGGGCTTCACAACTGTCTTCCATTGCCTCCAGGCTGGTGTAGACATTGAACCCGCTGGCGGTGGCATAGTCACGGTAAGCCTCACCGGGTTCGATCCCTACCACCTGGCAGCCGTTCGCCTGGCTGAAAGCCTTGAGCAGCAGCCCGGCCGAACAACCTATATCCAGGAAACGCTGCACCCGCGGCAGGCTCCGCCTGGTAAAACGCAGCAGTTCTTCCGCCCGGGCAGCTTGTACCACCAGGTCCTTGGCGTTGGGACCAGCGCTGCCCTGGTACAGCGGGCGGTATTCCCTGGCGTAGAAAGTGGCAGACTCGTCGGCGCTCATGCGAGGGGATTGGAAGACAAACCCGCAGCGGGAGCACAGGCGGTTTTCCACCGGCACTTCCGCGAAGGTGCGCCGGTCGAACAGGGAGCTTTCGTTCCCCTGGCACAGCGGGCACAAGATCACAGTTTCAGGCATGCGCTTCTGGTTTGCAGTCTTTCATGAGTTCAATACCTCGGTATACCAATTTCTCAGTTTTTCTGCCCGGTCGGCTGGGTTGTGTTCCTGGCGGATGCGTTCCAGGGCCAGTTCGCCTTTAACACGGATCGAACCCGGGCCCGCCAGGATGGACCGCAGTGCAGTCTCCAATCCATGGCTGATAGCCTGGCTCAACTTCTGGCGCTCCTCAACCGACCCATAGCGGGCTTCACCCAGATCATTCTTCGGAACCGGGATCAGCCAGCCAACCCGTTCATTATTGATCTCGGGCAGGGCGCGCACATCCGTGCTGATCACCGGGCAGCCGGAAGCCTGGAACTCCAGCATGGAATAACCGTAACTATCGGCGTGGGTGGGCAGCAGACCGACCTGGCTGCTTTTCATCAATGCCAGGACTTCAACGTTGGACAGGAGCGGGTAATATTCGATCCAATCCATATTTTCATGCACCAGCGCCTGGTAGCGTTGAACATCCAATGGTGTTTCCCGGGTAGCATAGTCCTCGATCTTGAAGGAACTGATCAATACCAGTTCCAGACAGTCGCCAAGTTCATGGCGCAATTTCAATAGAGTATCCACGATCTCACGGCCACCCTTCCTGAAGAATGCTGAGCCTGCGAACATGAGGCGCAACCTGCCGGAAGAGCTGGACGGTTTGTCATCGTAGCGGGTCAGCTGTTGAGCCTGTCCGGGATGCAAGATGACCAGTTTCTTCTCGATCTCCGGTTGATATCCCGGAAAGCGTGCCAGCAAAGCCCGCTCAAAACCAGCACTGCATGTGGACAGGGCGATCAGCCGCTGGCAGGCTTTGCTGGCCAGTGCTTCCAGCCCCCGGTGCACCTTGTCGACCCCTTTCGAATCTAATTCCTCCGGTCGCAGGGCACCTCGGAAGCGAGGTACCAACGTTTCAAAACTGGTAATCCATGGCTTGCGGGTGTAACTAATGGCATTGAACAGGTGCACCAGGTCCACCTGGTTCAAACCCAGGTCGTTGAACTGGTTGTTCAGGTTAAAGGTTGTGATCAGGTTGCGGCCAGCCAGCCGGTTCAATACCTGGGCTGAGCGGTTCACCCAGGAGAATAAGTCCTGGAGCGGTAGGTACTCGGCTTCCGGGACGATCCCCACGATGCTGCGAGCAGTGGAGTAATGCTTAAAACGAAATGAAGCCACGCCGATTCTCATCGAATGGACCTCACAATGCACTCGGTGAGTGTGTGAGCTATTAGAAACACCTGCTTGATTTCCATGGTCGGCATCTTGTTGGATCACCAAAGGATCACTTTTATAAAACAGTCCTGGAACCGAATTTCCGAATCTGCTGCCAGCCATCCATGAGCAACCGGTCGGGCTGCAGCAGGAGTAAATACAAGCCACCCAGGAAAAAGGCAGCCCGGTGGGCTTTGTATTTAGTGATGTAACTTTTGATCTTTTCGTAGGTGTAGGTGCGTGTCTCGCGCTTTTGAAATGCATTAAGTTGATTCAGTTTTTCAAAGGCGCGCTGCGCCTGGTAGACCGTGCGAACAGCCGGCATGTGGACCCTTGGGTCGGAGACCGTGATGCGCTGCACAAAATAGAATGCACGGATCACCTGCTCCGCCACCGGCCGGCCGAGCAACCGTTCATAGGCCGGTTGCACAAAACGGATGAAATTTGTGCGCTGGTCATCAAACCGAGTGGTTGAGATCTGTTGGTCGTGCAGCCGGTAGTAGAACAGGCGCTCCTGGAGGTTGGCATACAAGTATTCGAAGTTTCCTTTAACCCAGAAGGCATAATCATCGGAAGGTACAGCCTGCTCAGCCTCTTCAAATCCTGAAAAGCCATGGTAATAAGATGCTTTCATGAGCACAGTCGGATTATGCAGGATGCACCGGTAAAACATCAAGTAGCGGATGACCAGCGGATCGGTGGGGTAGATGACCGATTGGCCGGTCAGCCTGCCGCCTGAGTCCATGAAATCCAGAGAGGTACCCAGGACGTCGATGGACGGGTGGGATTCCAGGTACTGGTATTGGACTTCAAGCCTGTTGGGCAGGCTGATGTCATCCGAATCCATGCGGCCAATGTATTTCCCGGTGCAGTGAGGCAGGCCGGATTTGACCGCAGTGGAAATTCCCAGGTTGGTTGGGTGGGAAATGAATTTGATCCGGCTGTCCCTATCAGCAAGTTCTTTGACGATCTTGCCTGAATGGTCGGTCGAGCCATCATCGACAATGACGAACTCAAGATTGCGATAGGTCTGGTCCAGGATGCTTTCAATGGCTTCACCGACAAAGCGTTCACGGTTGTAAACGGTCATCAGGACACTGATCAAGTCATCCCCTCCCGGATTTGTAGTCGGAATGGGCGTGCCCGTTGGGGTAATTCGCCCCTCGGGAAGGGTGAAAGTCATTTACCCTGCTCCTGCTGGCTGCTAAAGAGCACCTTGTGAAGCCGGTTGTAAAGGTATTGTAAAAAGCGGCGTACTGGTGGGCTCTGGATGAAACCACCCGGCTTTTCCGGGAATTTCTCCGGCTGTGGGCTTTGGCGGGCAGAAATGTCGAAAGTCTTTGAGACGGCAAAGACCTTTTCATCCAGAAGGTTGCCCAGCAGCAAAGTGACCGGCGGCTCGGTGCTCAACCGCAAGTATCCCAATTCATCTATCCGGCTTTCCAATTCGACCATGCGACCCATCAACAAGACGTCCTTTTCCCTGGGCAGAGCCTCCAGAAGTACATCCCTCTGTGCCAGGAACTGGTGATGACCGGAGGAAGCCAGGGCATTGATATCGTGGTAGGTAAAACGCATATCCTGCAGCCCTTTCACTTCTTCCAGGTACTGCTCCCAGGTACGGCCCATGTTTTCTGCATAATGCTGTTCGATCTCCCTGGAGACCAGCTGGCCGCGTTCCACCAGGACATCGGCGCGGCTGGCAAAGGCTTCCAGGCTGCGGGTGCCATATCGCAAATGTGAGCGGATATAAAAACCGGTTACCAGACCCACTTTTGGGTAGGTCTCCATGATGTTCATGTGCGTCTCCAGCCAGCCGGGCAGGAAAAAGATATCATCATCCGTGTAAGCCACCAGCTCGCCGGGTGCGGCGCTGAAGATCATGCGCAAGGCGGCCAGCTTGCCCACATTGTGGCGGGAAAGAAGCAAGTACTGGATCTTGTCTTCCTTGTGCAGCGCCTTCAGATGATCCACCATCTTGGGGCAACTTCCGTTGTCAAAGACCAGCAGGTCAAAGTTGGCTGGTGTATTGGTCAGCAGGCTTTC
>Ga0315268_10002605_pt1 | contig 20246 bp, 23 predicted proteins | sample C1_top_MG_FD_204535 | JGI IMG/M metagenome (GOLD analysis project Ga0315268, IMG submission 204535) | Sediment microbial communities from Yellowstone Lake, YNP, Wyoming, USA - C1_top | ecosystem: Environmental > Aquatic > Freshwater > Lake > Sediment | place: USA: Wyoming | collected 2017-08-01
TCGTCTATATCATTGCCTCCTTTCTGTGTACAGTCGGTTGTCCGGACAACGCTTCAAATGATAGACGATAATTCACCGCACACTGCAACGCTTGTAAAGGAGGACAACCACTTTCATTCAGCCGGTCTACACTACAACTGGATTCTGGCCTCATTCTAGCACACAATACCCGGCAGCGCCGTTTGCGTTTTGTTGCAGTTCCATGACAGGTGTGTTGAGAGAATATGTAGAGTCGCAGGACTGCAGTACTAGTGGCGGCGCTGGAGCAAAGATGGCTGGTTATCATCGAGTCAGTTGCGCAATCATCTCACCCAGCCGTCCCATGGAGCGCTCTGCCTCATCGGACCAGAATGCCGCGTTGAGGCGAATAAAGTTGCGGTACTGATGCGTGGCCGAAAAAATGTAACCGGGCGAGATCGTGATGCCGGCCCTCAAAGCCAGCTTGTACAACTCTAGCGAGTCTACGGACTCGGGCAACTGAACCCACAGCACGAATCCGCCCGAAGGGCGGGTGACCCGGGTACCCACCGGAAAGAAGCGCGTGACTGCCTGTGACAGCAGCGCTACGTAGCGCGCGTACACGCGGCGGATGCGGCGCAGATGGTGATCGTAGGCTTTAGCCACCGTGGGGCATTGTCCGGAGAAGTAGAGCTCGCCGCGCACGTCATTTTCAATCAGAGGGATGTCGCGTGCGGCCAGCAGCTCCACCAGCTCTTTTTTGTTCTCGTCGGGCATGCAACTGCCCAAGGGGTTGTTAAAGTTGGAGATGACCGCGCAGGCATGCACGGGTGTGTGCTCGATGGCGAACTGCAAGGCGTCAAGGCTGATCCCGTCGCGCGGATGCGTCGGTATCTCGAGCGCCCGCAGCCCCATTGATTCCATGGCCTCCAGCACGCCGAAATACGTGGGGGATTCAATCGGAACGGTATCCCCAGGACGGCAAATTGCGCGCAGGGAGAGACTGATGGCTTCGCAAGGTGGTCACCTGCGTCAATGGGATGCTCTTGATAACGCAAGAAGGTGACTATAAGGATTACGTGTTGTCGCCAGGACAAGAGTTTGTCGTCACACGGCGCGGGCTGGTGTTGGCGCAAGCTATCGGCAACGCCTTGGTGCGTGTGAGGTCGTGACGCCGAGATCCGAACCGTAGAGTTCAGAAGTGAACTCGTTACCGCCCATACGGCGCACTCGCCGTCGGGCGGTTTTTTGCTTATAATCAACACGTAGGTTAAAATCTGTGCTGATGCCGGCGAGCTCAGGTTCCGCCGAGGAGGAGAATCCCATGTCAGAGAACACGCTCGAAGTTCACGACCCCACCATCCTTGCACGGGCGCGGACGATACTGGACGCCTGCAAATCGGCCAAGGAAATGCAGCAGGCCGTCTTGGACGCCGTCAAACGCAACGAGGAGTGGCGCGGCAAGCAGTGTATCAACCTGCTCGCCCCGGAGGCGCCTACCAGCCCAACCGTGCGGGCGCTCTTGTCGAGCGAAGTGGGCATTCGGGCGGCAGAGGGACACATTGGCGCGGTGAACCGCTGGTTCGTGGGGACCCAGTACATTGACGAGATTGAAGCGTTGTGCATGGAGCTGCTCAAAAGAGTCTTTAGCACACGCTACGCCGACCATCGGCTGATGGGTAGTATGCTCGGCAACATGGCCGTCTATACCGCGCTGACCGAGCCCGGCGACGTGATCATGAGCGTGGCCCAACCGGTGGGCGGCCATTCCAGCAATCGCCCGGATGGGCCGGCCGGAGTGCGCGGGCTAAAGGTCGTTGACATCCCATTCGACCCGGTCGAGCTGGAAGTAGACCTGGATTTGTTCCGCAAGATGGCCCCGCTCGTTCGGCCCAAGGTCGTCACCTTGGGGGTTTCCATGACGCTGTTTCCATTTCCGGTGCGAGCCATGCGTGAGGTGATCGCGGAATGGGGCGGGCACATCTTTTTCGACGGGGCGCACCAGCTTGGCTTAATCGCGGCAGGTTATTTCCAGGACCCGATTCGCGAAGGCGCAACAATATTGACCGGGTCGGCAGGCAAGACTTTTGGCGGCCCACAAAGTGGGATCATTGTCTGGGATGACGCGGAGCTGACGGCGCCGATCACGCACGCCATCTTCCCGGTGCTGGTGGCGACGCATCAGGTGAACCGCGTTGCAGCGTTGGCTGTATCGGCCGCAGAGATGCTCGAATTCGGCAAGGCGTACATGGGGCAAATCGTGCGCAACGCCAAGGCGCTGGGCGCGGCGCTGCACCGCCGGGGCATCCCGGTCCTCGGCGCGCACAAGGGCTATACCGAGACCCAGCAGGTCATTGCAGACGTGAGGCAGTTCGGCGGAGGGCTGCAGGTGGCGCAGCGGTTGGCCCGCGCCAACCTGATCACCAACAAGAACCTGATTCCCAGCGACAAGCCGGAAGACTGGGATAGGCCGGGCGGGTTGCGGATGGGGACGATTGAGGCGACCCGGTTGGGAATGCGCGAGGCCGAGATGGAGCAGATTGCAGGCTTTATCGCCCGGGTGCTCGTCGAAAAAGCCGCGCCTGAAGACGTGCTGGAGGACGTTATCGAGCTCAGGCAGCCTTATCAGACGCTGTATTACTGCTTCGATAACGGCCTGCCAGCATAGACCATCGGGAATCCGGCAACACGAGACCCTTGCGCTGTATGAAGCATTGACGCGCGCTTGGCCCTTGCCTCGTCGACTATCTTGAGGATTGCATCAACGACCGCTTGGGGCTCATCACGCTGGATATTGTGCCCAGCCCTGGCTGCCACACGATGCGTGCTGTTCGAGGAAAGTCCCACCAACTCGTTTTGTAGTTCCAACCAGACCCCCTCCACTGTGGCGTTCAGCTCAGGCGGCAAACCCAAAGGATTGGCCCGCGGGCTGCGCGTCAACACCACCAGCGGTAACTCGCCTAGTGAACCCAGGGCACGCACCTGCGCTGAACTGGCTTCTATATCGAGCCCTTCCCGATTTTGAGCAGGCTCCTTTTGGACGTTCAGATATTCTCGCAGCCACTTTAATCTCTCGCCTTCATTGGGCGATGCCGGAGGCAGGCGATCTAGCCAGCGAGCAAACTGATCGGGGTGAGACGAATCTACCAGCACCATGCCGGCCACGTCTTGGGGGTATCGGGAGGCGTATAGGCGGACGTGCAGACCGCCGATCGAATGTCCAACCAGGATGTACGGTCCGCCGATATGGGCCTCGTCCAGCAGCGTGTGCAAATCATCGGCAATGTCCTGACTCGTTCGTGGCTTGGGGGCAGCTCCGCTGCGCCCCAGATTCGCGCGGTCATAGACACAGATGCGCGTAGAGGCAGCGACTCCTTCTATCACCTGATCCCACGTGCCACTGGTGGCGCCAGGCTCGTTCAGCCCGGCCTCCACAATCACCGTGGGCGACGCTTGATTCAGGCAACGATAGAACAGCTTATGGCCGCCCACAACCACCTGGTCGGAAGGTTGGGGGATGGGTGTGGATGGCGCTAGAGTTACCGCAACTGGAGGTCGCGTCGTCGTTGAGGTGGGCGCGGCAGCTAGTGCCGGTGGAAGTAGCGTTGTCGCTGCCGTGGGTGCGGGAGTTGCCGCAGGGGGAGGTGGTGTTATTGTTGCAGTGGGCGCGGGAGGCTGTCCGGTGCAGGCTGTTAGAGCAAAGACCATCGCGAATAGACACGTGAAAGAGTGCAAGATGCGATGTGGCATGAAACTCCTCCCTGGCTCGTCTGACAGTGCGGTCGCCATTGTGCTCCCAAGCATACACCTGACTGTTGACATTCGTCAAGCGAAAGGCGGAGATACATGCGCCGGGGCAGGTCGCGCTTATCTGCCGGAACCGCGACAGCCACGCTCGCGCCCACGTCAGACCTGGACGGCCTTGACGCCAGGGAGGGCTTTACCGTGATGCTTCGGCCCAAAAGACGGGCCTCAGCACGACTTTAGAAAGGCTGTGAGTCGCACCCGTTTGACGTTGACAATGCCACTGATTTTGGCTATAATATAGCCAGAATGCATCACGAGATCATCTTTTCGCCCGAAGCGATTGAGGACTGGCACAGCCTGACGGCAAATCGGCGTGCAGTCGTGCGCGATGCGATAGAAAGGCACTTGCGCCATACTCCTATCCATGGGAGCAAGAGTCGCATCAAGCGTTTGCGGGGTATTTCTCGTCCACAATACCGGCTGCGGGTAGATGACATTCGAGTTTTCTATGACGTGTCGGAAGGGACGGTCGAAATCTTGGGTATTGTTTTAAAATCAGAGGCTGACGCCTGGCTGGAAAGGGCAGGTAAATAGAATGAAACAAATAGCACTGGCCGACGTAAAAAACGGCTTGTCAAGATATTTACGGCTTGCGGAGAAAGAGGAAATAATCATCACCCGGCATGGCAAGCCCGCTGGCTTGCTCATCGGATTCCAATCAGAGGATGATTGGTTTGATTACCGATTGGAGCACGACCCACGTTTTTTGGAACGCATTGCGGCGGCGCGGCAAAACCTACGGCAGGGGCAAGGGGTAAGAATAGAAGACCTTGCAGAATAAAGGCCAATCCCCACAAGTGGGACAACGGCCCTAACCTCAACACGGTTCAGATATTGATCCCATCGAGGTATTGGGCGGTGGCTTGCCCAGTCGGGCAGTCTCGATTGTGATCGAGTGGCCTGCGTTGCACCAACGCGAATTGAGAGACAATTGGCGCTGGCTGCAGATGGATCAACCGGCCCAGAAAATACCACCTTTGCGCTAAATGGGCAGCCGCTTCTTTTAGCGTACATTGCCAGATGCATAACCGTTCAATCAAACGGAGGCAAAAATGATCGAGAACAAGACGCGCGACATTTGGAGATTCTTGGGAGGCCTTTTCCTGATCGGATTGGGCATCCTCTTCCTGGTAGGACAGTTTCTAAGGTTTGACGTGTGGCATTACCTTTGGCCACTCTTTATCATCGGTTTTGGGCTGCTGTTCTTTGTCGGAATGGTGACGGGCGGCAAAGCGGCCGGAGGGCTGGCGATTCCGGGCAGTCTCTTTACTATGCTGGGGCTTATTCTTCTGTACCAGAACACCTTCAACCATTGGGCCAGTTGGGCTTATATCTGGTCGTTGCTTGCGCCGACGAGTATCGGCATCGGGATGATGCTCTTTGGGCGGTGGAGCGGTCACCCCGATTTGGCCCGGACCGGGAGAATGATGACGATCATCGGCTTGATCATCTTTGTGGTTCTCGGCGGCTTTTTCGAGCTCTTGATCGGATTCGCCGGCGTCGGCTCGCCTGGCCGAATCTTGTGGCCGGTGCTGCTGATCTTGCTGGGGGTGTTCATCCTCCTCGGCCGAGGATTTGACTGGCTCAAAACCACAACGCCCACTCCGCCGGCAATCACACCGGCCTCGCCCCCTGCAAAAACGCCTGAAGAGGCCGCCAGCACGAATGAAACAACTCCACCTAGCCAAGCGTGAACTAGTAAGACCAAGAGGTAACCATGAATCAGAATCGAACTGATCAATCACCACGCCACGTGCGCGGGCTTTTCTGGCCGATCTTGTTGATCGGCGTCGGGGTGGTTCTACTACTCTCCAATCTGGGAGTGCTGCCAAAAGACCCATGGCTGTTGCTCTGGCGATTGTGGCCTGTGATCCTTATCGCCATCGGATTGGATGTCCTGCTAGGGCGACGTGGTATGTGGGGCGGGCTGGTGAGCGCAGGATTGGCGATCTTGGTCGTCGCGGGCGTCGTGGCATTCCTGTTCTTTGCTCAGAACAACCCCGCATGGCTGGGCACATCCCCATTTTTCGGTGAGACAGCACTGCGCACCGAACACGTCGCCCAACCACTTGGACAGATCCGAAACGCCGACGTGGCGATCCATTTCCCGGGTGGTGATGGCTATTTGGGCGCACTCGGCGACTCGTCCAACTTGATCGAGGGTGACGTGAGTTACTATGGCAACCTCATCAACTCAGTGTCCAGCAGCGGCGACAATGCGCGTGTAGAACTGAGCAGCGAGTCTGGTGGTATCAGTCCTTTCTTTGATTTTGGACGGCAAAAGTGGAATCTCTCTCTGAACCCAGGCGTCACCTATGATCTTCGATTGGAGCAAGGGTCGGGGTCCAATACATACGACCTGAGCAAGCTTGCACTGCGCTCACTCTCGCTCGATATGGGATCGGGCCACGGCGAAGTAAACCTGCCATCGGCTGGCCAGTATGCGTTCAAGATCGACGTCGGCTCGGGCAGCTTGAATGTGCGAACACCGGAAGGCTTCAGCGTGCGTGTTCAGTGTCACATCGGCTCGGGCTCTTTAGGCGCGCCAAACTTGCGACAGGTGAGCGGCGGCCCACGTGATGGGGTGTACGAAAGCGCAAACTTTTCCCAGACCGGCTCGTATGTCGTCATCAACTTGCAAATGGGCTCGGGCAGTGTAACCATTCGCTAAAAAATCAGATAGACAGCAAAGGCGAACTGATACAGCAAGAGCTCTTGGATTTGCTAGCCGCCCGCAAAGGGCATTTCAGACTCGAATCCGGGCATCACGGTGACTTGTGGCTCGATCTCGATCTAGTGTTTCTGCGACCGAGCCATGTTCGGCGATTCGTCGTCGAGCTAGCGGATAGGCTTTCCAGATATAACCTCGCGGCGGTGTGCGGCCCCCTGGTGGGCGGCGCATTGGTAGCGCAGGCGGTCGCTTTTGAGCTGGACGTGGAATTCTATTACACTGAGCGATTCTTGCCCCCGCAGCCGAACGTTTTGTATCCCGTGGAATACCGGATCCCGAACGGTCTGCGCAAGCGGGTCCGGGGAAAAGACATCGCGATCGTGGACGATGTCATTAATGCAGGCTCGGCGGTACGCGGAACTTTAGCAGAGCTGCGATCTTGCGGCGCAAGGCCCGTGGCTATCGGCGCGCTGCTCGTGCTGGGCTCTTTGGCTCCTAGCTTTTTCGCAGACCAACACATTCATTTGGAAAGCCTGGCGTCACGTGCAAGCGGTTTGTGGGCGCCCACGGAATGCCCGCTGTGCGCCTCCCAAACGCCGCTGGAAGACGTCGCCGCTTGAAGAAGGAATAATGAACACGGACACGTCCGCAGCACCGGCTACATGGAAGCTGTCGAGATAACGCGCAATATGAACCAGTATCGGCGTAGACGCAATACCAAGCTATTGGGGGTACTGATCCTTCTAGGGATCGCCTATGGCTGTTTGCTCTATTACTTGCCTACGCTAACCGGCAGGGATAAGCTGGACGGGAGCATCGGCGTAATGCTCGGCCTATACATCTGCTCGCATCCAACAGCCAATGTGCTGGACATCTTATTTTTCGGGCGTATTGTCGGGCACCCGGGTTCGTCGAGGCGGTCTGATGTTTTGTGGATGACGCTGAATCTTTTGACCCTGCTGGTCGGGTCCATTGTCATTTTCATCGGGACGACACGATTCGTGAGTGGAGCCGCTTGAATGTGGGCTGAGCAGACAATTCTTGAGAGGAGAAGCCATGTACCAAACGAATATGTATGAAGGCATGCTGGCGGAAACCATCGCACTTGACGGCAGTCATGGGGATGTCATCAATGCCTATTTTGCTCGACCCCTCGGCCCTGGACCCTTCCCGGGTATGGTCGTGGTCCACCACGCACCCGGCTGGGACGAATGGTACCGGGAAGCCACACGCAAGTTCGCCCATCATGGTTATGCGGCGGTCTCTCCGAATCTCTACTACCGTGAGGGCCATGGAACACCTGAAGATGTGGCAGCTAAAGTGCGCGGCGCGGGGGGCGTTCCGGACGATCAAGCTGTGGGCGATTTCGAGGGGGCGATGCGATACCTGCGCTCGCTGCCCTACCTCAACGGCAAAGTAGGCATTTTCGGCACCTGCTCGGGGGGCCGCCATGCGTTCCTCGCAACGTGTCGAGTCAAGGGTTTTGATGCCGCCGTGGACTGCTGGGGCAGGCGTGTGGTGATGGCCAAGGAAGACCTCACTCCCAGGCAACCCGTCGCCCCGATTGAATACACTCAAGACCTATCCTGTCCGCTCCTGGGCCTCTTTGGCGAGGAGGACAAAAGCCCGACGCCGGAACAGGTGGCTCAACATGAGCGGGCACTTGGGCAACATGGCAAGACCTACGAGTTCCACATGTACCCTCAAGCCGGCCACGGCTTTTTCTACTATGATCGGCCAAGCTATCGGCAAGAGCAGGCGGTGGACGGCTGGAAAAAGATGTTCGCCTTCCTTGAAAAGTATCTCGGCACGCCAGGTAAGTCAGAATCGTCTGCCAGTTGAGCACAGAACGAGGAGCGAAGATGTGTACCATGATCGTCAGGCAGGTGGAGATAGAGGGGAGCGGCAAAGGAACGGGCGGCTGGTTCGCCGTGCGTCAGGCGAACGTATCGTATGACCATCCCTTCAATGCGCGGCTTGAACATGCGCTCAACATTGACTTTGTGAATGAGGCTCAGGGCCCGGGGGCGCGGGTCGCGGTGGAGCTCAGCGCCGAGTCAGCGCGGACCCTGGTGGAAACTATACTGGCTGTGTTGGCCCGGGCCGAGGCAGGCGGATTCCTGGAGAGACCCGCCAGCGCGGAGCACGGTTGATGCGGCATCATGATAGAGTGGTTTTCCGCCGGAGAATGACAGACTGCGTTGGTGAAGGGCTTTAGCTCAGACTGACGGGCTGCTCTAGCGGTTGCCGCCCGCTAACCGGCTGGCAGCCGGCAAACGCCGCAGCGTGCTCATGGCCCAGACGCCGACCGCCGGACCTATCGCCAAAAACGCAAAAGCCCACCGCCAGCTCACCCACAGTTCCAAGGTCGGGATCAGCCGAATGGTGACGAGCGTCAACAGAAAGCCGAGGCTGGTTTGCATCGTCAGCGCCGTGCCGGTGTATTCGACCCGGCACAGCTCGCTGATACAGGCAGAAAACTGCGCCGAGTCAGCCACGACCGCCAGGCCCCAAATCAAACAGACGACGACCAGCCACAGCGGATTGCCGCCAAAGAACAGCCCGACCAAGACCGCGCACGCGCCGCTGGTCAGCATCGAGGCACTGGTGATGATCGTGCGCCCCAACCTGTCTGCCAGCAGGCCGGCGACCAGGCTCCCGATCCCGCCCACGCCGATCACTGCAAAGGCCGACAGGCTCGCCCATATCGGGCTGATGCTGGCGACCTCGAAAGCGGCCAGCAGAAAAACCGGCACCCACGCCCACATGGCATACAGTTCCCACATGTGGCCGAGGTAGCCCAGGTTCGCCAGCACGATCTCACGCTCCCGCAGAATCGCTCCGACATATCTCCAGTTGAAGCGCGGGGACGCAGTCCAATAGGGGCCTTCGTCCACGAAAGCTGCAGCCAGCAGCCCGCCGACCGCAGCCAGCCCGGCCGCAAGATACAACACCAGCCGCCAATCTCCCATGCCGCCCAATGCATTGAGGAGGTGCGGCGCCGCCGAGCCGAGCGTGAGCGCACCCACCAGCATCCCGATCCCCAGCCCGCGATCCTGCTTGGTCCATGTCGCCATGATCTTCATGCCGACCGGGTAGACACCAGCAAGGAACAGGCCGGTAGCAAAGCGCAATACGAGCGCCAGCCCTATCCCTTCCGCCAGCGCCGGGATCAGCGCAGTCACACATGCGGCCAGCAGCGCCGACACCGTGAACAGGCGGCAAGCCGGAATGCGGTCGGCCAGGTTGAGCACCGCCGATCCGAACGCGCCGGCAACAAAGCCGATCTGCACGGACATGGTGAGCCACGCACGCTCGGATTCGTTCAATGCCCAGGCCGACGAGAGGGCCGGCACCACCGCCGAGGCCGAAAACCACACGGCCATGCCCAACAACTCGGCGAGCGACAAGAGCAGCAAGGTGCGCCACTTGGCTTGTGGAGAACTGGTCGGTTTCACGATCATGCTTTACCCTCAGAGTCTGGCGGTGATCAGGGCAAGAGCCGCTGGACTTGCAATCAAAAAAGGGGACGGTCATCCTTTGGGCCATCCCCCTTCAGTTGTGGTGTGCGCTGTCGCTACAGCAGTCCGAAAGCGTGCTTGGCGCCTCGCAGCGTGCTCTTCATCAGCATCGCAATCGTCATCGGGCCGACGCCGCCCGGCACTGGCGTTATGGCCGCCGCGATCTCTTTGACCGCGTCAAAATCCACGTCGCCCACCAGCTTGGCCTTAGGCTTGCCGGTCTTGTCACTGATGGCCGGGGTGCCGTCGGGATTGAGCACCGGGAGGCTGTTCACGCCCACGTCAATGACGTAAGCGCCTGGCTTGACCATATCGGCGGTGACGAACCTGGGCTTGCCGATGGCGGCCACCAGGATATCGGCCTGGCGGCACACCTCGGCCAGGTTTTGCGTCTTGCTGTGGCAGATGGTCACCGTCGCATCGCGGCCCAGGAGCAGCAACGCCACCGGCAGCCCTACAATGTTGCTGCGCCCCAGCACCACCGCCCGGCTGCCGCTGATCTTGGCGCCGACGCGGTCGAGCAGCTCGACGACACCCGAGGGCGTACAGGGCGCGAACAGTGGCTCGCGGCCCTTCATGCCCAGCTTGCCCACGTTGACCGGGTGAAAGCCATCTACGTCTTTGTTAATGTCCACGGCGTTAAGGATGACTTCTTCATTGATGTGCTTGGGCAGCGGCAACTGCACCAGGATGCCGTGGACCTTAGGATCGGTGCTGAGCTGGTGAACTCGGGCAAGCAGCTCATCCTGCGACACATCCTCCGGGAATTCAACCCCAATGGATTCGATGCCCAGTTCCTGGCACGTCTTGCGCTTGCCCGTGACATAGCTCACGCTGTCGGGCCGTGCGCCCACGAGCACGGTCGCCAGTCCCGGCACCAGCCCCTGCGCGCGCAATTGCGCGACCTCTGCCTTGACTTGGTTGCGAATAGATTCGGCAACTGCCTTGCCGTCTATAATGGTAGCTGTCATGTCTGGTTACCTGATAATACTGTGTTAGGGTGACTGGCAAGCTGTCGGAGAACCTCTGTAGCATAGGGCCTCGTGCCCGTCGCCCACGAGGGGCCAGGCTACCTCTCCGACAGGCTGCTAGGCCAGGGCGAGCAAATACTCGTAGGCCGTAAGCGACGCCTTAGCGCCTTCGCCGATGCAGATGAGCACCTGCTCGGCATGGACATCCGTCACGTCACCTGCCGCAAAGATGCCGGGTTGGCTCGTGCGGTTGCGGCTGTCTACCACGATCTGCTTTTGTTTGTTGAGCTTGACCAGGTTGGCCACCAATTCCGAGTTCGGGATCAGCTCGAGCTCGACGAACGTCACGTCCACCGGCAGGTCTTTTTCTTCTTTGCCCTTGGCGACGACGATGCTCTTGGCATAAGTCCCTTCGCCCTTGACTTCCTTGACGCTGTAACCCTCCAGCACCGTGACGCTCTTGGACGCCTTTAGCTTTTTGCCCATGGGATTATCCAGCAAGCTGGCCGCCGGGAGGATCAAGTACACCTGGCGCGCGATTTGCGACAACTCGAGCGCGCTCTTGAGACCCAGCTCGCCCTCGCCCACTACCGCCGCCGTGCGGTCAATGAACAGCGGCGCATAGGACACGGCGCTATAGGCCAACCCACGGAAGCGATACTTGCTCTCGCCGGGAACATTGAGCCTGACGGGCGTCGCGCCCGTGGCGACGATGAGGGCTTTGGCTTCGTACTGATGCCCTTCTTTGGTCGTCACCGCATAGCCGCCTGTGATGGCCTCCACCTTCTCGCCGTGCTCCAGCTTGCGGGCAAATTCCAGATATTCGATCTGGCTCTTGAAGCGGCTGACGACTTCGTCGCCGGTGATGACCTGGAAGCGTTCCAGGTTATCCGGCAAATGCATGTGCATACCCGTCTTGCCGCCCAGGTCGGGCGAGATGACCAGCACTTCGAGTCGTTTGCGGATCGAGTACACCGCCGCGGTCAGGCCGGCCGGCCCACCACCGAGAATGATCAGATCATACATAGGAGTCTCCTCTCAGATTTGCAAGATCAAGCACTTGCCAGCGCCGGAGCCGAAGGCCCCCTGTGAGCAAGTGCAGGCGTGTCAAATATCAAAGGGCCGATCACTTGCGGGCCTTGCGCCTGGCAGCCACCTTTTTGCCCATTGCCTTTTTCTTGGCCGCCGGTTTCCTGGCGGGTTTCTTGGGGGTCAATTTGGCAACCGCCTTGACGGCCATCTTGGTGGGCTTGGGCGCCGGGCTATCCTTGGGCATGGTAATGTAGCCGGTCGCCATGGCATCTTGCACCATCCCACGCGCGCGGGTAATAAGGTCTTTGGCGTACTGGTATTCCTGTTCAAAAGTCAGGTCGGTGACGCCAGCAACACCCTGGTCGATAGCCTTCATCGCCACCGCGGCCGCTTCGCGCGGAAAGACATCTATCTCATCCATCGTCGGCATGATGTATTCGGTGCTCAGACCCTTTTCCTCGGCCATCTCGGCCAGCTCGACCGCCGCCGCGATACACATCTCGTCGGTGATCGTCTTGGCGCGCACGTCGAGCGTGCCGCGAAAGATACCGGGAAAGCCCAGGCTGTTGTTGACCTGGTTCGCAAAGTCGCTGCGGCCCGTGGCAAAGACAGCCACGCCGGCCTCTTTGGCATCCCAGGGCCATATCTCCGGGATAGGATTGGCGCAGGCAAACACAATGGAGCCAGGGGCCATCTTGGCGACCCATTCTTTTCGAATGGTATCCGGCCCTTGCTTGGACAGAGCGATGCACACGTCCGCGCCGACCAGCGCTTCGGCAATGCCGCCGGTGCGGCCTTCGACGTTTGTCGCGTTGCACAGCTTCCATTTGTCCACGTATTCGGCCTTGCGCGCTTCGAGGTCGGCCCGGCCCTTGTGCAAGATGCCCTTGCTGTCCACGACGGTGCACAGCGCCGGAGTAGCGCCGTAGGCAAAGATCAGTCGGCTGATGGCGATGTTGGCCGCGCCCGCGCCGATAAAGACAATCTTGGCCTCGTCAATCTTTTTGCCCACTACCTTGAGCGCATTGATCAGCCCGGCGAGCGTCACGCACGCGGTGCCCTGCTGGTCGTCATGCCAGACGGGAATCTCGCATTCGGCGCGCAGCGTGTCGAGGATGTAAAAGCACTTGGGCTGCGAAATGTCTTCCAGGTTCACGCCGCCCAGGCCCGGCTGCAAGAGCTTGACGACCTTGATAATCTCCTCAGGGTCTTTGCTATCCACCATCAGCGGAAAGCCATCCACGCCGCCGAGGTACCTGTAGAGCAGCGACTTGCCTTCCATGACCGGCATGCCCGCCTTGGGGCCGATGTCGCCCATGCCCAGCACGCGCGTCCCATCTGAAACAACGGCGACAGTGTTCCACTTGTTGGTGTGCTCGTACACTTTCTCCGGGTGGTCACGGATGTCCAGGCAGGGCTTGGAGACGCCGGGCGTGTACCAGATGGCAAAATCGTCAAAGTTGCGCACACAGCACTTGAGCGTCGTCTCGATCTTGCCCTTGTAGAACGGATGAAGCTCTAATGCATCGGCCATTGGCTTGTAGGCCTTGGCTTTGAGCTCTTCCACGGTCGGTTGATGGACTTGAGGCATAGGATTCTCCTTGTTAAGCCGCCATGACGCGGCGGCCTATTAAGATCAACTAGAAAAGATGCGCGTCTGCATCGTTTTTGACAATGTGCTTTCGTTTATGGTCTCTTTCTCCTTTAAGGTGTTCGAGCGCGATGCACCTCCCTCAGCCATCTGACGTCACCCGGTACACCAGGTCGCCTTCGCGCACGCGCTCGACAACACGCAGGGCGACTTCCTGGCCGGGGCCGACTTGCGACACGGAATTGTGCTCGATCTGCATCGAGTCCACCGCTTGTTGCAGATCGGTGCTGCGCCCGTGAATGTGAATCCGGTCGCCAACGCTCAAGGTGTCCGTGAGCGACAGGACGGCTACATTCAGGCGAGCAAAGTAGTGCGTCACCTGCCCAATCGCTTTCTCGCTCATGTCTGTCCCTCCTTTGCTTCCGGCGGTCTTACCCGGGGCGATGCGCGCCCCAAACCGAGCTTGCTAGACTCTGTAGATGCAAATTCTGTCATTCTGAGCGAAGAATCCTTCGACTTGGCTCAGGACAAGTCACTTTCACATGGCGTAGAGACTCCTTCACTGAGTTCAGGACAGGCTCTTCGCTCTGCTCAGGGTGACAAATCCAGGATCTACTGAGACTGACACTGACGCGCGCCAGCTAGTGCCAGATGGACCGACACGGGAATGTCGGCCTACTTGCAGAAACTAGCTAGAGAGAGCGTCGCCGCTGGGAACGTCGCTCTTGGGTAGTTCTGTCTTAGCCCCGTTGCCCTTCGCCTGGACGAGCACCACAATGCCGACGACCAGCACGATCAGCGCCAGGAGGCCAGCGCAAACGTTCTGTGCGCCAATAACATAGGATGCCGCGGTAAGCCGGCCGACTCGCGATGAGAACATCTGACCGTAAAAGCCATTCCCGCCGCTGATGACACCCAGGGAATTCAAAGCGAGCGGGCACAGGCAGCACGTCAGGAGCAACCCCAGGACGCCGACCGCGATACCTATGTTTTTTCTGCTGTTCATCGTTTTCTCCTTTTTTTACGTCTAATACTTGTCCGTGATGCTCTTTGTCACGAACGCCACGGCAGACGCTTCGGCCTCTACGCGCTCGAAATCGGCCAGCATCTCGTCGGCGATCCACATCGCGCCGGCCAGGATGCTATCGGTGCCCAGACACGCCCAGGTGCACGGGCGCTCCTCATTACACAGCAAGCACGCGGGTCGGGGACGCAGCTCGGGTGGAAGATTCTCAAATTTGCTATTCATTCGACTCCTTTGACTTGCCAAAATGTAACTCGCGCCACGGTCTCTCGAACAAGTCCAACAGTCAGAAACTGATGCAACTTCCATGCGGCCTCTGCTCACGGGTCCACGCCAACCCCCTGGCCTGGGCGTAGAGATTGAACACACGACAGAAAAAGCGCTCTAGACTGCTTCGACGGATTTGATTTGTGGAAACAGGTCGTGTATGGTGCGCTCGACCGTCATCTTGAGCGTCCACGGCATGAGCGGGCAGCCTTCGCACGCGCCGCCCATCTTGACCTTGACGTGCTCACCATCGAAATCTATGAGCTCGACCGTCCCGCTGTGGTAGATTTGTGCATAGTGGCTGATTGTTTCGACGGTCTCTTTGAGGCGCGTATATTCGTCTGTAGCGTTCATCGTATACCTCGCACTGGATTCCCTGGCAAACCTCACATCTGCCTTTCAGTTCTAGCTGACTATTATACTCTTAAACCGTTGACAGACAAAAAGCCCCGGCGCCTCCTGGCAGCGCCGGGGCGAATCGAGGCGATCGCTAGAACAAGCCTACCACCTTGCCCGTCTGCAAGTTCAAGTCCACGTCGTAAAACACCGGCCGGGTGGGCAGACCGGGCATGGTGCGCATCGCACCGCACAGCGGGTAGAGAAAGCCGGCGCCCGCCGATGCGCGAATGTCGCGGATGGGCAAGCGCCAGCCGGTGGGCCGGCCCTTGAGCGCCGGGTCGTGCGAGAGGCTCAGGTGAGTCTTGGCCATACAAAGGGGCAGCTTGTCATAGCCCAGCCGCGTATAGAGCTCAACCTTGGCCTCGGCCTCCGACGAGTAATCCACGCCGTCTGCGCCGTAAATCTTGGTAGCGATGGCTTCAATCTTTTGCTTGATGGGCCAGTCGAGCGGGTAGAGGAACTCAAAGTGGTTCGTCTTCTTGGACGCTTCCACCACGGCTTTAGCCAGCTCAATCGCGCCCTTGCCGCCGTGCATCCAGTGCGTGCATTTGAACGCGCCTTCCGCTCCCGCTTCCCGCGCGATGCGTTGCACGAGCTTGATCTCGGCCTCGGTATCGTACTTGAACGAGTTGACGGCCACGACGACCGGCACGCCAAACAGCTTGGCGTTCTGGATGTGCTTGGCGAGGTTCACGCCGCCTTTTTCGAGGAGTGCTAGATTCTCCTCGGCGTAAGCCTTATCCAGCGGGCGGCCTGCCACGACTTTGGGGCCGCCGCCGTGCATCTTGAGCGCGCGAATCGTCGCCACAAGCACGACGACGTTCGGGATCAGGCCCGAAGTGCGGCACTTGACGTCCATGAATTTTTCCATGCCAATATCCGCGCCAAAGCCGGATTCCGTCACGACGTAATCGGCCAGCTTGAGCGCGATCTGATCGGCGACAATCGAGTTGTTGCCGTGCGCAATGTTGGCGAATGGCCCGGCATGAACGAACGCGGGCGTGCCTTCGAGCGTCTGCATCAAGTTGGGCTTGATCGCGTCTTTCATCAAGACCGTCATCGCGCCGGCCACACCCAGGTCTTGTGCAGTGACGGGCTCGCCCTGGGTGTTGGTGCCGACGACGATGCGCCCCAGGCGCTGCCGCATGTCCTCCAACCCGGTCGTCAGCGCGAGGATCGCCATCACTTCGCTGGCGACGGAAATATCAAAGCCGGTGAACCGCTCGTTGCCTTTTTCCTCGTCGCCCAGGTTGATCTGAATCTTGCGCAAGTGGCGATCGTTAATGTCCACCACGCGCTGCCAGGTGATACTGTTCGGGTCAATGTCCAGCCGGAACAGGCGACGCTTGTCCTGGGGTGTGAGGTCTTGGACCGTTTCTGCCTGGATGCCGAGCTTGTCCATCCGCTGGCGAATGGCAGGCGCGATGTAGCCATCGGGACACAAGGCTTTGGCCAGCTTGTCGTCGTCAGGCGTAGCGCGCTCGTGGAGCATCCGTGCATCAATCGCCGCTGCGAGCAGGTTGTTGGCTGCGCTCACCGCGTGGATGTCGCCCGTGAGGTGCAGGTTAAAGTCTTCCATCGGGACGATCTGCGAGTAGCCGCCGCCCGCCGCGCCACCCTTGATGCCAAACGTCGGGCCTTGCGAGGGCTGGCGGATGCAGGTAAAGACCTTTTTGCCCAGGTACGCGCCGAGCGCCTGGCTGAGCCCGACCAACGTGGTGGGTGTGATGGCGGTCACGTCAATGTACTTGCCGTCGGGCCGCTTGGCGAGCCGCTTGCGCACTTCTAACGGGACTTTGGCGATGTAGGGGCCGTGCAGTTCCAGCTCGCCGGGCTTGAGTCCGGCTTCTTCTGCAATCTGCAGGATTGGCTTGAGCCTGTATGCCTGTGCGATGTCAATATCGCTGGGCACTGGATTCAGCAACTTGATGCGGGTCGGCTTAAAGACAGGCTTGGTCGTCTTTTTGACGACCTTTTTGGTCTTGGCCTTTTTGGTTGCCATGCTTGGATTTCCTCTTTTGAACAAGATTACAACGGCGACAGGCGCAATGCCGTGCCGCAGGTGTTACAGAAGGGGATGCCGATGAGGGGCTGCGCGCCGGGGGGTTGTCCTTCGATCAGACCGAGGCGCAGGCACATCGTAGAGATGGCGGCACATTCCACATGAATGGCCTTGAGGGCTATCGGGAAGCGGACAGTGTCCTGAAAGACTCGAGTTGGTCGCGAAGCGCATCTTGCAAGATGTGAGCAGAGACATTCAACAGTGTATCGCCATAGTCGCTGTCCATTGTCACACTTGCCAGGCACGGGAAATCGCGGTGCAGTGTTTCGGCTCGACGCTCGGCCTGGTCTACCGAAACGCCGGTCAAGTTCTCCGCCACGTGCCGGGCACAGCCACACGGGCTGTCGCGCAACACTTTTACCGTGTGAAGGACGTGCGCATCTATGGAGATTTTGAAAGCAGGCCGGCCAAAGTGGCGGGCAAACTCGCTGATGGGATCGCCATCTAATTCGACTTGACGTCCTCGCACATTATACCACATTTCCGTTAAACTACAGAATGGCCGGGGGAACGCGCACGCCACTCCTAGCTTTCCCAGTTGCTGGCCCAGTTGGCTCGACTGCTCAACCGGCAGCCAGGTTGCGTCGTTGATTGGCGCCATCACGCCTTTGGCGCCGATCGTCCTGGCAATCTCGGGAAGCAGCCCGGCCACGCTCGGAGACTGTGCCAAGCTCAGGATCAGGTCGGAGGCCGAAAGCACAGGCGGGAGCAAGTCCTGCAGTTCCTCTATTCGCTCGGGCAACTCGGACGCCAAGGCCCATTCCTGTATAGCCCAGTGTTCGGGCGCGTAGCGGCGAACATGCTCGACGATGCGCCGACCATATGGGCCCTGCGTGATCGCCAACAGCCGCAGCGGGGGACGTTCGGACCGTTTCCATTCGAGGGGCTCGTGGATCGCCTCGACCAATCCCTCAACTCCAGTGGACTTGATGCCGCGCTGGTAATAGACGTTAATGTCGTTATTGTCGAGCGAGAGACCGATGAATTTGAGGCCGGGGCTGGCACGCAGCATCTGCGCAAAGATCGGCTGGGCGGCGCGATCCACGTCTACGACGACCACATCAAGGCCCAGGCTGGGGATGCGGGCCAGAGCCTCATCCGGCGAAAGGACGCCGACGACTTGCACCCCGGCCTGGTCGTTGATGAGACGTTCCACGCCTTCGGCAAAGAGCGGATGATCGGAGACAATCAGGACCCGGTACTGGCTCATAGGCAGTGTTACCTTGATTATAGGTGAGGCGCGCGCGTTGTGTCTATGACCCGTCAGAGGGGAATAGGTGCGGGGGTCTAGTCCTTTCGGGCTAAAATGGTCTGCCAGTCGGGTGGTCGTGTCGACGGATAGTCGAATAGTCAATATGCCGCCGTGCGTGGCCGGGCGTTCTTGCCCGCTCTCGCGCTCTGAGCTACAATTCCCTTTAGGAGGCAAGATGGACGACGAGGCGCAACAATGGTTGGCCCAAGGCATCGCCAGGGCCAAGGCCGGTCAACGCGAGCAAGCGCGCGAGCTGCTCTTGCGCGTCGTCGAGCGCGACGAGCGCAACGTGCAAGCATGGCTGTGGCTGTCCGGCGTCGTGGATAGGATAGAAGACCGGCGCGTGGCGCTGGAGAACGTGCTGACCCTCGAGCCACAAAACGCCCTCGCACAGGCCGGCCTGGATTGGCTTGACCGCCAGGCTGCCGCTCAAACGGCTCCCGTTCTGACCAAGTCCTCGGATGGAGCGCCGGCCCAGGACACACCCCTGGATCAAGCGCCCGCGACCGAACCGGACGGCTGCCCCTATTGCGGCGAGGCCGTCTCCGAATCTGATTCGCACTGCCCGCACTGCGGGCAGCCGCTGACCATCCACGCACTCAAGCGCGGCGATTTTTCCATGCGCGTGGTTCTGTTGATCGTGGCTTGGCTCGTGCAGGCTGTGGCCGACCTGGTAGGCGGCGCGGTGATCGTCGTCGCATTGATGGCATTGAGCGGCGCGTTGAGCGGATTGGGTACTCTGTATATCCACACCTACCTGGCTGGGGCTGCGTGGAAGTCCGGCCTGCCGGCGGCCAACCTCCAGCGAGTGGCTATGGAATTGATTATGTTTGACGTTGTGGCGTCTGCATGGTCTTTGGTCGTGGCGGCGATCCTGCCCTGGCGCCGCCCGGCCGCGCCGGGGGTGGCGCTATTTGTCGCCGCGTTGCACGTTGTGCTGGCGGTGGGTGGCTTTGCTGTGGGGGCGACTTCACTATGGGTCATGCTGGCGCGGCTGGCGCTGGCGCTGTTCATCGGATTCCTGGTGCTCGAGGTCCAGGGCGATTTTGCGTGGGAGTCGGTCCGCCAGCGGCTCGAGTTGGACCGCGGGGTCAAATCGTCTATGGACTATTATAGCCGAGGGCGCTACTATCGGCGACTCGGCCAGACCGCCAAAGCTATCTTGCATTGGGAGCGCGCCATTCTGCTGTCGCCGAACCAGTTCGCCTTCCGCGTGGCGTTGGGCAATGCTTACTACGCTCTTGGCCGATACGACCGCGCAGCGGAGCAGTTCCAGGCTGCGCTACGGCTCAACCCAGATGCGGAGGAAGTGCGGCAGTTCCTAGATACGGTCATAGCGCGCCTCACGCCTGGCGACTCGCACGTGGCATAATTACAGGGTTTGTTTCCCTTACCCGATTCTTGCCCGGCCTACCGTGCGCAGTTCACACATCTGTCGGTAGGCGGTCCCGCCTGTGTCCCTTCCGGCGCCATGCGCACCATCGTCCGTTCAACTCGAAAGCCCCACCGCAAGAGTCTCAGTAGATCCTGGATTTGTCACCCCTTCACTCTGTTCAGGGCAAGCTCTGAGATGTCCTAAATCTTGTCAAGTCTCTTTTTCGGACTTGAAGCGTACCTTACCAACCGAATAGTAACACCAGACACACCGGCGTCAGCGCGAGTGAAGCCGTGCCCGCCCAATGGGGGGATTG
>Ga0315268_10002606_pt1 | contig 20244 bp, 18 predicted proteins | sample C1_top_MG_FD_204535 | JGI IMG/M metagenome (GOLD analysis project Ga0315268, IMG submission 204535) | Sediment microbial communities from Yellowstone Lake, YNP, Wyoming, USA - C1_top | ecosystem: Environmental > Aquatic > Freshwater > Lake > Sediment | place: USA: Wyoming | collected 2017-08-01
CTAGCGGCCGGCAAGCGTATTGGGTGTGCCCCTTGATCGAAGGAACCCTCTCTCCTACCTCTCTCCCGCTTGCGGGAGAGAGTGGCGATGTTCCCCTCTCCCGCAAGCGGGAGAGGGCTAAGGGAGAGGGTGCGCTGCAATTACAAACCGCGCTCGATACCCATGCGCGCCTCAGCGCTACCTTCCCCGATCTTAGGGTGGGCTTGGTGCATGGCCGCTTGAAGGCGAAGGAAAAAGCCGAGGCCATGAGTGCGTTTAAAGCCGGGGCGATTCAACTATTGGTGGCGACGACCGTTATTGAAGTAGGCGTGGATGTACCCAATGCGAGTTTGATGGTAATCGAGCACGCCGAGCGCATGGGGCTGGCGCAATTACATCAATTACGCGGCCGGGTAGGGCGCGGCGCGGCGAAAAGCGCCTGTATATTGCTGTATTCCCCGCCCTTGTCGGACATGGCCAAGGCGCGGCTAAAGATTATCTATGAACAAGCCGATGGTTTTGAAATAGCGCGGCAGGATTTGACGCTACGCGGCCCAGGGGAATTCCTCGGCGCGCGCCAAAGTGGTGTGCCGATGCTGAAAATTGCCGACATCGAGCGCGATCATGTGATGCTGGCACAAGCACGGGCGGTTGCCGAAAAATTGCTGCGCGCGGATGCGCCGGCCGCGGAGCGGCATCTCGCGCGTTGGCTGGCGCGGGCCGAGCAATACCTAAAAGTGTAAGGGCGAGGCCTGCCTCGCCCGCCTCCCGGTGCATGGAGGATGGTCTGGTATTTGCTTGACATAGTTAACCAAGCATCATGTAATTGGCTGGAACGTGTTCATGTTTCAGGTTTTTCGCTGGGTGGGTAAGATTTACGCGGCGAGCTTTCGTCAGCGGTGACGAAATATAACGATAGGAGACAATGATGAAATTTGGCCTGATGCTACTTGCGGTGCTGACAGGGCTCGTGTGTTTGCCGGCGCGTGCCGCCGACTATTACATCTTGGGCGTGCAAGACTATGTGAAGAATCCGATTCTGGTGGTGCGCGATTATCAGGGGTTGACCACTTACCTCGGCAGGGTACTCAAAAAACCGGTGCGGATCGAAGCGGTCAAGACCTACGACGAGTACATGAAAGAAGCCGCTGAAAAGCGCTTCGATTTTCTATATGCGCCGCCATCGATGGTGATGAAGGCGCATTTCACGGCAGGCTATGAGCCGGTGGCAAAAATTCCCGGTTTGCTCTCGGCCTCCTTCATGGCCATGGCGGATACCAATATCGCTTTTCCCGAAGACATGAAAGGCAAGCGCATCGGCTTTTACGAGAAAGATGCGATGATCACCCAATTGGCATTGACCGAGTTGAAAAACATGGGGATCGATCCGGCGACTTACTTTAAAAGCGTGACTTACTACACCGATTCGAATGCGGTATTGAACGCGATGCAATATAAGCTGATCGACATCGGCGTGGCCAATAGCTCGCTATTCAACAACTGGACCAACCGCGGCAATAATCTGGTGTTAATCCTGCAAGGCAAGGGCGTGCCGCATCTGACTTTCGCGGTACGCGGTGACCTGCCGGCGGCGATCAAGCAAGAAGTGACGCAAGCATTGCTGAAAGCGCAGACGGACAAGGATGCGCAGGATTTTTTCAAATTTTCCTCGTTTACGAATTTCGAGCCGGCCAAGCTTTCGGATTACGACGAGTTGGTGAAGTTCCTCCATATCACCAAGTAATGCCGTGGCACCGGATGAAATCCGGGTGTTTTGTTACCGATAACAATCTTTTAGAAGTTAATGCGAGAAGGAGTTTCTTCATGCGATCTATCTGGCTAATAGGCGTCATGCTGTGGGCGTGCGCGGCGAACCCGGTGCGCGCGGCCAATGTTTTATTCGGTATTGCGGAAGGCGTGGCGGCGCAATCGAGTTTCGGCGACATGCAAGATAAATATCAGCCCTTGGCGGATTATCTGGGCCATGTGCTCAAGGCCAAAGTGACGCTGGAGTCCTCGCAGAGCATCAAGAGCGCGCTGGTCAATTTGAAGAAGAGCCGCTATGACTTAATGTTCTGCCGCCCATCGAATGTCGCGGCAAAAGCCATACGCGACGATAAATATCAACTGGTGGTGATGGCCAAGGGCGATTTTGCCGCGAATTTTATTGTACGCAAGGACTCCGGATTAAAAAAACCGGAAGATATTTTTAATCATATGATTGCCCTGCCGGAAAAAAACTCCTTGATGGCGAAGGTCGGGCTGGCCACGATTCGCGACTTGGGCGGCAAGGTGGCGCCGAGCCAATTGCATTTCACGCGTTATCAGGAGGCGGTTAATTTCATGGTGGAAATGAAGTTTGCCGATGTGGGTATCGTCGCGCCCGCTCTGGTTAAACCGTGGGTGAAAAAGGGTGGCGTGGTATTGTTCAAAAGCAAAAAGCTGCCGTTCTGGTCGATTATCGCTTCGCCTAAAATGAGCAAGGAAGACGTGGCGAAAATGCGGAAAGCGCTCATGGATATGGAAAATACCGACGAAGGCAAGAAGATCCTGGCCAAGATCGGCGTTAAAGGCTGGGTGCCGGGCAACCCGCAGGATTATGTGGATCTGCTCACCTGGATTGGCGCATAGCCTGCAGCAGGCGGCAAGCATAGCGTTTAAAAAGCGGGGCAAGCCCCGCTTTTTTATGTGCCGATGATGCCGCTGGTGGGCGAACTGGGGCTGGCGATGTAAATTTTTTTCGGCATGCGCCCGGCGAGATAAGCGGCACGCCCGGCTTCCACCGCCAGCTTCATGGCCGAGGCCATGAGGATCGGATCGCGCGCCTGGGCGATGGCGGTGTTCATCAGCACCGCATCGCAGCCCAACTCCATCGCGATCGCCGCATCGGATGCGGTGCCGACACCGGCGTCGACTACGACCGGCACCTTTGCATTGTCAATGATGATTTGCAAATTCCATGGATTGAGAATGCCCATGCCGGAGCCGATCAAGGAAGCGAGCGGCATTATCGCCACACAACCGATTTCTTCCAATTGCTTGGCGATGATCGGGTCGTCCGAGGTGTACACCATCACCTTGAAGCCGTCTTTCACCAGCACTTCCGCCGCGCGTAGCGTTTCCACCACATTCGGGTAAAGCGTTTTCGGATCGCCCAAGACTTCCAGCTTCACTAGGTCATGGCCATCCAACAATTCACGCGCCAAGCGCAGCGTGCGGATCGCATCGTCCGCGCTATAGCAGCCCGCGGTGTTGGGCAGATAAGTGTATTGCGACGACGGCAGGGCGTCGAGGAGCGAAGGCTGGCTCGCATCCTGGCCAAGATTAGTGCGGCGGATTGCCACGGTGACGATTTGCGCGCCGCTGGCTTCCACCGCGCGCCGTGTTTCGTCGAAGTCTTTATATTTGCCGGTGCCCACCAAGAGGCGGGAAGAATAGGGCTTACCGGCGATGATGAAATGATCCATGAGCTTTCTAAGTAAAGGTAAGGGGTGATGATTAGGGTGCGCGCCGGTTTTACTCCTAACCTTCACGCATTAAAGATTAGCCGCCGCCCACCGCGACGACGATTTCGATCTGGTCACCCTGTGCGAGTTCTATTTGCGCGTATTGGCTGCGCGGCACGATCTCGCCGTTGCGTTCAATGGCCACGCGTTTTCCGCCGAGTTGCATGTGCTCCAACAGTTGTATCATATTGAGCGGCATGGAGACTTGGCGCGCCGCGCCATTGATTGTGAGTTCGATCACCTTCTATAACCCGCTGATTTTCTATGCGATTGCTATAATTCTACCATACCGGCTTGACGCCAGGGTGGAACGAAGGCGCTCCGTGCATGACTAATTTCTATTCGTCCATGCGGTTTATATTTCTGCTTGTCAGAGCGCGTCAAATGCCTGCAGGTGCCAGGCGATTTCGCTGTCGCGGAGATAGCCGGGCGATTAATGCAAATCACAAAGGCTTGCCATGCGCATTCTCATCATCGAAGACGACCAGGTTATTGCAGCCAACCTATATGACTATCTCGAAAGCAAGGGGCATAGCGTCGATGCGGCGATGGAAGGGGTGATGGGGCTGCGCATGGCGGTCACCCAGAAATGGGACGTCATCCTGCTTGATGTGTCGCTACCCGGCATGAATGGTCTGGACCTTTGCCAGAAGCTGCGCCAAGAGGCCGGCCAAGACACGCCCATTCTCATGCTCACGGCACGCGACACCCTTCAGGACAAGCTCGACGGGTTTACCCGAGGCGCGGATGATTACCTGGTCAAACCTTTTGCCTTACGGGAAGTTGAAGCGCGCGTGACCGCGCTGGTGAAACGCTATCGGGGCCGGGTCACAAATTCCGTGCTGCGCGTTGGCGATTTGGTCTTTTATCCGGAGACTTTAGTCGTCGAGCGGCAGGGTGAAGAAGTGAAGCTGCCATCCAAATGCCTGCGTATCCTCGAACTCATGATGCAAAGCCCAGACCGGGTATTCAGCCGCGCGGAGCTGGAAGCCGCCGTGTGGGGCGAGGAACAGCCCGACAGCGACACACTGCGCACGCACATCTACATGCTGCGCCGCGCATTGAGCGAACGCGGTGAAAGCGACCTGATCGAGAATATTCGCGGTGAAGGCTACAAACTGGTGACGCCGAATGCGCATCAGGCATAGCCTGCGGCTCAAGGTCGCGCTGAGTTTCGCCCTGTTCACCGTTCTGATTCTCGTCGCGTTGATGGTGGGTGTCCTGTCGCTGGCGGAAAAACAAGCCGAGCGCTTAATCGATGCCACTGTCTCCGGCGAGATGCCGCATCTGCTGCATGAGTACCAGCGTAGTCCCCGGACATTTCCTCCCAGCACGCAAAACCTTCATGGTTACATCATCCAAAATGACGACGAGAGCGCTACATTGCCCAATTATCTGCGTAAGCTCGGCTCAGGTATTCATCGCGTGTTCGTGGGTGGCAGGGAACTGCACATTGCCGTCCGGTATTCCGGAACGACTAAGTTTTACCTCGTCTACGACGTCAGCCGCTATGAGCGAGGCATCAAACAATTTAGGGTGGTGCTGCTGTTCATCACCGCCGTCATATCGGCGCTCACGGTTTGGATGGCTTTTTGGCTGGCCGGCCTGCTGACCCGGCAGGTATCCGATCTGGCAAACCAGGTGGAGAGCTTAAGTCCCAATGAGATGAACATACCCTTGGCCGCCAAATACAATGACGAGGAAGTCTTGGGCCTGGCTCGCGCGTTTGACGGCTATCACCGGCGCGTTCAGGAGCTCCTCGACCGGGAACAGGAATTCACCGCGAATGCCAGCCACGAATTGCGTACGCCCTTGACCCAAATCAAGACAAGCTGTGAACTCCTCGCCCAAAATGACACGCTCGACGCCAGATCGAAAAAGCGTCTAGAGGACGTTAATCTGGCCGTCGACCGCATGACCGAAATCATCAACTCCTTGTTGCTGCTCGCGCGCGGCGGCGCGCCAGGGACGGCTGACCCGATGCCAGTTAAAGCGCATGTCGACAAGATCATCAAGTCGTACGCCGAGGCGCTTGCCGCCAAGCCAATCCTGCTGGAGATAAGCATTGCTTCCGATGCCGCTCTGCACGTCAACAGGGACGCTTTCGATTTGGTATTCACCAATCTGCTCAAGAATGCGATCGCCTATACCGGGCAGGGCAAAATTTCCGTCCGCTACGAAACGCCGCGCTTGTGCATCGAAGACACGGGCGCGGGTATCGCCGCGGCTGACCTCCCCCACATCTTCGTGCGATTTTATCGGGGAACATCGCGCACGGAGAAACAAGACGGCCTAGGGCTGGGACTGGCGATCGTGAAAAGAATCTGCGACCAATCCGGCTGGCGGATTACGCTGCGTAGTGAAGAAAACCGGGGAACCCGGGTTATGCTCGACTTTCCACCGGTCTAGATTTCAGGGCAACTTGACGCAGATTTGACGTTCGCCTGAGCATACTATGGTCCTCGGTGATGTGTATTTCTTTTCACCCTATCTTCAGGGAAGCTTCGGCTTCCAGTTCGTTTTGCAAGGAGTAAGGGCATGAGGACATGGTTCCTCCTGAGTATCGTGGCCTTGTTATCCGGCTGCGCGATGCAGTCGTATCAAGCGCGGCCCCTGGACCCGGCTAAGCTGGCGCAGTCCTATGAGGCGCGCACGCTCGACTCCGCAGCGCTCCGTCAATTCATCCAGGCAAGCTTGGGCCAGGACGTCACTCCTTGGCCGCCCAAAAGTTGGAGTTTGAAGACGCTGACCCTGGCCGCCTTTTATTACAACCCGGATTTGGATGCGGCGCGCGCTAAATGGGGAACGGCCAAGGCGGGCATGGTTACCGCCGCGCAGCGGCCCAATCCAACGCTGCAATTGCCCTTTCAACACACGACCGGCTCGAGCAGAAGCTCCCCGTGGACGTTTGGCCTGGGACTCGATATTCCGATCGAAACCGCTGGCAAGCGCGGGTACCGGATAGCGCGGGCGCAACAACTGTCGGATGCCGCACGCTTCAGCATCGGCAACGTGGCCTGGCAAGTCAGAAGCCGGCTGCGTGCACAACTGCTTACCCTTTACGCCGCTACGCAAAAGACCGCAATCCTGAAACAGCAGATCGAGACCCAGAGTCAGATTGTCAAGATGCTGGAGCAGCGCCTCGCGGCGGGCGAGGCATCCGCCACCGACGTAAATCAGCAGCGCATTGCGCTCATCCAAAGCCGTACTGATCTGGCGCAGGCGCAAAAGCAGAGGGGAGATGCGCGTGCCCTGGTGGCAAGCGCAATCGGCGTGCCGGTGAGCGCGCTGGACGGCATTCAGATCAGCTTTGCGGCGTTCGACCGGATTTATCCGGATATCCCGATGCGAGACGCTCAACGTCAGGCGCTCCTTAACCGGGCGGACCTGTTGGGCGCGTTGGCGCAATACCAGGCTAGCCAGGAAGCCTTGCAACTGGAAATCGCCAATCAATATCCGGACATCCACCTGGGACCTGGCTACCTCTGGGATCAGGGCGCGACCAAGATCGCCTTCGGCGCCAGCGGCATTGCTCTTCCCCTCCTCAATCAAAACCAGGGACCAATCGCCGAGGCAAAAGCGCGCCGCGCCGAAGCCGAGGCGAACGTGATATCGCTGCAGGCACGGGCCATTAACCAAACGGGCCAGGCGCTGGCCGCTTACCATGCGGCGCTTAAAAGCTTAAGCCAGAGCGAAGCGCTCCTGTCCGCGCAAGAACGGCAACTTTCATCCGCGCAGCATTCGTATCGGGCGGGCGAGACGGATCGCTTGATGTTGACGCTGGCGCATCAAGCCTTTTTTACGGTTCTCCTCGCCCGTCAAAATGCGCTTATGCAAGTCCAGCAATCGTTAAACCAGTTGGAAGACGCGATCCAGCGCCCGCTGGACGGCGCGGTTGGAATAACCCGCATCCACCCTGCCTGACCCCCGGCGCGACGCGCCAGCCAATCAAGGAACCCGGCCATGAAACACAAGCGCTTTATCCTCGCCGGCCTGATCGCAACTGCGATAATTGCCGGCACAGTGATCTGGATACGCAGCTCGCCCAGCCATTCGCCTGCACCCCAGGGTAAACCGCGAGCGGCAGCGAGCAGCGCCGGTACGGTAGTGATCGGCCCCGAGCAAATGACGCTGAGCGGCATCGCAGTGCAAGCGTTGCCCATCACCCGTTTCCAACCGCAAACCAGCGCCTACGCCAGCGTACTCGACCCGGGGCCGCTGCTGCAGTTGCGCGGACAACTGCGCGCGGCACAACTTCAAACCGATGCGGCGCGTGCCCAGGCCACGGCTTCGGAACGCGAATATCGGCGCTTGGCGCTGCTCAATGGCCAGGATCACACCGTGTCGGACAAAGTGACCGAGGCGGCACGCGCCACCTGGGAAACAGACCGCGCGCATCTGCAATCGGAGCAGGCAACATTGCTGGCTGCCGGTGATGCGGCGCGCAGCCGCTGGGGCGACGTGCTGGTGCGCTGGGCACTGGCTGCACACTCGCCACAACTGGATGCACTGAATTCCGGGCAGCAGGCTTTACTTTCCGTCGCATTGCCGCAGAGCGGGGCGGCAGGTACGCCACCGCCAACTATCCATATCGGCTTACCCGGAAGCAGCGGGACTCAGATCATTGCGCGCCTCATATCGCCTTCGCCGCTGGCCGACCCGGTCATCCAGAGCCCGGCTTATTTCTACCGGGCGCCGCGCGGCGGATTGCGCACCGGCATGCGCATCGAGGCCTTGCTGCCCGCCGGCAAATCTGTCGGCGGCGTTGTGATCCCGAACTCGGCCGTGGTCTGGTATGCCAACCGGCCATGGGTCTACGTGCAGTCCGCCGATACGCAATTCGTGCGGCGTGAAATTAGCGTCGATATGCCCTCCCCCGGCGGCTGGTTTGCCGCGCAGTGGCACGGCGGTGAACGCGTGGTGGTCAAGGGCGCAGCCCTGCTGTTCTCGCAGGAATTCCAGCCGAAACCGCAAGCGGGCGCCCCGAGCAGTGGCGGCGATGACGATGATTAACGCACGAATATATCCAACGGATTTCCCCGCATGCTGACTTCCATCGTTGGCTTTGCCATCCGCTTTCGCGGCGTCGTCATCGCACTGGCGCTGTTGCTGGCGGGGTATGGCCTGTTCGCCCTCAGCCATGCGCGGCTGGATGTATTTCCGGAATTCGCTCCACCTCAGGTGCAGGTGCAGACTGAAGCCCCGGGCTTGTCGCCCGCCCAGGTGGAAGTACTGGTCACCCAACCCCTGGAGAACCGGCTGGCCGGCCTGACCGGTATCAAGACCATGCGCTCCAAGTCGTTTCAGGGGCTGTCCATGATCACCCTGACTTTCACGGCGAACACCGATATCTACCGGGCCCGGCAGGTCGTGGCTGAACAAATGGGCGGCACTGCCGCTACGCTTCCTCAGGGCGTGAAGGCGCCGGCCTTGCTGCCGCTGGCTTCCTCCACCAGCGTGGTGCTGAGTCTTGGTCTGACCTCGAAATCGCGCTCGTTGATGGAACTGCGCACCCTCGCTGACTGGAACGTTAAACCGCAACTGCTGTCCGTGGCCGGGGTGGCGGGTATCTCGGTGTTTGGCGGAGAAGTGAAACAGTTGCAGATCCAGATCGCCCCCAGCAAACTGGTGCGTTACGGCCTGGCTATCCAGGACGTGGTCAACGCAGCGAAGCGGGCAACCGCGGTGCGCGGCGCCGGCATCATCGAAAACAACAACCAGCGCATCACGCTGGAAACCACCGGGCAACCCATCTCCGCCGCGGCGTTGGGAGCGGTAGTGCTGCGCAATCAGGGCGGCGCCACGTTGCGTCTGGCAGACGTGGCGAATGTCACGGTGGCCCCCGCCCCCGCAGTGGGCGCGGCCTCGATCGAGGGCCAGCCGGGGGTGATGCTGGTGGTCGAGGAACAGTACGGCGCGAATACCCTGGCCGTGACCCGTGCGCTGGAACAGCGTCTGGCGCAACTCAAGCCCGCCCTCACTGCCGAAGGCGTGACCGTGTATCCCGACCTGTTCCGCCCAGCCAACTTCATCGAAACCGCGATCAGCCATCTGCGTACCGCCCTGCTGATCGGCGCCGCGCTGGTGCTGATCGTACTGTTCCTGTTTCTGTTCAATGCGCGCGCCGCAGTCATTTCGGCCACCGCGATTCCGCTTTCACTGCTGACTGCGGTAATCGTGCTGAATTACTTCGGCATCGGCCTCAATACCATGACGCTGGGCGGGCTCGCCATCGCCATCGGCGAGGTGGTGGATGACGCCATTGTCGATGTGGAAAATATTTTCCGGCGCCTGCGTGAAAACCGGCTGCTGGCCGCGCCTCTGAATGCCGCGCAAGTGGTGTTGAACGCATCGCTCGAGGTGCGCGGTGCGGTGATCTACGCCACCTTCATCGTGGCGCTGGTATTCGTGCCGGTATTGACGCTGTCCGGCGTCGCCGGCAGCTTGTTCGGCCCGCTGGCACTCGCCTATATCGCCGCCATCATGGCCTCGCTGGTGGTGGCGCTGACGCTGACCCCGGCGCTTTCCTATGCGCTACTGGCGCGCCGTGCGGCAGAGGCAAAAGAACCGCCCTTGAGCCAATGGCTCAAGGCGCGCTATACCCGCCTGCTTGCCGGCATCGATCAGCGCGCGGGCGCGGCGATGCTGATTGTGGTGTTACTGTGCGGCGCGGCGTTTGCCGTGCTGCCGTTCATGCAAGGCAGCTTCCTGCCCACCTTGCGCGAGGGGCATTTCATAGTCCATATGAAAATGGCACCGGGCACGTCGCTGGCCCAGTCGCTCGCGCTGGGGCAGCGTGTGAGCGCGACGCTCAGCCGCATTCCGGGGATACGTTCGGTGGCGCAGCGCGCGGGACGCGCAACCCAGGTGTCGGATCCGGCAGGCGCATTTTCGAGCGAGTTCGAGGTGGACTTGACACCGCTTTCCGGTGCCGGACAACAGCGCGTATTGAATGCCATCCGCAGCGCCGTTGTGCCCTTCGTGGGCGCGAGTTTCTCGGTCAATACCTTCCTTACCGAGCGCATCCACGAAACGATTTCGGGCTATATCGCGCCAGTGGTGGTGAATGTCTATGGCAACGACCTCGACGTACTCGACCGCAAAGCCGAAGAGGTCGCCGCCGCGATACGCAGCGTGCCCGGTGCCGGCGCGGTGCAGGTACAGGCGCCGACAGGCAGCCCGCAACTGGTCATCCATCTGCGCGACAGCGCCTTGTCGCGGCTCGGCATCGCCCCGGTAGACGCCCTGAGTACGCTCGAAACCGCCTACGCTGGCACGCTGGTAGGCGAGGTGTACGAGGGTAACCGCGTATTCGACGTGGCGGTGGTGCTGGCGCCACGCCTGCGGCAAAGCCCGGCGCAGGTGGGCGAGTTGCCGTTGAAGACGCCGGACGGCCGCATGGTGCAACTCCGGGACGTGGCGGACATCACCCAGACCGACGGGCGCTATCTGATCCTGCACGACGACGCGCAACGCCTGCAAGTGGTGACCGCGGACGTCAAGGGGCGTGCGCTGTCGAGTTTCGTCACGGCGGTCAAAAAACACATCGCGGCTCAGGTCACTCTGCCGCGCGGCACTTATCTGGTCTATACCGGCGACGCACCGGAGCAGGCCCGCGCCCAGCGTGATCTGCTGCTGCATTCGGCACTGGCTGCGGCGGGCGTGGCATTACTGTTGTACATGGCGCTGGGCGGCATGCGCTCGGCCATCCTGGTGTTCGCCAACCTGCCGTTCGCGCTGGCCGGCGGTGTAGTGATGGTGCTCGCTACCGGCGGGGTGCTGTCCATCGGTTCGCTGGTGGGCTTCGTCACCCTGTTCGGCATCACCCTGCGCAACGCCATCATGCTGATCTCGCACTACTATCATTTGGTCGAGGTGGAAGGCATGCCGTGGGGCAAGGAGACCGCGATACGCGGGGCGGCGGAACGGCTATCACCAATCCTGATGACGGCGCTGGTCACCGCGCTGGGGCTGCTGCCGCTGGCACTGACCAGCGGTGCGCCCGGCAATGAAATCGAAGGCCCGATGGCGGCTGTTATTCTGGGCGGGCTGATTACGTCGACTATTTTAAATCTGCTGGTGCTGCCGACATTGGCACTGCGCTTCGGGCGCTTTGAGAAAAAGACGGAGGCGATGCGGCGTTAATCCGCGCGTTTTCCCGGCTGTATACGCAAGAGTTGTTGGAAGCGTGAGAACCATCGTAGAATCACCGCTCCGGCGGGTGTAGTTCAATGGCAGAACGAAAGCTTCCCAAGCTTTAGACGTGGGTTCGATCCCCATCACCCGCTCCACCTTTCTCCGCAGTGTGCTCGGGGCCGGCATGAATAAATTGCTCAAATATGGGCTACTCGGCGTCGGCGGCATGGTGGGGCTATTCGTCATTTTCCTGGTAGTGATTGCTTTCACCGTAGAGCCCAATTCTTTTAAACCGCAAATCGTGAATCTGGTGCAGGAGAAAAAACAACGCACGCTCACGCTGGAAGGTGATATCAAGCTCACGTTTTTTCCTCGGCTCGGGTTGGATTTGGGGAAAACACGGCTGTCGGAGCACAAGAGCGCGAAAGACTTCGCGTCGCTGGATAGCGTCCAGTTGTATGTGGCTTGGCTGCCGCTCTTGTACAAAGAGCTGGTCATCCGCAAAGTGCGCGTGGAGGGTGCCCGCGTGAATCTGGTGCGCAACGCCGACGGCACCACTAATTTCGACGATCTAATCAGCAAAGATAAATCAAAGCAAATTAAGTTTGATATCGATGGCGTAAAAGTGTCGCGTAGCGCCTTGCGTTTCGACGACCGGATGACCAAGCGCAAGTGGGACATCAGCGATCTGGAGATGTCGAGCGGACGCATCAAAGACAACACGCACACGCATGTCGCGCTCGATTTCAAACTGGCGGGCGATAATCCGCAACTCGCTACGCATATCGTGCTGAAAAGCGGCTTATTGTTCGCGCTGGAAGAACAGCACTATGCGCTCGACGGGGTGGACTTGAAGGCCAGCGGCGTAGCGGACGGGATAAGCCAGCTCGATTTGCTTGCGCGCGGCGACGTGGATGTCAAAGTCAAAACGCAAGAAATCACGCTCAAGGATTGCAAGATAACTCTCAAAGGCAATCGCGCAACGGATAAGCTGGATATCGCGCTCGATGCACCCAAGCTCATGCTCACGGAGAAAAAAGCGGAGGGAACGAAACTGACTTTGGCAGCGAAAGTCGAACGGCAAAACGGCAAGCTTGCGGCAACGTTTACGCTTCCCGATCTTAGCGGTAGTCCACAGCAGTTTCAGGTCAGCCAGTTAAGCGTGGATGTCGACGGCAAACAAGGCGACAACCATATCAAAGGCAAGTTGACGAGCCCGCTTACCGGTAGCTTGGCTGCGCAAACAGTGAACTTGCCCACGATCCGCGCCAATTTCGATGTCGCCAATCCTCGGCTATCCAAAGGTGGCATAAAGCTCGCTCTGAACGGCGATGCGCGCGCCGATCTTATCAAGCAGCAAGCCGCTGCGGTTTTCATGGCCAAGCTTGACGACAGCGCCATCCAAACCAAACTGGGCATGAATCAGTTCGCCCATCCGCGTATTAACTTTGATATTGTCATCGATCAACTCAATGTCGATCGCTACTTGCCGCCCGGCGCTAAAACAAAACAGCCAGAACCAGCAAGCCCGATGGATCTTTCCGACCTCAAAGCGATCGATGCCAGCGGTAGTGTGAGAATTGGCCAGCTCAAAGTGGCCAGTCTGAAATCCAGCAATGTGCGGCTTGATGTGAAAGCCGACCCTGGCCAATTCCCGCTGCAACAAAATCTGAGCGGTATCAGCTCGGCCGCTAGGTCGAGAAACTAAAATGTTTTTTCGCGCCTGGTATTCCCATGACTGATTTCGCAGACCGTCTCATCGCCTGGCAGCGGCAGCATGGCCGCCACGATCTCCCCTGGCAGAACACGCGCGATCCGTATCGCATCTGGGTGTCTGAGATCATGTTGCAGCAGACCCAGGTAGCCACGGTCATCCCCTATTATCAGCGCTTCATGATGCGCTTTCCCGATATCGCGAGTCTTGCGGCGGCGCCTGAGGACGCGGTACTCGCGCAGTGGAGCGGGCTCGGTTATTATTCGCGCGCCCGCAATTTGCATGCGGCGGCGCAGCGCATTATCGAACGGCACCAGGGCGTATTCCCCCAAGTTTTTGACACCATGGTTGCTTTACCCGGCATCGGACCTTCCACCGCGGCGGCGATCAGCGCTTTCGCCTTCGGTGCACAGGGGACGATCCTCGATGGCAACGTGAAGCGCGTGTTGGCGCGCTGTTTCGGTATTGAAGGTTTCCCCGGCGACAAAGCGGTGGAAACCCGATTGTGGGCGCTCGCGCAATCCTTGCTGCCGCACACGGACATCGAACGCTATACCCAAGCCTTGATGGATCTCGGTGCGACACTTTGCACACGTGCCCAACCCCGCTGCACGGCGTGCCCCGTAAACGCAGTCTGTATCGCCTGGCGCGAGGGGCGCGTAGCGCAATTACCCACACGGAAAACAAAAAGCGCGCTGCCCGAGCGCGAAACGGTGATGCTGATTTTGCGCCACGGCCTGGAGGTGTTGCTGGAGAAACGTCCGGCAAAAGGCATTTGGGGCGGCATGTGGAGCTTTCCCGAAGTGGCGCGCGAGACGGTGCTGGACGACTATCTGCATCAGCGTTTTGGCACGCGTGCGCTGCGCGCGACTTCGATTGCACCGTTTACGCACACCTTCACCCATTTTCGTTTGACCATCGCCGCACTCTTGGTGGATGTCGCCAAGCCGCTGCCGAGCGTAGGAACAATGTGGCTCGGTTTGGACGAAGCGCGCGGCGCGGCTTTGCCCGCGCCGGTGCGACGTTTGCTCGGCGTCAGTTTCCCGCCTTAAGTCCCCAGGGCGACTGCCGCAGCCATTCGGAAAATCCGTCCGCGGGTAATGGCCGGCCCATGTGATAGCCTTGCGCGTCATCGCAACCCAGTACTTTCAGCTTATCCCAGACCGCTTGGCTCTCAACGCCCTCGGCCACGACCTTCAGACCCAGATTGTGGCCCAGCTCGACGGTGGAACGTACGATCATGGCATCGCTGTGGTTGACCGCCATGTTCTTCACAAAGGATTTGTCGATCTTGATCTTGGCGACCAGCATTTCCTTCAGATAGGCCATGGAGGCATAGCCGGTGCCAAAATCATCAATCGCGATTTGCACGCCCAGGGCGCTGAGTTTCTTGATGCAATCCATGGAGCGCACCGGTTCGGACAACAACGCGGTCTCGGCCACATCCAGCTCCAGGCGCGCAGGCGGCACGGTGAATTCCTTTAATAATTTGGCGACTTGCTCGGGGAATTCCGGATCTTGGATATTGACGGCGGAAATGTTGACCGACATCGACAAGTCCAGCCCGGCGCGTTGCCATTCCTCGCATTGGCGCAACGCGCTGCGCAGCACATGGTAGGTCAGCGGCTTGATCAGGCCGGTCTGTTCCGCCATCGGAATAAAATTGTCCGGCGCCAGCAGGCCATGTTTCGGATGTTGCCAGCGCACCAGCGCTTCCACGCCGCTGATGCAGCCGGACGAAAAGTCAATCTTGGGCTGGAAGTGTAATACCAGCTCATTATGGGCGATGGCATGACGCAACTCGCCCTGCAACCTCAGGTGGTCATCCGCCGCCCCCTGACCCAGGTCCTTGCTGTACACCTGGTAACCGCCGTGGGTTTGCTTGGCGAGATACATCGCGGCATCGGCTTCGCGCATCAGGCCCTCCGCATCCTCTCCATGCTCCGGGAATAGGACAATGCCGAGACTGGCGCCGACCTCGATCTGTTGTCCCGCGATATTGGCCGGTTGCTCAAGCGCCTTCAGGATTTTCTTGGCCGCCGCCAGGGCGCCGTCGAGATCGCTGACGGGTGCGAGCAGAATGGCGAACTCGTCTCCGCCCATGCGCGCCACGGTATCGGATTCGCGCAGGAGGGTGCGTATGCAAACCGCCACATGCTGCAATACCTGGTCGCCGGCGTGATGGCCCAAGGTGTCGTTGATTTCCTTGAAGCGGTCGAGGTCCATGGCAATCAGCGCGAACGGCTGCTTTTCACGCCGCCCGATCAGGATCGCCTGCTGCAAGCGGTCGGCAAACAACACCCGGTTCGGCAGCTTGGTCAGGCTGTCGTACATGGCCTGATACTGTAGTTGTCTCGCCTGTTGGTTCGTATGACGGATCACAACCACGGCGATAATCAGGCCCAGGAGCGTGGCTCCACCACCGAACAAGAGCAGCAGCAGGCGCGTATTTGTGTAAGTAGTTGCCGCCTTCTGAACGGCCCGCTCGGTCTCTTGTTTCTGTAGTTCGACCAGTTCGTCGATGTGGGAGGAAAGTTGTTTCTGCAGAGGAACGATTTCGGCCGCGATGAGGGTGGACGCCTCGGCGTTCTCGCCATTCATGGCCTGGTTTATCGCCCGTACCACAAGTGGCTGGGTCTTGATCGTGATCTGCCGTATGCCCGCAAGAATTTTTTCCTCTGCTGCGTTCAGTTTCATTTTCATGAGTTGGTTGCGCGCGTTGGTGAAGATGGCGGCGTCCTCGTTGAAGCGATCGAATGCATCCTGCTGGTCGAACGCATCGGTCATCAAGGCAATCGTGTGCATGATGATCGCCCGATCGTTCAGGGCATACCGCATGTCATGCGCCAGATCGGCCTTGACGTTGTTTTTCTTGACGACCCGCTCCATACTCTGATTGATCGACGCCATCTCTACGAGCCCGGTCGCGGTCAAGCCGATCAGCAGAAGCAAGAGGAAGGTGAAGCCGATTTTCAAGCCGGTACCAAGGGATAGATCAGGTTTTTTAGGAATCACCGAGACATTCCTTCCTTGTGCTTGTTTATACTTGTCGCTGAGTATACAGGCGAACACTGCGGCTTTGCCCGCGCCGGTGCGACGTTTGCTCGACGCAGTAGTTTAAGCCGGCACCAATTCACGTATCATGGCACCCGACGAAATGACCAGGATTCCAGCATGAAATATACCGATTTGCGAGATTTTATCGCCCAGCTCGAAGCGCAAGGCGAGTTGAAGCGCGTGGCCGTCGCGGTAGATCCACACCTGGAAATGACCGAAGTATGCGACCGCGTGCTGCGCGCGGGCGGCCCGGCGATTCTGTTCGAGAAACCGACGGGCCACACCATTCCCGTACTGGGTAATTTGTTCGGCACGCCCAGGCGCGTGGCGATGGGCATGGGCGAGGACGACGTGTCCGCGTTGCGCGAGGTGGGCAAGCTGCTGGCTTTTCTCAAGGAGCCGGACCCGCCCAAGGGCTTGAAAGATGCTTGGGACAAGCTGCCGCTGTACAAGCAAGTGCTCAACATGGCGCCGAAAGAAATATCACGCGCGCCGTGCCAAGACATCGTGTGGCAAGGCGATGAGGTCGATCTCGGCAAATTGCCGATTCAAACCTGCTGGCCGGGCGATGTCGCGCCGCTGATTACCTGGGGCTTGGTGGTGACCAAGGGGCCGCACAAGGCGCGCCAAAATTTAGGCATCTACCGCCAGCAAGTCATCGCCAAAAACAAAGTCATCATGCGCTGGCTGGCGCATCGCGGCGGTGCTTTGGATTTTCGCGAGTTTTGCGCCCAGCATCCGGGCGAGAAATTTCCGCTGGCGGTGGCGCTGGGCGCCGACCCGGCGACCATCCTGGGCGCGGTCACGCCGGTGCCGGACACACTTTCCGAATATCAATTCGCGGGCTTATTGCGCGGCGCCAAAACCGAGGTGGTGAAATGCGTGAGTAGCGATCTGCAAGTCCCGGCCAGCGCCGAGATCGTGCTCGAAGGCTATATCGACCCGAATGAAACCGCGCTCGAAGGGCCCTATGGTGACCACACCGGCTACTACAACGAGCAAGAAACTTTTCCGGTGTTCACTATCACGCACATCACGCTGCGGCGCGATCCGATCTACCACAGCACCTACACCGGCAAACCGCCGGACGAACCTGCGGTGCTGGGCGTGGCGCTGAACGAAGTATTCGTGCCGCTGCTGCAAAAACAATTTCCCGAGATCAGCGATTTTTATTTGCCGCCCGAAGGCTGCTCCTATCGCATGGCGGTGGTGAGCATGAAGAAACAATACCCCGGCCACGCCAAGCGCGTGATGTTCGGCGTGTGGAGTTTTTTGCGCCAATTCATGTACACCAAGTTCATCATCGTGGTGGACGACGATGTGAACATTCGTGATTGGAAAGAAGTGATCTGGGCATTGACCACCCGCGTCGATGCCGCGCGCGATACGCTGATCGTGGAAAACACGCCCATCGATTATCTCGATTTCGCCAGCCCGGTTTCAGGGCTGGGCAGCAAGATGGGTATCGACGCCACGAATAAATGGCAAGCCGAAACCACGCGCGAGTGGGGTACGCCAATCACGCGCGATGCGCAAGTGGTGGTGCGCATCGACGCGATTTGGAAAGACTTGGGGCTTTAAGAGCGCAGCTTTTGGGTGGTCCGATTGCTTGCTTGGTGAACTACTCAAAGACTGGGCGCATAAAAGATCGCTCATAGCTGAAAAAACACTGTGTATCTTGATAGTAGCGCATGGCTGCTTGGCACTCTGGATCGGTTGCCGCCGCGGCACGATATATTTCATATGCCGCTAGAGAGGGAAAAGAGAACATTGCGACAGCTATGTTATTCGCACCTTCGTGCGGCAAAAAATAGCCGTGATGCGTGCCGCCCAGTTTCTCAACCAGCGGAATCCACATTTTGCCGTAAGCTTCAAACTCTTTGGCTTTGAACGGATCGATGACGTATCTGAGATAGCAAGTAATCAAAGGTGGTGCTCCTGCGACATAACGATAAACTCTCAGCGGCGCACTATTTGCGTGTCCGCCGGAGCGCTCTATTGAGCCACGGAATCAGCCATGAGTTGCTTCAGCATGCAACTTTAACCCGAGCGCTCCCACCACCTTGAGGATGGTGTCGAAGTCAGGGCTACGCTCGCCAGAGAGTGCTTTGTATAAACTTTCGCGTGATAGGCCGGCATCGCGCGCGACCTGGGTCATGCCCTTGGCTCGGGCAATATCGCCCAGGGCCTTGGCGATGGATGCGGCATCGCCATTGGCCTCTTCAAGGCAAGCCTCCAGGTAGGCCGCCATCTCTTCCGGGGTACGGAGGTGTTCGGCGACATCGTAGCGAGTGGTAATGGTTTTGGTCATCATGCGCACCTACAGATTGCGTGCGAGGCGCAAGGCAGTTTTGATGTCGGTGGCTTGTGTACTTTTGTCGCCGCCCGCCAGCAGAATCACCAGCTCATGTCCGCACTTTGTGAAATACACCCGGTAACCGGGGCCGTAATCGATCCGCAATTCGGAGACGCCTTCGCCTACAGGTTTGACGTCCCCCGCGTTCCCTGTTGCTAAGCGTTCGATCCGGACCTGAACTCGCGCCCGCGCGCGAATATCGCGGAGACCGTCCAGCCACTGGACGAAAATCTCAGTTTTGCGAATCTCGATCACAGGAGAATCGTATCCTAGCGGCTACGCACTGTCAATGCTTTATGTTAAGTACGCTAACAACGCCAAAGCGAAGATTCGCGCTATTTGCGCGTCCCGGTGCGCGCCATCAGCCGCCGCTCAGCGCCTGAACAATGACCAGCTCGTCGGCCGGTCGCAGCGGCTGCGACAAGTCGTGCACTTGTTCGCCGTCGACGAAAAAGCGGATGTGGGGCCGCATCCTGTCCTGCTCGTCAATCATGCGGAAACGCATGCCGGGGTATAGCCGGCCCAGGTCGGTGAGAATGGCGGCGAGCGTAGCACCGAAAAATAAGCACCAAAAATAAGGGTCACATCTTGTATTATGACATTTCCTCACCAGCCTTAATAATGCGGCTGATTGTCGCATAGTGCAACCCCACTTCGCGCCCGATCTCCGCCAGCGTATAACCATGCTCCAGGTACGCGCGCGCCATGGCTTGATTGCGCGCCGCCTTGGAATCCGCGCCAGCCAACAGGCTCTTAAGAGAAGTCCTGTGCAGCCGGCGTTGCCGTTTGGGAATCTCCGCTATGGTCTCGCTGGCTTTGAGTTGGGGCGCTAATTTCTCGATAAAGGTTTCGCTGCCGAGCAATATCTGGCCTTTCAAATTCCTCCAAGGGGAGACCTGGCCAATCCCGGCGTGCACGAATACCGCGTAACGCCGGCGCGCTACCGGTTTGGTTTTGGCAAACTGGCTAAGCAACCAGTCGATGCTCAAGCCGGGCGGAACGGGATCGAACCCCATGGTCGGGCGGTAGCTGCTCCATGCGTAGCCTTCCGGCGCCTTGACCATTTTCGCACGCACCGGATTGAGCGCCACATAGCGGGCTAGCTCCAACAGATAGCTGTCGCGCTCCACCAAGATGGCCTTGAACCGTCCCTGGAACAAATGCCCGGCCTTGCGGTGGCGACGATTGAATCCCTGCGTATAGACGCCGTTCAACTGGCGCATACCGCGCGAAAGATTAGGATCGGGTGTTTCAATCAGCAGATGGAAGTGATTGCCCATGAGACAGTAGGCATGGCAAATCCAGCCGAAGCGCTCTACCACCCAGGCCAGCGTGGCGAGGAAAGCCTGCCGGTCTTCGTCGTCCAGAAAGATCTTGCGCCGGGCGTTACCGCGCGAGGTGACGTGATAAATCGCGCCGGGGAATTCGATGCGGAGGGGGCGGGTCATGGGAGTAAGCTTAGCATAGAAATATCATATTACAAGATGTGACCCCTT
>Ga0315268_10002607_pt1 | contig 20240 bp, 26 predicted proteins | sample C1_top_MG_FD_204535 | JGI IMG/M metagenome (GOLD analysis project Ga0315268, IMG submission 204535) | Sediment microbial communities from Yellowstone Lake, YNP, Wyoming, USA - C1_top | ecosystem: Environmental > Aquatic > Freshwater > Lake > Sediment | place: USA: Wyoming | collected 2017-08-01
GTCTGAAAGCGAAGCTGCTGGCAGGCTCACCAAAATGCCCGGAATCGTTGAGGCAGAAGCCACGACGCCGGTCCAGTCAGTGGGGGTTCCGAGACTGGACGAGAATGGTTTGAGAATCGGGCTTTTGGACATCGTTGAGCTCATTATGGCAAAGAATCCCATAATGCAAAGCGTGAAAAAAACACTGTTCTCAAAATTATTAGTCCGTAGATTCATTGGCAAACCAGCTTGAATATTCGCTGAGCATTGAAACTAATAAGAAAGGAGGTGAAGCGTAAGCATCCTTTAAGCTTTGCCATCATTCACACTTGAAAGCTGACTGTCTACACTATTCAAGGTCTCTCAGAGTTGCGTACAAAGCGTCCATGACCGCAAAGGCTTTTGATATGGTCTCATCGTCTGTTTGTGATGTTTTTTCCAGTCCTTTCAAAATGTAGCAGACACCGAGCGTTTCCTTCAACTGAATTCTGTCAGGTTCTTCTTCGTTAAACTCGTAATCGCGTATGATGTCCCTAATCTTCACGACCATGGCGTCTTTCACTTCATATTTCTCTATCAAAGCGTCAAATGTCGTTTTCTCCCCTTCAACAGGGTTAATCTCAGCCTTCGGCAGAGTGAAGCCTATCGCTCCCTCTGGAATCTCACCGTTTCTTTCCACAAACCCGAAAACAGCCTTCCTGTCTATGAACCGCTTGATCAGCCACGCTGATGCGCACCTGTCAACGTGAGGCTTTTCTCTGGTCACCCACAACATGATTTCGCGTCCTCCACTACAAAAAGAGAAGGGGCAGAAAGGGTTTTATTCCATGAGCTTCTTTTTCAGAAATTCCCTTCGCTGTTTCCTGTCCAACGCTTCAATTTTGTCCTTGTATTTCTCGCGCAAAAGCTTCAACTTGCAGAACACGTAAAAAGCATCATAAACTGGTTTGGTTTTCTCGATGGCTTCGTGGTCATCTTTTGCGGCGATCGAGATTCCCGTCATGACTGCGTCGAGTCCCGCTCCTTCAGCTGCTATGGGCTTGTCGGTGTCGGCTGACCGCACGATTTTTGCCAATTCGAGAATCGCAGAATCCTTGATCTTGTATTTCTCGACGATCGCATCAAAACTGCATTTGTCGCCATGATGGCCCAATTCAACTCCTGGCGCGTCATATGGTACGGCCCTCTCCTTCTTTACTACTTCCTCAATCTTTTCCACTGGCACAAAGATGAACTCAGCCTTAGGGTCAATGAACCTCTTAATCAGCCATGGACATGCTGTCCTGTCCACGTGAACGTATTCGCGAGTCACCCACTTCACATTTTTCACCATTCTGCATTACCTGCAACCAGTATTAAAGTTTATCAGCGGTGCTTCCCTTTAGAAGGGATTTACTGGATCAAGGCGGAAAAAATGCGTTTGGACGAAGATGACTTCAGGCTACAGAACCTCGAAACAGACAGTGATGTAGAGCAGTTTCTGGAGCTCATGCGGAAGGTCTTCGGGGAAACCACCGGCGTAGACAGACTTGCGAAGAAACTGATCGATCATCATCCCATAATGACATTGCAGGATTTCTTCGTCATCAAACATGAGGGCAGAACAGTAGCTGGCCTCAACCTGATCCCGGTCACATGGAGTGTTGGTGGAATCCCGCTTAAAGTGGCGGAGATGGGTTGCGTGGCCACTTTGTCTGAGTATCGTCGGCAAGGACTGACTCGAAGGCTTGTGAGCGAGTTTCACAAACGAGTGGAAGAACAGAATTATCATCTTGCAGCCATAGAGGGGATACCCTTCTTCTACCGCCAGTTTGGATATGAGTATGCTTTACCACTGCTTGAGGAAACAAAGATCAGGTTCGACAAGATACCCGACTACGAGTCTAAGTGTACAGTCCGGTCTTTCACAGACATGGATGCTTCCAAGGCTATGGCGCTCTTGGAGCAGTCTCAAAAGAAGTTCTACGTCCACGCTGTCCGCAGTGCCGAGATATGGAAGATTCAACAGGGAACAGGCATCGCCTCAGATCCCGAACCGTTCGAGAGCTATGCTGTTGAGAAAGAAGGAGAAGTCATCGCCTATTTCAGGATGAGAGAAAACCCAAGTGATAAGGAGATTATGGTGACCGAGATCACTGATGTTGATACACTTGCCGCACAGGCAGTTCTGGAATTCCTGAAAAGAATGGGAAACCAACGTGGAATTGAAACTTTGTCTGCTAACATTAGTTATGAAGAGCCCTTTGCGCAACACCTCATGTCGCTCGGAGCAACAAAACGCACCCCAACCTATGCATGGCAGGTTCGCATCACCGACTATGCAGAAGTGTTTCAGAAACTTAAACCTCTGTTCGAAAAGCGTCTTGCTGTCTCCATGTATCGTGAGCTGTCTGAGAGACTGAATTTCAATTTTCGGCGCTTCACAGTTCAGGTCACAGTAGAAAACGGCGAATTCACAAACATCCAACGGTTAGAAAGCAGTGAGCGGAGCCCAATAGGTTTGAATCCCACCGTCTTCGTTCAACTTGTGCTCGGATACCATAGCCGAGACGAGCTTGAAATGGTTTATCCCGATTTCAGAATCGAGGTAAGCCACAAACATCTCATTGATGTTCTCTTTCCGAAAATGCCCTCCTACATCCATTCTGCATACTAACTGGGCAGCCTAAACCTTTATTATCACTTTCCACTTTTGCTCTGAAGACAAAACATGAGCGTTCAAATTCGAGCCTTCACAAAGGAAGACCTTTCAACAATCATTGATCTGCTGAATGAGCGGAACAGAGAATCATACGAATTTATCCCCTTTACCGAAGAAAGAATTCATTCTTGGCTTCAGGAAGGACGACTGAAGATACTGGTGGCTGAAAGAAATGGTGATTTCTTGGGTTCAGCAGCTTACAATGATGGGCATTGGGGAGAGGAAGTTGAATGGCTCATTGTTTCAGAAATTTTAAATCGAAAGGTCATTGGAAACACGTTGGTCGAGGAAATCGAGAAGTACGTCAAGAACAAGACCATTTTTGTAGCGATCGATGCAGGAAGTCCAAAAGCCAATGAATGGATGGAACGGGGCTACAAGACTGAAGGCGGATTGTACCACATGATTGCCAAGCTTGACGGCATTAAGCCTCTTCCCAAAGTTCCTGAAGGCATAGTCATCCGTGGTCTACTGCCTCGAGAAGAGAAGGAACTGATCGAAGCCGTCAATGCGGGATTTGGATGGGAGAGACTCAAGCAAGACGCTTTTCAAAAATGGAAAGATGACTTTCCGGATTTCAGTGAGGAATGGGTTCATGTTGCGGAGTCAGACGGCAGGATTGTTTCTGCCGTCGTCGCTAAACAAGATATGAACCATGACAAGTTCTTCGGGGGCAAACGGGGTTACCTTGGGCCTGCAGCCACAGTCCCAGAATATCGTGGCAAGAATCTTGCTTCTGCTCTTACTGTCCGGACAATGAACTTTTTGTTCGAGAAAGGAATGAATGCTACTGTTTTGTACACTTCAGAGCAAAACGCTGCATCAGTGGCGCTTTTGGAGAAGATTGGCTTCAAGATTGCCCATCACTGGAAGTTCATGCGTAAAGCCATGCCTTAGCGGAATTTTCCAGCAAGCTTCCAGAACGGACGAGTTTGTATGTCTTTCTAGAGAACGATGAAGAAAAGGTTTAAGAATATTTGGAAAATGGGTGTTCAGTGTCGCTTCTTAGGAGTAACCTCTTTTTCAAGATCTAGTTCTTTGACTCTTGTTTCGATGAACTCTGCGACTTTGTCTTGACTGTATCTTTTCTCTTCCTGTTGCTTTTTCAGCTGTTGCTCAATGGTTTTGAGGACTTTTTCTACGTCGAAGGGTTTCAATATGTAGGCATTTGCGCCTCGGTTAACGGCGTCAACCGCATTCTGCAATGTTGGAAAGCCAGTGATGATTATCTTTCTCATTTTGGGCGTCGTGTCTCTGAACTTTGTTAGAAGCTCAATTCCTTCCATGTCTGGAAGTCGAATGTCTATTAGGGCCAAGTTGTAGAATTTGCTTTTTGTCTTCTCTATCGCATCTTTGGCTGTCCCTGCTGATTCTACCTTGTATCCTTCGTCCTCAAGTATGGCTAGAAGTACTTTCCTTATGTTTTCGTCGTCGTCAACAATGAGGATTCTAGCGGTTTCATCCATACCTCTTCACCTCCTTCCTGCCTTTTCTGTTCGATGGGAAGGGTAACAGTAAAGGTTGTGCCCTTTCCTAACGTGCTTTTCACCTTGATGGAGCCTCCATGCGCGTCGACTATGCGTTTGCAAATCGCTAATCCGAAACCCATTCCTTTCGCTTTCGTGGTGAAAAGCGGAGTCCAAAGCTTTGCTACTGTTTCCTTTTTCATGCCTGCGCCTGTGTCAGAGAAAACCAGTTCCACGTTTCCATTCAGTCTTTTGCTCTCGATCGTCAATGTTCCTCCGCGGGGCATTGCGTCAACCGCGTTCTTGATGATGTTGATGAAGGCTCTTTTCAATTTTTCAATGTCAGCCGATATTTTCGGATGATTTTGAGTTCTGTCCAATACCTGAATACATTTTGGAGTTCCAATGAGAGACAGAGCTTCCTTCAGAACTGCTTTGGGATTGCTTTCTGAAACATCCAGCATTATTTCTCTCGAATAGTCCAAGAGGTCATTGATAATCTTGTTCGAATAGGCGATGTTTTTCTCTACGAGTTCAAGCATCTCCGTAACCTTATCGTCTGCCTTGGCACTAGGCCGCCTCTTCATATAATACGCGGCGCCTGCAATGCTCGTCAGCGGGTTTCGTAGATCGTGTCCGACCATTCCTGCTAGTTCACCGATGACTGCCAGTCTTTGCGCTTTAAGCAACTGTTCCTGAGACCTCCTCAGTTCGCGGGTTCGCTCATCTACCTTCTGTTCGAGCTGCTCTCTTGCTTCTCGGAGACTCTCAATGAGCTGAGCATTTTCAATGGTTATTGCGGCTTGATGCAGAAAGAGTTCCAATGGAGCAAGTGATTCCTTAACCGGGATTCTGCCATCTACAGGGTCGTCCATGCTCAGAATGCCGACAATCCTTCCGCTGGGCGTTCGCAACGGAGCGTACAGCATGTCCTGCGGATGCCAATCAACCATCTCTTCTACACAGCGCTGACTTGGAACTCCAGTGTACGTGGTGGCATCATCCAGAGGAGTCTCAGGTGAGACACCATGGACATTTTTTCTAATCCATGCGTCGGTCCATGGAAGGTAATAGAATTCTCCTATCTTGAATCTGTCGAATTTTAATCCCAGACGTTCTCGCCAGACGTTGCCCGGCGCCTTTCTCTTCAGCAGGAGTTCAGTTTCTTCCTTCGTCAGTCCTGAGGCAACGAGGTCTCTTCCTTCAAGGTTTTCGTCTCTGAGTGAGATTACTACTCTTCTCCAACCGAATTTTCTGATGGCTTTGGCGATTACTTTCAGTCTTTGGTGCATTTCCTTGACATTCATGACTTCGGTGGTGTTCTTCATCAAGTACTCTAGATTCTGAGTGAACTGCTTGAGCTGATCTTGTCTTCTCAGATTGCTTATGGCGGTTGCTGCATGCGAAGCCAGTATCTCGAAAAGTTCTGTGTCATTCTTGTCGAAAGCTGCAAGTCTTTCACTCTCAACGTTCAAGACGCCTAGGACTTCTTTGTTCACTCTGATTGGCACAGCAAGTTCTGACAGCATTCCGGGGCGGCCTTGAATGTAGGCCTTTTCTTCTCTGACGTCGCGGATGAACACGGGTTTTCCGGTTTTTGCCGCTTTGAGTGATACGCCTTTGTTCCCGTCTAAGGGCAGTACAACCTTGAACTGTTTTGGGTAGCCACGTTGGGTCACCAGTTTCAGATTCTTTCCTTCTACAACAAACACTGTGGCAAACTCGAATCCTAGCGTTTTCTCCATGGCGTCAAGTGTCAGCTTGTAAATCTCTTCCATGCTTTTTGCCGAGTTTAGGTGTCGTCCATATTCATTTAGAGCTGAGAGTCTTCCTTGTCTCTTCAAGTTGGCGATGGCTGTAGCTGCGTGAGAAGACAGGATTTCAAGCAGTTTCTTGTCTTCATCGTCAAAAGCTGCAAGTTTTTTGCTCTCTATGTTCAGAACACCGAGGACTTTGTTTCCGACTTTGATCGGTACTGCTAGTTCTGAAAGTATATTCTTGCCACTCAGTTTTCTCTTCGCTGCTTTCCGACAATTAATGGATCCTGCTGTGTAAGCAGCGTCGAAATAGGTCCGGTTTTTCCTGACATCTGGCACGTATACCGATTCGCCTGTGTTCGCTGCCTTGACAGTTATGCCTTTCTTCCCATCTAATGGCAGATGAAGTGTCAGACTGCTTGAATATCCGCGATAGGCCGCTAAGTTGAGCATTTTTCCTTCAACTACTATGATGCTTGCAATTTCGAATCCAAGAGTTTTCTCGGTGGCGTCCAATGTCAATTTGTAGATTTCTTCCATGTTTTTTGCCATGTTTAGACTCTGGCCGTAGACGTTGAGTGCAGACAGTCTTTCCTCGAATCGTTTTCTTTCAGTTTCAACTCGTTTGTGTTCTGTGATGTCGAGTAACTGTCCAATTATGCGGATTCTGCCTTGTCCATCTTGTATCATTGATGATTTGATCTCGACGTCCTTTCTTTGATCGTTTTTTGTGACTATTTTGAACTCGTATCGAGGAAAAACGTCTTCTCCTCTCAGTCTGCGTACGTACTTGTCTTCAACAAGAGTTCTGCTTTCTCCTTCAAGGAACTTTCTGAAATCCTGACCGACAATTTCATCCTTCGGATATCCCAGGATATCGCAAAGCTCCCCGTTGGCATAGACAATCTCGAAGTGGTCGTCTATAATTGTGATTCCTTCATGTGAATTTTCTACAATAGAGCGGAAACGTTCTTCACTGTCCTTCAAGTCCGCCTCGATTCTTTTCCAATTTGTGATATCAATTGCAGTTCCGTATTGGGCATATTTTCCACCTGGCCACTGAATTGCCTTGTCTAGACATCTATACCAACGTTTGTTTCTCTTGCTCTTGGTCTCTCGAACGTAAGTTTTCCCAAGATTCTCTCCAAAAACATGTTGGCCATTACATGAAGAACATGGTCTGTTTCGGTTCTGAAATGCTTGATAACATTTCTTGCCGAGGACATCGCCGAAGATTTCTCTGATCTTGCTGTTGGCGAAAAGTACTTCGTGACTGACCGGCTCTATGACATAGACCATCTCGTCCAAGTCATCATTGAAGTCGCGCAGTCTTTCCAGTTCCCGTTTGACCTGTTCTTCGACAATTTTCTTACTGACAGCCTTTTTCATTCGACTACACATTCCCCTTTAGGTACTATCCGCTTCTTTGCCTCATTCACGCACCCAACAAAATCCAGATTCTCGGCTTCTAGGAAGTCGAGCCCAAGTTTTTCATGCAACCTCTTCGCGATCAGCTTTTCAAGGTACGTGGCTCCAGGTCCGAAAATTCCTTCAAGAGCGTCTTTGAATTCTGTTAGATTCATGGGGATATTTTCCTTTTTCAGTTGGAAAGAAGCCTCCAGATGGAAAAAAATGGCTTGTTTGGAGGAGTTTCCCAACGAAGAGAGGCTTTCTTCGACTGCAGATAGTAATATTTTGCTGAAGTTGTTTTGAGGCAAATAGGTATCCCCGCGAACTTAAGGTGAGGGTTTGGAATGAAACTCGATGAAGCTTTGATAAATCGTTTGTGAACTCCAAATATGAATTTCTAAAATTCGTGCAAGTGGAGAGTCGTATTTATGTTAGTTGCGCTTCTTTTTTCTTGAGAAATTTCGCTCCGCAGCTTTCACGTAGTCAACGAATTTGAACTCTTTGCCTTCGTCCCATCTTAGAACATTATCTTCTGATCCGACTCTTTCGTGCAGTTTTTTCATTATCAGGATTTCCAAGAATCGGGTTCCTGCCCCGAAAATCTTTTCAAGTCCATTTTCGAAGTCCGCGAGGCGGCATGGAATGTCGTTTCGGGCTATGTTGAACTTCTTTTCAAGGTGGAAGTAGATTGACTGTTTGGCCGAGTCTCCGAGTGAGGAGAAGGCATCATCTACGACTTCAAGGAAAAGTTTCTGGAAGGCTCTCTCCGACAACTTCAAGATTCCTCTTAGGGAACTCCGTTCTACGAGACTACGCTAGGAGTCTTATAAATAAATTCCTTATGGATTTTTAAATTTAATCGTTGATTACGCTGGTTTCAGTTTCAAATCCGAATCAGATGATACCAAGCGGCTTGCATTCTGATCATTTCCCAATCTCCACATTCTTTCTCGAATCAAGCTGACTTCTTTTGCGTATTCCATCAGAGCCATTCGCAGGGCTTCGCTTTCACTGGTTCCGAGCCGTCTCGCTAGTTCGTCGAGGATTTCTCTTTGTTCTCAGCTCAGAACACTTTCACTATGCACTTTCTGGGCATGGCTTTTTCTTATTCTGGGAGGTTTGGGGACTCAGCTCACGGGATGCTTCAAACATGAAGGGCAGCAGCCGAACGGTCGTCTAGGTGCGTGATGACCTGCACAGGCAGGTCAGGAAGTTGACGTTGTTGAATGATCTGCGAATCTACGAGTTGGTTAATGGTATAATCGAAGAATTCTTGCACGATCAGGAGAAAGTCAAAGTTCTGATCAAGAAACTGAGAATGTCTTAGAGCGTGGGCAGTGTGTTCATTCGAGTATCGATTATTTTATATGCCTCAGATTGGCATACTCACGTTTGTGATTTGCACGAATTTCAAGCCATTTCGCTCCTTTAGTCTATTCTTGCTTATCATTTCAATCATCATCGCGGCCCTGAGCATGTCCATGATTCCCTCATCAGCTCAAACGCCTCAGGAACTGGCAACCAATTTCGCTCCTGTGCTTCATTTCACTGGCGGCGAAAAATTCTACCCGACCTCAGCTGATTACATTATCAGCAGCTCAGTTCTTAAATCCCGAAATGCTGATGGAACTTCCGCGCTCGTCACCTCCAATCCCACCCCGAGCAACCTAGGCTCATACACAGGCACCAGCCTGTTCCTCAGCAGCAAACTAGACACTTTAGACGCTATAGTAGCTGATTACGCCTTAAATGCCAGTAGCGTAGGCTACTACGCCTACGTGCACGTGGTGACCAGCGGTTCCTACAAGGTCATACAATACTGGCTCTTCTATGCTTACAACAACGGACCCTTGAACGACCACCAAAGTGACATCGAGGTCATCCAAATCTTCCTGGACAGTTCCAACAGCCCAGTCAAAGCCCTGTTCTCTCAACACGGCGCAGGTGAAAATGCCGTATGGGGCGACGTGGAAAAATCAGACACGCATCCCGTCGTCTACGTGGCTCAAGGCTCACACGCCAACTACTTCCGAGCTTATCAGGGCAAGATCGGCATAGAAAACGATGTCGTAGGCAGCGATGGCAAAACCATCAATCCTGACGATCTAAGGCTCGTGATGCTGGGCGAACGCAACAGCCACCCTGCAAGCCAGAGCTGGCTGGACTTCGCGGGCAGGTGGGGCTTCTGGGGCACAGACGAAGACGTGGCCTTGGGGCGTGCAGGTCCGCTTGGGCCGGTGTTTAATCAGGATGGCACTCGATGGGCTCAGCCATTGGCTTATTTGGACACGACTTTAGGCGTCAATGGCAACTACTTTATTCTGGCGTGGTTCGCGGCCAACTTTCTGTTGTTGTTCGTGATTTACGTCGTTATCCGCGCGGCGTGGAAGGTTTGGGGCATCGTCAAACTGCACAGGAAAGGCGGATTGCTCGTGATGAAGTTTCTGAAAAGCCGCGGCGGACCAAGTCTGATTCTGGGTGTCGTGGCCATTTTCATTACTGTGTTTGCACTGGCTTTACCATGGTACATAATTAGCGCTTCTTCGCAGGCTGGACCGTTGGCCAAGCAAGGCGGCGTCACGTTGCTTACTATTGACGGCATAAGCGGTATGCAGGTTAACTTGTTTTTGGGCAGCGGAGGCGACTCTACGTCAGGCTACAGTGGTTTGTTCTTCATGCAGATGCCGTTCGCGATGTTCATAGCCGTCGGACTCGTGCTTTTGGCCTTGGACGTGGTTGGCGTCAAAAACGGCAAGAGTCTCGGCTTGAAGCTCATCTTGGGCGCGATCGTTTCGCTTTTGCCTTTCATTCTAATTCTGGTGTTCATTGTTGAGTTGCCGGCGTTTTTGCCGTGGGCTTCGCAGCTTGTTCCTGGTCAGACCTTGCCCTCTGAGGTTGGTGTGATGGTTAATGCTGTTGCAGGGAGTCCTGTTGTTGGCTCGGCAAGTCAGCAGTTCCCTGTTGTTGGTGCGACGATGGTGAGTTGGGGTTTCGGTGTTGGCGCGTATTTGTTTGTGGTGGCTACTGTGATGAGGATAATTGCGGGTTTTATGATGCGTAGTGTTCCGGAGCTTCAGGAAAAGCCTGCTCCGCCGGCAAAAACTGTTGAGAAGAAACTGCCGCCTGCGGCTTCTGAACCTGCTCCGGTGCAGCCTGCTGCGACGTGAGCCGTGCGTGTGGTTAAGTTTTATTTAGGAGCTGTTCTATTTGCTCTTCAAGGCACTTTCGGAGGTCTTGGGGTTTTGAGTGGCAGGCATGAGCGTCGAAGGAGGAGCGGTAAATCTTTTTTCAGGAGCAAGATAGTCGTTTTTATGGTGATTTTTCTGATTGTGGTCGCCAGCATCGTGGCTTACAAGCTGATCTATGGAGGCGGCACGGGGATGAGTGTAGGCGCTACGCGGGTTCTTCTGGTGACGAGCATGGGGAACATTACGATTGAGTTGTACGATGATATGCCGATTACGGCGGCTAATTTTAAGAATTTGACGGGCATGGGGATTTATGATGGCACGATTTTTCATCGTGTTTCACATGATTTTGTGATTCAGGGTGGTGATCCGAGTGGCACGGGTTTGGGTGATCCGCGCATTGCCAGTATTCCGGATGAGTTGCCGAATAAGCATAGCAACGTGCGTGGGGCTGTGGCTATGGCGAAGATGAGTGCGCCGGATTCTGCGGCGAGGCCGAATTCTGCAACAAGCCAATTTTTCGTTGATTTGAAGGACAACAGTGTGAGTTTGGATTCGAGTTATTCAGTTTTTGGGCAGGTCGTGGCTGGAATGAATGTGGCGGATGATATTGGGGCGTTGCCTTTGGTCGGTGGCGTGGAGGATGGAAGACCTGAGCAGAACGTGACGCTGATCAAAGCACAGCTAATCGGCTAAAAGGGGAATGTCTCAAGTCTAAGTGTTGCGCGCGCTCGTCACGTAGAAACCGTAGAGTTTACGGTCTTCTTCCCGTAGTTCTTTCAGAATTTCAAGTAACTTCTCAATTGCTTCTATGTCTTCTTTATGTTTCTCTTGAACTTCTTTCACAAACTCTTCAGTGGACATAGAACCCCAAGAGTACATTACGCAACTCTTGCACATAACTTTTTTGCGTCCACAATCAGATTTATGGTATCAGCTGATTTATGCGTACATTTCAGTTGTTGTGAATGTCGTCCCGATTAGTTCCTTCACTTTTCTTTCTATTTCGTCTCTTATCTCTCTGACTTTCTCTATGGGTTTGCCCTTTGGGTCTTCGATTTGCCAGTCCACTACTTTGTTGAGCAATGGTGCTGGGCAGAATCCTTCGGCGCTGCATCCCATTACGATTATTGCGTCTGCTTCTTGAACCATCTGGTTGGTTATGAGTTTTGGTTTGTTTCCTGAAAGGTCAATTCCTCTTTCTTTCATGACCTGAATGACGGCTGGGTTGATTTCGGTTGAGGGCATTGTACCGGCGCTTGTTGCTATGATTTTGTCCTGACCATAAAGCTTCGCGAAAGCTTCTGCCATCTGGCTTCTGCCTGCATTTTCAACGCACACGAAGAGGATTTTTTTCATGTTCTTCGGCTTCCGTTTGATTCTTATATTGATTAACATCGTTTTTAGAGTTGTGGTCTGAATGGTTGGTAAGGGCTGACAAGCAAGAAGAACTGGAGAGGGCGAGAGTACTGGTGTGCTCTGCGGTGACTACTCCGCCTCTATGGATAGGTTGAACTCGGTGGTAAAATCGGGATGGACTCGGGTTTTTTTTGTGTACAGTTTCATGTCTGTCTTTTGAGGAAAATGTTCAAGTTTCGTGGGATGATGTCTGCGTCTTCGAGTAGGTCGAGGTGTTTGAGTTTTCTTTTTGTTGCGGTGTTCAGCTTGTTGAGAGATGCTCCTTGTAGGAGCAGGGCGGTTTCTTCTTGGGAGAATTCTTCTTTTTCTTCGATCCATTGTAGGAACGGTTTGTTTTGTGAGCAGATTTTTTGGCAGTGCATGCAGCCGACTAGGCAGTTGTGGGCTGAGAGGCTTATCCAGGTTGGGAATGGGATGTTGCCTTTTTTCTCGTTGTGGTAGACTATGCATCGTTCGGCGTGGAGTAGGAAGCGGTCGTTGGGTATGGCGTTGGTGGGGCAGTTGTGTTGGCAGGCGTGGCAGTTTTGGCAGTTTTTCATCATTTGTGGTTTTTGCCAGTTGTCTTTTTGGCAGGGCAGGTCGGAGTAGAAGGCTGTGAGTTGGAGGAAGCTTCCCATGTTGGGGACGTAGCAGATGTTGTTTCTTCCGTACTCTGCGAGTCCGCTGCGAGTGGCTAGGAGTTTTAGGGGCAGTGCGGTGGGTGCCACTCGGTATCCTTTTGGTGCTAGAATTTCTGTCAGCAGCTTCTGTATTCGTCTTCTGGTTCTTTCGTTGGCTACGTAGGTTGGAGGGACTATGAGCGCGTGTTTTTCTCCGTTCCATGTGAACGTGGCTTGGCTTTGGGGTCGGGGGATGGCGACGATTATAAGGGATTTGGCTTCTCGCAGGGTTTCGGGGGCTCGGAAATCAAAGTAGGCAAGGCGTTCGTGATAGAATTCTTTGTCCAGTAGGCCTTGGTTGTATTGTCCTTCGATTTCTTCTTGCAGATCCTGGATGTGTTTGGCTGATGTGATGCGTGCTTTGCAGTCGTGTTCTGCTAAATGGTTGAGTAGTTCTTCTGTGGTTTGTGTTGCGTTTGATGGTGTTGTTGCTTCTGTTCTCGTCATGTGTGTTCACCGTTTGGGTTTCGTCTGCTGGTTAATGACGTGTGGCAGAGGAATATGGGTTGTAGCGTCACTTGACTGCTCAAATTGTTGCGTGAGTGGGTGGGGTTGAGTTGAAGTGTGGTACTGTCACGTGACGACTTAACTGATAAATATGCGGATTGGCTGTTTTTGGTGTATGACACTGCTTGAAGTCGTGTTTAAGGCGGCCAGCGTAGAGGAATTGATGGGTAGATCCTTTTACGCGATGCCTCTTTGGGGTGGGCAGGCTTCGTGGGTGGCTGTTGTTTTGCTTTTCTTTGTGGCGTATGCTTTTACTTGGAGTTTGCATGGTTTGATTGTCTTGCTGCATCTTCCGTTCAGACAGGCTTCAAGGCCTCATGCGCAGGTTCTGTATTTTTTGGGGTTGTGTGGTCCCTTGGTTGCTGCAGTTTTGTTGGCATTTCTGTTTTACGGGCAGGCTGGTGTCGCTGATTTACTGGGTGGTGCTTTGAATTGGAATGTTGGCTGGGTCTGGTATGTTCTTGCCGTTGCTCCTGTTGGAGTCATATATTTGGTGAGTTCGGCTTTGTATGGGCTGAGACAGAAGAAGCGGGTTGCCCTGTTTAGAAAGCCGCCAAGGGGAATTCTCGTGTTGGTTTTGTCTCAGGTTTGGGTGGTGATTGCTGAGGAGTTTGGTTGGAGGGGTTTTGCGCTTCCTCATCTTCAAGGATTTATTGGATGGATTGGCGGGGCGTTTGTTCTGGGAGTTTTGTGGGCTTGTTGGCATTTGCCCATGTTTTTTGTGCCGGGGTCAAATCAGTATAAGTCTTCGTTTCCGCAGTATGTGTTTGTTTTGAGTGTTTGGTCGTTTTTTATGGCGATGCTGTATTATCAGACGGGTGGAAGTGTTCTTGTGTGTATGATTTTTCATGCGTCAGCGAATCTTTGGGGGTTAACAATCAATGTTTCTGAAGGTTCTGAACGAATTGCGCTTCTGCTTTATCTGCTTATGTTGCTCGTGGCAGTGGCCATGCTCCCTATTTAGTGTTCCAGCAGGCTTGAACCAGATGAACTGGAGAAATGTGAGCACTGACATGCTCTGTGGTGACTATCCCGCCTCTGTAAATAGGCTGAATTGAAGCGCAATATTTGCTTCTTTTTCCAAATGTCATGGTAGCTGGTAGGCTTGCTCCGAAGCGCTTCGGAGCTCTCGCCTTGCAGCAAGGTTATTCTACCTGGAGACCCACTTCTAAATAGATGCTTAAGTATGACCAAGAAATACTTTCCAAAGAATGTCAAAATCAAATGCCTTCTCTGGTCTGATCGTCATTGCTGTCTGTGCGGAAGACAATGTGGAACAGACATCGAGATAGCCCATATACACGAAGAGAGTCCGGCCGTGCTTGACAATGCAATTCCTCTGTGCTATGATTGCCATGCGAAGATAGGACACTACAGAGATGAACATCCGCGCGGCAACAAATATCAAACCGACGAGCTAAAATCTCGGCGAGAACAAATCTATGAAAGGTTCACAAGCCATCTCGTCCCACGAATCGACTTTCAAGTTGTCCAAAAAAGCAAGTTTCCAGACGTAGGTTTCCAGTTCGTTCATCTCGGTGGTCCATATCCTGCACGGTTAAAGATCAAAGTTGAGGTAGTTCTCGGCGACAAGAACATTGGTGTTCTTCGTGATCAATATGATGGTAAACACACTTGGAATCTGAATCCAGGGCATCTTTTCTACGGCCACATAGGCTTGCCGAGAGAGACTGTTGAGAGTGAAGACCGCTTGGAGTTGGACACTACCATCACAATAATTGACGCATACAGACGTGGGCATCAGTTACTGCCTATGGCACATATTTATGACAGAAGCAACAAAACATGGTTTGCAGAGCCTTGCCCATTTGTTGAAAGGAAAGGTCAATCAAACAACGCGCTTTGACGTGGACACCAAATGCTGACGGGCCGCACTCGCTGTGCGTGCGCTAGGCTCCTGTGACATTTATGTAGAGTGAAGCTTCAACTAGCCAATGGTGACGTTCTGACAGGTATTCAGGGTTTAATGGGATGAAGGCCTCTATGAAATATCTGCCGGCTTTGTAGGTGGTGTTCCACAAAGTTGGGTTTATTGTGTTAGTTTGGTTCCATACGCAAGTTCTTGTTAGGGCTTGACCTTGTGGAACTGTGAAAGTGCTCTCATTCTTTTGGAAAGGTGGGTACCATACCGTGTACGGGGCTACTTGAGTGTAGGCTTGGAACCCTACCCAAACCATTACAGGGTCGGCAACTGCCGCGGTGAAGGACTGGGAGAAGTATCCTTGGTTTTCCATTGTTGCAGTTATCACAACGTCTTCTCCAAGATTGTAGATAGGCTTGTCGGTTGCAAGTCTAAACGTCCATCTCGGACTCGTGATAATCAATGCGGCGTAGGCACTGACGGCTATGACCACGATCAAGACTGAGGCGAGTATCATTGAATAGATCTTGTCCACTTTGATACTCAGTCCTAGAAACAGCAAATATCCGATGCCCAATAGAAGGGCGCCGACCGCCAAGTAGACTGTAAAATATCCGCTCGCGAGGAGACCGGAATTTATGACGACAGCAAAGAACACGGAATAAATGAATGCAAGAATGATCAAGTCTTGGAGCCATGATTTCCAAGTTTTCCTTTCCGTCATCATAAGACCTCCAACTAGATATTACAGTAGGCAATTCAACTTAAAATTTTCGGACTGGAAACAAAGAGAGCGCGTTAAACGCATTGATATAGGACCTGAGCATCAAACCTAGCTCGTCCTCTGCTGTTGTTGAGGATACTTTTTCTATAATTTATGAAAGGTGGCAGTACTGGACAGAGTTTATTGATGCAATCTCCGACCTTGTTCGGGTTATCAACAGTCGTTCATGGGCGTCGATCATTCATTTTTACTGATGGAACCATTCGATTAACGATTTTCATGCTGATAGAACTGCTAACTGCTCCTGTTTTCGAACACGCGACACATCACAACGGCAAAAGAGGATAAGCGACAAAAATCATTGAAAAGTGGTCAGACGTCAGTGCTAGAAAGTCCGAAAGCGCGCGCGGCTGTTCAAGTCTATAATAGTCCTCGACATCAGCTCCGCGGCTCTTTATTGAGATAGGCAGAAGATTGTTGTCTTTTAGGTAACCTTGGCCACCCCACGTAAAGACGTATGGACAACCAAGATCTTCAGGAGGGTTATCCAGAAGTATCATATAGGAACCAAGTGTGGTTCCGGGGGTTGGATAAAAGTGCATGTTATAGGTGAGATCAGAGGTCGCGCTGACACCTTCGTAAGTATTTCCTCCCCAATTTATCGTCATGTCTAGCCAAGCGCCTGGTCCTTGGATCGAGTACACAAATCTGACTGGTTCCCAATTATGGCCCAGTTGTTTGAAGGACGGATTTGATAGATATGAATGCCAACCCGTACGTCCTATGTCATAGATACTCCATGCGCCTGGAAATTCGAGCCACTTCACTCAATCTCCAAGGGGAAAGCCAATTTGATTCGTACGATCCGCTGAGCCGGTCATAAAATAGTGGCCTGCGGTCGTTGCTGGAGTGTAGGAGTAAACGCTATATTGGACTCCATTTATCGTTGCATAGTAGTTCAGTTTGTCTGATTCCCAAGCCATCATCAAAGTTACGGCTGAACCTATTGTCAAGACGCTAGGATATTCCCAAGTCCATTGTGACTGTAGGATTGAATATGCAGGTTCGAGAGGCCAAGTCCAAGTTGCCATACTCGACGCATTTCCAGACAAGCCCTTCAACGTAGGGATTACTTCTGTTGGCGTCTAGTACTAGCAACAGACTGTATGCATAATCGCGTGCTGGCTCACTGGACGGTCCTTGGCAGGCAAGCCCAGCTGCTAGACTGTTGTCCACTTGAATAACCGATTTATCAGTTCCACTGAACGAAACTGTCACACGCACCGCCCTTGCGTCTGGTCCCTTTGCTGAATAGAGGAAATTCTCTTCAGTTGACATAAAGCCAGCTACATACGGCTGGCTGTTTCCAAGCTTGTACGTGGGTCCTGTCCAGTCGCTCCAGATAGGACCGCCTTCGGCTCTCACCGAATTAGCCAAGAGCATTGGGGCCAATACGCATACGATTAAGGTTACGACGAGGAGATTTTTCTTGCTGGAGTGACAAATTTTCGCTTTCATCTTTCTTCACCTGTGGACACACGTGAATTCAGCGCGGATTTAATTTTCAGCTGGATTCTGGATGAGTATTCGCGGATATCTAATTAGGACTTTCCTAAGATTGCTCCGGGAGAAAGGCTCCGAAGGCGAACTGGTGAGTGCAAAAACATAATAATTGCGGAGAGCAAATAACTAAAGGGTGATCGCGTGCAAACAGACTCTCGCATTTTCCTTGTTGTCAGCCTGATCCTTCTGCCCTTAGCTTTTCTATTCTGCTACAGCACACTAGGTCTGCTCTTTGGGAGCAATTCGCTTAGCGACGCAGATCTGAACTTTGTTCACTACACGGGATCCATAGCTCTTGGCGGGATTCTGCCCATTACTGCTTCTCTGTCCTTTCTGATAGTCGCACGTGAAAAACGAGAAGAAACTGCAACAGAGGGTTTTAGCAGACACATGCTGTCTTGGGTTTTCCGGTTGTTCGCGCTTTTTTCAGGTGGTCTTTGTGCTTTTTGGGGTCTTCTGCTCTTTCTTTCCTCAATCAGGCTGGGCTATGCCAATATTAAAGAGTGGCCAGCGAGCACCGGTTCCATTCTAGGAATCTTCTCAATGTTCGGTCTTGTCGGAGTTCTCTGGACAATCACGGGATTCTTGCTCGTTATCACTTATGCATCCCGAACCCACGAATAACGCGCGTATGAGAACCACGAGCTTCCAAAAAGAGATTATGAAGCTTTTTCAGACATGCTTACCACGCACTTCCCCGAAGACAGCGCAGCAACAAACCTCCAGCCTTCAGCCAACAGTTGAGGCAGTTCTTCTTCACTAACGATCTCCTTGATCGTTTGTGAAAAATGACATATTGGCAGACCTTTGGTTTTCGATTTGGCAGTGCGTAGTACACCTAAATACGTGTTTGCGTATATCATTCGTTGCATAAACCCAAAAACAGTTGGTGGTTGTGGGAGATATCTCAGTCGGGATACAGGTACAAGCCCCGTCCGTTGCATGAAATCTCATTTTCGCCTTTATTCTCTCATTTCTTTCAGTGCTTGTCTGACATTTTCTATGCCAACTATCTTCTTCCCATTCCACACTATCGTAGGCGTCTTCACTCCACCTAATCTCGCCTTCAATCGCACCGCAAGCGAGCTCTCAGTCAAGTCCACCAGCGTGTAAGCCACCTTACCCTCATCCAAGAGGCTAATTGCCTCCTGATCCTCAGGCTCGTAACTGCGAGTCGTCGTCAAAGAGCCTGAATAAATCGTTACCTGCCCATGCTCAGAAGAAAACCCCGGACTCTTACCAAACGAAACCTTCTTCGACCTCACGTAAAGAATTACTTCACTCATACAAACCACTTGCCCCGCAATTCCGTCACAGGTGCTTCCCAAGTTTTCTCATGTTATCCAAAGACGCCTTCACTTCATCTCGTGAGACGGATTTGAAGCTCTTCCACAACTTCTCCAACTTCTCACACGGATATTCAACGCAGTAACCGCAGTTCCCAACGCCTCTCTCCAGCCCACATTTTCTCACCTCACAAGTTGAGCAAAACTTGTAAATCCTTTTTCCAACCTGACATCCGTCACAATCAATATCGCTCGGCTTAAGCCTCTCCGTTTCCGTGGACCAAGCTTCAATAGCCTTCTCCCTCAATTCGGCATCATTCTTCTGTGTTGCCACATACGCAATGCAATCGTTACACGCAAGTCCACACATGGCAATCATGCTACCCGTCTCTTCATCCCAAACCTTCTAGCATGGTTACAATCCGCCAGACATGGATAAGGATTGTGCCGTCACTTGACTACTAAATCGAATTCATGGAAAATTCGTCCGCTCACTTCACGGACTCAAATACCACTGACTGCGGCGCCATCACATGTCTTCTGAGATGAGGATACTTGAGCAGTCCTTCCAGCGTCGGTTTCGGCTCAACAAGCCTCGACACAAACAGCCTGCTCCTGAACAATGCATCCACATAATCCGTCAAGGTCCTATGAAACGTCGTGGTTTTGAACGGCTTCGTGAGCCTCTCCATGTCCCACGGAAGAACGTATTCGGTTTCTCCAAAATATCTTTCCGAGGCACTAGTTCTCTTTCCACTCACAATCATGTTTTCGAAACACGGATGAGGAATGGAAAAAACAAACCGACCGCGATTCTTCAAAACCCTCGCTATCTCAGATATTGCCCTCCTGTAATCCCTAATATCCTGAAGCGACATGAAGCACGTTACAAGGTCAAACTTATTGCCTGAAAACTCGTGCAGATCAGTAGCGTCCATGACGAGATAACATATGCCCAGTCTTTCCATTTCCTCCTCCTTCCTAGCAAGCTCAACCATTTTTTCCGAGAAATCAATCCCAACCACCTCCGCATCCTGCCTCGTCAAGATCCTTGTGTTGTATCCCTCACCACACGCCACGTCCAACACGACTTGACCCTTCACGTTTCCAATCAACTCAAAAGTCGCAGGATTGTTCAACCCATCCCTATGAAAGTCCTTGCCTTTCCTCACGAAATCCAGCCAACTCTGCGCAGCGTCATCCCAATCCTTCTCATTCAAGAAGAACCCCACCCTATCTCAGGTATCATCTTAGCCTCTCTTCTCTCAATGAAGCTAAGACGCTCATTGCCGCAGCCTTCAAAATAAGCCTTCCGCAGTCATGTGACGGGTCAACCGCTAAATACGACGGTGAGCTAATCTCATCTATGACATTGTTTGAAGTCGCATTCAAAGTAACACACGACTGCCCCTTCTGCGACATCTCAAGAAAATATCCGCGCCTCAGAATGTTCAGCTGGTGCAATAGAGAACACGACGTCATCGAACTCATCATAGACAAACCCGAAGAACACTCAGCCGTAATAGACGAAATATCCAAAATCGACGGAATGGTCGAAAAATCATCCGACCTCCACAACGCCCACTTCTTCGTGAAAAAATGCTTCTGCAAAGCCGAAGCTTCCGTGACCAGAATCATCGACGAATTCGACCTTCTCCAAATCTCACCAATAATTTACCGCCACGGCTGGGAATACTAC
>Ga0315268_10002608_pt1 | contig 20237 bp, 17 predicted proteins | sample C1_top_MG_FD_204535 | JGI IMG/M metagenome (GOLD analysis project Ga0315268, IMG submission 204535) | Sediment microbial communities from Yellowstone Lake, YNP, Wyoming, USA - C1_top | ecosystem: Environmental > Aquatic > Freshwater > Lake > Sediment | place: USA: Wyoming | collected 2017-08-01
GGGCGCATCACCTGCCCGGACTGGAGGACCTGGCTCCCGCGGAACTGTTGGACCTGATGGTCAAGCTCCGGGAGTCCCTGGACATTTTGCGGCGGGTGATGCGCCCGGACGGATTCAATGTGGGTCTCAACTTAGGGGTAGTGGCCGGGGCCGGGGTGGAGTCCCACCTCCATTATCACGTGGTGCCCCGGTGGAACGGCGACACCAATTTCATCCCGGTCTTTGCCGAGGTGCGGGTGATTCCGGAACATTTCCGCGAGACTTATGAGCGGCTGGCCCCATATTTCCAGGCTTTGTCAGACGAGGATCAGACATGCGTTTCTTTAAAGTAATCTTCTCTTCTTTTTTGGGCATCATCGGCATTGTCTTCATTATCCAGAACCTGGAGGTCCTGACCCGCACGGTGGAACTGAAGCTGGATATCTATGTCCGCTCGTTTATGAGCCCTTCCATCCACCTGTGGGGTCTGATCCTGTTCACCTTTTTCCTGGGGGTGTTCACCGCCTCCCTTTATGGCATCTACGAGCTCATCAAGCAGCGTCATACCATCCGTCAACTTAAGCATAATCTGGAAGTTTTGGGTCACGAACTTAAGCGCACCTCCACCCCGGAGGCACCTTCCTCGCGCCCGGAGCCCGGGGGCCCTTCCCGGCCTGAGTGATTTCATAATGGGTTTTTGCGGGAGGGGCTAAGGGCAGTAGCCAGTAGTCAGTGGTCATTTTTATCCTTTTTTTACTGACAACTGGCTACTGACAACTGATCTCTGATTTTCCCTGGCCCGCCCCCCAGATCTCCCAAGTTTCTAGCCGCCATGCAGAATTACCAGTCGGACAGAATCACCCCCATGCTGCGTCAGTACCTGGACCTGAAGAACCGGTACGCCGACGCGTTGGTGCTCTTTCAGTTGGGGGATTTTTACGAGCTGTTCTTTGGGGATGCGGAGCAGGCGGCGGCCGTTTTGAACATTGCCCTTACCAGCCGCAGCCGCCAGGGGGAGGAGCGCATTCCCATGGCCGGATTTCCCATCCATGCGGCCCAGGCCTATATCTCCCGCCTGTTGGACCAGGGCTTCAAGGTGGTGGTGTGCGACCAGACGGAAGACCCGGCCCAGGCCAAAGGGCTGGTGCGCCGGGAGGTGACCCGCATCCTCACCCAGGGCACCGTGGTGGATCCCGCCGCCCTGGACGCCCGGAGCGACAACTATCTGGCCGCCGTGGCCCTCCAGGGCCAGAAATGGGGCCTGGCCTTTCTGGAGTTGTCCACGGGAGAATTCCGCCTCACCGAAGGGGAGGGTCCCGACCCCCTGGGGGATGAACTCTGGCGCCTGAAGCCCGCGGAGATTCTGATATCTGAGGACCTGCAGGGAGAGGTGTTGAGCGCAGCCCTGGCCCCCTTTGCCACTCCTCCCACCCAAAGGACGCTGTCGCCGTACGCCTTCGATGCGGAGGCGGCCCGGCGGGAGGTGGGGCGCATCCTGGGCACCCTCTTCCTGGACGGCTTCGGCCTGGCCCCCTACCGGCTGGGGGTAGCCGCGGCCGGGGCTATTCTTCGCTATCTCCAGGACTCCCACACCCCTCACCTCCCCCACCTGGACCGGCTGCTGCCTTATTCCCGGGAGGACTACCTGGAGTTGGACGAGGCCACCTTGAGGCACCTGGAGATCTTTGAGACCTGGCGGACTCGGAGCCGCCAGGGGTCATTGCTGGAGGTGCTGGATTTGGCCGTCACCCCCATGGGGGCCCGGAGGTTGAGCCACTGGCTGCGCTACCCCCTAAAGGACCTCTCCGCCATCGAGTCCCGCCTGGACGGGGTGCAGTTTTTCAAGGACAACAGCCTGCTGCGCCAGCGCTGGCGCCTGGGCCTGAAGGGGCTGGGAGACCTGGAGCGCCTCACCGCCAGAGTGGCCCTGGAGCAGGCCACCCCCCGGGAAGTGGGCGCGGTGAAGCAGACCCTGGCCAGGGTGCCTTTGCTCAAGGAGATGCTGGCCGGGGAACTCCCCTCCCTGGTGGCCGAAGGCGCCGGGGACCTGGACGGCTTGCCCGACCTCCACGATTTGATTGCCCGGGCCCTGGTGGACGAGCCGCCTCTCTCCCTCCAGGCCCCGGGGATCATCCGGGAAGGTTATGACCCCGAACTGGACGAGCTCATCCATCTGAGCCGGGAGGGCAAGGACTGGATCGCCCGCCTGGAAGGACAGGAGCGGAGCCGCACGGGCATCAACTCCCTCAAGGTGCGGTACAATAAAGTTTTCGGGTACTACCTGGAGGTGTCCCGGCCAAATTTGCACCTGGTGCCCCCGGACTACATCCGCAAGCAGACCCTGGTCAATGCGGAGCGCTTCATCACCGCGGACTTGAAGGAATATGAGTCCCGGGTCCTGGGGGCCGAGGAGGCGCGCCTGAGCCGCGAGGTGGAGCTTTTTCAAGACCTGCGCCGGCGCCTGGGGGAAGAGGCCCCCCGCCTCAAGAGAGTGGCCCAGGCCCTGGGCGGCCTGGATGCCTTGTCGGCCCTGGCCGAGGTGGCCGCTCTCTACCAGTATTGCCGCCCCCAGGTGGTGACCGCGCCGGTGCTTAACATCAGCCAGGGGCGCCACCCGGTCCTGGAGCGCCTTCTTCCTGCCGGGAGTTTTGTGCCCAATGACATTTCCCTCAACGAGGACTCCCAGGTCCTCATCGTCACCGGGCCCAACATGTCGGGGAAGTCCACCATCCTCCGCCAGGTGGCCCTGACCGTGCTGCTGGCCCACGTGGGGAGCTTTGTGCCGGCCCGGGAAGCGGTGGTGGGGCTGACGGACCGTATCTTCACCCGGGTGGGGGCGGTGGACGACATCGGCCGGGGCCAGAGCACTTTTCTGGTGGAGATGCACGAGACCGCCCGCATCCTCCATAACGCCACCCCCCGGAGCCTGGTGATCTTAGACGAGATCGGCCGGGGCACCAGCACCTTTGACGGGCTGGCCCTGGCCTGGGCGGTGGCCGAGCAGCTCCACGACCTGGGGGGCTTAGGCGTCAAGACCCTGTTCGCCACCCATTACCGGGAGCTCACGGAACTGAGCCGCCTCAAGCCCCGGGTGCACAATTTCCAGGTGCTGGTGACGGAATCCGGGGGGGACATCGTCTTTCTCCACAAATTGCAGCCCGGGGCCGCGTCCCAGAGTTACGGCATCCAGGTGGCCCAACTGGCCGGGGTCCCCCCGGAGGTCATCAACCGGGCCCGGGAGGTCCTGGAGAACCTGGAGGCCGGCACCCTGGACCCCATGGGCCTGCCCCGCCTGGCCCGGCACCGCCGCCGCCCGACCAAGGAGGCGCCGCAAATGGCTCTCTTTTCCCGCCCTGTCCCAGAGGATAAAGGATGAGCAAGCTCTGATCCTGGCTTAGCCCGGGCGCATTTATCCCTTAACCCATGACAACGGGAGAAAATGATGAATCCAACTAACGCTTTCAGACTCTTGGTGATTGTGGTGTGGTCGTTAATGGTGAGCCTGTCCCATGCCGACAGTCCCATGGCCAATTACGAGCAGGGAGTGCAGTTGGGAGCCCAGGAAAAATTCGCGGAGGCCAAGGCCGCCTTTGAGCGGGGCTTACAAGTTGATGCCCAAAGCGCCCCGTCCCGGAACTGCCTGACGGTCCTTGAAGATGTCCAGGCGCACCGCATCAAGGACCAAACCGGGGTGCACCTGTTTCGGGCCTTTGCTTCTTTCAACCGGTTCCGGACCGATGACGCCATCCAGGAATTGAACCGGGCGGCGGAACTGGACCCGCGGTATGCCCTGACGTATTCCCATCGGGGGGACGCTTATGCGGACAAGGGACAGTCGGACAAGGCCCTGGCTGATTATAACCAGGCCCTGGAAATTAATCCCCGGTATGCCACGGCCTATTTGAATCGAGGCATCCTTTATGCCAAACAGTCCCGGCTTGACCAGGCCCTGGCGGACTACAACCGGGCCCTGGAAGCCGATCCTGGCAATCAGTCGGCCTATTACACTCGGGGTAATCTCCATGCCCAACAAGGCCGTTATGAGGAGGCCCTGGCCGATTATGACCGCCTCCTGGAAATAAACCCCCGGTATGGGCATGCTTATGTGAGGAAGGGTATGGCCTGTGAGAAGGCGGGGCGTCCCCAGGATGCCCTGGCCGCCTATAAGGGTTACCTCCAGAAGGTGGACCTCAAAGTCCAAGACCCGCGCCAGGTTCAGTTTGTGCAAGATAAAATCAAGTCCCTGGAAAAGCAGCCCTGAGGTTTGGCCAGGCAGCCTGGACCCATGGGGCTACCCCGCCTGGGTGGGCCACGGCCATTTTCCCCCTTGACAAACCCGGCCAATTAACAAAAAATTATTAGCGAGCGGGAATAACTCAGCGGTAGAGTGCAACCTTGCCAAGGTTGAAGTCGCGGGTTCGAATCCCGTTTCCCGCTCCAGAGGCGGCATAGCCAAGAGGTAAGGCAGCGGTCTGCAAAACCGTTATTCACCGGTTCGAATCCGGTTGCCGCCTCCATTTCCCAGCATTATCCCTTTTTGGTGTCCATATTGGTGTCCATCATTACCGATTTTCCCCCACCAAAGCCCTAAGTTCATCCTTGCTCACTGTGTTATATCGCTTGAAAACATTCATGGTCTTATGGCCGGAAACCGCCATGATCCGAAAAAAGTCATGGCCTTGCAGCCGCCAATTATTTATGGCCGTATGCCGCAAATCGTGAAAGGTAAAGTCCTCAAGTCCGGCTGCGTGGCGCGCTTCATCAAAATCTTTCTGAATGCTGATCACGGGTTCCCCCTCATAGGTGAAAACCCTTACCCCAGGCAACCCCCTGGGCATAGCCTTGAACATGTCCATCAATTCCCGGTTGAGAGGCACAAGTCGCCCTTCAGTTGTCTTGGTGTCCTCTGGCCGGAGCCGGATGAACCCCTCTTTTAAATCCACCCGATCCCATTTTAAGTTCAATATTTCCCCCCGCCTCATGGCGGTGTGGTAGGCCACCTTGATAATGGGCTTGATTCTGGCCGGGCAATGGGCAAGAAGCCGGGCATATTCTTCCGGGCTTAATATCCGATCTCGATTATTATTCTCCTTGAGCATCTTCACCTTTTTACCCTGGAATGGGCTGCGTTCTGCTTTATCGTTGGCTATGCCCTTGTTAAAGATGGCCTTAAGACAGGCAAGCTTCCGGTTCACTGTGGCCGGAGCCGTCAGTTTGGTAGGGGTGCGCCCCGATGGTTGGGAGAGCCGGGTCTGCTTATAGGCTTCCACCAGGGCCGGGGTAATGTCTTTCAAGAGGCGGTCCCCGAAATGAGGAAGCAGGTTGGCTATTAGTTCCGTATCCCGCTTATAACTCCGCTTTGCCATTACTTCGGGGAGGTCAAGATACCATTGGGCCAGGTTTTTAAAGAAAATCCGGGAATCGGGGCTTTTTTGATATACCGGCCCTCGGTCCGGGCCGTGAGCACTTCCCTCAGCCGTTGCTCCGCGGCCGACTTGTTGGGGCCGATGCGTTCCCGCCGGCGCTGGCCGTCCTGATAATATTCAAGCCACCACACCCGCCCTGAAAACTTCGCCAGGGCAAAGCCGCACTTGCAAGCCTTCACCTTGGCGCTATTCCGCTTCTTGCACTCCGGGCACTCCACCAGTAAACCCATTTTTACCGCCTCCCTTTAATCCTATTTATCAATTTCTGCCAATTTCTTTCGCAATATCAACAAGCCTGGTGGGGCCTCAATGCCCAAACGGACTTGCTTTCCTCGGATTTCCACAACCTTGACACGAATGTTATCACCGAGAAGAACATTCTCATCTGCTTTTAATGTCACAATCAGCATTTGCCCCTCTTGTGGGGAAGAGGCTTGCCCTTCCCTTGGTCTTATGATCTTAAATTCTTCCCCTTGTTTAGTTCCCTTCTTCAGCCGATGTTCCAGCGCCTCCATGGCCAGGGAGAGAACGGGCGTAGGAACCTGAACCCCCCGCTCCCATCTACTGACGGTCATCACATCAACACCTAAAGCCTGGGCCAGCTTGATTTGGGTCAGGCCCCACCGTTTTCGCCATTCGGTTAGATCGCGTCCCTTCATACCATTAATTATAGACGATTCGCCTATATTGTCAAGCGATAAAGTAATTTTTTTTGATATACCCCCCGATTTCTCGTGTCCTTCCTGTCCTCAGGCAATATTTGCTGTATTTTCAAGTAGATAATGGGGACACGTATTTTTCGGGGGACGCGTCCCCTCATGTCTGGAAGAGAACGTCTGTGGGAAAGGATGATGTTCTTCACTAAATCGCCCCGCTCATGCCTCCCGTTGCGGCCCATGGCCCGCCGGCTGAAGGTTTATCCCGCCCTGCATCCAGGCCGCCTCCCTCCCTGGGGATGGTCAAGACGAAGTGGGATTTGTTCATGGTGATCGCATTGGTAATTACGACTTGCGGCCGCTGGTCTTTCCAGGGGAACTCGCACCTGGCATCTCCATTAGCGCCGGCCTCCAGAACGACTTCGCCCCCGGCCGGCCTGGCCAGACCCAGCCGTCCCGTCCCGTGGGGAACCGCCGCCCAGGCCCCTGGCCGACCCCCTTGGACCGCCGCCTCCGCCCCCGCCTCGCCCAAGCACCAACCAGCCGTGGCCGCCGCCGCCCCTCTGCGCCCACGCCCATGCCCCCAACCGGGACCGCCGCCCGCCGTCGCCCGGCCCCGGCCCCCCAGCCCCAAGAGGGGCACGCTGCCCCCCGGCCCACAAACCGGTTCCCGGAGTCGAGGGTGGTCCCCCCCTGGTCTTAATGCCAGCCTCGGACATTATTACAAAAATATGTTTAATTCCGTTTTTGTCCCCCGGAAAGATCCCGGCTTGAAGATGCCCCCCCGGTCTTCTTTTTCCTTAAAAATTTTAAAACCAAAAATCCGGTCTGGGTAGCGGGCGGCATTGGGCTGGGGGCCGTGGCGGCATCGGGGCGGCTGGGGATGGTTCCGGCGGACCCTTGGCCGCGTGGTTAATGGAGGAAATTTTTGCAATTTTTCATTTTGAACAGAGGACTAACGAAGGCGTCGGACTGAACGATTTGGTTCAGGGCAAGGTTACCCCCGGCCCTTCCCCTTGGGTGCCCCCTTTGCGGGCCGTGGCGGGGCCGTGGTGGGTCTGTACGCCATGGAAGGGCCGGTTTAGGGGAGGGATGGGGTAGGTATTTTATCCCGGCGGGCAATTTTGTCCAGGAGAAAGGGGACGGCATTACCCACCGCTTCCTGGCGTCAGCACCACCCGCTCCCGCACCTCTGCCCTTGGTCTGAGTCGGAAACCGGAACACCTCGGGACAGCCCTCCCCCCAAGTCAATGTGATCTCCAATCCCCTTTGCAAGGGTTCCGATATACGAACGATATGGAAAAATTAGTGAAAGGGCGTATAGTGGCAAGGTATCCTTCGGATACTTGCCGAGATTTTCCTGCAGCAAGGAGAGCGGCACCAGGCCGAAACGCTGCTCCGCCAGGTTCTCCAGAGGGAAAATCCACCGCCCCGGGACCGCGGCCGGATAGCTACAGCGCTACAGAACTTAACCACCTCGCGACCTTCAGAGGATAACCACCCCGGCAAGCGGTAAAGAGAGAGGAGTCAGGGGGTACCCTTCCCGGGCCTCGATTTCTCCATCAGGTCTTGAGGCCTGCCAGGCGCAAGCCGTTTAGGAGACCCTCAACCAGGTAGGGGAATTTGGCATAGCAGCTGATGAGAAAGGGGCCGGCGGCGGGGAAATCCGGCCTGAGGTGGAGCAACTCCGCCAAGGGTTGGGCTCCTTCTTTTTCTCTTCCCAACCGGCCTAAGGCCGCGGCCCGCAAAAGCGGGTCCCAGAAGAGCTGGGGCATCTGGAAGGCCCGGGCTTCGTGATAGGCTTCCTCATACCTCTCCTGGAGAAAGTGATAAAAATACGGCGCCATGTGAAACCAGCCAGGGTAGTGGGGATTCAACTCCCTGCCCTTTTTCAGGATGGCCAGCCCCCGCTCCCACTCCCCAAAAAGGGCCAGGAGCCAGCCGAGAAACCCGATGGGTCCGGGAGCGTTAGGGTTAAGGGCCAGGGCAATTTCAGCTTCCGCCAGGAACAACTCCCTCTCATTACGGAAGAAATGCACATGGGCAAGAGCGGCCCGAGTCAGCTGGTTCTCCGGTTCCAGGACCGCCCCCTTTTGGGCAAAGACCAGAGCCTGTTCCAGGGTTGACTCCATGGGGGAAAATTGCAGAGTGTAATTTTGGCAATAGAGAAATGCCAACAAGCTCCAGGCGAGACCGGACTCCGGATCCCGGGTAACGGCCTGCTCCAGGACACTCAGGGTCTCGGCAAAAGTCTGGGGGCTCAAGATGGTGGCATGGTGGTAGAACCGCAGGAAGGCCTCATAGGTCTCGAGAGATTCAGGCGGCTTCTTGCGGGTCTCCCGGGACAGGGTCCGGGGGATGATGCCATACAGACTGCCGATCTTGGCCGCCACTTGCCGGGCGATCTCCTCCTGTAAATTGATGAGACTGTCAGCCCTGAGTTCCCGGCAGTATTGCTCCCCCCAAAGCCGCAGGCCGTTCTGCGTATCTATCACGTGAATGGCGATCTTCACGGTCCTGGCAGCTTTGCGGACGCTGCCTCCCACGAGAAAGCGCACCTTCAGGTCCCGACCTACTTCCCGAACACTATACTCCTTCCCTTTCCACCGGAGGGTGGATTGGAAGGCGATCACCCGCAAGTCCTGATAGCGGGCCAGTTCACTGGTTAATTCTTCGGCAAGACCGTCGGCAAAAAACTCCTGCTTCCGGTCCCCCGTAAGGTTGAGCAGGGGCATGACCGCCACGGCCGGCCCCGAAGGCAGCGCCAGCACCGGGTCCTCCGGAACTGAGCGTTCAACCCCCAAAACCTTCTGAAAATTGGGGACGTACGCGCCTTTGGGGATATCAATCCTCACCGAGTCTTGCCTGCCCTGAGTCAAGTAGTAACGCTCCAAGCCCCGGCGCAGCCGGCCCGCCAGAATCCGGACAATGGGGTCCTTGCCCGCATCAAAATCCGCATTCCTCCCCAACACCTGGGTGGCCACCGTGTAGCCCTTAATCTCCTGGGCGTTCCCGGCCAGCGTTTGTTCCACAATAAACGCGAGGAAATTGCGCAGCATGGCCGAAGCCTGAAACTCCGGGCTGGCCAGGATGTTCCTCAATTGCCGCCTGATGGCATCTTCAGAGGGTCCGGAATGGCCGGTAGAACCATGAGGAGGGGTATCGTCTTCCGTCGCAGGCATGGGCGCTTTCTCTAGTGCAACTATGATAATACCGGACTAACCTCATGTCAATTACCGTAAGTTACCGTAAGTTACCTTTCAATTCCATTCACTTAAACCTATACAGAAAATATCAAGAGCCTTCTAAAGCAGGTGATATGAACCCTGACGGCATCCAGACCAATGACGACAGAACAGGCCTGATCCGGGTTATAGAGCGATTTCCTGAGGATAGAGAAGCTCTGCAACGACTCTTCCGGGGAAGCGGCTCCTTCCAGTCCCTCTGTGACGACTATGGGGATTGCCTGGCTGGGCTCAAGAATTGGGAGCAGTCAACCGCAAAGGAAGCCCCTACCATGCGCGGCGCCTACGCAGATCTTCTGCAAGAACTGGAACAGGAAGTCCGGCAATACCTAAAAGTTGAGGCAGATCCTGAGTTTTGGCGCTGATGAATTGACAGCGGTAGGACACTGATCCCCTGGGAATTTTTGATAGGGGAACAAACTTTTTCAGGAGGTCATCTGACGGTGGGGTGGGGCTGTCGCTGGTGGAGGCTGACTCGGCTTCCCTGGAAGAGATGGGACCCCACTCCTCGCCTGGCAGACATCACGGTTTCAACAGCTTGCGTGAGGGGGAAGCCATGAGGAAACTGCATTCAGCCATTCTCATCATTCTGCTGCTCGTACTGGCCTGTTCCGCGGGATACGCCGCCGATACCGGCGCACCGCCGGAGGCGGCCGCCAAGGCCAAGGAGGATGACCGCCTGGCGATCCACAAACAGGACCAATGGCAGTTCTTTTTTTCCCCCTACCTGTGGGTCCCGGGGGTCAATATCAATACTACCATCTTGGGCCACACCGCTACGGTCAGCCAGGGCTGGTGGGACATGATACCAAAATTGTTCAGCAGCGCCTTCGGAGGCATGGGGCGATTCGAGGCCTGGAGAGGCAAGTGGGGTTTTTTTGTCGATGGCTACTTTCTTTATATCGACGGCAACGTCAGCGACGGCGCCGGCGGGAGCCTCGATTATATCACCCGAGCCGGGAACGTGGACTTCGGACCACGCTATTTGCTGGGGACAGTCAATCTCAGCGCCGACAAACCCCTGCCGGTCCTGTCCTTTGAGGTGCTGGGCGGAGGCCGTATCAACGTATACAGTCAGTATTTAAAGCTGAACCTGGATGCTACCCTGACCGGGCCTGCGCAAATCAGAACCCCAGGAGGGTCCTTCGTCAGTAAGTTTGAAAGAGCTTTTATCGAGCCGATGCTGGGGATGCGCCTCGGCCTCTGGCTAACTCCCAAAGCGGTGGTTACTTTTAGAGGCACTGTGGGTGGCTTTGGCTTCGCCGACGACAACAACCTGGACAGCGATATGGAACTCTCCTTCGGCTACAAGGTGCATAACAAGATCTATGCCTACGCCGGCTACCGCGCCCGCTTTGAGTCCGCTGACAAGGATGTTATCTCCCTTAGCGGCTGGTTTCACGGGCCCGTCCTGGGGGCGGTGTTTACTTTTTGAAGAAGTAAATCGTGGCTTGGGTGACAACCTGGACAGCTCCATCTCCCCCCGGAGCAAAGGTTTCGGGTCGGCTGCGGCAAGATGGTGAGAAAGACTTGGCCCAAATGGGATTAATCACAAACCAACAAATCAGGAGGTAGGTATGGAAAAGTATCCCACCGTACACCCCCTCTCGGGGACTAAACGATTCGGCGTCTTCTTGGCTTCTCTGCTTGGCCTGGCGCTCTTGAGCACCCCGGGATGGAGCGCCGGCGAGGCCAAACCTCAGGCCCCGCCGCCGGCTAAACAGGAAGCCCCGGCGCCACAGCCGGAGAAAATCCTCCAACAAATGTGTGATTTCCTGAAATCCCAGCAACAGTTCACTTACAAGGCCGAGGTCGCTGACGACCAGGTTTACTTAGGCGGCAAGAAGCTCCAGTATGGCATTGACATGGAGACCTTTGTCCGGCGTCCTGACCGGCTCAGGGTCAACGCCGAGGGCGACCTGGTCGACAAGCAGTTCTACTTCGACGGCAAGACCATCACCCTGTACGACAAAGACCGCAACGTCTATGGCGTCCTGGAGGTGCCCCCGGATATCGAAAACGCCCTGGAAAAGGCCAGCAAGGACTTTGGGGTGCGAGTGGCGTTGACCGATCTGGCCAGCCCTCAACTCTGGGACCACCTCAACAAACGCATCAAGCACTCTCTTTATGTGGGGGTGTCCAAGGTCTGGGGGGTCCCCTGCCATCACCTGTCCTTCGACGGGGAGGGCGTCCAATTACAGGTGTGGATTGAAACCGGGGACAAGCCCCTGCCCCGGAAGGTCGTGCTGACCCATAAAGACTTGCCCGCTTCTCCCCAATGGACCGCGTACCTTAGCGACTGGAATTTCTCCCCGCAGCTTAACGACAACCTGTTTGCCTTTGCTCCACCTCAGGGGGCCGAAAAGATCAAGTTTGTCCCGGTGCAAGCCGCCCAGGCCCCGAAACCTAAGCCGGAGAAAAAGAAAAAAGGAGGTAAGTCATGAAGCTGATAAAACTGAAGTCTCCTCTCTGGAGTCTATTCGCGGTGGCGTTATTGGTGGCCCTGCCCTTCTTCTGCTCCGAGGCCCAGGCTCGAGGCGGCGGTGGCGGGGGTGAGGGCCGTGGCGGTGGTGGTGGCGGCTTTCATGGGGGCGGCGGCGGCGGCTTTAGCGGGGGCAGCTTCCGCGGGGGCGGAGGCGGTTTTGGCGGCGGCGGTTTTGGCGGCGCTGGCCGCGGCGCTGGCGGGGCTGGTGGCCCTGGCTACGGTGCTGGCGGGGTTGGCGGTCCTGGCTACGGTGCTGGTGGGGTTGGAGGCCCTGGTTACGCTGGTGTGGATGCCTCCCGAAGCGTCAGCGTCAGCGGTGGCGCCGGCTGGGGCGCCTACTATGGCGCGGGCGGGGCAGCCGCCGGGGTAGCCGCCGGGCTGGCGGTGGGCGCAGTGGTTGCGTCCTTGTCGGCTGCGGCACAACCAGTGGTAGTAAACAATCAGAATTACTACTATGATGGTACCAACTACTATCAGTCCTGCTATCAGGGCTCTGACGTCAATTACTGCGTGGTCCCGGACCCCAATCAGTGAGGACATCGCTATCGGGCTATCACGCAAGTTATTGAGACTGCGAGCGATGAAACTCCAAAGGACCCGCCCCGGCACTGGCCGGGGCGGGCTTGACCCTTGAATTAGCTCACCTTATCTGGTCTGACCAGAAACTATCAAGGGGTTGCATGTTCCACTTATCCGGCTCGGACCAATGTCAACCGTTAGCCCGGCAGAAGGGCCGCGTGCCTCGCCCCCCGGCCGCCACCCTGCAGGTTACGGAGGCGGGACCGGGCCAGGCATATCTCGTGGCCACCGGGGAGTATGGGCAAGATGCCGCCCGGGCAGCCGCAGTGGCCTATAGTCAGATCGCCCAGGTGCTCAAAGAAGGCAATCTTGAGATCGTCCAGGAACGGGTCTTCGGCAGCCGGAGGCTCTGGCCCACTATTTGGGCCGCCCGGGGGCGCATGTTCCAATCCATGGGTTTGAACCCGGAAGGCCCCCTTTCCTATATTCAGGGACAGCCCCCCTGGGGTGAAGGCCTGGTCGGCGTCATCATCCGGGCGGTGAAAAGCTGTGACCCCGGGGATGCGATCTGGACCATTCGGGACCGGGGCCGGCCGGTAGGCCGTGGTTGGCGGCGGCAGGGCCAGACTTTTCTCACCTTGCAGAACCTCCAGGGACTGGCGCCAGGAGCCAACGGGCTGAACAAGCCGTCGTCCCAGGCCCGGCGCCTCTTCGAGAAAACCGACCGTCTCCTGAAGGAACAGGGCGCCACTTACCGGGACGTGGCCCGCACCTGGTTCTACCTCTCGGACATCCTCTCCTGGTACCCGGAGTTTAACCAGACCCGCAACGCGGCATATCGGGAGTTCGGCCTTCTTCCCGGTACGGACGGCGGCCCCTCCCGGCTGCCCGCCAGCACCGGCATCCGGGGGGAAGTGCCCTCGGGAGCGGCCGTGGCCCTGGACATCCTGGCAGTCGTGGGGTCTCAGGACTCCCGGCCTGAAGTCGTGCAGCTGAGCAACCCCGGCCAGCCGGACGCCTTCACTTATGGTTCCGCCTTTTCCCGGGGAGCGCTCATCCGGCAGCCCGACGTCAGCTTGATCCAGGTTTCCGGCACTGCGGCCATTGATGAAAATGGGGCGAGCCTCTGTCCCGGCGATGTCCGGGCCCAGATCGACTGCACCTTCGACAAGATAGCCGCCCTCATCGGGCAGGAGGGGGCGAGCCTGAATGACATTGCCGCGGCCTCAGTCTTTGTCAAGCGCCCCGAGGACGCCCTGGTGTATCACGAACGGGCCGCGGCCCGGGGTCTTCAGAACCTGCCCGCGGTCATCATGATGGCCGACGTCTGCCGGGAGGAACTGCTTTTTGAGATGGACGCCGAGGTGGCATTTGAGCCTTCAAGGACGGCATTCTGATTCCGGAGAATTCATGAGAAAAAGCGACCGCAGGGACACGCGAATCAGCGAGAGTCGGGCCCAAGCAGCCAGGAACCGTATGTCTGCCCACATAATCATGCTCCTGCTGACCATGGTAATCATCATTACCTTGGGGGTTTTTCTCCTTCGTGGAAAGCAGACCGGCGCGCAATCAGCGGCACCGCCGGCGGCCCAGGAATCTGTCGCACATCCTGAGGCTAAGACGGAGTTCGAAATATTGCAGGGACGCTGGCTTCGCCCCGACGGCGGATACGTTGTGGAAATCAAAGAGATCGATGTCCAAGGCAAGATGGCAGCCGCATATTTCAATCCCCGGCCCATCAACGTCTCCCGGGCGGAAGCGACGCTGGAGGGGACGACGATTAAGGTATTCATCGAACTGCGGGACATCAATTATCCGGGGGCTACGTATCATCTGACCTATGATCCGGCGAGAGATCAGTTAAAAGGAATCTATATACAACCGGCCCTGCAGCAGAGCTTTGACGTGGTCTTTGTCAGGATGAAGTGAGAGGTAAAGCGGGAAGGAGGACCCTAAAAGAATAATACCCGCGAGAGGCACCGGAGTGTTCGTGAGAGCAGGAGCGATCAGAACCTTAAGCTAACCACCATTCTCTAAAAGGAGGAAAGGATGCAGCGACCACGGAAAATGATTTTCGGAGGTGTCTTGGCAGGCCTGGTCCTGCTGCTGGTCGTGGTTCCGGCCCTGGCCCAGCAGGTCACCGGGGTGGCGGGTTCGCCCGACGCCACCACCACCATTAACGGCAAGCAGCTGCCGCCGTCGCCGCCGAAGTTCGGGGGCGTCATCAAAGAAAACGCTAACCAGTCCAAGCCCTGGTGGGCGCCCCGGGTGGTGCCGCCCAAGGGCGCGCCCAACGTGCTGTTGATCATGACCGACGACGTGGGCTTCGGCGCGCCCAGCACCTTCGGGGGCGTCATCCCCACCCCGGCCCTGGACCGCATCGCCCAGGCGGGGCTGCGCTACACCCAGTTCCACTCCACGGCGCTGTGCTCACCCACCCGGGCCGCCCTGATCACCGGGCGCAACCACCACTCGGTGGGCTTTGGCACCATCTCCGAAACGTCCACGGGCTTCCCGGGCTATGACAGCATCATCACCAAAGACGAGGTTACTATCGGCACCATCCTGAGGGACAACGGCTACGCCACCTCCTGGTTCGGCAAGGACCACAACACGCCGGCCTTCCAGGCGAGCCAGGCCGGGCCCTTCGACCAGTGGCCCACCGGCATGGGCTTCGAGTATTTCTACGGCTTCGTGGGCGGCGACACCAGCCAGTGGCAGCCGAACCTGTTCCGGAACACCACGGCGATCTACCCCTACGTAGGCAAGCCGGAATGGAACCTGACCACGGCCATGGCGGATGATGCCATCGCGCACATGAAGATGCTGCACGAGGTCGATCCCGGCAAGCCGTTCTTCGTCCACTATGTCCCCGGCGGTACCCACGCGCCGCATCACGCCACGCCGGAATGGATCAAGAAGATCAGCGACCTGCACCTGTTCGACAAGGGCTGGAACGAGCTCAGGGAGCAGATCTTCGCCAACCAGAATAAGCTGGGCGTTATCCCCCAGGACGCCAAGTTGACCCCCTGGCCTGACAAGCTGTTGAAGCAGTGGGACCAGCTCACCGCGGACGAGAAGAAGATGTTCATCCGCCAGGCGGACGTCTATGCCGCGTATCTGGCCTATACCGACCACGAGATCGGCCGGGTGATCCAGGCGGTGGAAGACCTGGGCCTGCTGGACAACACCCTGATCATCTACATCAGTGGTGACAACGGTTCCAGCGCTGAGGGCAACCCCAATGGCACTCCCAACGAAGTCGCCCAATTCAACGGGGTCGAGGTCCCGGTGGCCGACCAGTTGAAGTACTTCTATGACGTCTGGGGGTCGGATAAGACCTATAACCACATGGCGGTGGGCTGGACCTGGGCCTTCGACACGCCGTACAAATGGACCAAGCAGATGGCGTCGCACTTCGGCGGCACCCGCCAGGGCATGTGCATCGCCTGGCCCGGCCGGATTAAGGACAAGGGCGGCATCCGCAACCAGTTCCACCACGTTATTGACATCGTGCCCACCATCCTGGAAGTTACGGGCATCCCGGCGCCAGAAACGGTCAACGGCATCAAGCAGCGGCCCATCGAGGGGGTGAGCCTGGCCTACACCTTCGATAAGGCCAACGCCAAGGCGCCCTCGAAACACCGGACCCAGTATTTCGAGATGATGGGCAACCGGGGCATTTACCACGACGGCTGGTACGCCAATACTTCCCCGATTACGGCTCCGTGGATGCTGGCCTCAACGCCGCCACAGGACGTTATGAACGGTTACAAGTGGGAGCTCTACGACCTGACCAAGGACTGGACCCAGAACGATGACCTGGCCCCAGCCAATCCGGCGAAGCTAAAAGAGATGCAGAAGCTGTTCGTGGAGGAGGCCAAGAAATATCAGGTCTTCCCCCTGGATAATGCTCTGGCCTCACGCATGGTGACGCCGCGGCCCAGCGTCACCGCCGGCAGGAAAGAATTCACCTATTCCGGCGAACTGACCGGCGTTCCCATGGGGGACGCTCCGATGCTCCTCGGCGCCTCTTATACCATCAAAGCGGAGGTGGAGGTGCCCCAGGGCGGCGCCGAGGGCGTGCTGGTAACCCAGGGCGGCCGATTTGGCGGCTGGGGTTTTTACCTGTTGAAAGGCAAGCCGGTGTATGTCTGGAACCTCCTCGACCTCAAGCGGGAACGCTGGGAAGGTTCCGAAGCGCTCACCCCCGGCAAGCACACCCTGGAGTTTGACTTCAAGTATGACGGCCTCGGCATGGCTACCCTGGCCTTCAACAACATGAGCGGCCTCGGCCGGAGCGCCACCGGTGTGCTCAAAGTGGATGGCAAGGAAGTAGCCACCCAGAAGATGGAGCGCACGATTCCCCTCGTCCTGCAATGGGACGAGACCTTCGACGTCGGCTCCGACACTGGCACCCCAGTGGACGACAAAGATTACCAGGTGCCTTTCAAGTTCACCGGGAAACTCAACAAGCTGACACTCAGCATCGACCGGCCGAAACTGACGCCCGAGGATATCAAGAAGCTTGAAGCGGCGCAGCGGAACAACAGGATGAGCGAGTAGTGCAGTACTAATAAGTAGCGAGTGTCGGGGGAAAGAATGGGCGCGAGTGCCTCAGAGATCGCCCAACGGCCGCCGCACTTCCACCGACACTTGCACTCGGCCCCTTTTTGCCCCTCCACAGAAGGGCTACATCTCGAAGATCCGGAAAGGAGCAAGCCATGAACAAACTTAGTGAATTCTACAAACGCCTGAACCACGCCCACCAGGTGTTTCTCCTGGCGGCAGTAGTGTTATCAATGGCGGCATTTGCGACGACTTCGACTGCTGCTCCCGAAACACCCCAGCTCATGTTCGTGCAGAGTGCGGAGGATCTCAAGGCAGATCCTGCTAAGAGCACCTTCCGGCTGGTGAAGGTAAACCAGCAGACGTTGTACTTTTCGGATCGGCCGCAGCGTATCGCCGGGCATCTCAAAATGGCCGACTATCTCAAGGAATGGACAGCAAAAGCCGGCAAGGACAATTTTGGTGCCGATCCGCCGAACGCCACGCTATCCGTCTATGAGCCGGGAAAACCTGAAAATACGATTGTGGTGGTCAAGCTCACCAACCCGGTGGTGGACGGTGCGGACCTCATCTACAGCTATAAAGTTCTCAGCGGTACGATGCCCGCCGATGGCGGCCCGACGGCGCTGTTCATCGATTGGATCGGGGCTGGCGGCGGCGTCGGCCGCGGCTTCCACGGCCTCGGCGCCGGCGGCCGCGGTCCCGGTCTGCGCTAGCTTAGCTATCTAGGGTGCCATGCCCCTAGATGGCAGCCGGATCATAGGCGATCCTATGATAGCGCGTTGCCCTCTCGACGCTCAGCCCAAGACGGTTAAGCGTCGAAACCCCTGCTATTCGTCAAAGCGGGAAAGGGCGATTAAACGGTTTGGTTGAGACGAGGGTAATTTGGTCGAGAGCGGGCTGATTTGACGGCTGGAGAAGAACCGGCGGGGTAGAAACAACAAAGGACTCAGGCGCGATAGTTTCACAGGGAGAGGGATCATGAATATCTCTTTGGACCTGGCTCAGTTCCAGAAGATTTGGTCACCGGCCCAGGCATATTTCTCTCAACACGTGCTTTCCTGGTCAATGGCGGCCCAGATCGCGGCCATCGGCTGCGCTCTTCTGTTAGCCCGTAAAGTAAGCGGGGCCATGCGCACTTGGTTGACCTGCCAGCAGGCTCAATACGCCACGCATCCAGAAGCTTGTGCCGACCTGGACATACTACTGGATTTCGTCAAGGTTATTGATGCCTTTATCGCTTTTATTTTAGTGTCGATTGCCTTTAGTATTGCGGACCATTTCAACTGGCCCCGCAATGAACTGTACGCCGTTAGCATTATTTTGATTGCCCTGACCCTGACGCGATTATTCACCGACGAGATGAAAAACCGCTTCTGGGCCAGAATTCTTGCAATTGCTATTTGGGTTTTGGCCTCTCTCTATGTTTTCCATTTCATCGACCCCTGGCTTCGTTTGTTGCAACATGTTGATTTTCAGCTTGGGCACGTGCACATTTCTCTCCTCCATATTCAGCGGGCCTTTTTCCTGTTGTTGGCTCTTTACTGGCTGTCTAAAAACCTGCGAATACTTTTCCATTTCTGGCTGACCATAAAATCAGGTTTGACTCCCGCAGTCCAAATCCTGTTGTATAGGCTCGGCAGCATTTTTCTTTTTTCCGCCTGTGTCGTCATAGTCTTACATTACCTGGAGATCGATCTCACCGTCTTCGCCCTGTTCAGCGGCGCTCTGGGGTTGGGGCTCGGTTTTGGCCTGCAAAAGGTCTTTGCCAACCTGGTGAGCGGGTTCATCATCCTGGCGGATAAGTCCATCAAGCCCGGCGATGTGATTCAACTGGGAGACAAGTATGGCTGGATCAATTTCTTGGGGAGCCGCTATGTCTCCGTCATCACCCGGGACGGCACCGAGCATCTCATCCCCAATGAAAACCTGATAACCGGCGAAGTGATCAACTGGTCTTACAGTCAGAACCTCGTCCGGATAAGTGTGCCCGTCGGCGTTGCCTACGGCTCTGACTTGGAGAAAGCCAGGGACTTGATGCTGGAAGCCGCCGCGGATACCCTGCGGGTCCTCAAGGACCCCAAGCCTGCCTGCCTCCTGGTGGGCTTCGGGGATAATGCCGTCAACCTGGAAGTGCTGGTGTGGATCAACGATCCCCAAAATGGCCTCGAACCAGTGAAGAGCGACCTCTTCTGGGGCATCTGGCAGCGGTTCCGGGACCATGGTATAGTAATGCCCTATCCCCAACGGGACGTGCACCTCAAATCTATTCCTGAAGCAATGCTTCGGACTGGACCAAAGGGAGGCTAAGACCCTCCCCGCCAGAGCTTATTATAAAGGAATGGATGAGCGCATAGGAGGAGACAGACATGAAAATGAACAAATGCACGTGGTTCACTGCGGCGCTGGGTGCAATCATCGTAACCATGACGGTACCGGTTTTTGCGCAGGATACCTTTATTCTTGAGAAAAGGGCCACGGCGAAAAGCGTCGATCGGTATGGCGACCTCCCGCTGGGAGCGGTGATCCGCAGCGACGAACGTTACGGCCGAGACGGCTTGTTCCAGGGGCCGCGCGGTTGGGACTACTGGAACCGGCTGGAGAATCCCAAGCCCTATCAGAACCCGAATCTCTGGCCCGACAAGCGGCCGACGTACTTTGTCGGCGAGATGGTGATGCCCGCCGGAAGCTCCTTGACGATCCGGGGCCGCTTCCCCTACGCCCGCTATTTCAAGTTCGCCCTATACAAGTTCGAGCACAACACATTCGTCGCCCTCGGTGGTGAGGATCTGGCCGGATACGACATCGAGCCCGACCCGGGGTCGGGCAATCCGTTTAAGGTCGGGGCCGATCGCCTGATCAAGAATCGCAATTACACCATTCATGTTTTGGCGGAAGACCCCCCGAAGAATCGTGCCGACCGCCCGAAGAACACCGTCTATGTAGGTAGGGATGGACAGGCAGTTCAGCCCGTCCTCCGAATCTATCTTTCAGACAAGGGGTATGACGGGGCGGGTTGGGGGCCGGGGGATTCGCCCTCTTTGGAAGGGCCCGGCATCACCTATGAGGCCAAACTTGCCGACGGGACCCGGCTCTCGGCCGAGGAAGTCGTCAAGCGATTCAGCCGCACCCTTGGTGCAGCGCCTCCGCCCCTGACCGCCGACGAGTGGTACAGGCTGGTGAACAACAAGGACAACGACCCGCGCCTGACGCCTGCCACGGCGCCGGCACGCCCGGATTCGCCATGGGAGCTCTTCTGGGGCATGAAGTACACGGTCGCCGGCGCCTTCATGACACCTGAGAAACGGGCGAAGATCAAGCTCCAGACCGAGATGGAGGGTGGTGGAGATCCCACGAC